>JACCEC012867968.1_pt1 | contig 10567 bp, 9 predicted proteins | sample 7450121 | NCBI WGS metagenome assembly JACCEC01 (sample SAMN15323455, study PRJNA562643) | freshwater metagenome | isolation source: river surface water | place: USA:Blue River Watershed | collected 2017-08-18 | reverse complement strand
TTGTGCTTGGTGCGCAGGTAAGAGATGCGGTGTTCAAGGCCTTGGTAGAGAGAGTCGTAGATGACGACAGATTTGCCGGCGCGGATGAATTCATCTGCGATATGTGCACCGATGTAGCCAGCGCCACCTGTAAGTAGCCACGTCTCTTGGGTCATGCGACAACTATAACCAGAAAGATGAGGGTCAATTAATTGCGCATGGCTAAGTAATCACGATTAATTCGTATAGTAAATTGATAAGGTGAAAAGCTCCGTGCTACTTGTTTCTGGCATCTATCCTCCTGATACGGGTGGGCCTGCCACATTTACGCAAGATTTTTCAAGATGGTTGGCGCGTAAAAATCTCGATATATCGGTAGTTACGTATACAGATGGGCCGTCAAAAATGGTAAATGACGAGGGTGTAAAAGTTGTTCAGATCCATCGCGACAAAAATATTGCGATTAGATATTTCAGATTTATATGGACTTTAATCAAAAACTATGATTCATCAACAAAGGTTCTTGCTTCTGGCGCATTTCTTGAAATCTTGTCAGCAAGCTTGATTCGAGATATCAAATACACGGTCAAAATTCCAGGTGACATTGTGTGGGAGCGAGCTCGCAACTCTGGCATCACAGATTTAGACATTAACAGCTTTCAAAAATCGGAGTTGAACGCAAAATACAGAATGTTTAGGAAATTATTCAATTTAAGTATCTCTCGCGCGAAAAACATCGTGGTGCCTTCCGAGTTCTTGCAGAATCTGGTGGCTAGCTGGGTAGGAAACTCAAAGAAAATTGATTTGATATATAACTCGATTGACTATTCCAATTTTTCTAAAACAGAATCACATAACATTGTTTTTAATGTCATCACTGCGTCGAGATTAGTCCCTTGGAAGGGTGTTGAAGAAATAATCAAATGTTGCAGCGAGTTAAACTTGTCACTTGCAATTGCGGGAGAAGGACCTGACGAGACTAGGTTGAAAGAGCTCGCCTCGGCTTTAGGGGCTTCAGTCACCTTCTTAGGGCAGATACCAAAGTCAGAAATGTCGGAGTTCTATAGGACTGGCAAGATCTTCGTCCTTAATAGCTCGTATGAAGGATTGCCACACGCTCTGATCGAAGCGAAAGCAAGCGGTTTATTATGCGTAGGTAGGGCGGGTACCGGCTCAGAGGAAGTAATACGAGATATGGTGGACGGGATACTTGTGAATGGTGAGCCAGGAAACAATTTGAAAGAGACTTTAGAGAGAGCTCTCTCTAATCCTGAACTTGTTGCGCGCCTTCGCCTTAAAGCACACGAAGATGTAGTTATTCGATTTAGCCAAGACATCAATTTCCAAAAAATCTACGACGTGCTGATTTGTACATGATGTATAGGACTCCGATTTTTATTCAGGCAGGCTTGGGGAAGAATGCTCAGCCACTAGAAGAATTATTGACGCGTTGGGACTTGTACGGGAGGGCTCTTGAAGAGGTAACCCAGGGTGATATTCGAAAGATTCTTGTTTTTTTACCCGATTCAAACCAAACACTAGACCTAGATTGCTTTGCGCATTTGGAGGTCAATTTCTTTCCTGATTCATGGCTAGGGCGATTACGGCTGGTTATCCAACTGTATAAACGCATTAACAAATTAGAAAAACGTAGCGTCACTCTGGTTGCTGGAGACATTTATGTTTCACCTATCTTGGCGCAATGGGTTAAATTTATCTGCAACGGGTCGGTCAGAATTCAGATTCAATTCCATGGTGCCACTTATGCAAAGGGAAACAAGAGTGTCAGTTCATATCTCAGGTATCTCTCAGTGAGGTTAGCAATTTTTGTCTCAGACTCAATACGAATAGTTTCTTCTTTCCAAAAGTATGAAATTCAAAGACTGTCAGTGCGAAAGCACAAAGATTTTGTGCTTTCTCCAATACCTGTATCTCTTAGTAAGCTTCCCAATCTGCGAATTCCACACATTGGGCTTGCAATACTCGTGCTTGGGCGTCTTCATTCTGAAAGAGGAATTGTCAAACTTGTTGAATTAATTGATTTATTAGTTTATGAGCAGGTTGAGTGCACCATTAATGTAGTTGGGGAGGGACCGCAGGCTGATCTTTTAATTCCATATGCTCAAAACCCCCATGGACCAACTAAAGTGATTCTTCATGGATTGAGAAGTGAGATTGAAGTCAGAACGCATTTGGCGCAGAGCGATATTTTGATTTCGTTTGCAGAGCAGGAAGGTTACGGCCTGGCTCTTCGGGAAGCCGTTTTATCTGGAGTTCACGTCCTCGCGAAACGAAACAGTGGCACCGAAGAGGCCCATACAGCTTTCCCAGGTCGGATAGAACTAATTGAGAGTTCCTCTGATGCCTTGAAATTGATTAAGAATTTCAAACCCAGACAAGACGATGAAGAAGTTTTGGCTGAACTGAGATTAATCCAGGAGTGCAATAATACAAAGGTGGTTCAGGATTTAGTAAAGAGTTGGACTGAAATCTAGTTGGTTGACCTCACCCAGCGGTCCAAGTTTACAGAAATTTCTGTGCTTCTTGCCCAATTAATTGTGTCCTTGATTCCTGACGCTAGCGAAACTTTAGGAACAAAACCTGTCAATGATTTCTGTAGGGAAACATCCGCACATGTATAAAGCGTGTCGTTCGGATTCATTCCAGAAGTCAGTACATGAATATCGCTATCCAGTTCTGAATTAACCGATTCAATCAGGTCGTTAAGTGATTGTGGGTTCCCTCCCCCTATATTCACAATATCTGAGAATCCTTTTTCATGGCCCAATAGTTCCTTGTGGAGGCCCGAAATTTGGCAAGTAATATCAGAAATATATGTGAAGTCACGTTTTACATGGCCGTCACCAAATCTTGTGAATTCTGTCTTGTTGATACCGGAATTGATTAATCTAAAGTAAGCCATATCAGGTCTGCCCCAAGGGCCGTAAACCGTGAAAAACCTTAGTCCCCGTGCGCGAGTACTACTTCCTCGCACATAAGTTGGGGCCAGTATTTCGTTCGCACGTTTTGTTGCACCATAAATGCTCACGGGGTGTATGTCTTCACTCGACTCAGAATACGGAATTTCTCTCGAATTACCGTACACGCTAGAAGATGAAGCGTATAGGAAATTCGGAATCCCTAATTCTGTTACTAGTTGTAAGACATTAGTAAATGCTTGAATGTTGTTTTCAATGTATTCATTACTCCGATTTAAAGGTGTTCTTACCCCAGGTTGCGCAGCAAGATGAATGACTGAATCAAAATCATTATTATCAAGGAGGTTCCGAAGTGAGTTTTTTTCAATCAGGTTTAAATTGGTGAACTGAATGCTCGCCGGGTTCAGCAACTTCTCGATTCTTAACTTCTTGAGATCTGGGGCGTAATAAGGGCTCAGATTGTCAATTCCGTGGACAAAATTGCCTTCTTCTTGCAAAAGTAAGGAAAGGTGAGACCCGACAAAGCCTGCAGCGCCGGTCACTAGAATCTTCATAAAACCCCATATGCGAATAATTGCCTGGTTCGAATCGTACTCGTTTTCCGTCATTTTTCAGGGGATGTGTGAACTTTACAAGATTCCCGGTGACAGTGGCTCAAAAGTTGCTCAGCAAAGTAGACTACCGCAGTGATTCTTATTCAACATTTGGGAGATGATTAAGAGTGCGGATTCTCATCACTGGGGCAGCAGGATTTCTAGGTTCTCATCTTTCCAAGAAAATGTTGAGTTTGGGCCATGATGTTGTTGGACTGGACGACTTATCCACCGGTTCCGAGCGGAATCTAAGACTGTTAGAGAAGCATCCAAATTTTCATTTCGTAAGACATGATGTTCGTGAAAGCTATTTTGCTGAAGTTGATTTCATTTTGAATTTTGCCTGCCCAGCGTCGCCTAGGCATTACCAGTCTGATCCTGTTCGAACAATTGAAACTAATTTCTTGGGAATTATAAACATGCTTCACTTGGCTAGAGACACTGGCGCAGGTTTACTCCAAGCTTCGACAAGTGAAGTTTATGGTGACCCCACAGTTTCACCACAGCCGGAGAGCTACTGGGGAAACGTAAATCCCATCGGTATCCGTTCTTGCTATGACGAAGGAAAAAGGGCGGCTGAAACTCTATGTTTCGATTATTTGCGTCAATACGAGGTTGATGCACGTGTGATTAGAATTTTCAATACCTATGGCCCGAATATGGAGTTGGGTGATGGAAGAGTTGTTTCAAATTTCATTGTTCAAGCTCTCCGCGGTGAACCGTTAACAATTTACGGAGATGGTTCGCAAACCCGATCGTTTTGCTACGTATCAGACTTAATTGACGGAATCTCAAAAGTAGTGAACTTAACTGGCAACCCAGGGTCTCCCATCAATTTAGGTAACCCAAAGGATTTCACGATGCTGGAGCTCGCTCAGATTGTGCTCGAAGTTACTGGCTCACGATCTGAGATTGAGTTCCAATCGTTGCCACAAGATGACCCGCAACAGCGCAAACCTGATATCTCATTGGCAAAATCATTGCTCGCGTGGGAGCCAGAGGTCCAAGTACGGGCAGGGGTGGCGCTAACAGCCGAATATTTCAAGGATTTGCTCGCTAGATGATCAGGGTTCTTCACGTCATAACAACAATTAATCGTGGTGGGGCTGAGAACCAACTTCTTGTACTAGTACGTGAGCAAATCAAGTCAGGTATGGAAGTTAGTGTTCTATACCTGAAGGGTGCTCCAGAATTAGAACATGATTTTTCTGATGCGGGTGCGAACGTCATGCACGATATTGCAAATCTACATCCATTTTTTCAGTTCTTAAAAATGCGCTCGATCTCCAACGGTCAAAAGGCTCTCCTACACGCTCACCTGCCACGTGCTGAACTCTTAACCCGATTCTCTTCTGCTAGTAACCCATTTATTGTTTCTAGACACAATGCGGAACCATTTTTTCCAGGAGCTCCACAGTTCTTGTCATCATTTCTCTCCCGTTTGGTAACAAAGAAAGCAAAACATGTTATTGCAATTTCTTATGCGGTATCCGATTTCATAACTGCTAGGAATGAAGTAAGTGGTTCAAAAAGGGTATCCGTTGTTCACTACGGTTATCAACCTAATCCGATGGTTGACAGATTAAATGTCAAGGTAGAGTTAGGTAATAGACTTGGGATCCGCATAGGAACTATCTCGCGATTGACTCGACAGAAGGATTTGCCCACATTGTTTTTGGCCTTTGCGCAATTCCTGAGTCTTCATCCTGACTCAAAGTTATTAATTGTTGGTGGTGGAGAAGAAAAAAAATCCCTTGTAGATCTCGCTCAGGGATTAGGTATCTCTCAGAATATTCAGTGGGTGGGTCGGACAAGTGAAATCCAAGAGTATTTATCACGAATGGATGTTTTCGTTCTTTCAAGCTTGTATGAAGGTTTTGGATTGGTTCTGTTGGAAGCAATGGATGCTGGAGTCCCGATTATAGCTTCAAATAATTCAGCAATTCCTGAAGTGCTAGGTGATAATTTCCCTGGATTGGCGAAAACTGGGGATGTTCAAGATTTCCTAGGGAAAATGAATCAATTTGTAGACATTGAGAATCGCAAACATGTCCTGCAAGCTCAAAACACGCGCCTTGGTATTTTCAGGGCAGATTTAATGTGCTCAAAGATTGCCAGCATTTATCAGCTAACTCTTTGATTCTAAATCTATATTTGAATCATTGACTTCGCTTTTCCGTGGTCTTCTTGGCTCCTTTATTCTTTGTTGCAGCTTTTTTAGATAATTTCTTAGTAGATGGACCATTCTCAGCTTCCCACATACGATGGTCAGCAAAGAATTCAAGGCCTTGGTAGAGAAAGTTGTGAGTGACAACAGATTTGCCAACTCGGACGGGTAAATCTGCGGTATGTGTACAAATGTCGCCAGCACCGCCTGATAAGAGGTAGGACATAATCATAATTCCTGTCTTAAATCAAGCTTCGATTAAATTGCATTCAATTATTTCAATTCTTTAGAATAGTACCGTTTTAATATCCTGGCAACCTCCAAGTGTCCACGCAAATTAAAGTGCCCATCTAAACTCAGATGGAACTTGCTGTTGCCCATGACTCGGTTGTACCGCCGTAGCTCAGGATAAACATCTTTGCAGATAATGTTCAATTCGCGACACCACCCAAATATCTTTGCCTTAACTTCGTTGACTTCACTTGTATCACCGAAAGCGATTTCCTGGGCTGTAGGTAGTAAGAAGACCGTAAGCTTAGTGTTGTTTTGTTGAGCATTCACGACATTTTTAGTGATGGAGAGTCTAAGTACCTCTAGCTGCCATTCTTTTTGATTTGGATCGATTTGGATTCCACGCAGCCGGTCGCTTTGTGCATCGTAAGAATTTTGTTTCCCGCTTTGCTGCTGATTTCGATTCAAAAGCGAGTTAGCGAACAAGCGGAGTAGGCCAGAATGGTCAGTTAATGGTGCAACAAAGTTACGCATGGATTCTCTAAGTGGAGATCTAGTGTACGTAGCTTCTTGGATTTCGAATTTATCTGGGAATCCAACAAACCCTGGTGCAAGTCCATTGTTTGAAGTAAACAAATTATTACTCAAGTCATTTCCAAGAAAAACAAACAGTGCTGAATGTTCTGCTGGGTACATGGCTCCTTGGTTAAGAAGAATCCGCGATTGTTGGAGAGTTCCAGTTCCAGACAGTCCAAAGTTATTCACTAAAAAATCTCTACAATCGGTACTCTTGTTCAGAAATACTTCAAGCAAAGATGCAAAGTTCCTTTCAGCTGAAAATTGAGCGGCTTCCAAAAAACTATCCCCATAAAAGTTGATCCCACAATTAGGGTTTACTGGCTTACCGACATTATCGTCATTCCAGCCCAACGGGCCTTTGGCTACCAATTCACCTGATTCTTGGTTCCAACCAGTTGCATTTGGTCTCGGGTCCCACCCTACCTCTTGACTAAAAATGTGTGGGGCAAAAACTGGAATTTTGAATTGTGGAAGGATGAAAAACTCACACAGAAGCACTGCCACGATCAAACTAAGTGTTGAAGCCAGTACTCTTTTCATCTTAGAAAATGGTGTAGATGAAAGCGCCTAATGGTGAACCGAGTAACAAGCCTAAAAGTACTACGATAAGTATCAAGACTAGTCCTGGCAACAGGAACCAAAATTTCGTTTCTCGCAGAAACCTTAAGATTGATAACACTATTCTTTCCTGACTCTATAGGGAGAGTTGAAGTCAAACTCAGTGCTTGTAAACAACTCAGGCCCTCGACGCTGAAGGATACCATGAAGCAGCATGGCGGGAAGAAAATTTAATAAGTAGGCAACTGCGAATAAGCCGACAAGAACCACTTTTGTTGTTGCTGATTGAATTTTTGCGTCTATTTGTAAGATTTTTTGTCTAAAGTTTGTATGCAAAATCACGAGTATGAGAATTGCGGAAGCGGTGAGCAAAGAGATTAATTGATAACGAGTTACAGTAAAGAAATTTACGGTGACCAAAGCAAGCAGCAGGCAGAATCTGGAAAGGAAACTGATGGTAAGGAACATTGGTTTAGTCAGCATCAAATTCTACCTTCCCTGCTTCCTGTCTCAATTTATCTGAGATATCTTCACGAAAAAGCACAAAATTTTCCAGACACAAAACATCTATTTCGGTTCTTGCAAACGCAAGCAGTGCGTCCCTCGGGGAGTTTACGATTGGCTCTCCTCTTGTGTTAAATGAGGTGTTTATCAGCACGGGTAACCCAGTAGCTTCACGAAATCTATCTAATAGTCCGTGAATGCGCGGATTGCTGGATGCGCTGACGGTCTGAACTCTGGCGCTGCCGTCAAGATGTGTTGTTGCTTGCAAGAGTGATCTAGTTGTTTCTAGCATGGAACTTATATCAAATTCTAAGGACGGCTTAGGTTGGAAGTCTTTTACGCGTGCAACTCGGATCATATATGGGTCTGGCTCGCCCTCAAAGAATTCATCGAAATACTCTTCCATGATTACTGGAGCAAAGGGCCGAAAGGATTCTCTGAACTTTATCTTGAGATTCATTCTCTTCTGCATAGATTTTGAATCGGGCCTGCCAAGAATTGATCTGTTTCCAAGGGCTCGAGGACCAAACTCTGACCTACCGTGAAACCATCCAATGATTTTTTCCTCAATCAAATTGGTGACTGCTAAGCTGTAGACTTGGCTGGGGGTTTTTTCTCTGCATTGTATTTCGAATCTCTCGAGCTCCAATTTGATTTCATCACTTGAATAGAGGCTTCCCAGATAAGTATCTGTTTGAGCCCGTCGTGAATTGAAGCTTGGCAGTTTAGACTGGTATGCAAGGCCTGCTCCGATTGCACCCCCTGCATCCCCAGCTGCCGGCTGGATCCAAACCTTATCAAAACCACTTGAAACTCGAATTTTTTCATTCGACACACAATTCAATGCCACACCTCCTGCTAAAGCAAGATTTGCAGAACCAGTCTTATTCTTCGCGGCAACTGAAAGCGCAACCATATAGTCGTCTGTCAACCGTTGTAACGATGAGGCTAAATTTGCGTAGTACTCCTCGATTAAAGATTCTCTAACTCTTCTTGGGTGCCCTAGATATTTTTCAAGGCTGCGTAAATTCCTTTTCTCCGTCCATACAGGGTTAATCACCTTTAGGTTCATTTTTGTTTCAGGAAAAGATGAATCACTTGTACTCCAGGTGAAGATTTGTCTTAATTCATCAACGTACTTGGGGGATCCAAATGGTGCTAGTCCCATGACTTTATACTCCCCTGAGTTCGCTTTAAATCCTAAATAGCAAGTCATGATTGAGTAAAAAACACCAATTGAATCTGGAATCTGGTACTCCTTAAGTAGTTTTAGGTCAGAGCCTTCGCCTACCCAAACGGAAGTTGAGGAGTACTCACCAACAGCATCAGCGACAATTACGGCTGCTTCATTGAATCCTGAAGGGAAAAAGGCTGAGGACGCATGACTCAGGTGGTGGTGGCTGAACTTGAATCCCACTCTAGAGATTAAATCATTGAATTCTTTTCTTAGGGTTGCATCAGTAATCTGATTAACCGAGTACTTCAAGAAATCTAATTTAGATTTACCCAGCCACTCGGTCATTGAAGATTTAAAAAAGTCTAAACTTGTTGGGTAGTTGCCGCCGATATCCTTTAAAATTCTCTCGAATTTGAGCATAGGCTTCTCATAAAACACTACACTTGAAATATCCGACAATTTCAAGTTTGCGAGTATCAGCACTTCCTGAATTGCGTTCATCGGAAAACGCGAGTCGCCCTTTACTCTAGTTATCCGCTCCTCTTGTATCGCGCTGATAATCTCCCCATTTTTCAGGATTGCAGCGGCGGAGTCATGGTAGCCATAAGACAAGCCAAGCGTAAGTTCATGATTCACTTGGTCTCCTTAGTTTAATTAAACCCACACCATGGAACATCTGTCCTTCTATTTTAGTTCACCTTGACAAAAAAGGAGAAGCCACATCGCATCTTAGTGTGAAATTTTGATTCCTTTTTTCGAGTTTTATTGATGCTACTCAGCGCTCTTCTTTGCTTTTCCGGTGGCTTTCTTGGCTGCTTTCTTCTTTGTTGCAGCTTTCTTTACAGTGTTCTTGGTAAGCGTTGGTGCGGTCTCTCCTGGCTTTGCTTTTGCAGCCTTTTTACGTGACTTCTTAGGGGATGGACCATTCTCTGCTTCCCATGCTCGACGTCCTGCAAGGAGTTCGAGGCCTCGCTCGAGCGTCATTGCTTCGAGCGTGTCACCGCGACGCAGCGTTGCATTGGTTTCACCGTCAGTGACATACATACCAAATCTTCCATCCTTGATGATGACTTGTTTTTCACTACCTGGATCAACACCAAGTTCTTTCAGAGGTGGCTTAGCAACTCCACGGCGGCGTTCTTTTGGCTTTGAGTAGATCTCTAGCGCTTCATTTAAATCGATAGAGAAGAGCTGTTCTTCAGATGTAAGGGTGCGTGAATCTGCGCCAGCTTTAAGATACGGACCGTAGCGGCCGTTCTGCACTGTAATTTCTTCACCTGCTGAGTTTGTTCCAAGCACGCGGGGAAGAGATAGAAGTCTGAGTGCATCATCGAGTGTGATGGTGTCGAGGTTCATGTTGCTCAAGAGCGATGCTGTCTTGGGCTTTGGTGCATCTGCCTTCTTGCGCTTCTTCTTTGGTTCACCCTTGTCATTAAGTTCAACAGGTGGTTCAGGAAAGATTTCAGTGATGTATGGACCGAAGCGACCAGACTTAGCAACAACTTCAAGGCCAGTATTTGGATCTGTCCCGAGTTCGCGTTCACCTGAAGGGGCAGCCAATAGTTCAATTGCTTTTTCAAGTGTGAGTTCATCGGGCGCTAAGTTTTCTGGGATGTTGGCAAGCTTGCGTTCTTCACCGGGTAGGTTCTCTTGAAGGTAGGCGCCGTAGCGGCCAACGCGGATTTCGATGGTGTCAGATAAATTCATTGTGTTGGTAGCGCGCGCATCGATGACGCCGAGGTCGAGTGCTAGTTCGTTAAGTCCTGGTTGGCCATCAACGCCGTAGTAGAAATCGCGGAGCCAATCTACTCGGCCTGCCTCACCGGATGCGATCTTGTCG
>JACCEC012616347.1_pt1 | contig 10567 bp, 2 predicted proteins | sample 7450121 | NCBI WGS metagenome assembly JACCEC01 (sample SAMN15323455, study PRJNA562643) | freshwater metagenome | isolation source: river surface water | place: USA:Blue River Watershed | collected 2017-08-18 | reverse complement strand
GGTGCGACTGTCGGTGAATTGCAGCAACGCAGTAACCAGACTGGTGAACTTGCTCCACGCATGGTGTGGAATCCGCAGACTCAGCAGTACGAGCAGCAAGCCGTAACTGCGCCTCCGTCTGACCGCTTGGCATTACCTGCGCCTCAAATCCCCGTTGACCCACGGCAAATGGCATTGCAATTTGCGCCTCCTGCTCCTAGCGGTGTGGGCTTTACAAACGCACAACCTGCGTTCAATCCTGCAATGGCTCAGCAGTTGCAGGCTGCAATCCAGCAACGACAAATCCAAGAAGCCTACGCACAGCGTATGGCTCAGGAACAAGCGCAGCGTGAAGCCGACATGAATCGTCTGGCTATCCAAGCGCAGAATCAAAGGCAGTTGGACTTTGCGGCCCAGCAGCAACAGCAGCCAGTCACACAGCAACAACTTCCTATGCGTCCGTTGCCCGTGCGGCAGCCTCAGCAGTTGTCATTGTTCAACCGCAGACAAGCCCCAGTCCCTTCTCGTGCTGAAGGTTTGCGCCGTGGTGTCGGCACGCAAGTGCCTGCGCCCGCACCTGTGGTTCAGGGTACTCCTACCCCCGGACAGTTCCAGCGTGCAGGTCAGTTGTCTCTATTTACCCAACAAGGTCAGCCTTCCGTGGCAGCACTCAAGAGTGCAGGTACACGCCAAGCCGTACCTACTCCAACTGTGCAGCAGGGTGCTACGCAGATTCCGCCGACAGGTGCGCCTGTTACGGCAGTAACCGCTACTAAGGCGAAAGCCGCAGTGCTCAAAAAAGGAAAAGCAAATGCCACTCAAAAAGGGAAGCAGCAACAAGGTAGTGTCAGCCAACGTCAGCAAGATAATGCGGGAGTACAAGGCGGGGGGCAAACTGGGAACCAGCCCACGACCCAAATCAAAGGCGGCGGCACTCAAGCAGGCAGTGGCGGCAAGTCTCTCAAGCGCGGGAAGAAGCAAGAAGAAGTAGTAGCCGCACCAGTCGTAACTGCTAAGCAGGAAGCGCCTAAACCTCCGACTCCTCCGAAGGGTGGCAAAAAGAAACTTGCCAAGGGTGTAGAAAAAAAGCCCGAAGCAAAGGCTAAGGCTACTCCTGCCAAAGCCGCCAAGTTGCAGAAAGGCCCAAGCGGTCTTGCGGCAATGGTCGGTCAACTTCTTGGTACAACGCAGCAACCTGCGGTGGTGGAAAGCAAAGCCAAAAAGGGTGCGCAAGAAACCAGTGAGGAAACAAAGATTGCGAATGAGGAACTCGATACGGCTATCGAGACCATCGAAACAACTAAGAGTCCTGCTGAATATGCAGAGGCTCTGTTTGACATTGTTTCAGCCTACGCACTTAACTCAAATCCTAAAGCGTATGTTCTCAAAAAGTCTACAGAGTTCTTGCAAGATGGAGAAATCCCACAACAAGATTTCGTAGCCGCACTCAGAGAAGTGGCGCTCAACGCAGAAAGCATCGGGCCTAAGTCTCGCTTGTACTCCTTGTTGGCTGACCACGGGTTGTTGAACGATGCCAACATTCAAGCGTTGGTTCGTCAGCCGGGGGCTAAGGTCAAACAAGAAGCCGTGGTTGACAAGCCTGTTAATACTCAGACAGAAAACCTTGGTGAGATTCGCATGGCTGAACTCATCAATAACCGTAATGGCTACCTGAACAAAACCCAACTGCGCCGTGCTGCGCTCATCCTCTATGTGGATGTAGACAATGACGACTTTAATGTCAGCGGTCGTGGACGCATCAAAGACTTCTTCACCGCTGATGGCGAGCCTATCATCGTGCAGGTTCCCGGTACAAGTAACTTTGTATTGGCGACCAAAGAAGAAGGCAAGATGTCTAAGGAAGAATTTGCCGAGAAGCACAAGGATGCTAGACAAGCAATGCGTGACCTTGAGGCAGAAGAAACACAGACCACACTGGATGACCTCCAGTATGACCCGCTGTATGACAACGCACGCAGTGACCGTGGCGACTTGGAGTTCTATCGTGTTGACGGGCGTCCTACTGAACCAATGAAAGTCGGCCCCCTGCGCTTGTTTGCTGCTCGTGTGGTGTCTAAGTTTGCTCGTAAGCCTACTGTCCATGTGTTCGCCAACTTGGCTGACATGCAAAAGGCTAACCCCTCGCTGTTCGCCGCTGCTGCCAAGGCACGCAAAGAAGGCGACATCGAACACGTTAATGCTGCCGGTATGGCATGGGGTAACAATGTCGTTCTGTTTGCAGACTTCATCGAGTCCGAACAACAAGCCCGCTTCATCATCGCCCACGAAACACTTGGGCACGTTGGCTTCCGTGGTTTGTTCAATGACCGTGCACTAAACGCCATCCTGAAACTTGTTGCTGATTCAGACCCACAACTTCAATACGCAGCAGAGGTGTATGCAGCAGGGCGAGGTGTCTCGTTCCTTGAGGCAGTCGAAGAAGTATTGGCTGACCGTGCTGCTGCCGTGGATACCAATACGCTATTGCGTTTCTGGAGTTGGGTGAAAGACCAGTTGAACAAGATTGGTCTCAAGTTCAATGACGATGCGGCTCGCTACCTTATTGGTCTATCACGCAAGTATGTGCGTCAAGGCACTGGTCGTAGTGAAGTCAACCTATCCGGTCTGTTCAAAGAGATTGACCAGTCGTTGTTAAACGACCAGTCGAATCGGGAAGTGTTGCGTTTTGCTGCAATGGCTCCTCAGGGTTCTATGACCCTTGCAATGGGCAACTTAAACCGCAATGCCGCAATGCACGGTCAGTTATCCCGTGCCGTAAGCGATTTGATTGAAGCCAAAGAGCGCACGGCTGAAGCCCGTAAGCAAGCCAAGGGTCTATGGAAAAACACTCAGAACGTGGCACAGTCCATCCTTGATGGTGTGCAGACTATGGATAACCTAGCCCGCAAGAGTAAAGGCTTCTCCAAGATATTTGAGTTGCTTCAACTTAAGGGTGCAAAACAAAACCAGTACAAACAGAAGTATGCAGATGGCACAGCCACTGCGCACAAAGCCAAGTTTCTGGGCCTTGGTGAAGGCGCAAACATGGAGCAACAAGTTCGTGCGGGTGAGTTGCTTGCATATGGCTCGCTCTTTAAGATGAACTCCATCTCTGATTCTCAGTTAGACAAGATGGATAACCCTGTGTTCTTTGACCCAGACTCAGGCATCTTGGATGTAAACATTGATGCGTTCCGCGCATTGGTTGACGCAGGCCGCTTGTCTGTGGAAGATTTCAAGAAAGGCTTTGAAGTTCAGCAGGGCACAAAAGAAGTGCCCATGACTGAGGAGCATCGTCAAGAACTTGCAGCAGAGCGTGACCTTGCTATTACCAAACTAGAAGCAGCCCGTGACAAAGCGTTTGCCCGTGTTGACAAGAAGATTGCAGCCGAGACTGATGAAGATATGAAGGCTGAACTTGCTTTAGAACGCAAGCGGGATGAGAAGAAATTCAATCAAGACATCGAACAAACCAAACGCTTGTACACCAAGCGTATGAAAGAGCCGATGTATGAAGTGCCTAACATGGCTCCTACTCCTGAGTGGTTCAAAGACCTCACAGAAGATAGCGTTGAGTGGAAGATGTACAACGAGTTCGCAGAAACAATGGCGATGAGTCACATTGATGTTCTGCGAAGCAAGTACATTGGCGCAGTTTACGAGCAAAAGAGGGCCATCTCCGCAGGGGTGCGGGGCGCATTTAAGAAGTCTACACCACTTACGGATGTTGAGCGTAGATTTATTGAAGATGCCACTGGCATGTTTGACGAGATGCGCATGAAAGGTGCAGAGTTCCAAGGCAACAGACTCAAGTTGTTAGCAACCTCTGAGAAGGATGCACTTGAGTGGCTGCGTATGAAGTTTGCCCGTGCGTTCTATACTGACTTGGCTTTGAATGACCTCAAGACCATGATGCCGGGATATACCCCTGCTCAAGTGGAGTCGCTCGTTAAGAGCATGAGGGCTAAGTTGCAGACGCAAATTGACCCCGAAGTAGACCCAATCAAGAACAGTTCCATCTGGGCGTTGGAGCACCGCATTGAAGAACGCTCGATGTTTGCGGCTTCTATCAATGATGACCAGTTGTACGCCAAGCGTTCAATCGCAGGTGCTTATGTACCGCTTACTCGTGAAGGCGACTGGCAAGTCCGTGTGCAAGCATTTACAACCGATAAAGAAGGCAACAAGTACCCAATCAAACTGGCTGATGGTCAGCAAGATTCACTGGCTTTCTACAAGACTGGTACTCAGAAAGATGCTGAACAGTACCAAGAAGAACTGAACGCCATGCTCAGTGGTGAGTATGACATGCGGGATGAGAAAGGTAATCTGCAAAAGGTTCGCCTTGAGGCCATTGCGTCAATAACTCGTCAGACTCCTGACCTTGTGGATGTGTTGCACTACGATGAGGTGATGTACTCGCTCAGCCGCTTGGGCATCCAGTTGTCGCCTGAGGTTCGCCAAGTTCTTGTGCAGAAAGTGTCCGGTCAAAACTCTCGTGCCCGTGCAAACTTGCAGCGTGCGGGTGTGGGTGGTTGGGATAAAGATGTTATCAGAGGTGCGTCCGCGTTCTTGGAACAGCAGGCATATGTTGCAGCCAACAAAGAATACCGCCATCGTTTTGACGAGGTGCTTGACGACAACGATAACTGGAGTGACAACCCTGAACGTCTTGCTACATTGAAAGCCAAGTGGGATTCCGCCACGGGGGAGGCTAAAGAAGTAGCGGCTCGTGAGTACTTCCAAGAGAAGTTCTTCCAAGACAATGTGGTTGAGTACACCAAAGATGGTCGCCGCATTGAGCGAGGTCTGTACTACAACGAGCGTGCTAAGTCCATGCTTGCGTGGATGGACTCGACTGGCGACATCGTACATGCCGATGACATTTGGTCTAACAACGAGTGGAGTGTGGCTACCCGTACATGGGCGGCATTGGCTCAACTGGGTGGCTCGATTGCTACTGGTATCACGCAAGTGCTTTCGCTGCCAACAAACTCGTGGGCTTACCTCTCATCGTTCAATCCTAAGACTGGCTTTGGTGTCGGCTTAGGTGCAGGTAAGGCAGGTAAGTTACTCACCCAGTTCTTGATGAGCACGGCTAACCCCAAGTACGCTGACCTTGCATGGCTCGAAGCCCGACTTCAAGAGTTTGAGGTTGCTGAAAAGAATGGTGCGAAGTACACCAAAGATGGATTGACTGGTAGTGAGTTGCGTTTCTTGAAGGACATGACCGAGCAACAACGCTTGGATGCAGCCTCGTTTAACGCCATGACAGGAACCAGTAAGGGTCGCAAGATGACAGGCAACCCAACCTTCCAGAAAATTATTCAAGGTTGGATGTTCCCCTTCTCCTACTCGGAGCAGGTCAACCGCCGTGTCACACTCCTAGCAGCATATCGTGGTGAGTATGAGCGGCAGATGGCGACGCACGGCGACCCATCCATTGCGGATGTGAAAGCGCGTGAAGTATCCACTAAAGCGTTGGACGCAACCCAAGGTGATTACGCACAGTACAACCGCCCTGCGTTCTTCCGTGGCGGGGTGCAAGCCTTCATCTACATGTACAAGCAGTACCCAATCATGATGATTCAACTGCTGAAGAACATGAACTACGAAGGCAGAATCATCATGATAGGTTCGTTGCTACTCCTATCCGGCGTGCGTGGACTACCGGGTGCTGACGACTTGTTGGACGTTCTTGATGCTATCTGCCAACGCCTCGGTTTGAAGATTGGCTCAGTCGAAAAAGAGTTTGCTCGTCTCACCGCTGATGTATTTGGTGCGGAACTTGCCTCTGAGATTAACCCAATCGTAATGCGTGGTTTGTTTGACCGCATGACTGGTTGGTCATTCTCCAACCGCTTGGGTCTTGGCGACATAATCCCCGGAACTGGCATCCTCAAACCCTCAGCGACTAAGGACGAAATCCTGCGTGAAGTCGAGAACTTAGCGGGTGCTCCTACATCCTTCATCGTGGGTGTGCTTAACTGGGGCGGAAGCACATTGCCAGCAGTTGTGACTGGTCGTCAATCACCTATAGAGTTATTGAGAGATAACCCAGTAAGGGCATTTAAGAATGTGGGTGATGCGTGGAAATACGCTGACACTGGCGCAATCCTCGACAACAAGGGCTATGTGGTTGCTAAGAATGTGTCCACATGGGAGTTGCTCGGTAAAGCAATGGGCTTCTATCCAAGTCGTGCGCAGATGCAGATGGACTGGATGTCAGCAGACAGACAGGAACAAGCGTACATGTCCATGATTAAGACTGAACTCACTCGTGAAGGTGTGGCAGCACGGCTTGAGAACGACACTGAACGCTTGGCTCAGGTCAGGAAGTTTGTGGCTGACTGGAACGAGGATACGAAAGGCACACGCCTTGAGATGCGTAACTTTGACCGTGGCTTGACCCAAGCCTATCGAGAAGCAAGCAAACCACTGGCTATCCGTGCCTTGAAGTCATCGGCTAAAGGTGGTCGCATGGAGGCAAAAGATATGCTTCGCCTCTATGGAGTAGACGAGGAAACCCTTGCGGGCATCCCCGACTAAACGGCTTGCATCTGACCCAGTACCAAGTTAGCGATAGGTTGTTGCGCATCATCCAAGACCCCCTGTAATTCGGGGTGGTTGAGGTTGATGCCGACAACATAGCACTGTGGAATCTTCAGACCAATATCTTTACCCAAGTACGCCTTCTCAGACTTAGGCGTCACCACGATTCCTTCCTGCTCGAACTCACGCAAGAACGCCTTATAGTCATGCCCTCTTTGGGATAGCCAACGGCGCAACTTCGTGCGTTCAATCAGGACAGTACCGCTTTCAAAGATGCCGTCATAGGTCTTGCGATGCAGGTCATAACGGACAATCACATCATTAACATATGGTCGGTTGTTATCCCGCATCGGCTTCTGTCCGGGGGTGTGCATGACAGTCACAGTGGAATCCATATGGGCTTTGACGAACTCACCCAACACCATGAAGGATGTTGCTTTGTTAGAAGCCACAGTAGTTTTCATTGCGCCTAGTTCTTGCAGTGCCCAAACAGTTGCGTCTTGGTACTCGTATTTGATAAGTCCGTATTCTTTGGCAAGTTGGTTGCCGAGGTCTGACAGGATGACACCCAGTTCCCAAAAGCGTTCGTCACCAGTGAACTGCACACCATACTTCTTGGGGAACTCACTGATACTGTGCTCCAACATATTGCGTATGACATCAACGCCTAGACCCATGATGTGCTTCATGAACTCACGCCCTGCCACACCATAGTTGTTCATCAAGAACGCATGAATCTTACGACCCACATTACTGGTGTCACCGAACAATGGATTGGGTTGGACATTGAACTCAATCAGTCGAGCCAACTGCGCGTCCGTAGCATGACCACCTGCGTACAACATACTGCTAAATGATTCGTTGGTAGACACAGTCATTGTGGTCTGCCATTCCTTGACCGCTTTCTCCTCAGCATTGCGGTTCAGACGAGCCTTGTCCTTGCCCTGTGAAATCCAGTAAAGCATGTCACCTGCTTCCTCTTTGTCGAGCATGGTGATTTCATCCACGGTCATGGGCAAGTTGCCGTGCATAGCCAAGCGGCTGAACAATCCGTTCTGTGTGAACTTGCCACCGAAGTGGAGTAAGTCAGGGTTACCCCACACGGACTGCATCATCAACTGACCTAGGGTTTTCCCGCCCCCTGTCTTACCATAGAGAGATAGGGTTAACCCTTTGAGTCCGCTGACCTTGAGCAGTGGTGTAGCGAAGGCAAACCCAATCAGGAACTTGTGCAGTTTGAGGTCACCCTTCTGCAAGATACTGGTGAAGTTAACCCACTCTTGCAGGTTGCCCTTGCAAGCGTACATGTCCTCACCCACCTTGTTGATGGATGATGCAAGGTTCACAGATTCTTCAAAGACAGAGCCGTTGGAGTCACGGCGAAGCAGGGTGTTACCAAGAACAAATTGTGTGTAGTCGTCCTTCCAACCCATTGACGAATACAAGTTAGTCAATCCTCGTTTCTGCTTCAATTCCTCCATGTATGAGCGTAGTAGCATTTGGAAAAAGTTCGTTTGGTTCTTGTTAAAAAGCACGATGCCTTGGTCAGCAATCGCAGTGGAAAACTCCCGACTTCCATCAGTCAGGTAGGCTTGACGCAGTACAAGTTCTGTCCACCCAACATGCGGTCTATTCCACATGTAGCGAACAACCTCGTAACCAAGACCCTCGTCTTTCCCGTAGCCCACCGGGTAGATGTCGAACTTACACACATCAACATCTGTGTCGTCAATCACATACTTCATGCCATCAGTGGTTCGCTTGAATCCACGAGGCAATGGAACTTCTGCCGCAATCGGGTCAGCCAATGCCGCCATTGATTTGACCTCGGCAAACTGTGTGCCTAAAGCAATCGGGCTTTTAATCTTGTCCTTAAACTTACAACCCTTACAGCCGTCAGGCCGCTCAAGGGAAAACTTCTCGCACCATGTTGCACCAGTAGCGCCGTCCTTCCAGTTCTCAACCTTAGATACAACTTCTTGTTGGTTGAACTTACTGTACTTCTCGCTCCACTTGATAGCCGTTTCGATAGGGTCTTTACAGTAGGCGGCTACGCCCATCAACTTCCACCAAAAGGGTTCTGAAACATCTTCTTGGTTCTCAGTACCCCAACGAATCTGTTGGCACTTTTCCGCAATCTTGTCCGCATTAGCAGGTGCGTACTCGTGCTTAACCGCCATAGCATCCAACAACGTACTGGTACGTGTCTGTTCAACGGGTGGCTCATCGTATGAGCCTGTGGCAAACGGTGACAGAATCTGCCAAAGAGTGTCGTACTCTATGTCGGGTGCATCTCGTAGCATCGTGGCTACCTTGCCGCCCTTTGGGTTCGTACACCCGAGTGCTCTCAGGATACGAGCGTTATCACCTGTCACGCCAATATCAGGAGTGAACCCATGACTGACACAAGCGGACTTCAATGCGTCTGCAAGTGGCTTCCACTGTGCCGGTGTTACGGCTTCAGTCATCACCCAATATGTATGTAGACCATTGCCCGATGACACAATCATGGGCATCGGTAGTCCAACATCCTGCACAAACTTAACCAGTGCCCGAGCACCTTCGCTTGCATTGGGGAATGGTTTCGGCTTGCCGTTCTTCCCTATGCCGCAGTCAACATCAATCGCCAAGACCTTGGTCAGTTGTACATTGTCCTGCTTGCGTCTGCCCTCCTTGGTTTGGAAGGTTGAGATTGCGTAGTATGTGTTCTGTCCTCTGCTATTTAAGGCTAGTGATACCTTTGCGAGTTCTTCCACTGTGCTGAAGAATCCGTGCCGTGGGGCAGGGTGTCCATCTTCAAACGAGGCTACACAATATAGCCCTTCAGTTGGTAGAACCCGCCGTAAAAAACTCAGCGTGTCCATATCATCCCCGTTTGTTGGGGGGTGGTTAGCCCCCCAGTACCTCAATTAAAACGCTTCATACATTCGTCAAGACGTTCTTTTCTCTGCTTCTGCTCCATTGCTATGACATCAGGAGTAGGCCACTTGTCGTCAACCATAAGCGAAAGTAACTGTTTTAGCACAGTCCTTACTGCTTCGTCACTCGATTTGCGTAGGGGCTTACCCCGAACCCATCCATAGTATGTCATGCGAGAAACACCGAACACGGAAGCCATGTCATTGGTTGTCAACAACATGTGCTTCCGCAACGCCTCGACCTTTGTGAAGTCAATAGGCGTTTGGTTAGGCGTCATCTGCGTTCACCTCACCAACAAGTGCGGCAATCTCATCAGCCAGTGATGCGGCAGATGGGGCAGTTGCAGCAGGGGCAGGCTGAGCCTTAGCCTGTGGAGCAGGGGCAGGGGTCACTGCCTTTTTGGCTGCACCGAAACCACGCTTAGGTGCTTCGGGTTGGGGTTCCGCCACGGGGGTAGGAGCGGGTTGAGGAGCCGCCGCAACTGGCGCAGGCTTCGGTGCAACTTGTTGTGGTGCAGCAATCTTAGGTACTGCTGGGACACCACCTTGTCGGGCTTCACCAGTGATGTCCTTGACTGCTTCAGAACCGAACAACCCATCAACTGCGGATTGTGTTTCTTCATCTAGGAAACCACCGAACGAGAACTTGAGTTTGGGGAATGACGCATCGGTGTCGAAACCAACACGAGTGCGAACAATCTCAGCAGGGATGCCACGATGCGACAACTCTTTCTGATACTGTCCGAGTCCTGCCAATGCCGCAGGAGTAACCTGCAACAAGTATACAGGCCCAGTTGGGTCGTCAGCAGACACGACTGCCAAACGCTTTTGGTCAGAACATGCTTTGATTTGTTTACCCTGTGGAGTCACCTTGCTACCCCATGCGTTCTGTGGGCACGATGCGCACAGGTCATTCTGTGGGTCAGTGCTTGCAGTGTCAGGGCTAATGCCGTCCAACGAGAAGCAGTCAGGGGATGATGGTTCACTCTCAGGTGTCCATGCTTTTGCGTACCAAGTTTTCGACAAACGGGGGTTCGCACCAACGACAACAACATCCAAAGAAGTTGTGTCGAGTACGGTCTCGCTTGTACCTTCAACAATACGGAAGCGGCTACCCT
>JACCEC012662989.1_pt1 | contig 10568 bp, 22 predicted proteins | sample 7450121 | NCBI WGS metagenome assembly JACCEC01 (sample SAMN15323455, study PRJNA562643) | freshwater metagenome | isolation source: river surface water | place: USA:Blue River Watershed | collected 2017-08-18 | reverse complement strand
TCGCTACCCATAGCCTCTAACCACGATTCCACCTGAGCAATACGCTTCTGAAGCAACAGGTATTGAGCAATGGTCTTAGCCTCAGGAATATCCACATCCATGAGCACAACTTCATCGACAATCGGTTGTCCAGTCTCTGTGAACTTCTTAGGCTTCCATCCTAGCTCTTGGAGCTTTTCTCCGATCTGCTTTCTTGATCCAGGATTGAAGGTAACGATTTCGTCTTTGAGTCGCTTTCCTGTCTTTTCTGAGACTCGCTCAAGGGTGACAGGAGGCCACCTCTCTTGCATTTGTTCATATATTCCTGCCATTTTTGTTTTGAGGTCAGTAAGAAGACAGGTAGCATGAATTGTGTCCAGTTTGAAGCCGTTACGTTCTTGTTGAGCAATGATTGCAGCTACTTGGTGTTCAAGCTCTAGCGATTCTTCTGAGAATTGTTTAGCCTCCAGCTCTTTGGTAAGAAACTGGTAAGTCTTTTCAAGAACCTCCACGTCACGTACACAGTAACTCTCCAATAGATTCTCAACAGGTTTGTCATAACATTCCCCAGGATATTCCTCACGTCTGTTCATCAACCAAGACCAGACCGCAGGATAGTCAATCTTCTGAATACCGAGCTGCTTTCCGTAGCTTTCCAAGCTGTGCCCGTTCTCTCTCGTTGGCTCTAATAGCCTGCTTGCTACTAATGTGTCGTATGTCTTCTTCAGCCCGATCTTCGTATTCCACAATCTGTTCAGGTGAAAGAAATCGAAGCCGATCCCATTGTGAGCTATCAGGCGTGTAGCCTTGCTTAGATAGTCGTTTAGGCCACTTGGATTTTTCCATACTTTAGTGTCTCCGGTGTCAAGGTTCTTGGTTACCACAAGGTGAATCGTTTGATGATCCAGCGTTGTTTCTATGTCCAGGGCAATTCTCATGCGAGGCTTTCAGTTGCTCATATTGGTGAATAAGTGTCTGGTACTTCGATTGTAACTCATAATACTTGGTTTCAATGTCCATCATGCGGTGAACTAAGGTGTCTAGGTCAATCATTTGATAAGTCTCCAAAGTCCAATCTGTGCCAAGGCGTAGCCTGTCCACACAAGTCCATTGTCGTAATCACCTTTGTAGAACCTCAATGCTCCCACAATAGCGTAACCCACTCCCGTGGCTCCCACAATGATGTGCTCAATCATCTTTCTTTCCTGATAAATGATGTTATTCGACTGTAACCAACAGACATATTTCTAGCATGGGCGTATTCTGCTACAGCTTTATCAATAGCTTCATATAAATCTTGTGTAAAATCTGAAACTTCATAAGGATGTGCCAATAAAAGTTTATAATTAAATTCATCAATTACAAAGATTATAGGGTCACAAATATCATAATCTTTTTCAATCATTAGTTTTCTCCTTGGTTTCCTCAAGGTACTTCTCAGCATCTTCAATGATCTTGTCTACTTGATCTTTACCAAAGATAGCCTCCCAACGCTTAGCGTATTCCTCGTTAGAAACACTAAAGGGACGAGGAGAGCTTCCTTTACCTCCATCGGACTGTTTCATTTTACAATCTCCACTTCTGATTGAGTTTGAATCCATACACGAGCGCCACAAGACAAAGGCTTATCCTTGCTATAAACAAGCTCAGAAGGCCCGTGAATCTTAACTTCGTGTGCATAGTCGTTACTTTTGTAAGTCTTAACTGTAAGAACAGGAAGATCTGTCCCATTCTTGGTGTTTGCTTTTACGTTATGCTGATTAACATGAATGATAGTCTTCATAGTTCCTCCATAGTTACTTCAAACATTCTACCACTATCTACATCATAGCGCAGGTCACAAGCAGGGCCAGTAAGACCGCTATAACGATTCTTTGCAACCGCTACCTTGGTTGTGTGCCTCTCAGTAGCATCAGCGCTCATGGAGTTCCTCTCAAGGGTAATCACAGCGTCTGAGAGCTGAGCGATAGCACCAGAGCCTCGTAGTTGACTCAGAGAGACTGCCTGCCCATCCTCGTGCCCTTGGTTGCCGTTAGGACGCTTGAGGTGGGACACAACAATCAGAGTTATCTCTAGCTCCTGCACAAGTGTACGCAAGCGAGTCATCAGCACGTCAATGGCTTTGCGCTCATCTCCAGCATCTTGACCAGAGATGATGATAGATAAATGGTCAAGAAACACGATGCGACAATCACAAGCCTTAGCCATGTACCGGATGCGATTGATAATATTATCAGCAGAAGTGCTACCGAAATGGTCAAACAGAAAAATCCTGTTAGTGCCAAGAGTATGGTCGAAAGCATCTTTGAGTTCCTCGTTAGAGACTTTGGTGTCCGGTAGATGTAAGAGTTTGTTAGCCTTCAAGCTCATAATGCTTCTAGCAGTCTTACGCACTGATTCCTCCAAGAACATTCCACCAATGTTCCACTTCGTGGTGTTCAGGATGTTAAAGAGGATCTCTCGCAAGAACTGGCTCTTACCCAAGCCAGAGCCTGCGGTGACTGTAATGAGCTCAGCAGGCCTCAGTCCATACAAGAGGCTATTGAGTCCCTTAAAAGGATACAGAGCCTCTGCTGCCTTCTCTGGTGTGCTTACTTCTTCCCATAATGAGCTGGCAGCAATAATTCCGTCAGGGACATACGTCTCCGCTTTCCACCAAGAGTTAACAAATGAGGTAGTTTCTCCAGAAATGAGGTAATCACAGGCATCCTTACACTGTTTAATGTGTTTAACAATCTTGGCTTTGGAACCGAACAGTTCTGCAACCTCTTCTGAGGCTTTCTTCCCTGGCTCATCAGCATCAAAGCACACCACCACGTTCTCAAAAGAATCCAACCATTCAAAGTTAGCCTTACAGTCCTTAAGAGCCGCTTGTGCACCATTCCTGATGGATACCACAGGCCACTTGCTTCCAAGCATCTGGAAGGCCGCTAGTGCGTCTAGCTCACCCTCTACCACAGTCACATACTTGCCTCCTTTGTGAAACAAGGATTGCCCAAACAAGGTTGCTTTACCCCATTGTCCTTCTACTGAGAACTGTTTATTCGCCACTGTACGCACCTTGGAGGCTATGTAAGCACCAGATTCGTCAGTGTACGGATAAATATGCTTCTGTCCAGTTTGAGTGACCTTGTAGTACTCACAGGTTTCCCTGGTGATTCCACGATCAGGGATTGGTTTTACTTCGCCTTCAGTTTTCATGGTATTTACTCGGTTAATTGCTTCTTTCCATCGTTCTCGATCCTCTTGCGAAGACTCTGATTCTGTCTTACCGCAGGCAAAACAGTGAGTGTGGCCATCGCTATAGAGAGCGTTCGCATCGGAGCTACCACAATGCTCACAGGCGATGTGCCTCACGAACTCTGATGTTGTCTCATGCAACATTGTTTCGTTCCTTTAATGCTTTTTCAATGTCCATCACAAGGTCTCGAGCGTAGTAATCAAACTCTTCGATCTCAGCATCCGTTAGTCCAACCCATTCATGTCGTTTCTCCTGAGATTCAGAGACACATTCGTGCTTCATGTCGCTTTCAGAGTGAAGATAAACCATGTCCCCTTTCTTGACCTCATTGCCGCCAACAAAAGAGCAAATATCACCGAGCTTTCCTGTGATCTTGTAGGCTTTCATTTAAAACCCCTCATTTGAGCCTTTATTTCCTGCACCACTACCTCCGGTACTACCGAGTGCTTATCGTGAGCTTCTAGGGTGGTTTTAATCGATTCTAGGAGCATTCTATTGTTCACCGCTTGCTCAGCACAAGAGAACAGGAACGCTTCCTCTGGTAAATTGTACTCAATGATGATTTTCATGGCTTAATTGTCACTTAAGTGACACCTTTATGATGGTTAAGACAAAAACAAACAGAGACAAAATCATTGTTTCCCCTGGTTTTCAATTTCAATCAAACGATTGGCAACATCCGTTAAGACATTATCCTTTCCGTATGCTTCAAATAGTTTGACAATATCTTCAATAACTGAAAAATACCAAGATTCTTCAAGCATTTGTGTCAATTCTTCGTCTGTCATAAGACAATCCTTTCTTTGTGTCAATTTTGGCATGAATGTTGCTCTACTATATAGTATACTTTAAAGTATGTATTTACTTTAATGATATAAAATATAATTTATTCTATATCATTAATGTATTTATTACTTTTAAGTTCTATATAGTCCTCTACTTGGCTTTCAGTGTCCAGATCGTCATCAATGTCAACACTGGTGACCAGGTCTTTACGTTCAATCACCGGAATGATGTGTTTCACCTCTTTAAAACAAGAGTTGCAAAGGTCTACAAACTCAAATGTATTCGCATTCCTGCGAGTAGATTCAAAATCACTCAGTAAAGTGTCACAAGCCCGACAGTGCATGATTCAATCCTTCCGCTTGATTGGGTTCACCAGGGTATAGAAGTCTAACTCAAATTCTACCCCATTGGCGTCAATAACGCCATGAGAGAAAAATCCTCTCTTCTTCATCCAACAGTGAACCCCTCGGTATAGGAAGTCCTCATGTTCATTGAGTTTGTCTAATGCTTCCTCTGGGTAGATCACCCAGTCGTTTATGTCAATCTCTGAAATCATGGTTTTAAGCCTTTCTGTCGATCTACCCTAGTCAGGGTATTAACTTACCAAAATAAACGCTCCTAGGGCGTTTAAAGCCCTTCTAGGGCTATTCTTGAACCACTAGAGCACTCTTAGTGATACGCTTGCGATTTAAGTCCTCACGAAAGCACACAAACTCTCCGTCTTCAAGTTTAGACAGGTATGCATCGGTATTCCCTTTGCTGAAACATAGGTTACTGGCGTTGGCGTGTTCTAGGCGATCCTGAAGTTCATGGATGCACCACCCAAGGGTGAGAGAACACCCACAAAGCACCAAGGGCGCACAAAAGTCCATTATTTTGTTTATCTTGTCAATCATAGAAGTCATGCAAACTCTCCAAGTAATCCTCAAAGGATTGATAGATACGCTTTTCAACATCGTCAGACAGTAATCCTTGAATGTCAACACCTTTGAGATACACGGCAGTCAGTTCCGTGTAAGGTCTACCATATCGGTCAATCTGCCGTGTGAAAACACATTTAAGGTCTTCGGTGCAGAATTCATGCTTGAATAGATATTCTTCATTCACAATAGTGCATCCTCAAAGTTATCAGGGTTAAAAGGAATAGGTTTATCTTTGACTGGCTTTTCAGGCTCAGTCGGGAATGGCCAGTATGGGTCACTCATGGGTCAATTCTCCAATTAAAACAGTTTAGCCCATCGACCGCATTTATTGCATTGCCAGTTGATGCGACCACAATAGTCTCGTTTAATTGTTCCTCCATCATGAAACAAATCACACCATTGTTCTATTAACCAGTCAATCATGTTGAAAATCCTTGTGAACGATCACAGAAAACCCCGTATTAGGATCTATATAGGTTATTTCAGGGCCACACCAGCAAGTAGACCCGTCTGTCATATGTTCCTGCTTCTCTTCCTCGGTCGGCGGTTCGCCTACATCAGCAATCCACGCATCCGGCTTTTGAGAAAAGCAAAGGCATGCCTCAAACTCAGGATCATCCTTTGTGATTTCAAGAAAGTCCCATTCAGGACAATAATGACGCTTTTCGTCCTCTATACTTGTTTGTTTAGTTGTTTTTTCGTTATTCATGATCAACTTCCTTTTAAGAGATTACAGGTTTTCAAAAGACTTTTCTGTTTTGTTTTTCAATTCATTAATGCGATCACACAAAGCCTGGAGACACCCGTCAGGGTGAAATCATTAGGCGTGATATGGTCACTCATGATGCTAATCCTTTGCAAGTTAATTAAGACAGGGACAGGTTAAGGTGAGACATTTTATCGTGAAGATCATCACTCCAGGGTTCAATGAATGCACAGATTGCACCTGATTTGCTATCGTAACGCACAGAATCGCCTAGATCGTACACTTTGCGAAATTGCAAGCCTGAGTCACGATTAACCCTCACAATGCAACCCCGAATTGTCGAAGCTTTGACCTTATGCCGTGTCACCCATGAATAGTTAGCGTCACCACCAAAAGTGTCCGTGATTTCAACAAAAAAGTGTGTCATGTTATCAATCCTTGATAAGTTACGGCAAACAATGTTTGCCATTAAGTCTATCTTACGATAGACCTTCCGATGCGACAATGCACCCAGTAACCTCCGAGGCTTCAGAGGTTACTAGTTGACCTGTTACATTCTCCAGAGAAAGAAGGGGACAAACACGCAAGCGGCGAAGAACACTGCGGCGATTAGTTGATGCATGAGTGTTTTCATTTTAGACCCCTGCACAGACATAAAGCCATTGTTTAGCATCACGCTTGGTTCTGTACTCACGATCTAGACGCCATTGATCGTCTTTTTTCTGCCATACTTGCCATTCCACCTGTTCGGTGATGTTGCCGTTGTGGGAAGCCTTGCGAACAAGGTAGTAGCTACCCTCGCGGTCTTTGATGGTGTCTGGTGTTGGTGTGCGCATTGTGTTTGCTCCGTGTGTGTTGATATGGTTTCATTGTAGGCAGGTTTTGAGTGCCTGCCATTGGTGTTTACCCTTTGCAAGTGTTGCGTAAGACCCGCGCAAGCGGGTTTCGCCCATTCAGGGCTCATCAGTTACGCTGAGAGGTGCAGTTTGTAGGCAAATGCCAGAGCACGATCCACAGATTCCAAGTCTGCCTTGACTTCTTCCCACTCATCACCAGCAACCCAGGGCAACTTGCGAGACAGTTCCACACGCTGACCTTGCAGAACGTTGAGGATGGTTTCCTGAGGTGTCAGGGACTTGATGATTTCAGCGCGGTTCATAGTGCATATCCTTTGCAAGTCTGACAGAACCTTGTGCTCTGTCATTGGTTCTAGTATGCCACCACTCCCTGGTGTGCACATTAGGGAAAACCCTAGGTTTACCTGTCTTTACATAACTTTACATTAGACCGATTTAAAGCCCCTTAGAGCGTTTATTCAAGTTTTGGCTACCTAGGTATCAAAAATAGTTGTCCACACCACTAGTGCCCGTTGTCCACAATCCCAGGTCTTATATAAGACTATAACTTGTGGATAAGCTATACCCTCCAGAGTATAGTTATACACAGACAAGGATAATCTGTGGATAACTTTGGATGTTAGTGGATACTCACAAGTACCCTTGAGAGGGTGCTACAACGCCCCACACACCAGTAGCTTGTGAGTGCTCACCAACTTAATCATCAGTGTACTTATAGTTATAACTTATAACCATCAGTGTACTTACTATCCTGGACTATGTGAGTACTTACTTCGCTACTGGTCTGATGAGTGGACAAGTGAGTGAGTGCTCACTAGCAACTCGATAGGGGGGAGGGGTGTGCTTGGTTGGATACTTTTATGGGAGCCTCTTAAGCACACAAAAAAGTAAAACTAAAAAGTAACTAAATAGTACAATTAATTGGGAACAGAAGAGATCACGTAAGTTATTGAAAGATAAAGACAAATAGCTACAATTAGCTACTTTTAAGTATTATGTTAAATTAGGGACTCTAAAGTGGCAGATGTGCACCTTTTAAGGGACTTTAAAGTGAAGCCCTAAACTGTGAAAAGACATAAATCTTTAAGTTTTTATCATAAAGTACTTGACAAGTCCTTGAAAGTGTGCTAAAGTAACTATAGAGTATACTTAGAAGCATATAAGTACTTCTATGTAAATATTAATTAATTATCTATACATTAAAGTAATATATCTTTTATGTATAAATAATTATTTATAAATATACATAGAAGTATACTTATAAGTATAAGGGGGACTCTAAGATTTTTTGTCTAAACACATCTCCTTAAGGGTAAAGATGGAACCAGAAGTTAAGAAACGTAAGGTTGGAAGACCAAAGAAGGGAGAGATTGTCGCCCTTAAGAAAAAGAATACTGGTGTCTTAGGACGTCCTAAGGGTGATACAGCCATCATCAATGAGTACAAACTCAGGATGCTGAATTCCCCCAAGAGCGCAAAAGTGCTTGAGGCCATCTATGATGCAGCTTTGGACAACGATCATAAGAACCAAGCTGCTGCCTGGAAGTTGATTGTCGATAGGATTGTGCCTGTATCGGCTTTTGAGGCCTCCAAGCAGGGTGGTAGTACCCCAAGTATATCCATCAACATTTCAGGCCTCCAAGGGGCTTCTAGCGGCCTTCCTGAGGGTGTTGAGATCGTGGAGGATGTCACCGATGTGGAGATTAAGGATTTAGATGACAACCCTTAACTTTGCATTGCTTAAGTGGCAACAGGAAGTCTTCGGTTCCAAGAAACGATTTAAGGTGGTGGCAGCAGGACGCCGCTGTGGTAAGTCCAGATTGTCTGCGGTGACTCTGTTGATTGAGGCTTTGAACTGTCCTGAAGGTTCGGCAGTGATGTACATTGCACCTACGCTCGGACAAGCAAGATCCATTATTTGGGACTTGTTGCATGAGCTTGGTAGGCCAGTGATTAAGTCCAGTCATGTCAACAACCTTGAGATCACGTTGGTGAACGGACGCAAGATTCTTGTAAGGGGAGCTGATAATCCTGATTCATTACGGGGTATGTCTTTGACTTATGTCGTCCTAGATGAGTGTGCATTCGTTAAAGAGGATGTATGGCAGAAAATCATTCGAGCTTCTTTGTCTGACAAAAAAGGTAGAGCATTGTTCATTTCCACTCCTTCTGGGAGGAACTGGTTTTACGATGTTTACCAGCTAGGTCAGAAAGAGGATGATGAGTGGAAGAGTTGGCACTTTACCACGAAGGACAATGAAACCATTGATCCTAAGGAAATTGAGGCTGCTCAGAAGACTCTAAGCTCCTTTGCTTTTAAGCAGGAATACCTTAGCTCCTTTGATACCGCTGGTGCGGACGTATTCAAGGAAGAGTGGTTTAAGGAAGCAAAAGAGCCTCAGTATGGGGCTTACTATGTTGCTGTGGACTTAGCTGGATTTGAGGATGTGGCTAAGAATGCAGGAGCAGCCAAGAAGAGGCTTGATGAAACTGCTATTGCTATTGTTAAGCTTTTGGATAATGGTGATTGGTGGGTACATAGCATTGAACATGGTCGGTGGGACATTCGGCAGACTGCTGTGAATATCCTGAAGACGATCAGGGACTTTCAACCGAGTGCAATCGGTATTGAGCGAGGGGCATTGAAGAATGCTGTGTTGCCATACCTTAACGATTTGATGAGGAAGAACAACATCTATGCTCACATTCACGACCTTACGCATGGGAATAAAAAGAAGGTTGACAGAGTTGTATGGGCACTGCAAGGACGGATGGAGCACGGTCGTATCAGCTTTAATGAGGCTGAAGACTGGACTGAGTTCAGGGATCAACTCATCATGTTCCCTACCTCTAATGTGCATGATGACTTAGTGGATGCTTTGAGTTATGTCGATCAGTTAGCGATTGCTAATTACAACGCTGACTACGAAGATGATGGTTACGAAGTTTTAGACCCTATAAGTGGATACTGATATGAAGCAAGGACTGTACGCAAACATTAACGCTAAGCGTAAGCGCATTGAAGCTGGCTCTGGCGAAAAGATGAGGAAACCTGGAAGCAAGGGCGCTCCTTCGGCTCAAGACTTCAAGGATGCAGCTAAGACCGCAAAGAAGAGAAAGAAGACCAATGCCTAAAGCCAAAGACTCTCGACTCGAACGTGCTGGTGTTTCTGGATACAACAAACCCAAGCGTACGCCGGATCATCCCACCAAAAGCCACGTAGTGGTGGCTAAAGAGGGTGACGAGGTTAAGATGATTCGCTTTGGTCAACAAGGTGTTGAAGGTTCTCCTGAGGGGTCTGCCCGTAATAAGTCCTTCAAAGCTCGTCACGCTGAGAACATCGCCAAAGGTAAGATGTCTGCGGCTTGGTGGAGCAATCGGGTGAAGTGGTAGGATGAATAAAAGATATTATAAAACCTGTAGTGGTTGTGGCTCAGAACAGTCTTATGGACGTTTAGATCACTATACATCTGCTGTTAGAGGCGATTGGAAGTGTAAATCTTGTTCAAACTCCAGTAATAATTTCAAAGGGCGTTTAGGCCCTATGCCTATTACTTGGTTTGAAACTAAGCGAAAAGGTGGACTTCATAGAGGATTAGACTGGGAACTGGAACCACAAGATATTTTAGATATGTATGAAGCACAGGAAGGAAAATGTGCTTTGACTGGCTGGCCTATTGGTTGGTCTGAGAAAGGCTTGACAGCTACTGTTTCTATTGATCGGATTGATTCAAGTGAAGGTTATTTGAAAGAGAATGTTCAACTTCTTCATAAAGATGTAAACATGGCTAAACAACAGTATTCTCAAGACTACTTTATAGAAATGTGTAAAGCAGTTTCTGACAAAGTTAAATGGTAAGGAAACAAATGGAAAACAACCAATTTGAAGAACCAACAGAGTCCGATAAGGAGCTGGTATCTTTTGTGACGGATCACGTTACTCGTTGGCGTGATTATCGGGATACTAACTTCTTGGATGCTTGGCTTGAGTACGAGCGTATCTTCCGTGGTCAGTGGGCTTCTGAGGATAAAACCAGGGATTCAGAGCGTAGTCGTATCATCTCCCCTGCCACGC
>JACCEC012651447.1_pt1 | contig 10568 bp, 10 predicted proteins | sample 7450121 | NCBI WGS metagenome assembly JACCEC01 (sample SAMN15323455, study PRJNA562643) | freshwater metagenome | isolation source: river surface water | place: USA:Blue River Watershed | collected 2017-08-18 | reverse complement strand
TGCCGGCGAGGCGTTCCACGTCGCGCACGCCATCCAGCGCTTCGCGGAGCGCGGCGCGCGCCACGCCGTCGTTCACCAGCGACTCCACCGCATCGAGCCGCGCGGTGATCGCCGCCACCTCGGTGAGAGGCGCGAGGATCCATTGCCGCAGCAGGCGCGCGCCCATCGGCGTCTGCGTGCGGTCGAGGACACCGAGCAGGGTGCCGGTGGTGTCGCCGCTCGCGCGCAGCGACTCCACGAGTTCGAGGTTCCGACGCGTCATCTCGTCGAGCGGCATCGTGCCGCCCGGCCGCTCCACCACGGGCCGCGCGAGATGCGGGACCCCACCGGGTTGCAGCTCCTTCAGGTAGCGGAGGAGCGCCCCGGCGGCACCGACCGCCACCTCGTCCTCAGGGGCGATCCCGAACCCGTCGAGCGCGCGCACGCCGAAGTGCTGCGCGAGGGCATCCAGCGCCAACGCGGGTTCGAACTCCCACCCGTCGCGATGGGTGACGAGCGCCTCGACCGTCGCGACCAGTGGCCCGATCGTCTCACCGAGCGCACCGGTGGGCACGACGAGCTCGCGCGGGGCGAGACGCGCGAGCGCCGCCTCGGCGTCGGCACGCCGGCAGCGCACGAGCCGCAGTTCGCCGGTGGAGAGGTCCGCCGCGGCGATGCCGATCTCCGAGCCCGCACTCGGGGTCGCGACAGTCGCGCTGACCGCACAGAGCCAGGTGTTGCGGGCGGCATCGAGGAGATCGTCCGCGAAGGCGGCGCCGGGGGTCACCGTCTCGATGACCGCGCGCTTCACGATCCCCTTCACGAGCTTCGGGTCCTCCATCTGCTCGCAGACGGCGACGCGATGCCCCTGTTGCACGAGACGCCGGAGGTACTCGGGCGCCGCCTTCACCGGCACACCAGCGAGCGGCACCTCCGCCGCCCCGCCGTTGTTCCGCGAGGTCAGCGTGAGGTCGAGCGCGCGCGCGGCGACTTCGGCGTCCTCGTAGAACATCTCGTAGAAGTCGCCCATCCGGAAAAACAGGATGGCGTTGGGATGCCGCGCCTTGATCTCGCGGTACTGCGCCATCAACGGCGTCGCGGCGGCGCTCATCGTGGCGGGGCCTCGGTGACGAAGGTCGATGCGCCGGTGCGGCGGGTGTGCGCGGCGGCGGCGCTTTCCGCCTCCGCGCGCGTCGCGAAGCGGCCGAACCGCACCTTGAAGGCGTACGGGCCACCAGCGATCTCGTCGATGCGCGACTCGGCGACACTTGACCCGAGCCGCCGCAGCACGGCGGCGGCCTGCTCACGTGTGGCGTAGGCGCCGAGTTGAACGGTCCATTCCGAATCGGCGACACCCGCGGGAGGGCGCGAGAGGGGGGATGCTGGCGATGCCGCGTCGGGCGTCGCGACCGGCGGTGACGCTGGTGCCGGTGCGCCGGTGGTCGTCGGTGCGGCGGTTGGTACAGGTACGGCGGTCGGTGCCGGTGCAGGCGTCGGTGCCGCAGTGGGCGCCGCGCCGCTGTCCGTCGCCGACGCCTCGAGGTTGGCGCAGCTGATCAAGAGCACCTCGAAGCGCGTGACGAGGTCGGTCGCCTCGCGCGGCGCGCGCGAGTCACGGGCCGCACGCCCAAGCCGCGCCCGACCGTCCCGCAGCATCGGGCACGCCGTCGCCGCCTCACCGCGCTCCAGGAGGAGTCGCCCGTGCCAGAGCGCCGCCTCGGCGCGCGCGGGCACGTCGGGAGTCTCGCGCGCGAGCCGTTCGAGATACTGCTCCGCCGCCGCCCGGTCCCCGCGCGCGAGCTCGCCCTGCGCGAGGCGGAGCATCGCCTCACCGGCAATCGCTCTCCCGTCGAACTCGAGCATCAGTCGCAGGTAGTCCTGCTGCGCCATCTCCCACGATTCTGCGAGCGTCGCCCGCCAGTAGAGGATCGTCGCCTCGTCAGGAGAACCCGGCGTGACGCGCGCGAGCACCGAATCCACCACCGAGCGACCCACCGCCCCGGCGCCCTCGTTCACGAGCCGCCGCGCGCGCGCGATCGCGCTGTCGAGCGCCGGCGTCGAGGCAGATTGGGCTGCCAGCGATGCGCTGCACACCAGTGTGAGCAGCGAAAGCACCGTGCGCACCGACCGGAGTGCGCGCACCGTCACGCCGCGCCCCGCGTGGCCTTCGGGACCGCGGCGAGTCCCAGCACGAGCGACCGCAGGAGCTGCGCCTCGCTCGAGACCTTGGTGTCTTTCATCGCACGGTGGGCCTGCCGCAACTGCTCGAGCGCGCGATCGACGTCGGGAAGGGACCACTTGCCGAGGTGGCGCGCCCAGCACTTCACGGCATCGCCCCAGGATTGTCCCGTGTACGCACCGCCCGATCCCTTGAGAAGCGTGAAGTACTCGCTCTCGAGTCGCGACGCCGAGAGTCCGCGTGCGCGCGCCGCGAGCCCCCAGCCGATGGCGAGGGTCTGCGTCGCGAGCGCCATCACGAGGGTCACGCCGCTCGACTTGGGCTGCGCGAGCGCATCCTCCACGAGGGCGAGCGCCGTCGCGGTGTCACGCCGGGCGACGGCGTCGAGGAAATCGCCAACCGTGTGGCCTGGCCGCACGCCGGTCACCGCCTCGACGGCCGCGGCGTCGATCGGCGCGCCGGCGGTGTACGCCACGAGCTTCTTGAGTTCGCCATCGAGAAGCGAGAGGTCGCTCCCACCATAGGCCGCGAGGAGCGCGGCGGCCTCGGGGAGGATCGTCCCGCCACACGCGGTGGTCGTCTGGTGGACGATCCACTTCACGAGGTCCTCACCCTCGAGTGCGCGGAACTCCACGACGCTCGCCGCCGCGGTCCACGGGGCGGCCGGCGCGTCACCCGCGGGAACGACGAGGAGCAGCACCGTCTCCGTGGCGGGCTGCTTGAGATAGGCCAGCAACCGAGGCTGGACCGCCTTCTTCAGGGCGCCCGGATCGCGCAGCACCACGACGCGCCGCTCGGCGAGCATCGGGAGCGCATCGAGGGCCCCGGCGAGCCGGCCGGCGTCACACTCCCCGCCGCGCAGCACCTCGAGATTGAAATCCCGCGTGCCGGCGTCGGTCGCCGCCTCGATGACGCGGCGCACCCAGAGATCCTTGAGGTGGTCGTCGGCGCCGTGGAAGACGTAGACCGGAGCGAGCGGCCCCTTCGCGACGGCCCCCTTGAACGCGGTCATCGACAGGGTCGGCATCACGGGGAATATAGCGCCAGAACGACGACGCCCCTCCGGTTGCCCGGAGGGGCGCGTCCCACGCTCCGTCGGTGATCGTCGCGACCCCTTTCGAGGCCGGACCCCCCTTCACCTAGCGAAGCGCAGGCTCGATGATCTCCGCGAACGCCCCGCGCGCCCGGTTGAGCCGCGACTTCACGGTCCCGAGGTTGCACTGGGTGAGGTCGGCGATCTCCTCGTACGAACGACCCTCCAACTCGCGCATCACGAACACCTGCCGGTGATGCACCGGGAGCTGCGCGACGGTCGACTCCACCAGCTCGCGCACGTGCCGCTTCCGGAAGAGATCGTCCGGCCGCGACGTGGTATCCTCGAACTCGAGCGGACGATCCTCGTCATCCTGGTCCGCGCTCAGCGCCTGATACAGCACGATCGGATTGCGCCCGCGGTTCCGGAGCTCGTTCTTCGCGAGATTCGACGCGATGGTGTAGATCCAGGTCGAGAACTTCTTCGTCCGGTCGAACCGCGCGAGATGGCGATGCACCCGGATGAAGGCCTCCTGCACGAGATCCTCGGCACGCTCCCGGTCTCCGACGGTCCGGTAGATGAAGTTCAGCAGCCGGGTCCGGTACCGATGAAAGATCACATCGAATGCGCGGCTCTCACCCTTGATGTATTCGTACACCAAAGAGCCATCATCGAGACTTTCTAGCTCTGAAGTGGGCCGATAAGAGCCAGTATCACGGCCACCAATCGAACCGTACATCTCATCGATCGCGACAGCAGCGGTTCCCATCATTCCTCCCGTTGGTTGGCAGACGTTCCTTCCGCCTATGCCACCAATAGGAGCATACCGCGTGCCACTCAGAATAATTTAGCTAAGTATAATAAATACAACAATTTAAATAACCTGAAGATTCCCGAATTGTCTGAAAATAAGGACGCTTTATCGTCCTAAATTCCGGAAATCTGGACGGTTCGACTCGGACCCGCTCGATCTCACCGGCCTGTCGAGAACCCCGCCGCATACAACAACCCGACCACCGTCTTCGCGTCCGTGATCTCGCCGGCTGCGATCATCCCGAGCGCTTTCGACAGCGGCACCGTCACGACCTCGATGAACTCGTCGGCCTCCCGTGTGGAAGCCCCGCGCTCCAACCCGGTCGCCAGGAAGATCTCGATCCGCTCGTTCGTGAACCCCGGGGCGGTCCAGATGCTCGTCAGCGACTCCATCGACGTCGCAGTGCACCCGGTCTCCTCCTTCAGCTCCCGATGCGCGCAGGACAACGTCGGTTCACCGGGTTCCAATCGTCCGGCGGGAATCTCCCAGAGCATCCCGTCCACCGCGTAGCGGTACTGATGGATCAAGAGCACCTGCGGATCCTCGCCACGCGGATCGCTCAGGAACGGCACCACGGCTGCGGCACCGGGATGATGAATCAACACCTGCTCCCCGATGGTCCCGTCGGGATAGCGCACCTGGTCCACGTGCGCGTCGAGGAAGCGATACTGCCAGACGCGCCCGCCATCCACCCGCCCCGGCTCGGTCATCGCGCCTCCGACGGATCGTGCTCCGCCGTGACGGTCATCACCGGACCGACCCCCTGCGCCGCCACCGAGTCAGCAATCGCGGGCGCATCACCCACGGCGAGCACCAACAGGCGGTCAGGATGCAGATGCGCCTGCGCCGCAGCGTGCACCTGCGCCGGCGTGATCGCGCGGATGCGGTCGCGGTACGTCGAGAACCAATCGTCCGGGAGCCCGAAGCTCGTCGCGTTCGCGAGGGCGCCGGCGACGGCCGAGGTGCTCTCGAATCGGATGGGGAAGACCCCGGCGAGATAATCGGTCGCGAGCGAGACCTCCGCCGCGGTCGGCGGCGCGGCCCGCATCCCATCGATCTCGCGCAGGATCTCCTCGAGCGCGCGCGCGGTCACCTCGGTCTTCACCGCGGTCCGGACCACGAAGGAGCCCGCCGATCGGCGCCACTCGAACCCCGACGACGCCCCGTAGGTGAACGCGTGCTTCTCGCGGAGGTTCAGGTTGATGCGCGACGAGAAGAGTCCGCCGAGGACGGCGTTCATCACGACGATCGCGAGGTAATCGGGATGCGCGCGCGGGACGCCGAGATGTCCGACGCGGAGCTCCGACTGCGGAGCGTCAGGCTTCGCGACGAGGATGGCGTGGCGCTCCCGCCGCGCGACCGTGGCCTCGGGGGTCGCCGCGGTGGTGGCGGTGGTACGCCACGACCCGAAGCGCTGCTCCGCCATCGCGCGCGCGTCCTCGGGCGTGATGTCACCGACGAACAGCAGACTGGTGACGGCCGGTCCGTAGCGCGCCGCATGGAAGGCGCGCACGGCGACGTCATCGAGCGCCGACACGGTCGTGGCGCTGCCGCCGAGGGGGCGCGCATAGCGCGAGGTGGGCGCGTAGAGGAAGCCGTCGAAGCGCTCGTCCGCGAGGCCGCGGGGTTCCGCGAGCTGCTGCTGCAGGTCGGCGAGCCGTTCGTCGCGCCGGCGCGCGACATCGGCCGTGGGGAATCGCGGCGCCCGGAGCCCGTCGGCGAACTGCGCGAGCGCGGCGTCGAGCCGCGAGCGCGTCACGGTGAAGGACGCGCCGCTGTCGTCCCAGTCGACCCAGGTGCCGACCGCAGTCCCGAGTCGCTCGAACGCCTCGATCACCGCGGCCCCGTCCAGCAACCCAGTTCCCTCCATGAGCGTGCGCGCCGTGAGTTCGGCCACGCCGGCCTGCGCCGCGGACTCCGTGGCTGCACCGGCGTCCACGAGGGCCAACACAGTCACGAGCGGGAGCCGCGGCATGGGGACGACGAGCAACCTTACGCCGTTGGAGAGCACATCCCGATGCACCGCGGGGAAGTCGTAGGGGCGCGGCGCCCCGGCCGTCGGACGCGGGAGCGCGGTCACGCGGCCTCCGTAGCGGGGGTGGGCTGCGGCACATAGAGCAGCGTCGCGCGGTTCGACTCGACGAGCCACGCGCGCGCGAAGGCCACCAGCGCCTCGACCGTCACCGCCGCGTGCCGCTCGGGCTCCGCGTTCACGAGCGCGGCGTCGCCGCGGTACGTCGCGAACTGCGAGAGCTTGTCGGCCCGTGCCCCCGCCGACTGCAGCCCGGCGATCCATCCGGTCTCGAGGAGCGCGAGCGCCCGGCCCCGCTCCTCCGCGGTCACGCCATCGGCGATCAACCGCTCCACCTCGGCGACGACGACGGCCTCGATCGCCTCGGGTGCGACACCGGGGCGCGCCACGACATCAATGACGAGGAGGTCGCTCCCCTTGTGCAGGTCGAAGGTGAAGGCGTTCGCCTCGGAGGCAATCGCCTGCTCGCGCACGAGCGCACGCGGGAGGCGGCTCCCCTCGCCATTACCGAGCACGGCGGCGAGGAGGCTCGCGGTGTACCAGTCGGGGGCCCCCGCCACCGGGATGCGGAAGGCGAGGAGGATCCGCGTCGCCACGACCGCATCAGGCACCACCTCGCGCCGCGGTGCGCCGAACTGTTCCGGCAGGGTCATCGACGGAAGCGTGGGCCGCCCCGTGCCGCGCGGGATCGGACCGAAGTGGCGCTCCACCATCGCGCGGGCCGCCGCCGGCTCGAAGTCCCCCGCGATCGTGAGGACGGCGTTGTCCGGCGTGTAGTAGGTCCGGAAGAACTCGGCGACATCCTCGAGGCTCGCCGCGGTGAGGTCCTCCATCGACCCGATCAGCGAATGGTGGAACGGATGCTCGGGCGGGAAGCAGAGCGCCGGCAGCTTCTCCCACCAGGTGCCGTATGGCTGATTGTCGACCGACCAGCGCCGCTCGTTCTTCACGACGTCGCGCTGGGTGTCGAGCTTCTCCTGTGTCATCGCCGGGAGGAGCCGCGCCATCCGGTCCGCTTCGAGCCAGAGGGCGAGCTCGAGCTGATGCGACGGCATCGTCTCGTAGTAGTTCGTCCGGTCGAGCCAGGTGGAGCCGTTCAGGGTGCCACCGGCACGCTGGATGAGCTCGAAGTGCTCGTTCGCGCCGACGTTCGCACTCCCCTGGAAGAGCATATGCTCGAAGAGGTGGGCGAAGCCGGTACGGCCCGCGCGCTCGTTCGCGGAGCCGACGTGGTACCAGAGATTGACGGCCACGATCGGCGTCGCGTGGTCCTCGGAGAGGATCACGCGGAGACCGTTCGGCAGTGTGTAGGTGTCGACGGGGATCTGCATCAGGGAAAGATGACGATGTAACGCGGGGTCAGCGGCCGGTGAGCCAGGCGATCGGCGCCTTCACGGATTCCGAGAGGAGATACACCGGATGCCGGCGGACGAGTGCGCCGAGGGTCTCCCCGTCGCCCCGGGCGGGCGAGGTCACCGGGTGCAACCCGAGCCGCTGGGAGACGAGACGCGCCCGCAGGAGATGGAAGGGATCGGAAACGAGGACGACGCGCGACACCCCGCGGGCGGCGAGGAGGGCGCGCACGGCCTCCAACGACTCGCTTGTCGTGCGTCCCTCCTGCTCCATCAGCAGGGCCGCGGCCGGGATGCCGCGCCGCCGCAGATACGCGAACCCCGCGGCCGCCTCGCTCGTCGTGTCGCCCGGCGCGGTGCCGCCGGTGAGCACCACGAGCGGCGCCACGCCGCGCGTGTGGAGCGCGGCCGCCTGGTCGAGCCGCGCCCGGAGCACGGGAGAGGGTCGCCCGAGGTAGTGGGCGGCGCCGAGCACGACGATCGCGTCCGCGGGGACGGCACGGTCGCGCGCGGCGTGCCAGAGCACACCGGCGAGCGACCCCATCCACCCGATCAGCACGACGATGCCACACGCGCCGAACACGAGGCGCGCGCGGCGGAGGCGCGGGACGGACGGCACGACGGGCATGCGCGGAAGCTAGCGGCGCCCGCCGTTCATCGGACGAGGTGCGATCCCGGCTCCGGCACGTGCGTGCGATACCCGGCCGCGGTGAGTCGGGCGGCGAAGGCGTCCTGTGCCGTCCGCTCACCGTGCACGAGGATCACATCCGCGAGCTGCGGCGAGGTCGCGCGCACCGCGTCGAGCCAGGCGTGGAGCTCCGTCCGATCGGCGTGCGCGCTGTACCCGGTGAGGACCTCCACCTGGGCCCGCAGCGGCACCTCGTCGCCGAAGACATTCAGCACCGGCCGCCGCTCCACGATGCGCCGCCCCAGCGTATGCTCCGCCTGGAAGCCGACGATGAGAATCGTGTTGCGTGGGTCGCTCGCCCCGTGTGCGAGGTGATGTAGAATCCGGCCCGACTCGACCATCCCGGAGGCGGCGATCACGACCTTCGGGCCCGGCTGCCGCATCATCGCCTTCGAGTCCTCCACGTCCGGCGTGAACTGCAGCAGGTCGAAGGCGAAGAGATCCTCGGTGCGTGCGGTATGCGCGCGGACCAGGGACTCGGAGCGGTCGAAGACCTCCGTGTGCTCCCGGAAGACCTGCGTCGCCTCGCTCGCGAGCGGGGAGTCGATCACCACGGGGACCTTCGGAATCCGCCCCTCGTGCACGAGTTGATGCAGATCGTATACGAGCTCCTGTGTGCGCCCGACGGCGAAGGCGGGGATGAGCACCCGCCCGCCGCGACCGACGGTCTCGCGCACCACGCGGGCGAGCGCCTCACGCGCGCCGGCGACGTCGGTATGGTCACGGTCGCCGTACGTGGATTCGAGAAGGAGCCAGTCCACCTGCTCGACCGGCTCGGGGTCGCGGATGATCGGGAGCCCACTCCGCCCGATGTCTCCGCTGAAGCCGAGGCGGCGGCGCGTCCCGCCCTCCATCCACTCGAGCTCGATCGAGGCGGAGCCGAGGATGTGCCCCGCGTCGGTGAAGCGCGCCCAGACGCCGGGGACGACCTCGAACCGCTCGCGATACCCGTGCGGTCGCATCTGCGTGAGCATCGTGGAGACGTCACGGAGGGTGTAGAGCGGGTCCGCCGCCTCGCGATGCCGACGCGCGAGGAATTCGGCGTCCTTCTGCTGGATATGCGCCGAGTCGGCGAGCATCACCTCGCAGAGATCGCGCGTGGCGGACGTGGCGTGGATGTCGCCGCGGAACCCCTCTTTGACGAGGAACGGGAGCCGCCCCGCATGATCGATGTGCGCGTGCGAGAGGACGACGGCGTCGAGCTGTCCCACAGGGATCGGGAGCTGGCGGTTCCGGTGCGCGACGTCGCGGCGGCGCCCCTGGAAGAGGCCACAGTCGAGGAGGATCGTGCGACCGGCGACCTGTACGAGATGCGCCGACCCGGTGACCTCACGGGCCGCACCGATGAACTCGAGACGCATGCGGGGGTATCCTCGGGAGCGCAGGGGAATCGGTGGGGCGCCGGTGCCGGTCGTATCGCGGTGAGACGCCGCGGGCGGGTCAGCGCTCGGGTTCGGCGTCGCGGGCGAAGATGATCGTCAGGCGCGCCGCGTCCTGCGCGAGCTGAGCCGGATGCCAGCCGCCGCGGCTCCGCTCGTTCAGGAGGTCCGTGAGTGCGTCCTCGTCTTCGCGCTGATGCTTGGTGAGACGGAGGATCACGGCCTGATATTCTTTCATGCGGGCGAAGATACTAGCTTCTCGACCATGACGACCACCCCTGCGCTCCCCGGTTGCACCGTCGTCGCCCATCCGCTCGTGCGGCACAAGATGGCGTTGCTGCGCGACCGCGCCACGCCGACGAAGCTCTTCCAGGAGCTCGTCTCGGAGCTGGCCACCCTCCTCGCCTACGAGGCGACGCAGCAGCTCGCCCTCGCGCCGATCGAGGTCACGACACCGCTCGAGACCACCCCGGGCGAGCGGCTCGCGACGCCGCCGATCCTCGTCCCGATTCTCCGCGCGGGTCTGGGGATGGTCGATGGGATCCGCGCCCTCATCCCTGACGCACGCGTCGGGCACATCGGGCTCTACCGCGACCACGATTCACTCGCGCCCGTCGAGTACTACTTCAAGGTGCCACCGGGGATCGCCACGCACGACGTCTTCCTCCTCGACCCGATGCTCGCGACCGGCGGGAGCGCGGCGAACGCGGTGACCGCGCTCAAGCGGAGCGGCGCGACGCGCCTCACCTTCCTCTGTCTCGTCGCCGCCCCCGAGGGCGTGCGCCGCCTGCACGCGGAACACCCTGATGTGCCGATCTTCACCGCAGCCCTCGATCGCGAACTGAACACGCACGGCTACATCCTGCCGGGACTCGGCGACGCGGGTGATCGACTCTTCGGCACGAAGTAAGCGGCACCAAATACGCGGCACGACGTACGCGATGCGATGTCGAGCGCACAGCGGACGTGAGACGTGGGACGTGAGACGTCGCGCGGTGTCGCGTGGCGAGCCTTGCCCACGGTCACGTGTCCTTGTCCGGATTCACGTGAGGTCGTATTCTTCGGCCCGTGCTGATCAATCTCGTACCCGAGTTCCTCGACGCCATCGCGGG
>JACCEC010395526.1_pt1 | contig 10568 bp, 11 predicted proteins | sample 7450121 | NCBI WGS metagenome assembly JACCEC01 (sample SAMN15323455, study PRJNA562643) | freshwater metagenome | isolation source: river surface water | place: USA:Blue River Watershed | collected 2017-08-18 | reverse complement strand
AGCACGCCAAGGACACCCCTGACCCTTCCTGATCCTTTTACCCCTGAAAATGAGTCAATAAGCCATGAATAGCCACGCAGAAGCCCCAAAAGGACTCCAAGAGCCCCAAGACGGCTCAAACTGGCTGCAATCGGTTTTGGGTAGGGATACAGAACCCATATATGGCCATCCGATGCCTAGAATCCACACGCCATTTAATGATTTGCCCAGTCGCGGCCATGAATTGATTGATCTAGCGCCAACAATCGGCATTGAGCTGATGAGCTGGCAAAAAGTATTCATCAAACATAGCCACAAAGTATTGCCCAATGGTCGGTGGGCTAGCCCGGTCAATGTCTGCACTGTGGCCAGGCAGAATGGCAAAAGTTTTTTGATGCAGCTGCGAATTCTTGGCGGGCTTTTCCTATGGAATGAATCGCTGCAAATCGGGTCGGCTCATAGACTTTCCACATCGTTGGAGCAGTTTAGGCAGCTGGTGAATCTCATCGAATCGAGCGATTACCTGGCCAAACAAGTCAAAAGAATTCGATGGTCGCATGGATCAGAGGAAATCGAGACTTTGCATGGCACGCGATTTATTATCAAGGCGGGCGGATCGGCGGCGCGTGGTGTATCGAAGCCGGAAACTATCCACCTAGATGAGCTGCGCGAGATGACCGATCTTGAATCATTTGCATCGCTGCGCTATACGCTGATGGCGGCAAAAAATCCGATGATCCTGGCGTACACAAATGCTGGCGATGCTGCAAGTGTCGTGCTGAATCAATTTCGCCAGCGTGCGATGGCCGCTATTGGCGGGGCTGATGATGACATCGGATATTTCGAGTGGAGTGCGCCGACCGATGATGTAACCATTGAAAATGCGGCCTACGCCAATCCAGCACTAGGTACGACCATCCACCCCGACAATATTCGAGCGGTATTCAACGATCCACCTGATGTGGTGCAGACCGAAGTGCTGTGCAGATGGGTGCAGTCAATCCAAAGCTGCGTGGACTCAAATAAATGGGCTGCGTGTGCCGATGAGGAGTTCGATCTTGATTTGGAACGCACAACCTGGCTGGGCATTGATTTATCGCCGGACAGAAAATTTGGGGCGCTCGTTGGGGCGCAACAATTAGGGTCGGAGACTTTCGGCGTGAAGTTATTGCACACCTGGCAGAATCCGCATCAGCTCGATGACAAGGCAATTGCCAATGATTTGGCAACCTATGCTCGAAAATATCAGGTCGAAAATGTGCTGTATTCGCGGCGTACTTCAGGGGCAGTGGCGGCGCGCCTTGCGCCCGCTGGTATTCCAATCTTCGACATGGATCAGGCTTACCCACAAGCGTGTGATGAAATGCTGGGCGCAATCAACAGCGGCCGCCTTCGATATAAGCCAAATCAAGAGCTGACGGCTCAAATGCTTTCAGCTGTGCAATTGCGCAGGGGCGATGGCGGTTGGGTCATCGGTCGGCGTGCCAGCCAGTCGGTCGTGTGTGCCAGTGTGGCCGTTGCGCTTTGCACGCACTTTGCGACACGCCCACAGACAGACCTTGACATCATGGTGGGTTAAACGCTAGGCGCAAATTAAAATGTAGGTCATGGGTTATCTTGATGCTTTCGTGCCACAGCGCCGCCGTACTGCCGATCCAGTAGCTGCGGACATTCAGGCTTCGCTTGCGCCTGTTTATCCGGAAGCATCACCATTTTTCGCAATCACATCAACATCAGCCACACGCGCTGAAGCGATGACAGTGCCAACAATTGCACGATCACTGGGCATCATTCAGACAGTTGCATCATTGCCAATGCATTGCCGCAACATTGCAACTGGCGAAAAGGTGCAATCACCACGCGTGATTAATCAGCCCGATCCACGAATCGCAGGATCAGTATTTTGGGCATGGATGATTTCAGATTTATTCTTCCACCCAACAGCGTATGCATTTGCGACAGATCGTTATGCAGACACAGGAAGAATCCGCGCAATGGAACGCATCGCACCGGAGCGTGTGACTTTCCAAACGAATGCCAATGGCACTGAAATCACTGCGTATCTTGTAGATGGCGCTTATGTCGATCCAAATAACCTGGTCGTATTTGCTGGCGAATCCGAGGGCTTGCTGGCGCGTGCAGGTCGCACAATCAAGGCCGCAGCTGCGTTGGAAAAGGCTGCAATGAATTTCGCAGTTGAGCCAATCCCACAAATGATATTGAAATCAAACGGCACATCACTGCCCGCTGATCGCGTTGCAAAATTGCTAAATTCATGGCGTACTGCACGATCTAACAAATCGACCGCATTTTTAAATGCTGATGTCACGCTTGAAACTTTGGGCTATGACCCTAAATCAATTCAACTCAATGAAGCTCGTAACTATGTCAGTTTAGAACTGGCCAGGGCTACAGGCGTTCCGGCTTATTTCGTGGATGCCCAGCAATCCACCTTCACATATAGCAACGCGCTTGACAAGAGGCGCGATCTTGTGGACTTTGCTTTCAGAAACTACATGACAGTAATTGAACAGCGTTTATCTTTTGCAGATTTCGTGCCAACAGGCACTGATGTCAAATTCGATGTCGATGATTTCTTGCGTGGCAATCCTTTGGAGCGTGCGCAAGTGTATGAAATCTTAAATCGCATTGGCGCAATGTCAATCGAGGAAATACGCGAGGAAGAGGACTTGCTCCTATGAAAATCACAACACCCATGCGCATCACAGCAGCTGATTCAGAATCACGCACCATCACTGGTCAAATCGTGGCTTTCGATGTAGCTGCAAACGCATCAACAGGCAAAGTGCTATTCCAGGCTGGATCAATTCAGCCAGCATCAGTCAAACTCAATCTTGAACACGATTCAGCGCGCCCAATTGGCCGCTCCATTGAAATGTCATCAGATGCCAGCGGAATGACAGCCACATTTAAGATCAGTCAAACATCGGCCGGCACTGATGCACTTATTGAAGCAATGGATGGCCTACGCGATGGCTTTTCAGTCGAAGCCGAAGCCACTGAATTTGCTTACAACGAAGATGGCACGATGGTCGTTAGCCAGGCCAATCTTGTCGGTGTCGCATTGACACACAATCCCGCTTTCGATGCAGCACGCGTGGAACGCGTAGCGGCTACTGAAGGCGATGAAGAAGTTTCTGAATCCACCGAGGATGCAGAAGAAACCCAATCAACAGAAGGAGACGAAGTGGAAAACGCCGTCACAAACGCGGAAGCCGTAGAGTCGGTCGAAGCCGCGAAGTCAATCACAGCAGCAGCAGCCCCAGTTGCTTACACAAAGCCACGCCTAGACTTTTCAGCTGGTAAGCAGCTTGAAATGAACATCAAGGCAGCACTTGGATCAGAAGAGGCACGCGCTTACATCGCAGCCGCAGCAGATACAACTGACAATGCTGGTCTGATTCCTACACGCCAATTGACAACAGTCATCAATGGCCTTGCAAACGCAACCCGCTCAAACATCGATGCGATCAGCCGCGGCACATTGCCTGATGCTGGTATGACATTTGAAATTCCAAAAATCACACAGCTTCCATCAGTTACAGTTGAAGATGAGGCTGGCACAGTTGCTGATGTCGATCAGAACTCTGAATTCCTTAGCGTTTCAGTTAAGAAGTATTCAGGCGCACAGACATTTTCGGTCGAACTCTTTGACCGCTCAAACCCAGTATTCATCACTGAATTGATGAACAACATGGCCGCACAGTACGCAAAGGCAACAGATACAGCGGTGAACGCTGCAATCATCGCTGGCGCTTCAGCTGATGCGACAACTACATCAACATATCCAACAGCCGCTGAATTGCTAGGCATCATTGCCCGCGGTGCTGCATCAGTTTATGCAGGCACACAGGGATTTGCCCGCAACATCATCATGAACACATCCCAGTGGTCAAATGTGATGACACTCAACGATTCAGGCCGCCCAATTTACAACGCATCACAGCCATCAAACGCTGGCGGTGTTGTGCGCCCTGATTCAGTGCGTGGAAACATTGCAGGCCTTGATCTTTATGTCACAGCTAACACAGCTGCAACAACTGACACCGATGGATCAATCCTTATTGTCAATCCTGATGCATACACCTGGTATGAGTCACCTACCTATCAGCTTCGCGCAGATGTGATTGCAACAGGTCAAATCAGCGTGATGATGTACGGCTACGGCGCAATTGCAACCAAGATTGGTGCAGGAGCGTTTAAGAACAACAAGGCGTAACAGCCACCATTAGACATCGGCCAGGTGCGCTCCCGCGCTTGGCCGAGCCGAACGAAAGGATTTACTCATGCCCAGCATTGTCACAGCGACACAGTTGCGATCAGTGCTGGGCGTGAGTTCATCCCTGTACAACGATGCTTATCTCGATGAAATTATCAACACAAGTGAAGCGGTCATTCTGCCCATGCTGGTGGCCAATAGTTCAGCTGTAAATGCTTACAAGCTGACTGACAATGTCGCGACCTATTACACAGCCCGCGCCCATCATTTTGTCATTGGGCAGTCGGTGATTGTGGCTGGTCTGCCAGCGCCATTTAGCGCCACAGTTACAGTCACAAAAACAAATACATCGCTCGAAGCGATGACCGGAAATTTCTATTTTACAGCTGCAATCACAAATGCAAATGTAACAATTCGTGACATTATCCCAACAGGCACAGCCACGCTTTCAGGCTATTCAGCCGCTGACATTTACGCCAACAACGATGCAATCCAGTCGGCGATCTTGGCCGTATCGGTCGAAGTATTCCAAAGCCGCGTAGCAGCTGGTGGACAGATCGAGGGCGTGGACTTTGCCAGCACGCCATACAGAATGGGTCGCAGCCTGACAAATCGCGTTTCAACCTTGCTGATGCCATTCCTTGATGTCGAGACAGTGGTGCAGTAATGCCAGCCAGCACTTTAGCGGGTACACGATCCACACTGGCCGCGGCCTTTAATTCTTTAGCTGCAACTAGCTACGGATATGTGCCCGAAGCACCCATTCCACCTGCAATTGTGGTCGTGCCAGGATCGCCATATCTTGAACAGCAGCTGATAAATAAATCGACCATCAAAGTCACTGCAAATTTCACCATCACAGCCATTGTGTCTTATAACTCAAATCCTGCATCCCTGGACAACCTGGAGCAGCTCATCATCGGAATTCTTGCGGCAATGCCCGCAGGGTATGTGATCGGCAATGTCGAACGGCCGACCCCATTAGAAGTCGGCGCTAGCACAATGCTGACCGCTGACATCAATGTTTCGACAACATACACACAAACAAACTAAGGAGCAAAACAGTGCCAACAACGATCATCACTGGCCGCGATCTGACTTTGACGATCGCCAGCACTTCGTACGATGCGCAGGCAACTAGCGCAACACTAGCCAATTCACCAACCATCGAGACATACCAAACGCTCGATGGCAAGGCATACAAGCACATCGATGACCAATGGACATTTGATGTGTCAATGCTTGCAGACTGGGGCGCTTCAGGATCGCTATGCGAGGCGCTTTGGACAGCTTGCGAGACAGCGCCAAACACTACTTTGGCAGTATCGCTGACAGCCGTATCCGGTGCTGTATTCGCATTTAATGTGATGCCAGTATTTCCAGCGGTCGGCGGTACAGCCCCTGATGCACAGACAGTGGACTTATCATTCACAGTCGTGGGCACACCAACCGAGACATTCAGTTAATCAAAAGAAGCGGGAGCAAATAAATGAAACTACCAATCACAATTGAATTTAATTCGGGTGAGGTTGCCACATTCGTGGCAGCCCCACCGGAGTGGGTTAAGTGGGAAAAAGCAACTGGCAACACCATCGGCCAAGCGCAAAGCAAAATCGGAATTTCTGATCTTGTATTCCTGGCATATCACGCCATGAAGCGCGAAGCTGCTGGAAAGCCAGTAAAGTCATTAGACATTTGGACGGAGACGATCGCAAATGTCGAGGTGGCCAGCGATGACCCAAAAGCTACCCAGTCGGAAGCCTTAGCCGATTAATCTTGCAGCTGGCGATAGCCACAGGATTACCGACTGACGAATTCGATTCAGCTGAAAAGGTCTTAACGGCCTTGGAGATATTAGAGGAGCGGGCACATGGCAAGTGAAGGGATCAGCTATGACAAGGCTGAACTTCGCGCCATTGCTCGATCCTTTAAGGCAATGGACGAAGAAGCACTGCAACAGGCAAAAGAAAAATCAAACGCCCTTGCAGAATTCGTATCGGATAAGGTTAAGAGTGCAGCACGCCAAACTAGGGCAATCCCAAAGGTTTCATCTCGAATCGCTGACGGCTCAAAAGTTTCTAAATCATCCAAGTTCGGTGAGATCAGCTACGGGTTCGCGGCGCAAAAGTTCAGCGGTGGTGCAACCACACGCGACCTTTGGGGCGGGGCAGAATTTGGCTCGAATAAATATAAGCAGTTCCCAGTATGGAGTGGTCGTGAGGGTCGCGGTTCGCGTGGATGGTGGATATATCCAACTTTGCGCAGTGTTCAGCCTGAAATCATCAAACGATGGGAACAGGGATTTGCCGAGATAGTTAAGAGGTTCGATTAATGGCCGCAGGTAGCAGAACGCTCAAACTGACGATCCTGGGCGATGTCGATAACCTTAACAAATCGCTCAAGGCGGCATCGAATGATGTCGATACTTTTGGCGATAAAGTCACAAAAGCTGGCAAAATGGTCGGCGCTGCGTTGGTCGCAGCTGCGGCAGCCGCTGGCGCTTATGCCATCAAAATCGGCGTGGATGGGGTCAAAGCCGCCATCGAGGACGAAAAGGCACAGACACAGTTAGCCCTAGCGTTAAAGAACGCCACAGGGGCAACAGAAGGCGCAATTAAGGCCACTGAAGATTTCATACTCAAAACATCGCTAGCCACTGGTGTGGCCGATGATGAGCTGCGCCCAGCTTTGCAGCGCCTAGCCATATCCACAGGCGATGTGACCAAAGCGCAGGGATTACTCAAGACTGCGCTGGATATTTCAGCTGCAACAGGCAAGCCAGTCGAGGCCGTAGCCACAGCCCTATCAAAAGCTTATGACGGCAACACCACAGCACTGGGTCGCTTGGGCATCGGTCTATCAGCAGCAGAGCTTAAGACGATGTCATTCGAGCAGGTACAGACAAAGCTAAGTGATCTATTTGGCGGCGCAGCTGCGGCCAATGCCGAGACTTATTCCGGTCGCATTGCCAGGATGCAGATTGCATTTGATGAAGCCAAAGAGACAATCGGATTTGCGCTATTGCCTATTTTGGAAAAATTGATGAAATTCATCAATCAGGTGGCATCGCCTATTTTGGAAGGTCTGAACAAAGGCTTCGATGATAAGAGCGGTCTAGGCTGGTACATCACCTATGTGGCAAAAACAATTTCAAGTATTTTCATCCCAGTATGGAATGGCCTAGTTAGCGCTTTCAATAGCATCAAGGATGCAATCAGCGACAATCTAGGGGCGTTTAAGGAATTCGGCGGTTACATTTCGCAATACCTTGCACCGATCATTGGCACAGTCTTAGGCGGTGCGCTGACAGTGGTGGGCAAGGTTGCAGGCGGTGTTATCGATGTCATTGCCAGCGTTATTAAGATCATCAACGGCCTGATAGGTGGCGCAATCGATGGAATCAATGCGCTGATTCGTGCTTATAACGCAGTGCCAATTTTGCCAAATGTGCCAACTATCAGTAAGCCATCATTACCATCGCCAACAGTTACCAAGCCATCGATTCCATCAATCAGCACCCCATCAGCGCCATCATTTAATGCGCCTTCCGTATCGGGCGCAGCTGGTGGTGCAGCTTCAGTGGCCGCAGCTTCTATCGCAGCCAGCACAGCAATGAACAGCCCGGCGCTTGTCCCGACAGTGACAATCGGCGGCGCACCCGCTGGCTATCGCCCCGAATCCTTCACGCCAACATTCACAGCTGGTGGAGCGCCTGCGGGTTATGTCACCAACAACATCAACATTGGCGTAGCGGGTGATCCTGAAGGCGTAGCCCGTACAGTGGTCGATGTGCTGAATCGATCTTATGGTCGCGGCGCGCTAGGCGCAGAATCGTTGATCCTATGAGTCAATGGACACCCGAATGGCTATTGAGCATCAATGGGGTTGATTACACAGATTTGACCCTTGCAAATCTGACCATCGTTTCAGGTCGCACAGATATTTATCGCCAGCCAGTTGCCGGATATGCCAACATCGAAATCATCAATCTATCGCTGACCCCAGTGACCATCGATGTCAATGATGGTTTAAGCATTAAGGTCAAAAACAGTGCTGGCACATATGTGCCTATCTTTGGCGGTAGCGTTACGGATCGCACAGTCGAAGTGACATCAACTGGCACAGGTGGCATCAATGAATCCATCAGAGTCACAGCTTTGGGTGCATTGTCGAAGCTGCCAAAAACGCTGACAAATGGTGTGCTATCCAAAGATTATGATGGGAATCAGATTTACACAATTTTGGCGGACACATTTTTTAATACTTGGGCAGAAGTGCCAGCTGCATTGGAATGGGCTAGCTACGACCCAACAGTGACATGGGAAAATGCCGAAAATCTTGGCGTAGCTGATATTGACCAACCTGGTGAATATGAGCTGATGGCTCGATCATCATCGCCCACCGATATGTATAGCTTAATCAGTGCGCTAGCCACATCAGGGCTGGGTTATATTTATGAGGATGCTCAAGGCCGAATCGGTTATGCAGATGCCAATCACAGAGCTTTATATTTGACCGCCAATGGATATGTCAGTCTTTCGGGAAATCACGCTTTAGCGCGTGGAATCCGCACCATCCGCCGCATTGGCGATTTGCGTAACAGCGTGACAATTGAATGGCGATCAGCGCCAGTCACAGCTAGCGATACCGAATCCATAAACCAATATGGATCGCAGGCCGAAATCATCGCCACCACGCTGCACAATGAAGCCGATGCCATAGAGCAAGCAGATTTTTATCTAGGCATAAGAGCATGGCCACAAGACATATTCGAGTCAATTACCTTTAGCCTACAAAATCCCGAAATCGATAACAATGATCGAGATGCGCTCATTGGCGTATTTATGGGCTTGCCGGTGGACATCACAGATTTGCCAATCAACATGGTCAATGGCCGTTTCCAAGGATTTGTCGAAGGCTGGACTTTTAGAGCTGGATTTAATCGCTTAGACATTACACTCAATGTGTCACCTACGGCTTTTAGCCTTGTCTCAATGCAATGGGATGATGTGAGTGGCGCAGAGACATGGAACACACTATCTAATACACTGGACTGGAACGAAGCCATTATCGTGGCATAAGGAGACAACATGGCAACGACTACAAATTTTGGGTGGGAGACCCCCGATGACACAGACTATGTCAAGGATGGCGCGGCTGCGATGCGCACACTGGGCAATAGCATTGACTCATCATTCGTCGATCTAAAGGGTGGCACAACTGGCCAAGTGCTATCAAAGGCATCAGGTACTGATCTTGATTACACATGGGTAACACCTGAAATTGGTGACATTACATCAGTCGTTGCTGGCACGGCATTAACAGGCGGTGGCACATCGGGTGCGGTCACGCTGAATTTTGATTATGCAGTGGGCAACCAAGCAATCGAATCAGCACAAACCGCTTCTTATACTTTGGTTCTAAGTGATGCAGGCAAAATGGTGACAATGACAAACGCATCGGCAAACAATTTGACTGTGCCACCAAATAGCAGCGTGGCTTTTCCGGTCAATACAAGAATTGACTTAATTCAATATGGGGCTGGTCAAACGACAGTAGTGGCGGGTTCGGGTGTGACAATTTATTCATCTGGATCAAAATTGAAATTAAGTGGTCAATATTCGGGAGCATCACTTTGGAAAAAGGCCACTGATACTTGGGTTCTTATTGGAGATTTATCAGCGTGACACCATTAAAATCAATCGGGATTAATAAATTTGGCTTGCCTGCGCCAACCACAGTTGATTATTTGGTCGTGGCTGGCGGTGGCGGTGGCGGTAGTGCTTCTAAATATTTCGGCGGCGGTGGTGCTGGTGGCTTTAGAACAGCAGCATCATTTTCAATTGGTGCATCATTTACTGTAACAGTGGGTGCTGGTGGTGCGGTAAATACAAAAGGTTCGAATTCAGTATTTTCAAGCATCACATCAACTGGTGGCGGATTTGGTGGTAATGGAACAGTTGCGGGAGCTAGCACTAGTCTTTATTCAGGCGGTACTGGTGGTTCAGGCGGTGGTGCAGGTAACAGATCAGATTTGACTTATCCACCAAATAACAATGCAGCTACTGGCGGGCTTGGCAATCAAGGTGGTTATTCACCTGTTGAAGGTTATGGCGGTGGCACTGGTTATACAGGAAATGGTGATGCGGCAGGTGGCGGCGGCGGTGGTGCAAATGCCGCAGGCGCGCAAGGATCAACGGCTAGCGGTGGCGGTGCTGGCGGTGCTGGTAAATCTAATTCTTATTCCGGATCATCAGTGACTTATGCAGGTGGCGGCGGTGGTGGTTATGAAACTACAAGCAAGCCCGGTGGCGCTGGTGGTTCAGGCGGCGGTGGTCGTGGTTATGGT
>JACCEC013032525.1_pt1 | contig 10570 bp, 13 predicted proteins | sample 7450121 | NCBI WGS metagenome assembly JACCEC01 (sample SAMN15323455, study PRJNA562643) | freshwater metagenome | isolation source: river surface water | place: USA:Blue River Watershed | collected 2017-08-18 | reverse complement strand
TTAATTCTCTGCATCATTGCATGAAGATATAACTGATCGCATGAATAAAAAGGAGGAAACTTACCCTTTACACTATTTACATACTCATCAAACTTAACGAAAGAGTTTTTAATCTTTTTAAAGCTATTACCAGAATATAGAACGACTCCTGAATTATATATGATAACGTTTCCAAATTCGTCACGTGGTATCTTTACTGAAAATGTATTCTCAATATAATCTGACCATCTCTTATCAGTTTCTCGATCACTAACTGGCTTATTAGTTGTTTGCCACTGTTCTCTACAGATCCCTATGTCTTCTATTTTTTGATCAAATATATTGTCCTTTAAGTCTTCGACTGGAAACACGTCTGTATCAGCAAAAAGAATCTTATCATAATCCCATTCTTGAAAAATAGGCTTGAACGCGCCATAATGAGGAGTGTAGGATCCGAAGTTATAACCAAGGGATTTTGCAAAGCAAGGGTTCTCTTCAAATATATATTGGGCGCCAATCCTATTAGCATACTTCTTCATAGCGTTTACGCCAGCTTTTATTCCAGGTCTATTTACATCTCCGTCCCAATACTGATATATAAGGTTTCTCATAGTATACCTCTTTGAACTAGTTCCCTATAATTCTCAATCTTTTCTCTCTTAGGACCGCCCGGCGATACTTTAGTTCGAATATGAATGAAACCTGCTTTTTCTGGATGCGGAAGATAACTGCATTGACACCATTTATTATCAAGATACATGTTCTTTTGGTTTAAATTTGATTTGAACGCAAGCGTGTGCATTATACCTTCATCCTCGTAGTGATAACTCTTATTATAATTATCCATCCAATCTTCATTCTTTCCTAGGTGTGATCTTAAAGTTTGCCTCATTTGTCTATTCATCTTGTATATCGCACCTCCCCAATAAGGTGCGCTCATAGACGCAATCGATGGATACGATCTTGCTATCTTTCCGTGTAATACAGCTTGTATATCATTTCGCATGCCTACACCAGTTTGTTCAAAAATATTTACCTTCATGTTCTTTGGTGCGAACATATCTATGTCAAGCATAAGAACATTTTCCCATTCGTCATACTTTTTATCTAACACGTGCACCTTTTGGCACGGCGAAGTAAGGTGTTCTCTAAACGGTTTACCAGTTACCAATTCATAGTCTGCATCTATCATTCTTGCATAATCACGGATATTAGAAATTGATAGTTCGTCCAATTCTCTAAGATTTCCATCAAAATGTTGTAGTATAATATTATCCTTCATCTAAAAATCTCTTTTCTACGTTTTTTTCGTGATTTACCCAGCCATGCCAATTCCTATGATTATTACCAAAGGGTTCGCTAATGATTTGATGCCATCCATATTCTGCTGCCCTTAGAAGTTTATTACGATACAAGCTTAGTGTATTCTTAGTATCAAATAGAGGTCTCGGGTGTATTATTAGTTGATCTAAACACCATACTCTCATTTTAGGGTTCTTAATATAGTCAGATTCATAAAGTTCTTTAAATTTTGGTTTTTGAGTTACTGCGAAACAGTTTGCTCTTTGGTTTTTAAAACTATCTTCTACGAAAGTCATAAAGTTTGCCGAAGAATCTCTCCAAGCAAACGCGTCAAACCTAGTTCGAACGATTACATCATATTCTTTTTCTATCTTATCTAGAGTCCATGCGTGTATGATGTGTTGTTTCGTATGATGCTTTGACCACTCCATCTTTTTATGCTTAACGATCCAATTCTTAGTCTCTCTCCAATGTTCAGAATCAAAATCTTTTGCATCATACGGGTGATAATGAATTTCAGGTGGATCGAAATAAAAACAGTCTTCATTAGGAAAGTGTCTTTTAAAACTTTCCTTTTGATCTTTCCATGTTGCATAATAAAAATCAGCAGAAGGAAACTTTTCTTTTAAGACTGCATTATTTCTTTTTAAGAAATTTCCATTCACCAATCCTGAAACACATACTGCGACTCTCATAATTATGGCTTTGTAACCTGTGCATAGATCCAAGCGGCGTGACTACACCCTGGCCCAGTTGGTCTAATATCAAATATAAATTCACTGAATCCAATATCAATAAGATCCTTTTCTAATTGTGTTGGATCGCTAACGGTCACATCATGATATCCATTTGTTTGGTTGGCATTAGTCGCATTCTCATAATAATCGGCCGTCTTAATATCATTTATTTTTGCGTATACTTTATAGTTGTGAGACCCAACATCTCTTCCACCATAACCCATTTGAAAACAAAACTTTCCGCCACTTTTAAGAACTCTAAACACGTCTTTAAAAATAGAATATCTTATGTCATAACATGCAATGTGTTGTAAACATATTACACTAAATACAACGTCATATGTTTCAGATTCTACTGGTATACTTTTGCCATCACATACATATAAATTATTATCGAATATTTCAGCTTCATTTAGATTTATTCTTGCATTCTTAATATTGTTTTCACCAATATCAACACCATCTATGCGTTTAAATCTATTCCAAAATTTTATAATGTTTCTTCCAGGACCTGTACCATAATCCAATGCAATTAAGTCTGTTGTATCAAAGTCTTTAAAAAGATAATTGTCATAATCTTCCCAATTATTATGTTTATGATATCCACCTACGACTGGATTTTTATTTTGGAGAGACCACTTACTTGCTTCTTCTTCATAGTAATTCTTTTGCATATTTAGATAGTTGTTAATATTAGACATTAAAGTTTAGCCCTTCTTGTTTTTTAAGAAATATTCCAGATCTTCTGGCGTACCTAGTCCCCACATTTCTGATATGTCATATGTTCTTATTTTCTTTCCATCCTTAATCGCTTCATTAAAGACTGGACAAACATAGAACTCGTTATTTACACGTATATCATTTGCTATCATCTGTTCTGCATATTTAACAAAATCAGAACCCTTCTTCCAATAGTAGAACCCAACTGTCGCATGTTTAGATATTGGGTTCTTTTCTGCAACTTCGGTGACAATTCCATTCTCATCAGTTTTAGCAAAGGACCACTTAGGGTGAGCGGAATCAAAAGTTACTATTCCACCATCACAATCTGTCTCTTGCATATTGTACATAAATTCAATTGGATTCCATTCTGCATATTGGTCGCTATTTGCAAAGAAGAGTGGGTTACCATTATCAATAAACTCTTTTGCGAGGAGTGACGTGCAAGCTGCTCCTTCCGTTAATCCATCTACTTCTATCACTCTACAGCCAGGCGCGATAAGGTTTAACATTCTATCTAGGTTATACTGTTCCCTATGAGACTTCTGCACTATAAAGTGATACGTGCCTTCTAAACCAAGGTTTTCTACTACAAGCTGTATCATAGGTTTTCCGTTTACATCAATAAGTGGTTTTGGAAAGGTGTATCCGGCAGCAGCAAAACGTGACCCAGCACCAGCCATAGGAATAAGAATGTTTAAGTTTTCAGATTTCCACTTCTTAGTCATCTTCTCTCCCTTAAGATATCTTGAAATTTTTTCATATGTAGTATCATATGGATCCTTTACTCTAACATAACTACATCCTGTTCTTTCTGCTGCAACTAGCCCAGGAGGACTATCTTCAACTATAAGAGTTTCTTCATTCGTAACATTCATAATTGCCATTGCTTTCCAGTATATTTCTGGATGTGGCTTAGAATTCTTTACATCTTCATTTGAAAGAATGATACTGCAATACTCAATTAAACCTACCTTAGCAAGGGATGTGATAACTGTTCTTCTTACTGAGTTCGAACATACACCGATCGCGTATCCTTCTGAATCCAATCTTTTAAAGAGGTCTACAATATGATCCAATGGTTTTAATTGACGAATGAGCTGAAGAGTTATCTCTTGTTTCTTTGCACTTATTGAAGAATGTAATTCTTGCGGAAGACCCTTTCTTTCAGATAACTTTCTTAACTTCTCAAAAGTTTTTAATCCGTCGTATGAGTTCATATGCTCTTCTTCGCTTATCTTAAATTCGTCACCTAGAGCAACGTTTAGAGCTTCATAATGTATCTTCTTTGCATCAATTAAAACACCGTCAAGATCGAATAAAACTAATTTAATCATTTGTATCTTTCCACAAAATCGGAGCATACTCCATAAAAATTACTTACGTCCATGTTGCATCTTTCTGGAACTACGCATATTGATTTGGAACCTAGAGGTACATCAAATCCTGGGTATGTCCATATGTAGTTTTTGCTAGTTAAAGTGTACTTATCAGACTCGTGCCAAAAACAATGAATGCCGCCTTGCATAAGCATTGCATTTAAAGACTCTATTGTTTTAGCATGACACCATAATTTTTCATTCTGAAGAAACTGATATGAAACTTTGTACTCTGCGTTATCGTGTCCAAGATACCACTCACCCTTATCATACCATACATCTATCTCACAGTGATAACCGCGGTTGATCGCGTTTTCAATATACGGTGGATAATTTTCCCAAGATTGGTCCCTACCATTGATATTTCCACGATGAGAAATAAGTAACATTATACACCTATAGCTTGTTTTAGTCTGTTAACATCCTCGCCTTTTTCAGGGAGGTGATCCTTAAGAAAGAAATGAATAAAATGCGCATCTCTTAGGTATTTATCTTCTACTGCTGTATAGAGTACATTCCATTTCCAAGAGAGTTGTTTAGTAGGGATCTGTTCCTTTTTGATCCAGTAGTTTAACAACGTTTGATCTGTAGACCACTTCCAATTTCCAATGCCATCTACAAATCTCTTAAATTCAGGTCTTCCGATAAACTCTCTAGGTGTATTTCCATTCAAATATTTAAATAGGTTCTTACTGAACAACATCATACCCATATTCATAAATTCGCCGCCACGATCATTCCACTTCCAATCAACATCCTTTAAAGATCCATACTGCCCCTGTGAATAGGATTTAATCTTAGATGCGTATTTTGGTGTAATAGGCATATCTCTTTCAACTACTCCACCGAATGTGTAGTTTTCTAACTCGTCAAATATGTTTGGTGCTGTATCCCTAATGAATATGTCTGCATCTATAATCGCAATCTTGTCATAATCATTTAGATATGAGAATGCATTTTCTTTTTCGTAGATAGGAAGGTATCCAAGTCTTTGAAAAGACTGCATACTTCTGTTCATCGCCTTTACATCAGGTTGTATCTTGAGTATAGGTTCGCGCTGAACTATATGATCTATGTTATATTTTTTACAATATTTTGAAACCGAGTCAACGCAAAAGTTATAAAGATTACTCTCAGATCCAAGATATACTTGGTATATCAAATATTTCATCTAGGACCTAGTTCCCATGGTTTTGGTTTACCGTGAAATGCTACGATAGTTGCAGTTGGAGGTATACCATTTCTGCAATGTACTTTCCAACTTACTAGATGATTAGGAGCTATATCCTGCCAATACGCTGTTTTCTGCTTTACATACTTTTCGATAAACCCTTGATCACCCCACCATCTTGTATTTGAACATTCTGCCATATGTCTTGCTGGATCTTTTACAAACTCGTCGTATAGATATCTCATATCCCCGCTCCAATACATGACACCCGAACCGAGGGTTCTTTCCATTCTTTTATCTTTATAAAAGTCTCGAATACCTACGAACTCATGTCTCTTAGCAGCTTCTATCATAGGAGTTACATCCCTTGCCACTATCGTATCTAGATCTAAGTAAAGAACCGGCCCTGCTATCTTAAAGATCTCGATCTTTGGCCACCAGCGAGGCCATTCGTGTTCCATCTTAACGTATCCTGGGACCAATGGATCGTCAGATATACATACAAATTCAATTCCTGGCGCGAACTTTTGACATTGAGAATGAAGCATCTCTGCATACTTTCTCTTATACGTTTCGCTCGTTCTTAACACGGTTACAATCTTCATGATCTGTCCTCCAATAGTAAAAAGGTGGAACTTTCGTCCCACCCTTTATTTATTATATCTATGATACGATTATTTTAAACCGAGCCTCATACGCACGTCGTTCGCGGTTAAAGTAATTCCATTCTTATATGCATTGTACCATTCCTTATGATACTCTGTTCTATAAAAATTTAATATATCTTTATCGTTTAAATTATTTAGCACCATTTGATCCGCTCTTTTTCTTTTGTGTATCTTTATTATTTTCGTCTTCACCGTAGTATGGAATATGAGACATTACTTGCCTCCCTTTTTCTTTTCGTAAGGTGTACGAAATACTGAATGATCTGGATCTAACATTATGTCCACCCCTGCGAAAGAGTTCTTGCGTGTATCTGCCAAGGAGCTTCGCCACGGTCGATCATTCTAATTCTGTTTTCAAGATCTTCAATACTTATGCTGTCTGATAAGTATTCATTGATCATTTCTTTTTCTGTTTTTGCTTTAAAAAAGTTTAATATGGATGTTAACATTAGAAAGTTCCCTTTCCATATGTTGCTTCATACGCTGCAAATTTAATATTGTATCGTTCTAAACCTAAGTCATATAGTTCTGCATTTGATAATGAACTGAGTTCTTTACATGTTGCTTTATAAACCAAGTTTCTTTTATAAGCATCGATTAATGCTTTTAACATCTTTCTCTCCTACTCTGTGTGTTATGCATTCCTATTTATAGGTACAATATCACAGAAATAGGTAAACAGCGTTGACATTTTTGAAATGCCGGTATTCAATTATGTTATAGCTGCAGTTGTGCAACAGATAATAGAACCGATCCGACTGCAGGTCCAACTATAGGTTCCGATTCAGACTTAAGAGATATTCCTGCTGCAGACGTAGCCCACATTACTTCAACATAGTCATTTGCATTTAGAGATATTTGTAAAGCTGAATGAATCGTAAAAACATCGCCGTTAGTCACTGTTGTACTTCTTGATGAATGCGGGATATCTTCAAGATTTTTTCTATACCAAATGTGCACAACGCCTTTATTTGAAGTTGCTTCAACTTGAATTGAAGCATCAAATTGATAGAACCCAGATTCAGAAATAATAATTCTACTCGAAGGTGTGCCTAGGGTTACTCCATTTGAAATTTCAGTGTCATTAAATAATACTGAGTAACCGGTATTTATAGTATTTGCAGTCTGTGTATCCGTTTTTATAAATCTACCATAATACTTTTGCTGTTCTATTGTGGGTCGAACAAATATCTCACCATCAGTTGCACTTTTTCTAAGAACGGCTGCAAACGGAACGACATTGTTTGGGGCGGTTGGTTTAATATTTGTTAATTCGCCTGCAGTGTTTGCACTTACAAAAAGAATATCTCCAATATTCCACGCAGACGTGTCAACTTCTCTTACTTTCCCCCAAACAGTAACAAACCCGTCATTCCCATCAATAATATCTTGTGTAGTAATTCCTAGCCCATAGAGACTCGGATATGTACCATCTCCTAAGAATGGTGCAATTAATAATCTGGATGTTCCATTCTGTTCTGCACCAGCAAATCTAACTACAGTCCCATTTGGTATTGTACTACCGGTTCTATTTCTTACATATGCATATAATTCTTGACCAATCTGTTGTGTTACTCCGCCTGGGTGCTCTAAATTAAGTGTATCGTCGCTTGCCCCCCAACATAATGTACCAACAGTTCTTACTTCATCGTGCGCGTGATTAACATCAAATACGATTCTATCTAAGGGCCCTAATTTATTTGTGAATTCTACTTTTCCAGTCGTTGAGTTATATTCCAGAACCCAATTATCATTAGATCCTGTCATAGTAGACCGATTTACATCGTCTAAATATCTGAAATTAACTTCACCGCCGCCGCCAATAGAACTTAGTTGCTGTTGAATTCTATTAATGAAGTTAGAATAGTGCTCATTCATATCCTTGAAAGTTACGAATTTTTCACTTTGATCCTTTCGCAAAGGATCATTCCACCTATTATTTTCTATGTTCTCATGGAATGGTTTTTCGGAAGGACGTATATTTTTTGCAATCTGTTCAATAGGTGAAACTTCTTTCGCAATATCTAATAAAGGTGCTTCAATAGAAGCTACTTCTTCATTTATAATATTACTAGACGAAATTTCGATAGAAGTATTCTCAATAGTTATACTTTCATCTTGAGTTATAGTTCTTTCAGGTGATCTTATGACAATATTATTGATACTATTTTCTTTTGTTTCGTTTAATAATTTTGTGAATTCGTTTATAGCTTTATTTTCTTTTTGTTGAGTCTGTGCCTCTTTTAAAAGCTTTGCGAATTCTTTTATCGCGCTCATCGTTGCCATCCTTTAATATATTCAGGCGAAAAGTTTGCTTTACTGAATTGTAATCTGTCAACTAACTTCAATGCATTTTTACCAAGATGATCTATTGCAACAAATCCTTCTTGACTCGTTACATCGTATCCATCCTTTTTCTTTAGGAATGTTCTTAAACCATTTACTCTATTCAATTTGTCCAATAGGATGTATTTAACTTCATCTACTATATTATAGATTCTGAATACATCAACTACATCAGATCCATGTTCTTTAAAGTATGAGAGTATCTCGTCTCTCTTTTGATACGTTGAGTTTTTACCTGCATCAGTTTTCTTTTTGTCCGCTTCTTTTTCATAGAAGACTTCTATGTACTTAATCATATCAGAAACAAATTTTGCTGGGTCGTTAATTCTTTGACCTTCTTTGATCCTAGTATTAATGAATGCATTTACACGAATTCTGCGATCTTCGTTTGCTGATAGACCGTCGAGTACAGGTCTCTTCATTTTTGAGAATATTTTACCAGCGTCTGAAAGAAGACTCGTTACATGTTTGGTTTCTTCTGCTGTCAATGTAGCACTACCAGATAAGTCTTTAAATATAGCGTCAACAGACCAGACAGTATTTACTTTTTTGAGATTTGCTGCAATCTCCTGTCCAAAACTTGCTGACATTGTTTCAAAAGAGTCTCCTCGGTAGACTGTGTGCCATACCACACCGATTTTGGATCCAAGTATTTGTTTAGCAAGATCGCTTTCTTTTGGTACCGCATAAACAATCGTGTTAGGATGAAAAGTAATATACGATTCTCCATTAATGTCAACTTCTTTAATATCTTCTCGCGCATAAAGAAAATCACCTTGTATCACGCCCTTAATACCAAGCTTTGGCAACTCGGAAAGAGCTAATTTCAATTTTGTATTCAAATCGCCGGTCGTATCGGCATCAATGTCTGCGTTAGTTTTATATACCTTTGGGTTCTTATTAAAGATACCCTTCTTTGCGACGAAGAATTTACCATCACTTGGATCCGTTCCAGCAAATACTGCAGGTGCACCATCCCATTTAGTGGAAATATTCATCGGCGTCTTTGTATTACCAGCAAGAGTATCTCTTAAAACTCTTAGATGATTGATTGCTTGACGAGTACCTTCAACACCGCCATCGATGATAGCATCCGCAAGGTGTACCATGTGCGTGTTCTTTTCTTCTTCGAGATACTGCTTAAATGATAACATTTATACTTTCCTTACTGTCCCGTCGTGTTGAACGTGATATGCTTCAAATTCTATATCTGGATACTGCTTTGCAAGAGCCTTGAACATAGTAATGTTTGACATTGCATCATCAAAGAAACGTACTCGCTCATACTTACCTCCGCGAAGGTATTTATGAAAAATGAACCTTTTGTTTTTTGCGGAAGAACCTAGGTTTAAATTTCCTGATCTTTCTACGTACACTTTATCAATGTCAATTCCATATCTACGGAACGTGTCTAGAAACTTTTGTTTGTCATCAAAATCTGATCTCGCAGTAACAACAATTACTTTTGATCCTGCATTGACCGCATTTGTAATAATTGCTTTTGCCTTCTTAATCATAGACCATATCGGAATAGAAGTGTCATGAAAGATTTGGGCGTTCTTAAATTCACCGTAGTCATATGTCTCGCCGGAACCCAACTTATACGAATTGTATTCCTGGTTATCTAATGATTTTACTATTTTACCGCCCTTCATAACACGAACTAATGCTTTAGTGCGAAAGAGAGTCTCATCAATATCAAATATCGTAAGACCCTTACCTCTTGTCTGTTCTGTTATGTATTGTCTGAAACTTAAAATGTTAGACATATTTCAACTCGTAGTTAACCAAACCTTGTTTTGCTTCTAAATCATTAATTGCTGCTTTAGAACCTATGAATGATACTTTAGATTGGCCAGACGGTAGAAGTTTAAAAAATACTTCTCCTTTTTTCCATCTTGCTAAATCTAAATTCGCTTGATAAAAATTCTTTCCTGCTAAAACTTCAGTAATAATATCTAGGCTCTTATTATCGTTATTCAATCTTCTAGCTATTTCTCTACTAAATGCAGAAGTAATTGACAACGGTAAGAGATCTTTTACTTTTTTATCAATCATCGAATTCTTGTTAATTTCTTCTACAACTAAAATCACTTCTTTAGTATTCTTACGATTTTTTGCATCTAAAAACACTTGATATGTATTCTTTATCTTATTAGGACCAATTCCTAATATCTTCCGTATTCCATACTCATATGTAATTTCTTTAGCACCCTTCTTGGCATCTAATATAGTCTTATTAATATTTATACTTCTTGCCGTTTGTGC
>JACCEC010275595.1_pt1 | contig 10570 bp, 9 predicted proteins | sample 7450121 | NCBI WGS metagenome assembly JACCEC01 (sample SAMN15323455, study PRJNA562643) | freshwater metagenome | isolation source: river surface water | place: USA:Blue River Watershed | collected 2017-08-18 | reverse complement strand
GTGGATACGGCCGGGTTGATCGCTATCCTTGGAATTGACACAGTCGAATTCCGCCAGCGACTGGTGGCGGCTATCGTCAAGAATGGAAGGTATCGGCCCTCAGTTTTCGAGCCATCGCTGACGATCGAAAAATTTGTGAAGTTGCAGGAGAGTATGTTCCGGTTTGAGCCTGGGTTTTTCCTACAGGAGCGTCCTATCCGGACATATCCTTATAAAGCGGCGGCGCATATCCTGGGTTACATTGGTGAGGTTGACAGTACGATCCTGCGTCGAACCAATTTTTTCTATCAGATGGGTGATTATATGGGATTGTCGGGGCTCGAGCGATTTTACGAACCTGTTTTGATGGGACAGCGGGGGGTGAGCTATCAATTGAAAGACAATCGAAACAGGATCGTAGGTGCCTTTGAAAACGGCAAGTATGACACTGCGGCAAAGGCGGGCCGTAATTTGAGAACATATCTCGACATGGATGTCCAGATGATGGCGGAACGCTTCTTTGCCAACAAACTGGGGGCGGTGGTGGCCATCGAGCCATCAACCGGAGGCATCATTGCCATGGCCAGTGGTCCGACTTATGACCCCAATCAACTCACCGGCCCTCAGCGCCGGCGTAATTTCTCCTGGATGCTTTCCGATACAGCGCGCCCATTATTCAATCGGGCCATTAAGGGGCAGTATCCGCCCGGATCCACCGTCAAACCGATGGGTGCCTTGATCGCTTTGGATCAGGGAGTCATCACTCCGGAATACGGATATGGTTGTGGTGGTGCATATGTTGCTTGCGGTCGTCCGATACGTTGTTCTCACGCAGGTGGTGGACACTCGGCAAACTTGCGCAATGCACTCGCCAATTCGTGTAATTCCTATTTCTGTCATATATACAGAATGTCGGTTGACAAGCCTTCCTATGGAGGTGTTCTCAACGGATATGTGCGCTGGCAGCATTATGCCAATTCTTTTGGCATGGGTGTTCGATTGGGTTTGGACCTGCCGAGCGAAGACAAGGGATTCATTGCTGATACCGGTTTTTACAATCGTATGTACAGAGGCGTCTGGAACTCCTGTAACAACGTATTCCTGGGTATAGGTCAGGGTGAGATGACGGCAACCCCTCTTCAAATGGCCAATTTGATGTGCATCATCGCCAACAAGGGATTCTTTTACACTCCACATTTTGTGGAGCGCATCGATGGGCAGGGCGTTGAGGATACCATTCTTCAGCGTTTCAAGACAAAACATGAGGTTACCAGGATTCCGAGAGAAGCCTATGAAGTCGTACAATTGGGCATGCAGGATGTCGTGGACCACGGAACGGCCTGGGTGGCCAGGATTGATGGTATCACCATGGCTGCAAAGACCGGGACAGCAGAAAATTATGGAATCATCAATGGCAAGCGGGAAAAACTCGAGGATCATTCTTGGTTTGTATGTTTTGCTCCAAGGGAGAATCCAAAAATCGCTGTGGCCGTTGTGGTGGAGAATGCCGGATTTGGAGCTACCTGGGCAGGTCCTATCGCCTCGCTGATCGTAGAAAAATACCTGAACGACACCCTTCGCCCCCATCGGCTGAAGGAGGTGGATCGGATCGCTTCCAAAGAAATCATCCTCCCTGTCATCAGACAGAAGCGTCAGCGACTTGACTCGATAAGAAAGGCCCGCACGGAGGGGCTGGAAAGAAGTGTTTCCAGCAGCCGGACTGGTGCGGGAGGCGGGCATTCCTCTGCAAGTACTGATCAAAAGTATGTGCGTGTAGTTTCCGCCTACGGACCGAAGGCCATTTTGATTCATACTGGTAGCAAGCAGGGCGTACCCGGAGAAAAGAGGGATCCAAGCAAAAGGTACCCTAATCACCAGTCTGCAACAATGAGAAAAGATGAGGGCACGAAATCCTGAAATCGCCCGGGGGGTGGATTGGGCGGTCATCGCCATATACCTGATGCTGGTGAGTGTCGGTGTGATGAGTATTTTTGCCGCCACTTATCGTGATGAGTCTGTTTTACAGGGTTTTCTTTCCATGAAGACAGACTACAGCAAGCAGGCATTGTTTTTCATGATTTCCCTGGTGCTGGGTATTTTCATTCTCTTAATTGACAGCAAACTTTTTACGGCCACCGCCAATATTGCATATGTGGCCGGTATCATTCTGCTCTTGCTGGTATTCCCCTTTCATACCGAGGTGAAAGGCACCAAGTCGATCATCCGATTTGGGACATTCCAGCTTCAGCCTGCAGAGCTTTGCAAGATTTTCGTGAATCTGGCACTGGCCAAGTATCTATCCCAGCTTGAAACAGATTTCAGCCGGTTGAAGGATCAGTTGATCGCTTCCGTCCTGGTGTTACTCCCGGCAGTACTGGCTATTTTCCAAAGTGAGACGGGGCTGGCATTGGTATATTTTTCATTCTTTCTGGTCATGTACAGGGAAGGGTTGCCATCTGTCGTGCTTGTGGTGGGCATTTCCGTGATCGTGCTGGTGATCGCCACGCTCCTCCTGGAACCCAACTTGCTGGCGGGTATTTTAACTGCCCTTGCCGGCTCGGTCATTTATCTTCTCAGAAAATCCTTTCGCAGGAACAGGGGATTGCTGTTTCTGATCATTGGTTGCTGGTTTGTAAGTGTCGGCATCCAGCGTTTCGCTGTACCCTTTCTATTCGAAAAGGTCTTGAAGCCTTATCAGGTCCAGCGTATATACGCTACCGTTGGACGCGATTTTACGGTGGATCCCGAGACGATGTCTGAAGAGGATATCCGTAAACTGGAGGACCGTAAAAAGGCCACCAGTTACAATGTGAAGCAAAGCAAGATAGCCATTGGTTCGGGGGGATTCCTTGGAAAAGGGCTGATGAAAGGGACCCAGACCCGATATGATTTCGTGCCCGAGCAGCGCACTGATTTCATATTCTGTACGGTTGGAGAGGGCTTCGGATTCCTGGGCAGCGTTGTGCTGCTTATGCTATACCTGCTGCTTCTTATGCGTATTGTACAAATTGCAGAGCGTCAGCGAAGTACTTTCTCGAGGTGTTATGCATATGGCGTGGCTTCTGTAATCTTCTCACATGTACTCATCAATATTGGCATGACAGTGGGTCTGGTACCTGTCATTGGCATTCCCCTGCCATTTATGAGTTATGGAGGAACGGCGTTGCTCACTTTTACCGTGTTACTTGCCATCCTGGTACGTTTGGATGCCGACAGACTCATGAATCTTCGTTGATCACCCAGTCTGCGGATTTCGCACCTCATTTGTTTTGAGACGAACCATCCTGCTATCTCGTTGTTGCCCAATTATTCGAACAATCATTCAATCAACTTGCATGAAAATCATACCACTTTCCGAGGGAAGTTTCACCATTGACCAGGGAAAGGAATTCATTCCCTTTGATACCTCCAGTGATCAATTGGCAGATAGAACACGGGGAAGTCTGCTGGTAGAGATCCAGCCTTTTGTGGTCGTAACGGACGATGACGTCATTTTGCTGGATGCCGGGCTGGGTTTTGCTGATGATACCGGTATTCTGCAAATCCATCATCATTTGGTGGATCATGGATTGAATCCGATGGATATCACCAAGGTGCTTATGTCACACCTTCATAAGGATCATGCGGGTGGTCTTTCGATGCGGGATGTTTCCGGCAACAGAATACCTGCCTTTCCGATGGCGACCTATCATGTTCAGCGTCTTGAGTTCGAGGCCGCCATGCTCGGTGGAAGTTCATCCTATCGTCGGGAATCCATTGAATTTTTAGCTGACAGTGACCGATTGATATTGCATGAAGGGAATGGCTGGATCGGTGAAAACATTCGTTATGAGATGAGCGGGGGACATTCGCCTCATCATCAGGTGTTCTGGATCGAATCTGCCGGAGAAAAAATCTTTTTTGGGGGAGACGAAGCTCCGCAACTGCATCAGATGCGGCATCGTTTCATGGCCAAATATGACTTTGACGGAAGGCGAGCGATGATGTTGCGTCAAACCTGGTGGGACCAGGGGGTGGCAGAGGGGTGGACTTTTCTCTTCTATCATGATCTTAAGTCACCTGTAGTTCGTGCCGGGGCATAAAAAAAGGCTAGCCCTAGAAAGAGCCAGCCGTTGCTAACCTATGAAAAACACCGTGATAAAATTAATAATTATTTTCAGAAACTCAACTTCCGTTTTCGTAAATATTTTCCGACGGAAATTATTTCATCTGAGCGGTCTTTAAAGCGGAGTCCGGTCTTGGGGCATCCAGTTTTTTTTCTGATGAGGCCTCTGTTGCGGGCGTTGTTGTGGCCCTCCATTTTTTCTTTTTTCCGCTGCATGTTTGACCATTTCCCGGAAGCGGTCTGCGGAGCCGAATACTTTGTTCGCACGTTCTCTGCCCAGGCTTTTGGAAAATTCTTCGCGGTATTTTTTCCTGATGTCCAACATTTTTTGCTGACGGTCGAGTGGATCCTGGTTGGGTCCTGCCTGATCGAAAGTGGCCTTCAAATCCTTGCGGTATTTGTTATATACCGGCCAGAATTGTTGGGCTTCTTCAGGTGTAAGTGCAAGTTCCCGGGTCAGGTAAGCGACATGCATGGCTTCCAGTCTTTGAACGCCAGGTCCTGGTTTACCTTGTTTGCCGGGTTGAGCGAACGCAGCTATGCTACAAAGGAAACTGATGGCAATGAAGATCAATTGTTTCATCGTAAAAATGCTTAAAAGGGTGATAGATACTGTTAATCGTTGAATGTGGGTATGTCTGTGATATATGCCTCCAGATCATGCACGGGGATGGCATCCATCTGTTGTGTGAATTTTTCCGGAGCCGTCAGTAAATCCGCACTGGCCAGGAACTGTTCCATGTCGGGATGTTTCGAAGTGTCAGGCATATTTTCGGGCGTGAATGCTGACATGTCTGACAAGAAGGCGTTGATATCGGCATCGCTGAATCCGAAGGAGTCGGGCATGTTTGCAAAGGATCGATTTGCATCTGTTAAGTTGGGATGACTGTTTGGACCATCCAGCATGATTTTCCCCAAGAGCAGTAGTCCGGTCAGCGCCGCGGCAGCCATCCAGGTCCTTGGATTTATAAAACTTCTGAACTTATATCTTCTTTCTGATTTGACAACTATTTCATGTTGGGATGAAGGCTGTAACTCTATGACGGGCTTACTTTCGTTCCATCTGCCTGTGACGCCGCTGTTTTTCAATTCACGGAGTAATGGTGATATCCTGTCCAATTCGCCATTCGGAGACTCCGGTGTATGCTGATTCCATTCGTATTCGAGCGCCTTCAGGATATTTTCCCGTTGTTTGGCAAAGTATTCCGGCGGCAACCGAAAAGGCATTCCTTTGGGCCAATGTTGTGGTGTTTCACTGTCTGTATGTGGATGCACTTGCATGATGTCCTGAATATGACCTTTTTCTATTGTGATTGGTTTAATCTTCCAGCATTGCTTTTTCCACCTTTTTCACAGCATGATGGTAACTCGCTTTGAGCGCACCGACGGAGGTGCCGAGTATCCTACTCATTTCTTCGTAGGGCATTTCATCGAAGTATCTCAGATTGAATACGAGTTTCTGTTTTTCAGGAAGTTGTTGGATGGCGAGTTGAAGTTTCCATTCCAGTTTATTGGCATCAAAACCTTCTTCTGCCTTAAGTTGTTCGGTCATCCATTCGGGAACTTCATCCATGCTGACCGCAGCCTTTCTCTTTTTTTGTTCCAGGAAGCTAAGGCTTTCGTTGGTGGCGATCCGGTAGAGCCAGGTATAGAGTTGTGCATCCTGCCGAAAACCATTCAAGCCCTTCCATGCCCTGATGAGGCTGTTTTGAAGCACATCATTGGCATCTTCATGGTCAATGACCAGTCTTCGAACATGCCAATAGAGCCGCTCCTGATATTTAGAGAGGATGGCTTCAAAGGCTTTCTCACGGGTATCTGAGGTTTCGAACATCCTCAGGATTTCCCGGTCGTGCATATGATTTGACATGGTCATTTTGACGCCGTTTCAACAAAAAACCCGTCACTTGGACGGGTCATTTGATGAATGGTTTAAAACAGCCTCAGGGCGGTTATTTTCGGCTGATGACTTTTTCTGCCGCGGCCACAATGTGTTCAGTTTCCAGTCCGTACTTACGCAACAGTTCGAGGGGCTTACCGCTTTCACCGAATGTATCCTGAGTTCCGATCATTTCGATGGGAGTGGGGCATTCCCTGGCGGCGAGTTGGGCGATGCTGTCACCGAGTCCACCGATCACATTATGCTCTTCGGCAGTTACTGCGCAACGCGTCTTGCGCAACGATGCGAGCACAGCCTCTCTGTCGAGGGGTTTGATGGTGTGAATGTTGATGACTTCCACGGATATACCTTTCTCTTCCAGGATGCGTCCGGCTTCGACTGCTTTCCAAACCAGGTGACCGCATGCGAAGATGCTCACATCGGTTCCTTCAGACAGTTGTTGTGCTTTTCCGATGATGAACGGTTCGTCAGGGGACGTGAATATTGGCCATACAGGGCGTCCGAAGCGGAGATACACAGGCCCTTCGTATTCAGCCACGGCGATGGTGGCCGCTTTCGTTTGATTGTAATCGCATGGTACGATGACGGTCATACCCGGCAGCATTTTCATCAGTCCTATGTCTTCCAGGATCTGGTGTGTGGCGCCGTCTTCTCCCAGGGTCATGCCTGCATGGGAGGCACATATTTTTACATTCTTTCCTGAATACGCCACAGATTGACGGATCTGATCGTACACTCTGCCCGTCGAGAAATTTGCAAATGTAGTGGTGAACGGGATTTTTCCTGTGGTGGCCAGTCCTGCAGCCACGCCTATCATATTGGCTTCAGATATTCCGCATTGAACGAACCTTTCCGGGAAATCTTTAATGAAGGCGTTCAATTTCATGGATCCGGCCAGATCCGCTGTAAGAGCCACCACATTGGGATTGGTTTTCCCAAGATGGTGGATGCCGTCTCCGAATCCGCTACGTGTATCTTTCTGTCCGGTGGGTTGCAGGTCTTTCAACATGTGGTCGTGGGTTTCTTAACGATGCCGCAAAGTAAAATCAATCCATCGGTAATCCGTCCGCTCTGCATCGTATATTTTGGAATTCCTGTCCCGATCAGTTGAATTTGAAGTTTTTGAGCGGGAATGTCCGGGTTTCCTGTTGGATTTCCTGTTCCCATTTCCATGCGGTCAGCATGATATCTTCGAGTGAGAATTTGGGTTTCCATTGAAGCTCCCGTTCCGCCTTGTCTTTGTTGGCAAAGATGGCGATGACATCTCCGGGTCGGCGTTCTCCGATTTTGTAGTCAAGTTTTCGTTGGTTGACTTTCTCGAAGGCTGAAATGGCTTCCAGCACGGAGATCCCATTGCCGGTGCCAAGATTGAAGATCTCGCAATTGCTTGGATTGCGATGATCGATGAGGTATTTCATCGCGAGGGTATGGGCGTGGGCGAGGTCGCATACGTGAATGAAGTCGCGGATACATGAACCATCCCTCGTTGGATAGTCATTCCCGAATACGGTGAAGGGCGGGATCTTACCGATGGCTGACTGTGTGATGACAGGTACGAGATTCTGAGGTTTGTCTATCGGCCATTCTCCGATGATGGATGAGGGGTGTGCGCCGGCCGGGTTGAAATACCGCAGCAGGATGCATTGTGTCGGGTTCACCCTTGCGAACTCACGTATGATCGTTTCTCCCATCTGCTTGGTTGATCCATAAGGCGATTCTGCCGGCTTCTGGGGTGTTTCCTCCGTGACAGGGATATTGTCGGGATTGCCATAGACGGTACAGGAGGAGGAGAATACGAAGTAGGGGACTTTGTATTCCTCAATGCAACGAAGGAGATTGATCAGCGAGGTGAGGTTGTTATGGTAGTAAAGCAGTGGTTTTTCGACGGATTCCCCAACGGCTTTATAAGCGGCAAAGTGGATCACTCCTGCTATGTCGTCGTTTTCAGCGAAAATGGCGTGGGTATCATCAAAGTCACACAGGTCGACTTTATAATTTTTTATTTTTTGGTTGGCTATTTTTTCAACGCCTTCCAGCAGTCGTGTGCCGGATCGTGCATTGTTATCCACGGAGATGACCTCGTATCCGTTTTCCACGAGATCCAGCAAGGTGTGGCTGCCGATATAGCCACAGCCACCTGTAACTAGGATTTTCTTCATTGGGTTGTTTGGTATGAAGGTTTGAGAACGTGTATTTGAAAATAAGTTTGTGGAGATCAGGTTGTCAATAAACCGGCGAGGTAAGCGCCATATCCGCTTTTCATCAGCGGTTCAGCCAGTTTCATGAGTTGATTTTCATCTATAAATCCTTTACGCCAGGCGATTTCTTCGATACAGGCGATTTTAATACCCTGTCGTTGTTCGATCACCTGGATGAACATGGAGGCCTGCATGAGCGAATCGAAGGTTCCTGTGTCCAGCCATGCCGTCCCTCTTTCAAGGATGGAGACCTTCCGTTTCCCTCTCTTCCGGTCTTCGCGGTTGACATCCGTGATCTCATATTCTCCGCGGGGCGAGGGTGTCAGGTTTTGAGCGATGGACACCACTTCGTTGTCGTAGAAATAAAGTCCGGGTACAGCATACCTGCTTTTAGGCACCAAGGGTTTTTCTTCGATGGAGATGGCGTTGTTATGTTCATCAAATTCAACGACACCATATCGTTCAGGATCACTCACATGGTAGGCATATACGATGCCGCCGTCGGGATTATTGTTTTTCTCGAGCATTTTGCCCAGGCCGGCTCCATAGAAAATATTATCGCCGAGCACAAGGGCTACCGCATCCTGACCGATGAAATCTGCACCGATCACAAAGGCCTGGGCGAGGCCATTGGGTTCCGGTTGAACGGCATAGGATATTTCCAAGCCAAGATGGTTTCCATTGCCGAAGAGTTTTTGGAACTGAGGCAGGTCGTGTGGTGTGGATATGATCAGAATCTCCCGGATACCAGAGAGCATGAGTGTTGACAGCGGATAGTAGATCATGGGTTTGTCGTAGACCGGCATGATCTGCTTGCTGATGGCGTAGGTTATGGGGTAGAGTCTGGTGCCAGAGCCACCCGCCAGGATGATTCCTTTCATGGTAATGCTGTTGAGGTTGTTTCTCCGGCAAATATGGTGTTTTATTCGCGGGTGGACAACGGGACAGCGGTCAAATCAACCGATAAGAGACCTAATCGTGTAATTAAAAGAACAGCCACACGATATGATAGACGATCATGGCGACAACTGCACTCACCGGAATAGTAAGGATCCAGGCCCAAAGCAGATTGATCGTAACACCCCAGCGAACGGCTGAAAGGCGTTTGGTGGCACCTACGCCGATGATGGAACCGGTGATGGTGTGCGTGGTACTCACAGGAATTTTGAGTGCTTCAGTCACGAACAGGGTGATGGCTCCTGCTGTTTCTGCGGCCACACCTTCGAAGGGTGTCACTTTGGTGATGCGCGTACCCATGGTTTTGATGATCTTCCAACCACCACTCATGGTTCCCAGTCCGATGGCGGCGTAGCAAGCCAGGGGCACCCAAACCGGCATCTGATCGAATGTCTGGATGGAACCACTGGCGATGAGTGCGGCCGTGATGATACCCATTACTTTTTGGGCGTCATTGCCTCCATGCCCGATGCTGAAAGCCGCGGAAGACACCAGTTGCAGGCGTTTGAACCAGACATTCGCCCGTGCCGCGTTCAATGTATTCAGGAAAATGGTGAAAACCGCCAGGGTGAGGAGGATAAAGGCAAGCAGAATCCATTTGAAGTTTTTTCCATAGAAAATCAATCTTGCCGCATACGATTCGTAATGGGTCCCTTCACTCAATTTACCGGCATCGAATTCAAGATTTGACGACAGAAACCATGCGATTCCTCCTATCACAAGTCCCGCCAAAAGTTTCGGGATCATACCTTTTCTAAAGGAATGAATGAACCATAAAGAAATGATGAATGCCATCAACATGCCCACCATCGGTGCCACCAGGATGAACATGACGGTTTTGAGGATGGGTTCCGAATTGATGGCTCCAAAGCCTGCATGTGCGATGCCCGCACCGGCAAATCCTCCGATGAGTGTATGGGATGATGATGAAGGTATGCCGAACCACCAGGTCAGGAGGTTCCATGAAATGGCTGCCACCAGGCCGGAAAATACAATGACCAGTCCCGCCTGTCCGGCCACCACATCCGCTTTTACCGTCTTGGCGATGGTATTGGCCACACCGTGGTCCTTGAATATGAAGAAAGCCGCGAAGTTGAAAACAGCAGCCCAGACCACGGCCTGGAATGGGGTGAGTACTTTGGTGGACACCACGGTGGCGATGGAGTTGGCTGCATCATGGAAGCCGTTGATATAGTCGAAAATCAGCGCCAGCGCGATGATCATTAAGAGGAAGCTCATGTGGGGCCGACGGTTAAGCGTACTTGACGATGATGGATTCGATCACATTTCCTGCGTCTTCACATTTATCAGTGGCAATTTCCATCACCTGATAAATTTCGCGCATCTTGATCACTTCCTTGGCATCAGGCTCCTCTTCGAACAGGCGTTCGATACACATATCAAATAAGTCATCCGCCTGGTTTTCGATGC
>JACCEC012596556.1_pt1 | contig 10571 bp, 12 predicted proteins | sample 7450121 | NCBI WGS metagenome assembly JACCEC01 (sample SAMN15323455, study PRJNA562643) | freshwater metagenome | isolation source: river surface water | place: USA:Blue River Watershed | collected 2017-08-18 | reverse complement strand
GCGAGCACTTTTCGAAGATTTTGGCACGTCCATAGGTGCTTTCAGCTATTGAACGTGCCAAAATCTCCGGAAAATTGCCTCGCAATCTGCAACAATTCCCTATAAACTAAACCCATTATTCAGGTTAATAGTTGATTCTTAATCATTAGCGTTTTTTAGTTTTGCAATTTTGGGCTCCATGCTACATTACTCTTGTGTGCGGTGGTACCTGCGCATCCCTTCATCATCTTTAACGATAAAATAGCCGTGATATTGCTCATCTATCAATACCTGACCACCTCATTTGGGGTTAAAATGCCCTCCGTTTTTGTTTATTCATCTACTCGAATGATGCTAGCTGCGCTCACTTCACTGCTGCTGACTATTTTTCTAGGCCCCCGGTTCATCAAGCGGCTCTATGAGCTGAAGACGGGTCAGTCGATCCGCGTAGAGGACTGTCCATTGCTTGCGGAACTGCATCAGAAAAAAAAGGATACCCCGACAATGGGGGGGATCCTGATCTTATTTTCGATGTTGGTCTCTATGGCTGTTTGGATGGACCTTAAAAGCTCTTTTACGCTGATCTTATTTGTGACAACGGTATGGCTGGGATTTCTCGGCGGTTGGGACGATTACTTGAAGTTGCGGTATAAAAACTCCAAAGGGATCAGCCCCCAAAAAAAGTTCTTACTCCAAATTCTTCTCGGTGCATTGATCGCCTTATATTTCTATTGTCCGGATGTTTCTAAGTCGGTGCAGATGGGAACATGGTTTCAGCCTCCTGCTGCAAAAGAACAGGTGATGCTGGTCAAAAAAGCTGATGGGAAGATGGATATTGTTGGGACCACTTTATCGGCAGATCAGTATATGAGTCGGCTTTTCATTCCCTTTTATAAGGACCCCATTCTGATCCTCAGAGGAGCGGCAATTATTTTCGGAATCCTGTTTATAGCCTTTGTCGTCGCAGGGGCCTCCAATGCCGTGAATTTAACCGACGGACTGGATGGTTTAGCATCGGGATGCTTGGTGATGGTTTCAGCAGTCCTTGGATTAGTCGCTTTTTTTTCAAACAATATCGAAATGGCCCGGTACCTGAACATTCTTTATATCGAAGGTAGCGCGGAGATCGGGATTTATCTCTTTGCACTGATCGGGGCATGCCTTGGATTTTTATGGTATAACGGTTATCCGGCCCAGGTATTCATGGGGGACACGGGTTCTCTTGCCTTAGGCGGGATCATTGGTGTCAGCGCGATTTTGCTGCGCCGGGAAGTCCTGTTGGCGTTGATCGGCGGGATTTTTGTGGCAGAGGCCGTTTCCGTGATTATGCAGGTTGGCAGTTACAAGCTACGCAATAAAAAACGGGTGTTTTTATGCGCTCCTTTGCACCACCACTTTGAATATAAAGGCTGGCCCGAGACTAAGGTTGTCCTCCGTTTTTGGATCATCAGTTTAGTGTTGGCAATTATCGGCATTGCTTCTCTGAAATTTCAATAGAGGAAAAGCGATGCAGTGTGCACTTGTATTAGGATTGGGCTTAAGCGGTAAAGCAGCGGTTGAGCTTCTCTTTGCTCAAGGTTACCACGTCATCGGAGCTGATGACAAAGCAGATGCAGAACAACTTCGCGACCTCATTTCTCGAGGGATGCAGCTCTTGTTCAATCCTGAAGAGATCAGTTGGTCCTCCATTAAGCTTTGTGTTGTTTCTCCAGGCATTTCTCCGAACCATTCTTTATATCAGGCCGCTTTGGCCCATGGGATTGAGATCCTCGGAGAAGCGGAGTTGAGTTTTCGTAACCTTGACCAGCCTGCAATTGCCATCACGGGAACTAATGGCAAAACGACGGTCACACTTCTTGTCGAGTATATCCTGAATTCATCGGGCATCAAGGCTAAAGCGCTTGGCAATGTTGGCAACCCCCTTTCCATCTATGTGCTGAAACCTGATCCTGGTGCTGTGATTGTTGTTGAATTGAGTTCCTATCAGTTAGAAACGATGTCGACTGCTGTTTTTGATGCCGCAGCAATCTTGAACATTACTCCCGATCATCTCGACAGGTATGGTTCGATGGAGGACTATGCTAAGGCAAAATGCCAGCTCCAACATCTGCTGAAGCCCGGGAGTCCCTTTTTTGTCAGTCAACAGGTCGTCGATCGCTACGTTCATCTCTTAAAATCTGGATATTTCATCTATACACAGAGTGAAAGCATTGAAGAGATATTGACGCAAGAGTATAGAGAATTAGGAGAACATGACATTGAAAATGCGATGGCAGCATGGGCCCTTTGCAAACCATTTAAGGTCACAGCTGAGCAGTTCCTCAATGGATTAAGGATGTTTAAGAAGCCCCATCATCGGATTGAATTTGTCGCAAGCATCGATGGAGTGCATTTTTTTGATGACAGCAAAGGGACGAATATCGACGCTGTCATCCGAGCTGTTCAAACAATGAAGGGACCAGTGATTTTGATTGCTGGTGGAGTGGACAAGGGAGCCTCTTATCTTCCGTGGAAAGAGTCGTTTTGCGGCAAGGTTAAGCGGATTGTTGCCATTGGACAGGCAGCGCCTAAGATTTTTCGGGAATTAAGCCCATTTTTTGAAATAGAAATTGTTGATTCTCTTTCGGCTGCAGTGGAAGCATCGTTCTCTCATGCTGGCACAGGGGATCATGTTCTTCTTTCGCCAGGGTGCTCAAGTTTTGATATGTTTCGTGATTACGCTCACCGGGGAGAAGAGTTTCAGCGTACGGTGTTTTCATTAAGGAGAGGAGGATGACATGACACGCAGGGATACGATTATTGCAGCAGTTCTAGTCAATGCTGGACTGCTGATTGTTTTATTTGCCAGTGCACTTAAATCAGATGCTCAAGAACAAGAGTATACAGCCAGTGCACCAACTCGAGTGGAGCCTTTCATCGAACAGGTTCCTAATAAAAACGCTATGGCAGCGCATGGAGATGAGGTCGATCAAGTTTTAAAGCAGTATGCTAATCCCACCCCATCTGTTGTAACGGCCGTCCAGCCGGCTCTGACGCAGTCGATGGAAACGGCAACACAACCTATGCAAGCGCCGCAGAATTTTGCTGATGATCTACGTGCAATCACATTGCCTGAAGTGTCCGTGCAGACAACTTCCTCTTTAATTTCCCAGGCTCCTGTGCAGGCAATGCCTGTAGCTTCCAGTACGACAGATTACAAAGTAAAAAAAGGAGATGTGCTTGAGAAGATCGCTCGACATCACTATTGCACCGTTGATGCAATCATGAAGTTAAACAATCTTTCAACTGCAAATTTGCGCATTGGCCAAACATTAAAGCTCCCCGTTAAGTCTTCTCAAGCTTCTTCTATTGCAAAGGCTCCTCTTTCTTCCGCATCATCGGGCGCAATGGAAGGATCTCCAAAATATTACACAGTTAAAAATGGGGACAATCCATGGACGATTGCCGTTAAGAACCACATGAAAGTTGAGGATTTATTAAAACTCAATAATCTCGACCAGGAAAAAGCCCGTAAGTTAAAACCAGGAGATCAACTGCGAATTAACTGAAGAGCTGTGTTTATGCAACGATCCTCGCTTATCCTCCTCCTTGCTGTCGCCTTATTATTTGCAGTGGGTTTGATCATGATCTTCAACACCACTTCAGCAGAAGTGCTCGACCGTTTTTTAGACAGAAGCACGCACCAAGCGTTGATCAAGCAGCTTCTGTATGCAGTTGTGGGGGGAATTGGTTCTGTCGGCGTTTGGTTCATCGGTTATCAAAATCTCATCAAAATGAGCGGGTCGCTGATGATGGGAGCAACACTTCTTCTAATCCTTGTTTTTCTACCAGGAATCGGACAGCAGATCAATGGCGCACATCGATGGATCAATCTGTTTGGAAATTCTTTCCAGCCCTCCGAATTTGTTAAATTTCTAATTCCCCTCTTTTATATTCATGTACTTATGTCTGCTTGGGGGGCCCTAGAACTTAAGCCATTTCTCCAAGTGCTTGTCAAGATTGCGATCCCTACTGCTCTGATCTTAATTGAGCCGGACAATGGAACGGTGGCGATTATTATGTCCACGCTTGTCGTCTTATTTGTCATCACCCGTTTAAAATGGGTCTACTGGGCCCTTCCGCTTCTCATTTTGTGTGTTTCAGGTGGCGTGGTGGCTTCTCAGATGCAGCACGTTTCTGACAGGATCAAGGTCTACATGAACCCTGAATTCGACCTTAAAGGAAAGGGGCATCAGCCTCATCAAGCAAAAATTGCTGCAGGATCAGGCCAAGTGTGGGGAAAGGGGATTGGTGAAAGTTTACAGAAGCTCGAGTATTTGCCTGAGGCCAGAAGCGACTATATCGCAGCAATTTTTGCAGAAGAATGTGGATTTGTCGGAGTTTCTTGCTTGATCTTTCTGTATATGCTGATCGGATTTTGTGGATTTCATATTGCTAACTGCGCGAAAGATATGGAAGGGTTTTACGTCGCAAGTATTTTTACTTTTCTTATTTGTTTTCAGGCCTTTTTAAACTTAGGCGTTGTATCGGGCCTGCTTCCGAGCAAAGGGACAAACCTTCCCTTTTTCAGTCAGGGTGGTTCATCCCTGCTTGCCAATATGATGGCAGTATGTATTCTCCTCAATATCGGATATCAGTCGGTCCGAGAAAATAAGGCGGTGAGGTCCCGATGAGAAAAAAGCGAAAAAAAATCGTGATTGCAGCTGGTGGTACAGGCGGTCATCTATTCCCTGCTCAGGCCTTGGCTGAGGAGCTCCAAAAAGAAGGGATCGATGTCATTTTTATGGGGGCGGGATTGGGCAGCAACCGCTACTTTGATCGAGAAAAGTACGCATATTGCGATATTCCCAGCGGAACGGTATTCCGACGCAATATCCTGTTGATCTTTAAATCTCTTTTCCATTTGGTCAAAGGGGTGAAGCATGGTCTGATGCTCTTACAAAAAGAGGAGCCTGATCTCGTCATCGGTTTTGGGAGCTTTCATTCTTTCCCGATCCTATGTGCTGCCTGGCTGCAGAAGAAAATGGTAGCCCTTTTTGAATCAAATGCCTATCCCGGTAAGGTCAATCGCCTTTTTTCCTCCGGTGCTGCTTATACGGCTATTGTTTTCCCTAAAGCACAAGATCATCTCAATGGAAAGACTGTGGAAGTGGCCATGCCTGTGCGGCAAGCCTCTCCTATCCTTTCTATAGAAGCGGCAACGGGCTATTTCGGCTTGGACCCTAGGTATCCTATCCTCCTCATTTTTGGAGGCTCACAAGGCGCTCTGGCAATGAACGAGCTCTTTCTCAAAAGTGTGGAGCTCTTGAAACCCCATCATCCCCATTTTCAAGTCATTCATATCACAGGCCAGCTCGAAGTTGTCGCGATGTTTAAAGAGATCTATGCCTCTTTAAACATCAGGGCATGCGTCAAAGCGTTTGAGACCAATATGTCGACAGCCTATCAAGCTGCAAGTTTTGCTATTTGCAGAGCAGGCGCAGCGACGATTTCTGAATTGATCACTTTTGAATTGCCGTCCATTCTCATTCCATTTCCTTTTGCAGCCGACGATCATCAAGCTAAAAATGCCCATTTTGTCCATCGCGAGGTCAAAGGGGGGATCCACCTCTCGGAGAAAGGGCTTACTAAAGAGATCCTTGCAATGGAAATCTATCGCTTTTTAGATCCTGCTCAATCACACTTAAGGCAGATGAGACAATCAATTAATACCTACAAATCTCATCAGGACAAGAAACAACTATGCACTCTGATCTGCGAGACATTGAATCTCAAGCACCTACCCGATTGATCAGTTTCAGTCGATTTTCTGGTTCTTTTAAGCCAATTTTCGATCTACTATACCGAAATAACCTGAAGAATCGGGACTTTGACAAGGAGCTGCCATGAATTTAAGTCAGGCAAAGCCTACACGGAAGCATCTTAACTTGAATAAGTTGGGCGATGTAGGCGGATTTCAAATTCATTGGCTGGCGACGCTTGCAAAAACCGATTCTTCAAGTTATTTCGGTATAACCGAGAGCGATATACTATTGTCGATATTGCCCCTGGTTAGTGGATCAAAAATCAACGACAATTATCCCTGGGATAGGTTTAAATGAGCATGATGGCAAAAAAATACCACTTTATCGGCATCGGCGGCATCGGCATGAGCGCGCTTGCCAGAATCTTGTTACAGAGGGGCTGTCAGGTCACCGGCAGCGATCAGTCATCTTCTGCACTGATCGATCAGTTGAAATTAGAAGGTGCCAATATTTTTATTGGCCACTCGCAGGACAACCTCAAAGACCCCAACGTCGTGATCTACAGCACGGCCGTAAACAAGGAAAACCCTGAAGTAAAAGCGGCTTATGAAAAGCAAGTGCCTTTTGTTCATCGAGCGGAGCTTCTGAAAGAGCTCATGGACGGGTATGCCCCTTTGCTCGTTACAGGAACGCATGGAAAGACAACGACTTCATCGCTACTTGCTCATGTGCTTATTGAAGCAGGACTCAAGCCCGCTTACGCAGTGGGGGGGATCGTATGCAGCCTAGGCAACAATGGGGGCCATGGTACCGGCCCCTACTTTATTGCCGAGGCCGATGAGAGCGATGGTTCATTTTTGAAGTATCGCCCATTTGGGGCTATTATGACAAACATCGATAATGATCACTTGGATTTTTGGAAGAACGAAGAAGCGATCATATCGGGTTTTAGGCAGTTTGCCGATTCGGTTGTATCCTCTGAGCATTTTTTCTGGGGAGGGGATGATGAAAAGCTCCGCTCCTTAAATCTTAGAGGGATGAGTTACGGATTTGAAGACCACAATGATTTGATCATCGATAGTTTTCGACAAACGGGATGGAAGATTGTCTTCGACATCTCTTTTAAAGAGAAAGTCTACACCGATGTTGGAATACCGCTCATTGGCGGACATAATGTCTTGAACTCTGCTGCGGTGTTTGGATTTGGGCTGTGCTTAAACATCCCCGAATCTTCCCTTAGGGCGGCCTTTAAGTCGTTCAAGGGAGTCAATCGGCGTATGGAGAAAAAGGGGGAAGCAAATGGGATTGCCTTTTATGACGACTATGCTCACCACCCCACTGAGATCTATGCGACATTAAGGGCTGTTAAGCACGCTATCGGTAAGCATCGCCTCGTCGTTGTGTTCCAACCCCACCGCTATACCCGGACCCTTGATTGCATGGCGGACTTCGGAACAGCTTTCGATCATGCCGATGTCGTCATCTTAACCGATATCTATGCTGCAGGTGAACAGCCCATTGATGGCGTGACAATGGACGCCTTGTGTGCGAAAATCCAAGAAACTGTACCGACTGAACTGCATTATGTTTCGCGGAAAAAGTTAGCAGCTTATTTGCCCTCTCTCCTTAAGTCCCAAGATGTTCTTGTAACGCTCGGAGCTGGAGACATCACCAAGTTGAGCTCAGAAGTGATTCCGTTAATTGCAGTTAAACCATGAAGATACATCACCGCAAATCCTCCCATATCCCTCTTGTCCATGCCTTAGCTTGGATCGTCGGATCAGCTTTGCTCATTTCCGGTGCAGCGCAGTTAGGACTGAAGCATGTGCTTAAACATAAACTTCAGTCTCAACGGAAAGCTCCTCATGTGATCCAGGCTCTAGTCCAAACAGGGCCTCAACGGGAAGCCCTTAAAACAGAATTTCTTGCCGAGTTGCTGGAGATCTCTGCGGATTTCCCGCCCCATGTAGCGACCTTTAATCTTAAAGAGGCGGAAAGGAAGCTGCGCGCCTGCCCCCTCATCGCAGAAGCTCAGGTCAAACTGCTGAAGCCTAGCACCCTTTATATCGATTATACAATCCGTCAGCCCGTTGCTTGGGTAGGCGATTATGACAATGTTGTCATCGATAAAGCCGGATACCTTTTTCCGTTCCGTCCCTTTTTCTCTCCTAAAAACCTTCCTGAGATCTACATAGGTCTAGGGCCGTTCGGGACGCAGGCCGATGAAGCAGACAAGCCTGTTGCCGAGTGGAACCAGCCCCTCAGCGGAAAGCATGCCGAGCTGGCGTTGACCCTATTAAATCTGCTCAATGAACCTTTGGTGCAAGAGCTCTTCACAGTCAAGAGGATCGATGTGTCCAAAGCATTTTCAGAAAGTTATGGGACCCGTGAAATTATCCTTATTGCCGAAGATCTGATCCCGATGAGCAGCAATGGGAAGGAAATCCAGTACCTCTTCCCCAAAATCCTCCGCTTAAGCACAAAAAACTACGCCTCAGAGCTTGGGAACTATCTGAAGCTGCGCCAGCAGCTGATCGAAAATCAACGGACAAGTATCAAGCCAAGTCCTGAAGATCATGGCATCGTGCGTCAAAAAGAGACCATTATCGATTTTCGCATTCCCAACCTGGCATTCATTGACGAACAGAAGAAAGCTCTTTAAATTCGCGTTGTACCGAAATAATCTGAAGAACCGGGAATTTGACAAGGAAACGTCATGAATTTAAGTCAGGCGAAGCCGATGCCGCAGCAGCTCAACTTGAATAAGTTGAGCGATGCAGGCGGCTCTCAAATTCATTGGCAGGCGACGCTGGCAAAAACCGATTCTTCAAGTGATTTCGGTATACCTGGCAGGATCTAGTTGGATAGGGTGATGGTTGTTTTAAACTTTATTATTTAATTGCGTTTATTTCTAATTTAATGGCATGCTGCATACGGAATTTTTTAAAACTACACTCGGGTATTGTTCTCATGTCTATCAAACCTGTTCACACTCAAGAAAGAATCCATGCAGCCTGTTCAGAACTCAATGCAGACCCTGCTGGTGACTTGAATGGTATTGGTTCAACCCCTTTAGCGCTTTCACGTGCCTATGTTAACGGTGCTGCAGGTGAGTCAAGTTTTCGTTGCTGCGGCTATTTTGATTCGATCGTTTCTGGATTCAGTCATCTGGTCGCTACCATCATAAGGACAGTAAGACGGTGGATTTGGGGTGCCAATCAGAAACTTGTTTCTTTAGAGAGTTTAAATGCCTCAGTGGCTCAACAGGGTGTGGCAAGAGACCAGATCGTTAGGGATTTTGCAACTCTTTCAACAGACACGCAAGAGATCGTCAAGCTAGCGATGTGGCAACTTGCATCACGCGAGCTTGGTTTGCCAGCAGACGCAACAAACTCGGATTGGGCTGGCCGTGTGATCTATAACCAACTTCGTCAAGGGTCAGAGCCAACTGATCGCACGGATATTGCCGAGCAATTTGATATCAGCGCTGAGGGCAGCCTCTTTCGGCGAGCTATGGGTGCTGTGATTGAAGCAATGCAGGGAGAGAGGCGTGGTTCCTCTGAGCTGGAAGATCTAAAGACCTTAACGAGGACTGCAGGCGTTGCTCGCCAAGATATCGAGGCTGCATTTAATCGCCTTCCAGTAGCGACCCGGTTAAACATTAAGTATAGTATGTGGGCTCTTGCAGGGCGGCAGATCGATCCTACCTCTCCTCAGCCCTATGACCGCTGTGATGAAGATCATGACTGGGCTGGCCGCATCATCCGCAACGAGGTTCGTATTGCTTCTGAGACCTCTGACAGAGCCGATATAGTTCGCCATACTAATCTAGCGGCTGATGGAAGTCTCTTCCGTCAAGCACTTGAGATTGTTGCGAGCGGCGAAGCCGCTTTCTTGCGCTAATGGATCTAAAAACCAAGAGCTGAGTTTAAGAACAGTCTCTAAGAACCTTTACCTGAGTATTAGGTTTAACAGCATTTCCAAACGATTGAAGGGATTGTGAAATTTCTTCGCTAACATAGAATATATGTGAACTATGAAAGATTTTATTGCTTATTTGATTAAGAATTTGGTCGATCAGCCTGAATGTGTTGATGTTCAGGTGTTTGATGGACAGCAAGGCACCGTTGTAGAAATTCGTGTCTCTTCAGAAGATGTCGCCAAAGTTGTTGGAAAGCAGGGAAGGACAATTAAGTCTTTGCGGACCATCGCAATGACAGTTGGAGCTCGATTTGGCCGCCGCGTTCGTGTTGAGCTGATCCATTAATCTCCCCCGGTTCTGAAATTAAGTTTTTCTTGCCCCCTTTCTTCTTTTAGAGGGTATTCTTGATATGATCTTCTGGTTGTGTCATTGACTAGAAACCTGAATAATGGGTTTAGTTTATAGGAAATTGTTGCATCTTGCGAGCACTTTTCGGCAGATTTTGGCACGTTCAATCGCTGAAACCCACATTCCGCACCCCCCTCCGCAAGAAGGGAGCTAGTATTGAGGATTTTTCAAAGCCCTGTGTGAAAAGATTGATCGTTCCAATAAAATTCAGATTTTCCGAGGATTTTTTCGTATCTTCCATTTAAAATCAACTGTTTTCTAAGGAGGCAGTATGAAAGAAAAGTATAGCAGCAAAAACTTGGATCATCATTGCAACAAATGAACTAGACTTAACTCGGCTAACAAGCCAAGAACTGTTACAAAATTATAAGGGGCAGCAATCTGTAGAGAGAGGCTTTCGTTTTCTTAAGGAACCAGCCTTTATGACGAGCTCTGTATTTCTGAAAAGTCAAGAGCGAATCATTGCTCTTGCGGTGGTGATGTGTTTATGTCTACTTGTCTACATGATCGCACAACGT
>JACCEC012686549.1_pt1 | contig 10573 bp, 9 predicted proteins | sample 7450121 | NCBI WGS metagenome assembly JACCEC01 (sample SAMN15323455, study PRJNA562643) | freshwater metagenome | isolation source: river surface water | place: USA:Blue River Watershed | collected 2017-08-18 | reverse complement strand
TGCCCACTGCCCGTTCGTCTTTAGAACGGAATATCGTCGTCCAAATCTTCCAAAGAGCTCTTGGCCGGTGCGGTGTTGCTCGCGGCAGGGCGCGCGGCCGGGGCGCGGGCGGCGGGGGCGCCTTCGCCGGCGGGGGTACCCATGCCTTCACGACCGCCCAGAAGCTGAAGCTCGGTGGCAATGATGTCCACTGTGTTTTTCTCGACACCGGATTGGTCGGTGTACTTGCCGTATTTCAGGCGTCCTTCCACATAGATGGGGCGCCCCTTCTTCACGTACTCCCCAGCGATTTCGGCCAGGCGGTCATAGAAGGTGACGCGATGCCACTGGGTGTCCTCGATCATTTCACCGGAGTTTTTGTCCTTGCGGCGGCTCGAAGTGGCAACGCTGACATTGGCCACAGCCTGACCGGAGGGCAGGTAACGAACTTCGGGATCGCGGCCACAGTTGCCGACCAGAATGACTTTGTTGACAGATGCCATGATGTGCCTCGTGAAGAAGACTGAATTATGCGTCCTCTCAGGACAGAATATTCAAGGGTTTGTGTGATCGGGTGCCGCAGACGGGACCGTGGGTCGTGGTGGCGTCATGCCCCAGGCCACGACCAGCCACAAGGCCATCAAGCCGGCGCATGCCACAAAGAGGCCTTGTGCCCCTTGGGCTTTGGCCAGCCAGCCACCCAAGGCGCCTCCAGTAAAAATCCCGAGCGATTGCAGTGTGTTGTAAATGCCCAGCACCGTGCCCCGGGTGGATGCCGGTGCCATGCGGGAGGCCAGGCTGGGCTGACTGGCTTCCAGGACGTTGAACCCACAAAAGAAGACGAACAGCAGAAAGCCAATGGCCATCAGCGAAGGCGAGCCCATGGATTGCCAGACAAAGCCGGCCTGAACGCTCATGACCAAACCGATCGATACCAGGAAAAGCGGGCGCAAGCGGCCTCGACGTTCCATCGGAAACAAGGTGGCGCCCATCACCACAAACGACAGCAAAACAGCCGGCAGGTAGACCCAGCCATGCCTGGATTTGTCAACGCCAGCCTGGATCAGCAAGGCGGGCAGGGCCACCCAGGTGGCCAATTGCACGGTGTACAGGATGAACACGCCCAGGTTCAGACGAACCAGGTCCGGTTGGCGCAGCACCTGCCAGAGGGTGTCGCTGCTGCCGTGGTTCAGCGCTGTCGTTGCCGCGGCCTCCGAGGGCGTCCACCACACAATCACGGCAATGCCACCGATGGCCAGCAGGCAGGTGAGCCAGAAAATGCCGGGAAGCCCACCCCAGGCGGACAACAAGGGGCCCACCACCAGAGACAGGGCAAAAGTCAGGCCAATGCTGGCCCCGATCAGGGCCATCCCCTTGGTGCGCACGCTTTCGCGTGTCTGGTCGGCCAGCAAGGCGGAAACCGCTGCCGAAATTGCCCCTCCACCTTGCAGGGCGCGTCCCCAGGCGAGTCCGGTGACCGTTGTGGCCAGTGCGGCCACGACACTGCCCAGTGCAAACAGGATCAAGCCAGCAACGATGACCCGTTTGCGACCCCATCGATCTGCGGCCAGGCCAAAAGGGATTTGAAGCACGGCCTGGACCAGTCCGTACAAACCCAGCGCCAACCCGATGGCCGTGGGATCGTTGCCTCCTTCGTATTGGCGCGCTTCCAGTGTGAACACCGGTAGCACCATGAAGAGACCCAGCATGCGCAGAGCATAGATCAGCGCCAGCGAGAAGCTGGCGCGCCGCTCCTGGGCGGTCATGCGATGAGATTCGGCGAGGGTGTCGGACACGAGAGGGTCAAAAAACGATGCAAACCGCTATTGTCGCCCATGGCTGTCGCGTGTTTCAAAAGCCATCGGACTTGGCTATCATGGCGGGTTGCTCTTTTGACGCACCGATTGACTGTGAACGCACCCTCTGACGGCACTTATCTGGCCCAGGCCATGGCTTCTCCCGCAGCGCTGACCACGCTCAGCATTCGGGGTGCACGCACGCACAACCTGAAAAACATTGACCTGGATTTGCCGCGAAACAAGCTGGTGGTGATCACGGGTTTGTCCGGTTCGGGCAAATCCAGCCTGGCGTTTGACACTTTGTATGCCGAGGGGCAGCGCCGCTATGTGGAGAGTCTGTCGGCTTATGCGCGGCAGTTTCTGCAATTGATGGACAAGCCTGATGTCGACCTGATCGAAGGCCTGTCGCCAGCGATTTCCATTGAACAGAAAGCCACCAGCCACAACCCGCGCTCCACCGTGGGCACGGTGACGGAAATTCACGATTACCTGCGCCTGTTGTTTGCGCGTGCAGGAACGCCGTATTGTCCGGAGCATGGACTGCCGTTGCAGGCGCAAAGCGTGTCGCAGATGGTGGATGCTGTGCTGGCCTTGCCCCTGGACACCAAGCTGATGGTGCTGGCGCCCATTGCCCGTTCGCGCAAGGGGGAGTTCAGTGACTTGCTGGCCGACTTGCAGGCTCAAGGTTATGTCCGGTTTCGGGTGGGTCAGGAAGTGTTCGATTTCAACGACATGCCCGAGCTCAAGAAAAACGAAAAGCACGATGTGGATGTGGTGATCGACCGCTTGAAGGTTCGTCCGGACATGCAGCAACGGCTGGCAGAAAGCTTCGAAGCTGCCTTGCGCCTGGCCGAGGGGCGCGCATTGGCTGTGGAGATGGACAGCGGCAAAGAGCATCTTTTCAATGCCCGCTTTGCCTGTCCGGTGTGCAGCTATTCCCTGAGTGAGCTGGAGCCCCGGCTTTTTTCTTTCAATTCGCCGGTGGGTGCCTGCCCTTCGTGTGATGGGCTGGGACACCAGGATTATTTTGATCCAGCACGCGTGGTGGCATTTCCTTCACTGAGTCTGGCCAGTGGCGCCATCAAGGGCTGGGATCGGCGAAATGCCTATTACTTCGCCATGCTGGAGGCTTTGGCCAGGCATTACAAATTCGAGCTGGACACGCCTTTCGAGGATTTGTCGCCGCTGATCCAGCACGCCATCCTGCATGGCTCCGGCGAAGAAGAGATCAAGTTCAGTTATGTGATGGACGCCGGGGTTGCCGGCGCGCGCAAGCAAACCAAGAAGCATCCGTTCGAGGGCATTTTGCCCAACATGGCGCGCCGTTATCGCGAGACCGATTCGACCCTGGTGCGAGAAGACCTGGCGCGTTATCGCAGCACGCGCGCTTGCGAAGCCTGCGGTGGCGCGCGCTTGCGGCGCGAGGCCCGCCACGTGCGGCTGGGCGAGGGCGAACAAGCCCGTGGTTTGTTCGATATCAGCCATTTGACGCTGGGCGAGTGTCAGCGCTATTTTCAATCGCTCAAGTTGCAAGGTGCGAAAGCCGAGATTGCCGACAAGGTGGTGCGGGAGGTTTCGGCACGGCTCAAGTTCCTCAACGATGTAGGGCTGAATTACCTGAGTCTGGCACGCAGCGCGGAAACTTTGTCCGGCGGAGAAGCGCAGCGCATCCGCCTGGCCTCTCAAATTGGCTCGGGCTTGACCGGTGTGATGTACGTTCTGGATGAGCCCAGCATCGGCCTGCATCAGCGAGACAACGATCGCCTGATCGACACCCTCAAACACTTGCGCGACCTGGGCAACACGGTCTTGGTGGTGGAGCATGATGAGGACATGATTCGCGCAGCTGACTACTGTGTGGACATGGGGCCAGGTGCGGGTGTGCATGGCGGTCGCGTCACGGCACAGGGCACACCGCTGCAAGTCGAAGCCGCCGAGAGTTCGCTGACCGGGCGGTATCTGAGCGGTGCCTTGCGCATTGCCGTGCCTGTCAAGCGCCACGACTGGTTGCCGCTGAATGCCCGTGCCGCGGCACCCGCTGTCGTGTTCCCGCGTTCTGTGTTCGCCCGCAATGCGCAGGATGCGGCGGGGCCGGGTGGTGTCTTTGATGCCAGCGGCTACCAGCGCCTGCACATCGAGAAAGCCAGCGGCAATAACCTGCGTCAGGTGTCGGTGGACATCCCCCTGGGCTTGATGACTTGCGTCACCGGTGTATCGGGCTCGGGCAAATCCACCCTGATCAACGACACCTTGTACGCGGCCGCGGCGCGTCACATTCATCGTGCGCATGACGAACCGGCGCCACATGAAGCGCTGACCGGGCTGGAGGAAATCGACAAGGTCATCAACGTGGACCAGTCACCCATCGGGCGTACCCCCCGGAGCAACCCTGCCACGTACACAGGCCTGTTCACGCCCATTCGTGAATTGATGGCCGAAGTGCCTACTGCGCGTGAGCGTGGTTATGGGCCGGGCCGTTTTTCATTCAATGTCGCAGGCGGTCGCTGCGAGGCCTGTCAGGGCGATGGCGTGGTCAAGGTGGAAATGCATTTTCTGCCGGATGTGTACGTGCCCTGCGATGTCTGTCATGGCCAGCGTTACAACCGTGAGACGCTGGAGATTCAATACAAGGGACGCAATATCGCCCAGGTGCTCGATCTGACGGTGGAGGCGGCTTTGCAGTTTTTCAGCGCTGTGCCTGCCATTGCCCGCAAATTGCAAACCCTGATGGATGTGGGTCTGAGTTATCTGAAACTGGGTCAGGCGGCGACGACCCTCTCAGGCGGCGAGGCCCAGCGTGTCAAACTGGCCCTGGAGTTGTCCAAGCGGGACACAGGGCGCACGCTGTACATCCTGGATGAACCGACCACGGGCCTGCATTTTGCGGACATCGATCTGCTGTTGAAGGTGCTTCACCAGCTGCGCGACGCGGGCAATACCGTGGTCATCATCGAGCACAACCTGGATGTGATCAAAACGGCCGACTGGGTGATCGACATGGGGCCCGAAGGAGGAGACGGGGGCGGCACCGTGGTGGGTGTGGGAACGCCCGAACAGATCGCGGACCTGCCCCACAGCCACACAGGGCGCTATCTCAAAACCGTGCTGGCGCGACGCTGAGCGCGCCAGCGTTTTCAGCCAATGCTGGCCTGTGCTGCCGCCTGCTGCAGCACTTCGCGCGTTTTCAGGGCCTCGCGCCGTGCCGCGTCTGAGAACTGGGCATCGGAGGCCGCGTACAAAATGGCGCGCGATGAATTCACGATGATGGGACCATTGGCTCGCAGACCGGCCTTCACCGTGGCAACGGCATCGCCGCCCTGAGCGCCCACACCTGGAATCAGCAAGGGAACGGTGGGGGCCAGGGCGCGCACACGATCGATCTCGGCGGGGTAGGTGGCACCCACGACCAGCCCGAGCTGGCCGTTCAAATTCCAGGGACCTTGTGCCAGACGGGCCACATGTTCGTACAACAGTGGCGAGCCTTCCACGGATGACAAGCGCTGGTTTTGAAGGTCGTCACCGCCGGGGTTGGAGGTACGGCACAACAAAAAGGCACCTTTGCCCTGGTATTTCAGATAGGGCGCAACCGAGTCAAAACCCATGAAGGGTGAGAGGGTGACGGCATCGGCGCCGTAGCGCTCGAAGGCTTCGATGGCGTACTGTTCGGCGGTCGAGCCGATGTCGCCGCGCTTGGCGTCCAGAATGATGGGGACATGCGGCGCCACGCGACGGATGTGTTCCATCAGCCGTTCGAGCTGGGACTCTGCGCGATGCGCAGCAAAGTAGGCGATCTGGGGCTTGAACGAATTCACCAAATCAGCCGTGCTGTCCACAATGCGGGCACAAAAATCGTAAATCTTGTTCGCGTTTCCCTTCAGGTCAGCGGGAAAGCGGGAGGGTTCCGGGTCCAGGCCCACGCACAGCATGGACTGGTTTTTGGCGCCGGCATCGCGCAGCATGTCAAGAAAGCTCATGGGGCCATTTTAGGACTGCCGCACAGGTGCCAGCGATGGCCAGCGATACCCATTAACATGTTCCCCATGCAGTCCTTGTCCCGCCAGCAATGGCTTCTTCTGGTTGTTCTGACCCTGATTTGGGGCCTGAACTGGCCTGTCATGAAGCTGGGCGTCACCGGTTTCCCGCCATTGACCTTTCGCACCTTGTGCATGAGCCTGGGCCTGCCGTTTCTGGCCTTGTTGCTGTATCTGAAAAAAATCCCGTTCCATGTGTCACGTGAGCAGTGGCGCGAACTGGCCTGGCTGTCGTTCTACAACATGCTGGTCTGGCACGTCACCATCATCATCGCTCTGCAAGACCTCTCCAGTGGACGGGCGGCGATTCTGGGCTACACCATGCCAATTTTTTCGGCAGTGCTGGGTGTGTGGCTGTTTCAGTCCGTGCTGTCCGGGCGTGCCTGGATGGGCGTGGTGGCTGCGGGACTGGGGGTCTTGCTGCTGCTATGGCACGAATTCACCCACCTGAGCGGCAAGCCCATGGGGGTGTTGCTGGCCTTGATCGCAGCCCTGGCCTGGGCCCAGGGGACGCAGATGATGCGCCGTACCCGCATGACGGTGCCCACGCTGACGATCGCATTCTGGATGATCGCCTTCACACTGGTGTTCATGGCCTTGTTCGCCATTCTGTTCGAGCGCCATCACTGGAAGATGCCCAGTACACCGCAGATGGGGGCCATTCTTTACAACGCGTTTGGTGTCTTCGTATTTTCTCAGGCGGCCTGGCTTTCACTGGCACGTCATTTGCCACCTGTGGCCTCTACCCTCAGTGTCATGTTCATTCCCATCCTGGGGGTGTTCAGCGGCGCATGGTGGTTGCAGGAAAAACTGCATTGGCAGGATTGGGCTGCCGTGGCGCTGATCGTGGTGGCGATTGCCTCAGTCCTGTGGCCGACCCGCCAGGCCGAGCGCCAGGCATAAGTCGGTCCATGCCTTGGCCTTTTCGGCCAGGCTGCGCAGCAAATAGGCCGGATGGTAGGTGACAACCACGGGAACGCCACGGTAATGGTAGACCTGACCACGCAGTTTTCCCAATGGAATGGCTTCCACATTCGGGACACTGTCCTTGAGCAGCGCCTGGACGGCAAAACGTCCCATTGCCACAATGATTCTGGGCTGCAGCAAAGCCACCTGCCGCTCCAGGAACGGTGCACATTGCGCCGTCTCTTCGGGTTGCGGATTGCGGTTGCCTGGAGGACGGCATTTCAGCACATTCAGGATGTAGACCGACTTGTCGGGCGTGGTGGCCGCGTGACGCGACAGGCCAATGGCCTTCAGCATGTTGTCCAGCAGGCGACCCGCCTGGCCGACAAAGGGCTCGCCCTGAAGGTCTTCGTTTTCACCAGGGGCTTCGCCCACAATCAGCCAATCGGCCCGGGGTGCCAGGCCGGGGCCCGCGGGCGGCGCGCCGACACCGAACACGGTGTTTTTGCGTGTTTTGCACAGCCCGCAAGCCTGACAGTCACGCACGGATTCTTGCAGGGCTTCCCAGTCAAGCTGGGCGACATTGGCCGGTAGAGAATCCCGGGTGGCTGTTGCGCTGGCCTGTGGGCGCGGTGCCAGCACAGGTGCCGGGGCGGGCGATTGTGCTGGCTTCGGCGAGGCCACTGGCACTGCCATGGCTGTTGTCGCGGACGGGGTGTCTGCTGCCGGCTGTGGCAGAAAATCGGTGCGCACGCCCATCTCGGCCAGCATGGCACGTTGACGGGGATCGAGCAGCAGACTCATAAGGGCAGACTCATCACGATGGCATCCTCGCGTTGACCAGGTGCCAGGGGGTAATAGTTTTTGCGTTCGCCAACCCGGCGAAAGCCACATGCAGCATACACCGACAAAGCCCGCGCATTGCTGGCACGCACCTCCAGCCAGAGCCATTTCGCGCCTTGTCCCCGCGACCACAGCGCCAACGCCTCCAGCATCAGCTTGGCCCAGCCCTGACCCTGGTACCGGGGTGCAACGGTCAGGTTCAGCAGATGCGTTTCATCGACACCCACCATGGCCACAAAATAACCCAGCAAAATTTCACCCGCCCACAGTCCCTGACAGTTGTATCCGGATTGAAGGGAGTCTAGAAAATTCCTTTTTGTCCAAGGGTGTGAGTAGGCACTTTCTTCTGTCGTGACCCAGGCGTCCAGCTGTGCTTCAGCCAGAGTTTCAAAGCGGACCTCGATCGGGTTCGGCGTGGCCATGGGGTCAGACTTTGGCGCGTTGTATGGCTTCGCGTTCTGCCGTTGTCTGGGCCACTTTGTCGCGGACATACAAAGGCAAGGCTTGCCCAGCGGGCATGGCCTGACCGTCATGCCAGGCAGCGGGTGCCAAAGCCAGCAAGGCCAAGGCGGAGGGGCGCGTGGGTGTGCACTGCCATGGCCGTTGCAGGGCAAGGCTCAGGGCCTGGGCATGCTCCGGCACGGGGCTGCCCACCATCCGCACTGCAGGGTCTGCCAGCCAATCCATGGGCAGACGCAAATCTTGCGGGTCATACAAGCCGGGGGCCATGTCCGTGTGCCAGCGCTGGTTCTGCCAACGGTAAGCCGCAGCGTACAACTGGCCCATGCGCGCATCCAGCACGCAGAGCACCCGCAGGCAGGCTTCACCCGCGGGCTGATGGACTTGCGCCACAGACAGCAAGGTGTCCAAAGCCAGTACCGGCACGTTGGCACCGTGCGCCAGACCTTGCGCGACCGAACAGGCGGTTCTCAATCCGGTGAATGACCCTGGGCCGCGGCCAAAAACAATGGCGTTCAGATCGGCGCAGGCCAGTCCTGCCTGTGCAAGCAGGTCCATCACCATCGGAATCAAGGTGGTCGAAGCCTGAGCACCGCCTGGACCTTCCTGATGCCAGATTTGCGTGCCACGCTGCACCGCCACGGACAAGGCATCGGTACTGGTGTCAAAAGCCAGCCAGTTCATGGCCGTAGGAAGGGCGGAAGAGGTCGCAGGCATGCCTGGATTATCCGGATAATCCAGGCATGATTGTTCGGCGCTGTCTTGTTCTTTCGCTGCTGGGTGTGCTCGGCTTGGGTGGGTCGCGGGTTTGGGCGGCTCCCGTTGCCGAATGGCCTGCCGAGGTAACGACCGCCTTGGCGCGCAGCAAATTGCCGCGTGAAGCTTTGAGCGTGCTGGTGCTGCCCGTCGAAGCTGTGGGGCGCGCATCGCCGACAGCGATACCGCGCTTGAGTTATCGCGCGGATGTGGCGGTGAATCCTGCATCGTTGATGAAACTCGTCACCACCAGTGCGGCGCTGGAATTGCTGGGCCCTTCCTTTACCTGGCGCACCCCGGTGTATGTGGATGGCATTGTCCGTGACGGTGTGCTGAACGGCAATTTGCATGTCCGAGGCCAGGGCGACCCGCGACTCGGGGCAGAAAAGCTGTGGCAACTGATGCGCCGCGTGCAAGGCCTGGGAATCCAGCGGATCGAAGGGGACATCGTGCTGGATCGCACGGCTTTTGAGGTGCCCGTGCGTGATCCCGGCAGCTTCGACGGTGAGCCGTTACGGCCCTACAACGCTTCGCCGGATGCCTTGCTGATCAACTTCAAGTCACTGCTCATTCATTGGGTGCCGGACCGCGCCACACAGGAGGTGCGTATCCACACCGAGCCTGCGCTGGCCGGGGTGCAGCTGCCGGCCAGCCTGCCCCTGAGCGCGGGCGACTGCAACGACTATCGAAGTGCTGTGAAGGCAGATTTTTCAGACCCCCTGAAGCCACGTTTTGCCGGGGTGTATCCAGCCGCTTGTGGTGAAAAGGTCTGGCCTGTTGCCTATGCCGATCCTGCGCAATTTGCTGCGCGCGCGGTGCTGGGCATGTGGCAGCAATTGGGTGGTCAACTCAAAGGGGTGGTTCGTGAGGGGCCCGTGCCGGCCCAGCTCAAGCCCGCTTTCTGGCACGAGTCGGCGCCGCTGGCAGAAGTGGTTCGTGACATCAACAAGTACAGCAACAACGTGATGGCGCAGCAGTTGTTTCTGACGCTGAGCTGGCACCAGCAAGGTGTGGGAAGGATGGCTGCTTCGCAAGACATCGTGACGCGCTGGTGGCGCGAGCGGGTAGGTGTGCCGCCGCCCCTGATGGAAAACGGTTCCGGCCTGAGCCGGGAGGAACGGATCACGCCGGCGGCATTGGCCCGCTTGCTCCAGGTGATGTGGCATTCGCCGCACATGTCGGATTTGATGGCGTCGTTACCGCTGGCAGGCCAGGATGGCACCGTGAGACGCAGTCAAACCCAGGCCCGTGCCCATTTGAAAACGGGCAGCCTGCGTGATGTGATGGGGGTGGCGGGGTATGTGGATGGGCAGGACGGACGCCGCTGGGTGTTGGTGGCCATCGTGAACCATCCGCAAGCATCCGCTGCCCGGCCGGTGCTGGATGCGCTGATCGATTGGACCGGACGTTGATGGACGCGCAATGGCCTGATGATTCAGGCCTGGCCCACGGTCAAAGACGGATCACCAGCCTTTGACGCTGCGCAGAAATGCGTAAGCTTGCGCGCCCAAAAACCGATGGGCGACTGGGGACGGGAACTTGTCGTCCGCAAACAGGTAGGCGGCGTAATCCGGATGCAATGTTGCTGCGGCAGTGGTCGTGCAAGCTGTGCCTGTTAAAACAGTACTAGAATCAACTATGCATGCGCCAGAGCTCATGCCTGCTGCGCTGATGCCAAAGTTGTAGAGGTTGGCATTCAGGAACAAGGTTTCCGCATCAAACAGGCGGACGCCCTGGCCACTGGAAAATGTGCCGGCATTGCTGATCAAGGCTGTGTTGAACGCACGCGTCATGTCATGC
>JACCEC011689887.1_pt1 | contig 10573 bp, 6 predicted proteins | sample 7450121 | NCBI WGS metagenome assembly JACCEC01 (sample SAMN15323455, study PRJNA562643) | freshwater metagenome | isolation source: river surface water | place: USA:Blue River Watershed | collected 2017-08-18 | reverse complement strand
TGAACTTGTCGATTCCAATGTGTATTCGAGTAAATTCGCCTGACCTTGGCGAAGTGTCATAAGCCGGATCAAGTCACCAACTGAGACAGCTTCTTCTACCAATGCAGAAAGAATGCGCGGAGTGGATACTGCTGTATCAACACCCCATGCTTCGTCGAACATCCATTCATTCTTTGGATGATTGACTCGGGCAACAACTCTCGAGACACCAAACTCTGTCTTGGCCAACAAACTAATCACTAAGTTCGCTTTGTCGTCACCAGTTGCAGCGACCATCACATGACAATCTGAAAGTTTTGCTTGACTTAAAGACTCAATTTCGCAAGCATCTATCTGCACACATTCAATGTTTGGACCGGCTAATTTGTGCACGCTTGAGTCTCGATCAAGAAGCAAAATGCTGTGACCGTTAGCCGCCAATTCACGAGCAATAGATCTACCAACTTGACCTGCTCCAGCAATTGCAATTCGCATTAGTTAGCTCTTTCCAAGTTTTTCAGCCACAGTCGACAAGTTTTCGGTATTTGCTAGTACGTGAATAACATCACCGTCTTGCAGGACTGATTGTTCATCAGGAATTATTGCTTTTCCATACCTGGTAATTACTGCAATGTTGCAATTGGCTTGACTTTCAATTTTTGAAATTGAGTGTCCGATCCAGGTTTCGTGATAAGCAACTTGAGCAAGAGTGACACTGCCACTCGGGTCATGCCAATCTTCAGTCGCACCTATTGGATTTACGTGACGAAGTATCTGATCGGCTGTCCATGAAACAGTTGCCACAGTAGGGATACCCAATCGTTCATAAACTTCAGCCCGTTTTGGATCATAAATACGGGCAATAACATTTTTTACCCCAAAAGTTTCACGTGCTACGCGGGCAGCCAAGATGTTGGAGTTGTCACCAGAAGAAACCGCAATGAAGGCATCGGCTTTGGAAATACCAGCTTCAGTTAATCGATCACGGTCAAATCCAATCCCGACAATTTTCTGTCCGGCAAAACTCTGACCCAAACGTTTAAATGATGTTTCGTCTTGATCAATAATTGCGACTGAATGACCAAGATTTTCGAGTTCTACAGCGACAAGCGAGCCGACTCGACCGCAACCCATTATTACGATGTGCACGAACTAAAACTACACGTCTCTTTGTATTTTTTACATCGGACATAAGCCCAACCTTAAAAAGAGTTAGCAAAGGACGGGCGTAGGCTCTCCTTGTGGCAAAAGTTACTTCGGCGGCAAAGCGACTTGCTTTTGGGCGAGCTTTAGCAAGCGAAAGAATGGGAGAGACGTTACTCCCGAAAAGAATTGCACTTCCAGTTTTTGCCTCTGATGCCATGTCTAGCGTTGCCTACGCTTCTGAAGAAATTCTTCTTGTACTCGCCATGGGTGGCATTGCACTTCTTACCAACTCAATTTATGCAGCCTTAGGCGTCGCACTTGTAATGATTGTTGTCGTACTTTCTTATCGGCAAAACGTAAACGAGTATCAAAGTGGCGGCGGCGACTATGAAATCGCTACCGTAAATTTAGGACCAAAAGCGGGAATCACGGTAGCCAGTGCTCTACTTGTGGATTACGTTCTTTTAGTTGCAGTATCGATCTCTGCAGCAGTGGATAACTTAAGTTCAAGTATCACTGTTTTGCATGACTACAAAGTTGAGTTAGCGGTCGGCCTGATTATTTTCTTAACAATGATTAACTTAAGAGGCGTCAAGGAATCAGGAACTGTGCTGGCGTTTCCAACATATGCATTTTTACTCGGAATTTTTTCAATGTTCGTTTGGGGATTCTTCCGAATTTCAAGGGGAGAGCAGGTTCTTGCCGAAAGTTCGAGTTGGCAGATTGTGCCTGAGGGTGAGTTCACTGGTCTGGTTTTAGCTTTCTTGCTCTTGCGAGCGTTCACTTCAGGTTGCGCGGCGCTAACCGGTATTGAAGCAATCAGTAACGGCGTGCCTGCATTCCGACCACCTAAAGGAAAAAATGCAGCAACTACGCTGACTCTTCTAGGCGCTATCGGCGTAACCATGTTTATTGGCATAACGTTGTTGGCCCAAATCACTCAAGTAAGAGTTACCCACGACGATGCATTATTAATCGGTAAACCAGAAAATGTTGAGCAAAAAACGGTAATTGCTCAGATAGCAAATGCTGTGTTTAGTGACTTTCCGTTACTAGCTGGATTTATTGCTTTAGTTACTGCATTGATTTTGGTTTTAGCGGCTAACACTGGTTTCAATGGTTTTCCGTTACTCGGTTCAATTTTGGCCCGAGATGGTTTTCTGCCAAGGCAACTGCAAAAGCGTGGGGATCGATTAGCACATAGCAACGGCATCATTGCTCTGTCTGCATTAGCCATTCTTTTAGTGGTGGTTTTTGAGGCTGAAGTTACTTTATTAATTCCACTTTATGCAGTTGGGGTTTTCACTTCCTTTACCTTTAGTCAATTTGGCATGATCCGCCACTGGACTAAGAAAATTTCAGCAGAAGTTGATCCTGCCGCCAAAAGCGAGATGGTTCGAAAGCAGCTAATTAATCGAATCGGCTTTTCCCTTACTGGTGTTGTCTTAATAATAATTTTGATCACCAAATTTACATATGGTGCCTGGATTTCTATTGCTGCAATGGCAGTTTTTTATTTCATCATGCGCTCAATATCTGATCATTATGCAAAAGTTTCAAAAGAACTTGAAGTAGACGATGATGAATCTGTAACTTTACCTGCCCGAGTTCATGCAATTGTTCTTGTTTCAAAAATTCATAAACCAACACTTAGGGCTTTGGCTTATGCGCGCGCTACACGTCCAACAACGCTTGAAGCAGTCACCGTAGCCGTAGATCCAGAAGAAACTGAACTCTTCGAAGAAGAATGGGAGCGTCGTGAAATTCCGGTTACGCTGACGGTTTTACATTCGCCATACCGAGAAATTAGCCGACCGATTCTGGATTACGTTCGATCAATTGCCCGGCAAAGTTCACGAGATTTAATCACAATTTATATTCCCGAGTATGTAGTCGGAAAATGGTGGGAACAACTGTTACATAATCAGAGTGCACTTCGGCTTAAAGGTCGCCTACTTTTCACCCCAGGTGTGATGGTTGTATCTGTCCCTTGGCAGCTCGCATCAAGTGAGTTAGTGGATTTAGATCAAGGCATTCAGATTCGAAGTGACTATTACTTGCCACCTCAAAGTTAATTAGAAACGTTGATTAGAAAAGCTGATGACTAAAGCAACCGAACCGGTAAAAGTTTTACTTGGTGACCAAATCACTTTACGGATAGACAAAGTTGCAAATGGTGGTTTTTGTATTGGCCGTCATCAAGGTCAGGCGGTATTTGTCAGACACAGTTTGCCGGGGGAGTTAGTAACAGCCGAAATCACTGAAGTAAATAAAAGATACTTACGTGCTGATGTTGTAGAAGTGCTCGAGGCAAGCGTTCATAGAGTGGATCCACCTTGTCAGTATGCCGGGATTTGCGGTGGATGTGATTGGCAACATAGTGAATATGAATATCAACTGGATCTTAAAAGCGCTGTTGTAATTGAACAGTTGGCACATTTGGGCCAAGTTGAAGTTGTAAACCAAAAACCGCTTTCTGAATTTAAAGTTCAATCATTAACAACTGCAGAAAATGGACTACGTTGGCGAACCCGTAATCGTTATTTCAACATTGCTGGATATTCCCTTGGCATGCGCATGGCTCGCTCACATTCTGCGGTGGAAATTGGCGACTGTTTAATTTCGACAAATGGTTCAGTTGAATTAGCTAAAACTGGATTACATCTTGGAACTCCAGAGATCGCCACAGCGCAGAGTTCAACAGGTCAAGTTGTTTTGGTAGATCAAAACGGTGGACCTTGGCTAGATGAACTGGTTGAAGATAGATCCTGGCGCATACACGCCGGCTCATTCTGGCAGGTACATAAAGATGCACCAGGTGTCTTCGTACGGCAAGTTCGAACATTTGCAAAATTACAAGAGTCGGATCGGCTACTTGATTTATACGCAGGTGCTGGGTTGTTTGCAGCTTGTCTTGCTAAGGATGTAGGAGATACCGGCGAAATCGTTGCTGTTGAAAGTTCCATCAATGCTGTTCGCGATGCTCGTAGATCATGCAGTGATTTAGGGAATTTAACGCTAGTTACTTCTGACGTTGAACAATGGTTAACAAAAAACTCACAAATAAATTCAAAACAAAAATTTGATGTTGTAGTACTCGATCCACCAAGAACTGGAGCAGGTCAAAAGGTAGTCGAGCAGATCTCGAAAATAACTAATCGAACAATTATTTACGTAGCTTGCGACCCTGCGGCACTAGGAAGAGATACTGGGTACTTAAAAGAATGCGGGTGGGAAATGTCTGAACTTGTTGGGTTGGATGCTTTTCCAAATACTGCACATGTGGAATGTATTGCTAAATTTGTTCCAGCCAATTAATTGCAAAACAGCGATGCAGTAGAATTAAAGTATCTTGACATCAAGATACTTTAAGGAGCTAAATGAAAAGCCTTGACTCTTTCGGTGCGAAGACCAAATTCAAATCAGGTTCAACAGAAGTTGAAATTTTTTCGCTATCGAAGTTGAGCGGGGTAGATCGATTGCCGTATACCCATAAAGTTTTACTTGAAAATTTACTGCGCACTGAAGATGGCGCGAATGTGACTGCAAAACAGATTGAGTCTTTAGCAAATTGGGATGCAACGTCCCAGCCCACAGATGAAATTCAATTCACACCTGCAAGAGTAATAATGCAAGATTTCACCGGCGTACCCTGCGTAGTTGATTTAGCAACTATGCGAGAAGCATTTACCAAACTAGGCGGAGATCCGAAAAGAATTAACCCGCTTGCACCAGCCGAATTAGTCATTGATCACTCGGTTATTGCTGACTTTTTTGGACGCGAAGATGCAGCGCAGGCAAATGTTGAACTTGAGTACCAACGAAATGGTGAACGCTATCAATTTTTACGTTGGGGACAAGACGCATTTACAGACTTCAAAGTTGTCCCACCTGGCACTGGAATCGTGCACCAAGTAAACATCGAAGCTTTGGCACGTGTAGTCATGGTTCGGGATGGCTTGGCATATCCAGATACCTGCGTCGGAACAGATTCACACACAACGATGGTTAATGGATTAGGTGTGCTCGGTTGGGGTGTAGGCGGTATTGAGGCTGAAGCAGCAATGCTTGGCCAACCCGTTTCAATGTTGATTCCTAGAGTTGTTGGATTTAAATTATTTGGCACGTTACCTGCTGGAACCACAGCAACCGACTTAGTTTTAACAATCACTGCGATGCTTCGTAAACATGGTGTAGTAGGAAAATTTGTTGAGTTTTATGGCAATGGCGTCAGTTCAGTAACCCTGGCAAATCGCGCAACCATCGGAAACATGAGTCCAGAATACGGATCTACTGCAGCAGTGTTCCCAATCGACGAAGAAACTTTAAATTACCTAAGACTCACCGGTCGCACTGAAGATCACATCGCGTTGGTAAAGGATTATGCCCAAGCTCAAGGTTTATGGCATAACCCATCAGTTGAACCTGTCTATAGCGAATATCTTGAACTTGATTTAGCAACTGTTGTTCCTTCGATTGCGGGACCAAAGCGACCACAGGATCGAATTGAATTAGCAAAAGCTGCAACTGCCTTTACTGAAGCGTTATCGACATATACCGATAAGCCTGATAAAACTGCAAAAGTTAGCCAGAGTAACAGCGAATTTGAAATCGGTCATGGTTCAGTTGTTATTGCTGCAATCACGTCATGTACGAATACTTCGAATCCATCGGTTATGTTGGCAGCTGGTTTACTGGCAAAAAAAGCAGTTGAAAAAGGATTAACTCGTAAACCTTGGGTAAAAACAACTTTGGCTCCCGGATCCCAAGTCGTAACTGACTATTACAACAAAGCTGGACTTACTCCATACTTAGACAAACTTGGATTTAACTTGGTTGGCTATGGTTGTACAACATGTATCGGCAACTCTGGGCCTCTTGATTCAGAAATCTCTGCAGCGATACAACAAAACGATCTAGCCGCGGCTGCAGTACTTTCTGGAAATCGAAATTTCGAAGGTCGAATTAATCCAGACGTAAAAATGAATTATTTAGCCTCACCGCCATTAGTTGTGGCTTACGCAATTGCGGGATCTATGGACATCGATTTAGCCAAGGATCCACTAGGCAATGATCAAGAGGGTAAGCCGGTTTACTTAAAAGACATTTGGCCAAGTGTCGATGAGGTTGCTCAAATAATTGATCAATCAATTGATCCACAAATGTTTACCGCAAGATACCGGGATGTGTTTGCTGGTGATGAAAGATGGCGAAACTTAAATACGCCAACTGGGGATACTTTTGCTTGGGACCCGAGAAGCACATATGTTCGTCGACCACCATATTTTGAAAACATGCCGGCAGAACCAACTCCAGTTCACGACATTAACGGTGCTCGAGTACTAGCCAAACTAGGAGACAGTGTTACTACTGATCATATTTCACCGGCTGGTTCGATCAAGGCTGATAGCCCTGCTGGTCGTTACCTGACTGAGAATGGAGTCGACAAAAAAGATTTCAACTCATATGGTTCACGTCGAGGAAATCACGAAGTGATGATTCGCGGAACTTTTGCCAACATTCGATTAAAGAACCAACTACTTGATGGAGTTGAAGGTGGATTTACTCGAGACTTCACTAAACCGGATGCACCACAAACAACTATTTACGATGCATCGGTTGCCGCAGCTGCAGCTGGAGTTCCGTTAGTCATACTTGCTGGTAAAGAATACGGATCTGGTTCTTCCCGAGATTGGGCAGCAAAAGGAACTGCTCTCCTTGGTGTGAAGGCGGTAATTGCAGAATCTTATGAACGTATTCATCGATCCAATTTGATCGGTATGGGAGTTCTACCTTTGCAATACCCAGATGGACAAAGCGCAGAATCATTAGGTCTGACCGGAACTGAAACCTTCAATATCTCGGGCATCACCTTGCTGAACGAGGGAACAACTCCTAAAACCGTAAAAGTTGTAGCTACGAGCGAGACTGGAAAGTCGATTGAATTTGACGCTGTAGTCCGCATTGACACACCCGGAGAAGCCGATTACTTCAGACACGGTGGGATTTTGCAATACGTATTGCGTAGTTTGCGTGCAGCATAAATCCATTAAAGTTGCGGATTTCTGGGCACAAGTAAACTTGGTAGTGTCTAATGGCGATTGCTTGCAGGCCATAACCGAAGGGTGAATACGTGTTAGATCGGATAACTTCACCTGCCGATTTAAAGGGTCTTACTTATCAAGAACTAAATTTCCTTGCTAGTGAAATTCGCGATTTCTTAGTTTCAAAAGTTGCAAAGACTGGCGGTCATCTCGGACCAAATTTAGGCGTGGTGGAATTAACGTTAGCGATACATCGCGTATTTGAATCGCCTAAAGATCCGATCCTTTGGGATACCGGTCATCAAGCCTACGTTCACAAAATTGTTACTGGTCGGGCAAATCAATTTGATAATTTGCGGCAAGAAAATGGTTTATCAGGTTATCCAAGTCGCGAAGAAAGTATTCATGACGTAATCGAAAATAGTCACGCTTCTACGGCACTGTCTTACGCAGATGGAATAGCCAAGGCGTTTGAAATCCATGGCGAAAAAGATCGACACGTAGTAGCGGTAGTCGGAGATGGTGCGTTAACCGGTGGGATGACCTGGGAGGCCATTAACAACATTGCTGATGGCTCACAGCGATCGATTGTGATCGTAGTTAATGACAATGAGAGATCGTATTCCCCAACTATTGGTGGTATGGCACATCACTTGGCCACACTTAGAACCACTAAAGGTTACGAAAAATTTCTTGAGTGGGGTAAAGGTGTTTTAGAACGAGCCCCTGTAGGTGGACATTTAGTCTTTGAAGCTCTTCATGGCATGAAGAAAGGAATTAAAGACTTTGTTGCTCCGCAAGGAATGTTCGAAGATTTAGGTATTAAGTACATCGGACCTGTGGATGGGCACAATGTTGAAGAACTTGAGTTTGCACTTCAACGTGCAAGAGATTTTGGTGCGCCAGTTATTGTTCATGCAATCACTGAAAAAGGTCGCGGTTATCGCCCAGCTGAACAGGATGATGCTGAGAAATTTCATGCAGTAGGCGTAGTTGATCCAGAAGATGGAAAACCGTTAAAAGCATCTGCGGTCTCTTGGACAAATGTGTTTAGTGAAGAACTTGTAACACTTGGAAATAAGCGCCAGGACATAGTTGCCATAACCGCTGCGATGTTGGGACCTACCGGTTTAGAAAAATTCAAAGCCAATTTTCCTGATAGAACTTTTGATGTTGGCATAGCTGAGCAGCACGCAGTAACAAGCGCTGCTGGCATGGCTCATGCTGGATTACATCCAGTTGTTGCGGTTTACAGCACATTTTTAAATCGAGCATTTGATCAAGTAATTATGGATTGTGCACTGCATAATGCTGGCGTAACTTTTGTGTTAGATCGTGCAGGTATTACCGGCGACGATGGACCAAGTCATAATGGAATGTGGGATTTAGCTCTTCTTCGAATAGTTCCTACTCTTGAGTTAGCCGCTCCACGTGATGGGGAACAATTAAAACTTGCGTTAAATAAAGCAGTAGAAAAATCTGATCACCCAACTGTGGTTCGCTTTCCTAAAGGTGCATTAGCAGAGCCTGTTTTGGCGCAAAAGACTTTGCCGTTTGCAGACGTACTTGTTGATAATTCAGATCCAGATGTGACGATAATCTCGATCGGCGCACTTGCTGGCGAAGTAATTAAAGCTGCTGAAATTTTAAAAACTGAAGGTTATCAAGTTCGCGTAATTGATCCAGTTTGGTCACTACCCATTAATCCAGCATTAGTTGCCGACATTCAGGGTAGTTCTCTCGTGGTAACAGTGGAAGACGGCGTAGTTTCTGGGGGAATAGGTGAAGCAATAGCGAGTGCTTTGCGCAATTTAACTGCCGAAGTTCCTGTGGTAAATCTTGGGATCCAAAAGGAATTTTTACCACAAGCTAACCGCGCTGTGTTACTGACTAAATTCGGACTAGACGCAAAGAGTATTGCCAATTCTGTGCGCCAAAAGTTGCAAGCCACCGTTGGTTAATTAATTTCTAAGCCTTCAATAACTATTTTGCTAACCAATTCACGTTGCCAATTTCGCACTCTGTTTTCACTAAAAATCTGATGAAGAGTTTCTAAATCTGTTGGCCTGTGCCAAACCGCCCGACGGATAACTTCTGGTGAAATTAAATTTTCAACCGGAATAACTAATTCTTGTGCCAAATTTGAAAGATCCGAACGTATTTTTTCAAGTTTTGCAAACAATTCTGGATGACGACTTTGCCAACTTCGTGGATGAGGTGGGCTATCAGACTTAACTTTTAATTCAGGTAGTTCCTCGCTGCGCAGATTTAACCCAGATTCAAATGCCTTCTGCCAAGTTTTCAAATTACGTTGTACACCGCGTAATTTTATAAACGGAAGTTCTAAAACTTTTGTCCATTCAGTCTGCTCACTGATTGCAATAATCTGGCTATCGTTGAGGATTCGGCCACTGGCAATATCCAAGTTCTTTGCTAACTCATCTCGAGCTTGCCAAAGCGATCGAGCAATAGCCATTTGCCTGCGGTCTTTAATTTTGTGAATTCCTGATAAACGACGCCATGGGTCATTTCGTACGATCGGTAAAGTATTAACTTTTACGTGCTCAAATTCTTCTCGAGCCCAATGAATTTTATTCTGCGCAGTTAATTCATTTTGCAAAATGTTCCATAGTTCTATAAGAAACTCAACATCAAGCGCTGCATAGGCGAGCCACTCATCCGGTAGCGGACGTTGCGACCAATCTGCTGCGCTATGTTCCTTTGCAAGTGAGTAGCCAAGATGAGATTCAACCAATGTTCCTAATCCAACTTTTGGTAAACCCAGCAGGCGGCCAGCTAACTCAGTATCGAATAATTCGCGAGTAGGAGTAAGTCCAACTTCAGCTAAGCAAACTAAATCTTGACTTGCCGCATGCAAAATCCAGTCAGCATCACTAATAGCTTCCTGAATTATTGTCAGTTCCTCAAAGCCTGTTGGGTCAATTAAAAAAGTGCCACTTTGTTGGCGACGCAGTTGAACAAGATATGCACGTTGACTGTACTTAAATCCACTTGCGCGTTCAGCATCTATGGCAACTGGTCCAACGCCAGATGCCAGAAGTTGTGCTGCTTTATTAAGTCCCCGTGCACTATCTATTAGTTCGGGTAATCCATCTCGAGGAATCTCTATTCGAGTAAATTGTGTTTCAGTTTCAGTCATTTATTAGCGATTTCGGGAAATTGCGGTTACACCTGGTGGAAGTGGTGCCAAACCAGCAGTTTGTTCGACAAAACTAAGCCAATTAGCCAACTGCTCACCGACATCGACCGAACTTGGAGTCCAAGATGCTCTAACTTCAACATCGGCACTCAATTCACGATCTTCGATACCCGCATAAGATTTTGAAATTGTTCGGGTGACTGTTCCGCTGATGTCGTGGAAGCCGTGCTCTGATTCATTTAAT
>JACCEC011614716.1_pt1 | contig 10578 bp, 9 predicted proteins | sample 7450121 | NCBI WGS metagenome assembly JACCEC01 (sample SAMN15323455, study PRJNA562643) | freshwater metagenome | isolation source: river surface water | place: USA:Blue River Watershed | collected 2017-08-18 | reverse complement strand
GAGAAGCTCAACGGTCACACCGTCAAGCTCACCCAGAAATCGGGTGTGGACGGTCGCCTGTTTGGCTCGGTCACCAACTTCGACATCGCCGAAGAGCTCACCAAGAACGGTTTTGCCGTTCACAAAGCTCAAGTGCGCATGCCCACCGGCCCGATCAAGGTCGTGGGTGACAGCACGGTGCAAGTCTCCCTGCACACCGACGTGCTGGTCGACATCACCGTCTCCGTTTACGGCGAAACCGCTTAATCCGTCACGGGTTGCAAATAGTGACGGGGCCGCCCCTTGGGGCGGCCTTTTTTATGCCCGCACTTTCCCCAAGGGGTGCACCGCTTATGCACAGGTTTATCCACCCCGCAGTTGGCGTATTTCGCCTAAGATGAGTGCTTGAGCCCATTCCACCATGTCCGCCGTTCTCACCCCTGATGAGGGCTACACGCCCGACCCCCAAATCGCGCAACTGCGCATTCCGCCGCATTCGATTGAGGCGGAGTCGAGCGTGCTCGGGGGCTTGCTGCTCGACAACGCTGCCTGGGATCGCATTGCCGATCTGCTCGTCGATGCCGATTTCTACCGCTACGAGCACCGCACCATCTTTGCCGCCATCGCGAGCCTGGTCAACGCGAGCCGCCCGGCCGACGTCATCACCGTCTACGAGCAGCTCCAAAGCCTGGGCAAAGCTGACGAAGTGGGCGGCTTGGCCTACCTCAACGGCCTCGCCCAATTCGTGCCCGGCGCGGGCAACATCCGCCGCTACGCGGAAATCGTGCGCGAGCGCGCCATTTTGCGCAAGCTCGTGACGGCCAGCGACGAAATCGCCACCAACGCCTTCAACCCCAAGGGGCGCCCGGTGGCGCAAATCCTCGACGAAGCCGAGCAAAAAATCTTCCACATCGGTGAAGAAGGCTCACGCATGAAGCAGGGCTTCCAAGCCATGCCCCAACTCGTCGTGCAGCTGCTCGACCGCGTGCAAGAAATGGCCGACAACCCGGCGGACATCACCGGCGTGCCCACCGGCTTCTATGACTTCGATCGCATGACTTCGGGCATGCAAGCGGGCGACCTCATCGTGCTCGCGGCGCGCCCCTCGATGGGCAAGACCGCGCTGGCGATCAACATTGCCGAACACGTCGCGCTCGAAGAGGGCTTGCCCGTGGCGGTGTTCTCCATGGAAATGGGCGCCTCGCAGCTGGCCATTCGTATCGTGGGCTCCATTGGCCGTATTGACCAAGGCCGCTTGCGCACGGGCAAGCTCACCGATGAAGAATGGCCGCGCCTGACCGAGGCCATCGAGCGCCTGCGCAACGTCTCCCTGCACATTGACGAAACGCCGGGCCTCACCCCGAGCGAGCTGCGCGCCAACGCGCGGCGTCTGGCGCGCCAGTGTGGGCGCTTGGGCCTCATCGTGGTCGACTACTTGCAGCTCATGAGCGGCTCGGGTAGTGACAGCAGTGAGAACCGCGCCACCGAGCTCGGTGAAATCTCTCGCGGCCTCAAAATGCTCGCCAAAGAACTGCAGTGCCCCGTCATCGCGCTCTCGCAGTTGAACCGAAGCGTGGAGACACGCACCGACAAACGCCCCATGATGAGTGATTTGCGCGAATCCGGCGCCATCGAGCAAGATGCCGACGTCATCCTCTTCATCTACCGCGACGATTACTACAACAAAGACAGCAAAGAGCCGGGCGTGGCCGAGGTCATCATCGGCAAGCAGCGTAACGGCCCCACCGGCACCGTCACGCTCACCTTCCTCAAGCCGCTCACGCGCTTTGAGAGCATGCCCCAGGGCTATGGCGGGGGCGATTACTAAGGCGTGAGGCCCTAGCCCTTAGCCCCTAGCCCCGCACGACCTCGGCTCAGAAGCGGGGCTGTGGGCCCAGCCCGCCAAACCGCGCCGCTGGCGCATGCCAGCCTCAGAGCACTTCGCTCGCGTAATCGGCCAAGCGCGAGCGCTCGCCGCGCGCGAGGGTGATGTGGCCCCCATGCGCCCAGCCCTTGAAGCGGTCCACCGCGAAGGTCAGGCCTGAGGAACCCTCGGTCAGGTAAGGCGTGTCGATCTGCGCGAGGTTGCCCATGCACACGATCTTGGTGCCCGGTCCCGCCCGCGTGATGAGCGTTTTCATCTGCTTGGGCGTGAGGTTTTGCGCCTCATCAATGATCAGGTACTTGTTGAGGAAGGTGCGCCCGCGCATGAAGTTCATGCTCTTGATCTTGATGCGGCTGCGAATGAGCTCCTGCGTGGCCGCACGGCCCCATTCGCCCGCGCCCGTGTCGGTCTTGGCCAGCACTTCGAGGTTGTCGTCCAAGGCGCCCATCCAGGGGCCCATTTTTTCTTCCTCGGTGCCGGGCAAAAAGCCAATGTCCTCGCCCACGCTCACCGTGGCACGCGTCACAATGATCTCGGTGTAGCGCCGGTCATCGAGCACTTGCGTGAGGCCCGCGGCCAGGGCCATCAAGGTCTTGCCCGTGCCCGCCGTGCCGGTGAGGGTCACAAAATCAATGTCGGGGTCGGTGAGCAGGTTCATCGCGAAGTTCTGCTCGCGGTTGCGCGTGGTCACGCCCCACACGGCGTTTTTGATGTGGTTGAAATCCTTGAGCGTGCGCAAAACCACCGTCTTGCCCCGAATTTCCGTCACCCGCGCGTAGAGGCTGGTCTCGCCCGGCGCCTCAAAGTACACGAATTGGTTGATGTGCAGCTCGGGCACGATGGGGCCACTCAGGCGGTAGTACGTGTGGCTACCACTCTGCCAGCTCTCCACCGATTTGCTGTGCTTGATCCAGAAGTCATGCGGCAAGGCCAGCGAGCCGGAGTAGAGCAAGTCGCCGTCTTCGAGGGTTTTGTCGTTCTGATAGTCCTCGGCGGCCAAGCCCAATGCGCGCGCCTTCACGCGGATATTGATGTCCTTGGAGACGAGCACCACCTCGCGCGGCTGGTGCAGCGCGCCCAAGGCTTGCACCACCCCCAGAATTTGGTTGTCCGCCTTGCCCTGGGGCAGGCTCATGGGCAGATCGGCTTGCAAAGGCTGGGTCTGGAAGAACAAACGCCCGCCAGACTCCACGTGGCCCGTGCCATCGAGGGCAATGCCCAGGGTGATGTCGTCGTTGTGCTGCGCGACCAAGGCGTCGAGCGTGCGGCTCGTCTGGCGCGCGTTGCGCGCCACCTCGGTCATGCCCTTTTTATTGCTGTCGAGCTCTTCGAGCACGATCATGGGCAGGTAAATGTCGTGTTCTTCAAAACGGAAGAGGCACATCGGATCGTGCATCAGCACATTCGTGTCGAGCACAAAGAGTTTGGTGGGCTCGTTGCGCCGCGCCTTGGCCCTTTGGGCCTTGCTGCGGGTAGGGGGCGAGGAGGGAGCGGGGGCCGCTGCACGCGAACGCGTGCGCACGCCAGGGCTCGCTGCCGGGCTTGCTTCAAGGGGCTCGAGGAGCGCCGCAGCGGAGCCCGCACCCGCGCGGTCGTCGCGCTCGATCACCGTGGCACGAGGGCTTGCGGTGTCTTCGCTCGCGTCAATCTTGCGCGTGGAACGGGAAGGTTTGAGGGGGGCTTCAAAAGCTTGTGCGGGCAGTAAGGCCGCACGCTTGGTCGGGGCGGGAGGCAAAGGCATGGGTCCCACTATACCCGAAGCTTATGACGGCGCAAGTGCGGCAAAACCAACTGCAACGCCGGCGCAACACGCCGGGGCAGGGCGGTGAATTAAGCCGAGGCTTTCTTAAGGGCTTTGACGGATTTGAGCACTTCTTCCACGTGCCCGGGCACCTTCAGGCCGCGCCACTCTTGGCGCAACACGCCATCGGGGCCCACCAAGAAGGTGCTGCGCTCAATGCCCTTGACCTTCTTGCCGTACATGATCTTGTTTTTGACCACACCGAACATGTGGCACATCTTCTCTTCGGTGTCGGCAATGAGCTCGAAGGGCAACTCCAGCTTGGCTTTGAAGTCGTCGTGCGATTTCATGTTGTCGCGCGAGACGCCAAACACCACGGCGCCGGCCTTGGTGAAGTCTTTGTAGCGGTCGCGAAACTGCATGGCCTCGGTCGTGCAGCCCGGGGTGTTGTCCTTGGGGTAGAAGTACAGCACCACGATATGGCCCAGGTGAGACGTATTGCTCACCTTGGTGCCGCCGGTGGCAATGGCATCGAATTCGGGGAGGGATTTATTGACAACAATGGCCATGGCTGTGACGGGAAGGGAGGGAGAGTCGCAGACGCCCAGCGGGATGCCGGGAATTTCCGAAAACACGCATTTTATCACCCCCGCTCAGGGGGCTTCGAGCAGCAGGGCGCAGGCCACTCGCCGGCCTTCGCCCGCGAGGATGTTGTAGGTGCGGCAAGCCGCCGCCGTGTCCATGGTCTCCACCCCCACACGCTGGCGCATGAAGGGGGCGAGCCAGGCGGGTGAGACAAAGCGCAGGCGCTCGCCGCTGCCAAAAATCACGACTTCGGCGGGTAAATCCTGCAAACGCGCGAAATGCGCCGCACCCAAATCCTCAAAACGGGCGCATTCCCAGTCAAAACGCTGGCCGTCGCTGCACAAAACCACGCTGTGCGCAACGCGTTCACCGTCAATGGCCACCCAACCCGGCCCATAACTGGTGATGCCGGGGGTATCCATGCGGTCAGGTTGGAGTTTCATGGCGAAAGTTTTAGAGGGCGGCAAGCCGCAAAAGCGGGGTGTTCTGTGGTCAAATTATAGGTTTTCATCCCGTCAAGCGCCCCGGGAGGGACATGAAAACCGTATCCAAATCTGCCAAACTCAACAACGTCTGCTACGACATTCGCGGCCCCATCATGGACCGCGCGCGGCAGATGGAAGAGGAAGGCCACAAAATCATCAAACTCAACATTGGCAATTTGGCCGTGTTTGGCTTTGATGCGCCCGAGGAAATTCAGCAGGACATGATCCGCAACCTGCCCAATTCGGCAGGATATTCCGACAGCAAGGGCATTTTTGCGGCGCGCAAGGCCGTCATGCACGAGACCCAAAAGCAGGGCATCAAGGGCGTGACCTTGGATGACATCTACCTCGGCAACGGCGCGAGCGAGCTCATCGTCATGGCCACCAACGGCCTGCTCAACGACGGCGACGAACTCCTCTTGCCCGCTCCCGACTACCCGCTGTGGACCGCGGCGGTCAGCCTCTCGGGCGGCACGCCCGTGCACTACCGCTGCGACGAAACCAACGCCTGGATGCCCTCGATCGACGACATCCGCGCCAAAATCACCCCGCGCACCAAGGGCATCGTGGTCATCAACCCGAACAACCCCACCGGCGCGTTGTACTCGCGTGAGCTGCTCCTTGAGATCGTCTCGCTCGCCCGCCAACACGGCTTGGTCATCTTTGCCGACGAGGTGTACGACAAGGTGCTCTATGACGGCGCCGTCCACACCCCCATCGCCAGCCTGAGCGAAGACGTGCTCACGCTCACCTTCAACTCCCTCTCCAAGAGCTACCGCTCCTGCGGCTATCGCGCGGGCTGGATGGTGGTCTCGGGCGACAAAAAGCCCGCGAGCGACTACATCGAGGGCCTCAACATGCTCTCCAACATGCGCCTGTGCGCCAACGTGCCAGGCCAATGGGCCATCCAGACGGCGCGTGGCGGCTACCAAAGCATCAACGATCTCGTCTGCGAGGGCGGGCGCTTGCGCAAGCAACGCGATCTCGCCTATGAGCTCATCACGGCCATTCCCGGTGTGAGTTGCGTCAAACCGCAGGCCGCGCTCTACATGTTCCCGCGCCTCGACCCCAAGGTCTACCCCATTGAGGACGACCAGCAGTTCTTCCTAGAACTGTTGCAAGAGACCAAGGTCATGCTCGTGCAAGGCACGGGCTTTAACTGGCCCGACACCGATCACTTCCGCATCGTCTTCCTCCCCCATGAGGAAGACCTGCGCGAGGCCATTGGCCGTATGGCCAAGTTTCTCGAAGCCGCGCGCAAGCGCTACGGCACCCAGCTGCGCGTGGCCGCGGCCTGAACCCCTTCTCTCCTGAACCCTTTGCACCATGAAACCCATCCAAGTAGGCCTGCTCGGCATCGGCACCGTCGGTAGTGGCACTTTTGAAGTCCTGCGCCGCAACCAAGAAGAAATCCAACGCCGTGCCGGTCGCCCCATCCAAATCACCATGGTGGCCGATCTCGACGAGGCCCGCGCGCGCCAAGTGGTGGGCTCGCAGGCGCAAGTCGTCACCGATGCACGCGCCGTCATCGCCAACCCCGAGATTGACATCGTCATCGAGCTCATCGGCGGCTACGGCATCGCGCGCCAGCTCGTGCTCGAAGCCATTGCCGCGGGCAAGCACGTCGTCACCGCCAACAAGGCCTTGCTCGCCGTGCACGGCAGCGAGATCTTCGCCGCCGCCCACGCCAAAGGCGTGATGGTCGCCTTTGAAGCCGCGGTGGCCGGGGGCATCCCCATCATCAAGGCCTTGCGCGAAGGCCTCACGGCCAACCGCATCCAGTGGATTGCGGGCATCATCAATGGCACCACCAACTTCATCCTCTCGGAAATGCGCGAGAAGGGCCTGTCCTTCGACACCGTCCTCAAAGAAGCGCAACGCCTGGGCTACGCCGAAGCCGACCCCACCTTCGACATCGAAGGCGTGGACGCCGCGCACAAAGCCACCATCATGTCGGCCATTGCCTTTGGCATTCCCGTGCAGTTTGACCAGGCCTACGTCGAGGGCATCACCAAGCTCGAGGCGCAAGACATCCGCTACGCCGAACAGCTGGGCTACCGCATCAAGCTCTTGGGCATCGCCAAGCGTGCCGCCCAGGGGGTCGAGCTGCGCGTGCACCCCTGCTTGATTCCGGCCAAACGCCTCATCGCCAACGTCGAAGGCGCGATGAACGCGGTGGTCGTGCAAGCCGACGCCGTGGGCACCACCCTCTACTACGGCAAGGGTGCGGGCAGCGAGCCCACCGCCAGCGCCGTGGTGGCCGACCTGGTTGACATCACCCGCTTGCACACCGCAGACCCCCTGCACCGCGTGCCCCACCTGGCCTTTCAGCCCGACTCGCTCAGCAGCCTGCCCATCCTGCCCATGGCACAGGTGGTCACGAGCTACTACTTGCGCCTGCGCGTGGCCGATCAAGCCGGCGTGCTCGCCAAAGTCACGGGCATCTTGGCACAGGCCGACATCAGCATTGACGCGGTCTTGCAGCGCGAAGCCGGCGAGGGCGAAAACCAGACCGACCTCATCATCCTCACCCACGATTGCGCCGAGCAGCGCATGAACCAGGCCATGGCCGAGATGCAACAACTCAGCACCGTGCTTGGCCCCATCACCCGCATCCGCAAGGAAGAGCTCAACTGATGCGTTACCTCTCGACCCGCGGTCACCCCGACCGCCTGCGTTTTTGTGACATCTTGCTCGAAGGACTGGCCCCCGATGGTGGCCTCTACATGCCCGAGGCCTACCCGCAACTCGACCGTGCCGCGCTCGACCGCTTGCGTGCGGTGCACGCCAAGCAGGGCTACGCCGAACTGGCCTACGAAATCCTGAGCCTCTACATCGACGACATCCCCGCCGCCGATCTGCGCGCGCTCTGCCACAAAACCTACACCGCCGCCGTTTATGGCACCGAGGCCATCGTGCCCGTGCGCCCCTTGGAGCCCGGCCTCTACATCGAAGCCCTCTCCAACGGACCGACCCTGGCCTTCAAAGACATGGCCATGCAGCTGTTGGGCAACCTCTTTGAGTACGAGCTCGCGCGCCGTGGCCAAGAGCTTAACATCCTGGGTGCGACCAGTGGCGACACCGGCAGCGCCGCCGAGTACGCCATGCGCGGCAAAAAGGGCGTGCGTGTCTTCATGACCAGCCCCCACGGCCGCATGAGTCCCTTCCAGCAGGCCCAGATGTTCAGCCTGCAAGACCCCAACATCCACAACCTCGCCGTCGAAGGCGTGTTTGACGATTGCCAAGACCTCGTCAAAGCCGTCTCCAACGACCTCGACTTCAAAGCCCGCTACAAAATCGGCACCGTCAACTCCATCAACTGGGCGCGTTTGCTCGCCCAGGTGGTGTATTACTTCGCGGGCTACTTCCAAGTCGCGCCCGACAACCAAACGCGCGTGAGCTTTACCGTGCCCAGCGGCAACTTTGGCAACGTCTGTGCCGGCCACGTCGCGCGCATGATGGGCTTGCCCATTGCCCAGCTGGTGGTGGCGACCAACGAAAACGACGTGCTCGACGAATTCTTCCGCAGCGGCGTCTACCGCGTGCGCGGCAGCGCCGACACTTTCGAGACTTCGAGCCCCTCCATGGACATCTCCAAGGCGAGCAACTTTGAGCGCTTCATTTTTGATTTGCTCGGGCGCGATGACCCGCGCGTGCGCGAGCTCTTTGGCGCGGGCCTGAGCCAGACCGGCCGCTTTGATTTGAGCCAAGACCCCGCCTTTGCCCAGGCCGCGCGCCGTTACGGCTTTGCCAGTGGCAAGAGCACCCATGCCGATCGCTTGGCCACCATCCGCGCCGTGCACGCCGCGCACGGCGAGACGGTCGATACCCACACCGCCGACGGCATCAAGGTGGGGCGCGAGCAGCGTGACCCGGCCGTGCCCATGATCGTGCTCGAGACGGCCTTGCCCATCAAGTTCGCCGCCACCATTGTCGAGGCCTTGGGCCACGAGCCCCCGTGCCCGGCGAAGTTCAACGGCATCGAGGATTTGCCCCGCCGCGTCACCGTCATGCCAGCCGATCTGGCCCAGCTCAAGGCCTACATCGCCCACCACTGCGACGCCTGAGGCCTGCGCATGAATCGCCCCGCATTGCGCCCGCTCGACGAAGTGCTGCTCGAACTGCGCCAACACGCGCAGGCCTTGGGCCGCACGGAGTCGGTCTCCACCTTTGAGGCCGATGGCCGTGTGCTGGCCGAAGACGTCGTGGCCGAGCTGCAAGTGCCCCCCCAAGACAACAGCTCCATGGACGGCTACGCCGTGCGCGTGGCCGATGTTCCCGCGCCCGGCGCCGTGCTGCGCGTGACGCAACGCATCCCCGCCGGCCAACACGGCCAGCCCTTGGGCGCGGGCGAAGCCGCGCGCATCTTCACCGGCGCGCCCGTCCCCCCCGGTGCAGACGCCATCGTCATGCAAGAAGACGCCCAAGCCTCGGGCAGCGATCAGGTTCACATCCAACAAGTCCCCGCCCTTGGCCAGTGGATCCGTCGCGCTGGTGAGGACATCACCCGTGGGCGCACCGTGCTCACGCGCGGGCAGCGCCTACACCCCGCCGCTTTGGGCCTGGCCGCGAGCTTAGGCCGCGCGCAATTGACCGTGAGCGAGCGCCCGCGCGTTGCGCTTTTCTCCACCGGCGACGAGCTCGTCATGCCCGGCAGCGTCGCCCCGGCCGACATGCCCCCCGGCGCCATCTACAACTCCAACCGTTTCTTTCTGCGCGCCTTGCTCACCCGCATGGGCTGCGCGGTGAGCGATTTGGGCATCGTGCCCGATCGACGCGAGGCCACCGTGGCCGCGTTGCGCGAGGCGAGCCAGGGGCATGACCTCATTCTCACGAGCGGCGGCGTCTCCGTGGGCGAGGAAGACCACATCAAACCCGCCGTACAAAGCCTGGGCGCGCTACACCAGTGGCAACTCGCCATCAAACCCGGCAAGCCCTTTGCTTACGGCCAGATTCACCGCGCCGAGGGCCACTGCCACTTCATGGGCTTGCCCGGCAACCCGGTCTCGAGTTTTGTCACCTTCTTGCTGCTCGTGCGCCCCTTTGTGCTCGGTTTGCAAGGGGCCTTGGAGACCGAGCCCCCCAGCCACACCTTAGAGGCGCACTTCGATTGGCCCCGCCCCGACAAACGGCGTGAGTTCCTGCGCGTGCGCCGCAACGCCCAAGGCGGGCTGGAGCTCTTCCCCAACCAAAGCTCGGGCGTGCTCACCTCGGCCGTCTGGGGCGATGGGGTGGTGGACAACCCACCCGGCCAGGCCATTCAAAAAGGCGACCGGGTGCGCTACATTCCCCTCTCGGCCTGGATGTCCTGAGATGCCCGGCCGCCACGCCATCACGAGGAGTCCGGCATGAATGTTCAGGTGCGCTATTTCGCTTCCGTGCGCGAAGCCATGGGCTGCGAGGCCGAGACGGTGCAAACACAGGCCACCACTGTGGGCGCGCTGCGGCAAGAGCTGTGCGCGCGCTCCGACACCCACGCCCAGGCCTTGGCCCCCGAGCGCGCCTTGCGCGCGGCCTTGAACCACCAGATGTGCGAGCCCAGCGCCGCCCTGCGCGAAGGCGCCGAAGTCGCCTTCTTTCCCCCCGTGACTGGAGGCTGAGCATGCGCCTGAGCGTGTCCATCCAGACCGAGGATTTCTCCCTGGAAGACGAAATCGCCACCCTGCGCGCGGGTGAGGCCGGGGTGGGCGCGGTGTGCGCCTTTGTGGGCACCGTGCGCGACCGCAACGACGGCCAGGGCGTGAGCAGCCTGGAGCTGGAGCACTACCCCGGCATGACCGAGCGCGCCATCGAGGCCATGCTGCAAGAAGCCCGCACGCGCTTTGATATTTTGGGCGCGCGCGTCATCCACCGCGTGGGCCGCTTGGCCCCCACCGATCAAATCGTCGCCGTCATCGTCACCT
>JACCEC010086094.1_pt1 | contig 10578 bp, 6 predicted proteins | sample 7450121 | NCBI WGS metagenome assembly JACCEC01 (sample SAMN15323455, study PRJNA562643) | freshwater metagenome | isolation source: river surface water | place: USA:Blue River Watershed | collected 2017-08-18 | reverse complement strand
GCTGGGCATCTTCCTGGCCAATGCCGCCATCACGCGCCATGCGGGCAGCATCGAGATGTTCAATCGCAAGTCCGGAGGTGCCATGAGCATCATTCGTCTGCCGGCCACGGCCGCTGACGGGTCTGCCTCAGGCGCGGGCAGCGCCGGGGAGATGTCATGGAAGGAATGAGCCTGCTGCTGGTGGAGGACGACGAGGTGTTCGCCCATGTGATCGGCCGCGCGCTGCGCCAGCGCGGACTCGCCGTGCAACATGCCGCAACCCTCGGCGACGCCACCGCACTGCTCGGCGAGCACAACTTCGCTCTGGCCGTGCTCGACCTGAATCTGGGAGGCCACTCCTCGCTGCCACTGATCCCCGTGTTGAAAGAGCACTATCCCGGCATCCACATTCTCGTCTTGACCGGATATGCCAGTATTGCCACGGCCGTGGATGCCATCAAGCTGGGAGCCGACAATTACCTCGCCAAGCCGGCCGATGCCGACGAGATTCTCGCGGCGCTGACCGAACAGACCACTGCCCACCTGGACGATGTGGCCGTGCAGGAACCCATGTCCGTCCGACGCCTGGAATGGGAACACATCCAGAAAGTGTTGAAGGAAAATGACGGCAATATTTCTGAAACGGCACGCCAGCTCAAAATGCACCGCCGCACCCTGCAGCGCAAGTTGCAGAAGCGCCCGGTGCAGCGCTGATCCACCCTCCCGCCTGCCGCGTACAGACTTCCGATTATTGACCAGAGAATCGCGATGAATGCCTCTGGCGCAAGCGAATGACGGCGTTGCAATGCCTGCCTGCTCGGTTACAATGCGCTCACAAAAAAGTGGACACCCCTGATCGCTGCTGCCGAGGGCCCACACACAGCAGTGCCATGTCACTTCTGCCATTCGCAAAATAAATCAGCAGTCCCAGCTAACCATTCCAGAGACACGCGGCGCCTTTTCGATGAGGGCCGTAGCGACCACTTCCCGTGTTTCTGTCGTACAACTTGCCCTGAAAGCAACACAACGGATGCCATGGGCGGCCACCGGGGCGCTATGCAAACCTTTCGATAAACGGAGATCGACGTGAAAATCAAACATGTGACAGCCATCGCGCTGGTTGTTGTCGTTGTGGTATGGATGGCCTGGCCGCGCGAGCGTGGCGCACTGGACGACGGTTATGCGCTGCCGGCAGGCGATGCAGCGGTGACGGCTGTTGCGGGCGACACGCCCATCACCAGTGACAACCAGACCTTCACCGTGCGTGTGGCGCGTATCGACGCACAGAACTATGTGCAGCAGGTGCGCGTGCGCGGCCAGACCAAGGCCTTCCGCCTCGTCGATGTGCGCGCCGAGGCCGGCGGCCGCGTGGTGGCCACCCCGGTGGCACGCGGAGCCCGCGTGAACGCCGGCGACGTGCTGTGCGAGATCGCCATCGATACCCGGGCCACCGATCTGCAGGAAGCCATCAGCCGCGAAGAGCAGGCACGCATGGAGTATCAGGGCGCGCTCGATCTGCAGGCCCGCGGCCTGCAGTCCCGTGTGGGGCTGGCCCAGCTCAAGGCGGCGCTCGATTCCTCCACCGCCGCCGTCAAGCGCGCGGAGCTTTCCCTGCAGCGCACCCGCATCACCGCGCCCTTCGCCGGCATCATGGAAACTCGCGACGTCGAGGTGGGCGATCTGATGGACATGGGCGGCAAGTGCGCCTCTCTGCTCGACGACACGCCGATGCTGCTGACCGGGCTGGTGGCGGAGCAGGATGTTGGCAAGCTGGCGCTTGGTGCGCCGGTGAGTGCCACACTGCTCTCGGGCGAGTCAGTGACAGGCAAGGTGACCTACGTTTCCCGCGCGGCCGACAGCACCTCGCGCAGCTATGCGATTGAAGTCGAGATCGACCCGACCGAGCAGCCCATTCGTCAGGGCATCACCGCCGAGATCTACATCGCCGCCAGTGAGACTCAGGCCCATCTGGTGCCGGCCTCCGCGCTGACCATGGACGACGCCGGCCTGGTCGGCATCAAGCACGTTGATGCGAGCAACCTGGTGCACTTCGCACCGGTCACCATCGTGGGCGAAAACACCAGCGTCGACCCCGGCATGTGGGTGACTGGCCTGCCCGCCAGTGTGCTGGTGATCACCCATGGTCAGGAGGTCGTCTTCGACGGCCAGACCGTGGTGCCCGATTCTTCCTGGTCAACCCTCTGAACGGACAACTGACATGCGCTACATACGTGCTTCTGTATCAAGGGCCAGAACCACACTGAGCATCTTCGCGGCCATCATGGCCACAGGCTTCGTGTCCTATCTGACCATCCCCGTCGAGCTCAATCCGGACGTGTCGGTGCCCATCATCGTCACCACGATCATTCACGAGGGCATTTCGCCCGAGGACGCCGAGCGCCTTCTCGCCAAGCCGGCGGAAGTGGAACTCAAGACGATCGAAGGCATCACCGAAGTGAGCTCCTTCTCCAGTGAGGGCGCCGCCACCGTCATCGCCGAGTTCGATGTGACGCTGGATTCCACGATTGCGCTGCAGGAAATCCGCACCGCCATCGATCGCGCCCAGGCCCGCTTCCCGCAGTCCACGGAAGAGCCGATCGTGCAGGAAGTCTCGGCCGCCTCCGTGCCGCTGGTACAGATCGCCATCAGTGGCGAGGACGTGCCCGAACGCGTGTTGCTGCAAGTGGCACAGGACCTGCAACGCCGCATCGAGACACTGCCGGAGGTGATGTCCGCCGACATGGTGGGGGATCGCGAGGAACTGCTGGAGGCGATCATCGATCCCGCCCAGCTGGAGACCTACGGGCTCACCAATCAGCAGATCGTGCAGGCAGTGACCAGCAACAACCGGCTGATCCCCGCGGGCGCCGTGAACACCGGCCAAGGCAGTTTTTCCGTGAAACTGCCGGGCTTGATCGAGACGCAGGAAGACCTGTTCGACATTCCCATCGCGGCGAACCAGTACGGCGTGCTGACACTCAGCGACATCGCGGAAGTGCGCCGCACGTTCAAGGATGCGCAGCGCTATTCCTACGCCAACGGCCAGCGCTCCATCTCCATCGATGTGCAGAAGCGCAAGGGCGCCAACCTCGTCGAGGCCATGGACAAGATCGATGTGATCGTGGAGGAGATGCTGCCCTCACTGCCTCCCGCCGTGACCATTGCCTACCTGAACAACACGGCGCCGATCGTGATCGAGCAGAACCTGGGCCTGCAGGGCAACATGGTCTCTTCGATGGTGCTGGTGCTGATCGTGATCATCGCGGCCGTCGGCGTGCGCTCCGGCATCTTCGTGACACTGGCCGTGCCCTTCTCCTTCTTCTTCGCCTTCATCGTCATCTCCATGCTGGGCTTCACCTACAATTTCATGGTGATCTTCGGCCTGCTGCTCGGTCTGGGCATGCTCGTGGACGGGGCGGTCGTGATGGTGGAATTCGCCGACACGCGAATGGCCGAGGGCTACAGCAAGGAGGACGCCTACGCAGAGGCCGTGAACCGCATGTTCTGGCCGATCATCGCGTCCACGCTCACCACACTGGCGGCCTTCCTGCCCATGATGTTCTGGCCGGGGATTGCAGGCGAATTCATGCGCTATCTGCCGATCACCGTGTTCGCGGTGCTGGTGGGATCCCTGCTTTACGCGCTCTGGTTCGCCCCCGTCCTTGGTGCCTTGTTCGCCAAGGAGCCCAAGGTGGCAGGCACTCTCACCGCGGCGCACCACGACGAAGTGGATTCCTCGCACCTGCGAGGCGTGAGTCGCGCCTATGCGAATGTGCTGCGCACGGCAGCGCGCTCGCCAGGACTGGTTTTCCTGGGCAGCGTGGGAACCCTGGTCGGCATCGTGATCGCCTATTTCAACTACGGCGCCGGCGTGGAATTCTTCACTGCCGTCGAGCCCAACCAGACGCGGGTGCAGGTGTTCGCGCGCGGCAATTTCTCGCCCGAGGAAATCCGCGACATGGTGGTCGATGTCGAACAGCGCATCATGAACGTCGGCTATTACAAGAACGTCGTCACCCAGTCGGGGGCAGGACAGAGCCTTGGCGGCGGCCAGAGTTCCGCCCCGGATCTGGTGGGCACCATCTTCGTGGAGTTCACCGACCGCCGCATCCGGGACGTCAACGGCTTCGAGATCGAGAACCTCTACCGCGAGGCCATCAGCAACATCCCCGGCATACGCGCGGAGATTGCCACCATCGAGCAAGGCCCGCCGGTGGGCAAGGAACTGCAGATCGAGATATTCGGGGACAATCTCGATGATCTGATCACCGAGGCGAAGCGAGTGCGGGAGCATCTGGAGACGGGCATGACCGGCCTGATCGACATCGATGACACCACACCGATTCCCGGCATCGAATGGGCCATCAATGTCGACCGTGCCCGCGCCGCCATGTTCGGCGCGAACATCACCGAAGTGGGCACTGCGGTGCAGCTGCTCACCGAGGGCGTGCGCATGGGCGACTACCGTCCGGACGACACGGAAGAGGAAGTGGACATTCGTGTGCGCTACCCCGAGGAGTATCGTGGCCTCGAGCAGATCGAGAAGATCATGGTGAACACCAACAGCGGCCCGGCACCGGTCAGCAGTTTCATCACCCGTGTTCCAGAACCGAAGGTCAGCTCGATCCAGCGCGTGGATGGCAACAAGGTCATCTACGTGCGCGCCAACCCGGCACCGGGCGTGGTCACGGCCAACAAGGTGGTGGAGCTGGAGCAGTGGCTGGAAACCAACCCGATGATGCCCGGCGTGGATTATCAGTTCCGTGGGGCCAATGAGGAGCAGGAGCAGTCCTTCGCGTTCCTGATGCAGGCCTTCGGCATTTCCCTGATGCTGATGGCGATTCTGCTGGTGACTCAGTTCAACAGCTTCTATCAGGCACTGCTGATCCTCTCCGCCGTGCTGCTCTCCACCACCGGTGTTCTGCTCGGCCTGCTTCTCACGGGGCAGACCTTCAGCGTGATCCTGACGGGCGTGGGCATCGTGGCGCTCGCGGGCATCATCGTGAACAACAACATCATCCTGATCGACACGTTCAATTTTCTGCGCAGAACGCGCCAGGACTGGAGCCTGGAGGAAGTGATCGTGCAGACAGGGGTGCAGCGTCTGCGCCCGGTGTTCCTGACCACCTTCACGACGGGGTTCGGGCTGCTGCCGCTGGCCATGCACGTCTCGATCGATCTGATCCTGGCCGAAGTGGAAGTGGGCGGACCGATCACGTCCCAGTGGGTCCAGCTGGCAAGTGCGATCGTGTATGGCCTGACCTTCGGCACGATTCTGACGCTGATCATCACGCCAGACATGCTGGCCCTGCCAAGCAAGCTGCGTGAACATCTGCGAAGCCTGCGCAGCCGATTCGGCAGTGGCGACGGCAGCAGAAAACCCCGGATGACGCCGGGAGTTGGCAACTGAGTTGCGGTGAAACGCAGAAAATAGAGAACGAGCGTTCGACTTTGACACGTGGGCATGGCAGTGCCCACGTGTCACAGATTGAGGGTTTGCAACAGATTGTAACGCTCGAACTTCTGCGCGAAACCCCTGTGCTACTATCCGTTCACTTTCTGTTCAACCGCCGCCAGGGAGTGTGGCAACCGGACAGAAACAGCTGAGGAGCGGGCCTGCAGGCCGATCTTTGTCCCCCCCCCTTTCTGACACTGAGCAGTCTGCAGGTTCCGATCCTCAGCGACCTTCACCCATCGTCCCGCCCCGTCAGTTCGTCCACGCCACCTGATCCACCAGACTGAGTCTGGCGCCATCGAAGGCTTCCTGTGCCGAACGCCTTGCTGCCATGCGCAGGTAATGCGTGGTCAACTCGACATTGCGCCGCAACACCTCCAGCACCTGCGCATCCACGCCTTCCAGCGTCTGCGTGAACTCGAGTCGTTGCGTCAGCAGCTCGTGCGCCTCTTTCAAGTGGTCCTGGCGATTCGTGGCGAGGCCATGATTGATCACCAGCACATGCCAGTCCGACACCTGGGCGATACCCCGCGCCCAGCCTTCGGAGCCAGGTTCGTAGACACGCGAATACAACAACTGCAGGTAGCGGAACTGCTCGTCCACACGAGGCCAGTCGGCCAGCGCGACGTGACTGTCGATGATGCGTTCCACCACGGGAATCTGCTGCTCACTGTAGAGCCCCGTGTTGATGCGCGTGATCTGCAGGGCCTGCTGATAGCCCTCCAGCGCCTGCGTGAAAAGCCCGGCCTCCGCCTGCAGATCAGCCGCTGCCAGCAGCGGCTCCGTCAGGCGCAGATCATAGGGGCCGAATTCCGCCGCCATGTCGCCGACCAGCGCGACATGCTGTGCTGCCTGCGCCTGAAGTTGCGGCGCGACAGCAGGGGCGGAAGAGAGACCATCGTCCTGTGCATGAGCGAATGTGCAGGACGCTGTCAGGATTGCCGTGTAGAAAAAAGTGCGAAGAAAGCCATTCTTGTTGTTCATCTCCAATACCGTGTTTCTAGTTTTTGTGCAGGAAATATCCTCCAGGAACCCGCCTCAGGCAATCGAAAACTGCCGTCATTGCATGAATTTTTCGTGACATGTGACCGCCATATTGCACGGCCATGACAAATTCAATATTGAAGATGAGGAAAAACAACAGGATGGGATTATGACAAATGTGACAGGGCCGGCATCCGGCCCTGCACTCAGCGGTAGGTGGTATTGGCGACGCGTGTCTCGGCGAGCAGCATGAACATGACCAGCAGCAGCAGCCACCACCACACACGCTGGGGCCCTTCGATCTCCGCGATCAACTGCGCGGTGCGCACTTCCTCGGACTGCACCGGCTCGGTTTCGGGATTGGTGACGGCATCCTGCAGGGCCGACGGCGCGATGCGTTCGAGCGCGGATTCCTGCGGGTCCGGATTGACAGCATAGAACTGCACCGAGGCCCCATCATCGATGTTCATGAAGCCGGCAGTGCTGGCCGTGAGCAGACGATTGCCCGCCAGCAATTGCGTGCTGACGCCGGCGGCATCGGTGATGGTCAGCGTCGCGTCTTCCGCCACGGCGGTGCTCAGGTCGATCACGTCCCCCACCCGGTAGGCGCGCTCCTTCTCGGTCGCCTGGGCCAGGTAACGCAGGGACTCGTGCGCAAAGGGCAGAAACAGCCCTTGCAGCGGCAGATTGTTCCACTCGGTGTCCAGCGCGGACGCGAACAGCAGCACACGTCCCTGCCCGACAGCACGCTCCAGCAGCGCAGGGTTGCCGTTGTCGAACTGCATCAGCACGTCGGCATCGGCCGCCGCCGTTGCCGCCCAGTAGCCTTCGAAGCGCACGCCCCAGTCGGTGCCCAGCGGCAACAGGACGGGGTGACGCTGGTCGATGTCGGCGATCAGCAGATAGTCACCGGCTGCCAGGCGCACGGGCTGCTCCAGGGCAGCGGGACTGATGGCTCCGAACAGCTGATTGAACGGGCCCGCGGTCACCCGATCTCCCGGCGCCAGCAGCAGGCTGCCACCCGCGCGGACGAAGTCGGTCAAGGCGCCGGCCTGGGTGGAATTGAAATCGCTGCCGGCATTGAGCAGCACCACTACGTCATGCTGCGCCAGCAGGGCAGCATCCAGCTCACGCGGGGTGCTGCGCGTCAGCACGAAGGGCGACTCCGCCGTGCCGCCGATGGCGAGACCCAGCCAGTGCGCCTCGTCCTCGTACCAGTTGGGCGAAGGCTCCCCGTTGACCAGCAGCACCCGGATCTTGGCCATGACATCCACGGTGAAGAAATAGCTGTTGTCGATGGCGAAATCGTCGGTGCCCACACGGATCTCTCCGCGGTGGGTGCCGGCGGTGTCGAAGACGGCAGGCAGCCGCACGACCTCCTCGGACAAATCGGTGAGATTCACCGGCATACGCGCCGTCTCGACACCGTCGAGCAGCAGCCGCACTTCGGCCTGATCGACATGCACGCTGCCCGTGCTGCGCACCCGGGCCAGGATCTCGTACTCGCTCTGATTCTCGATGAGCTGATCGGGCGAGCGCACATCGGTGAGCAGCAGGTTGCGGGTGGGCCCCTCGCCCACATCCACGGGGTTCAGGCGCACGCCGGCCGACATCACCCAGCCGGAATCGTCATTGCCCATGCCGCTGGCCTGGAAGTCGGAGATCAGATGCACGCTGCGGGTCTCGTGGCGAGCGGATTCCAGCAGGTCATTGGCCAGGCGCAGGGCCGGCATGTAGCGGGTGACATCGTAGCCAGGCTCCGGCAGGCCATCGAGGAAGGCGCGCGCACCGTCCAGATCGGTGCTGAGTTCACGCACCTGCAGCGCAGAACCGCCGAAGGCCACGATGGCCACCTCATCGCCTGCCGCCATGCCTGCCAGCAGGTCCTGTGCAGCCGCGAGTGCCTGTTCGCTGCGCTCGCCGTAGCGCATGCTCATGGAGACGTCGAGCAGGATCACGGAGGACTCCGGCGCGGCATCCACCAGGTTGGCGATGGCCCCATCGAACAGCGGCCGGGCGAAGGCGAACACCAGCAGGGAAATCACGGCCGCCCGCAACAGCAGCAGCAACCACTGCTGGATCTGCTGGAACAGGATGAGCTTCTTCGAGGTGTTCTTGAGGAAGCGCAGGGTGCCGAACACCATCTTCGGCGGGGTTTCCTTGCGGATCAGGTGAATGGCGATGGGCAGTGCCGCCGCCAGCAGACCGAAGAGAAACAGCGGGCTCAGGAAACTCATTCAGAAACTCCTGGCGCGGCGCGAGATGTAGGAATACAGCGCGGTGTCCAGCGGCTGCGAGGTATTGAGAAGGCAGTAATCCACGCCGCTGCTCTGGCACTGCTTCTTGCAGAATTCCAGATACTTGCCCAGGTTCTCCAGATAGGCATCGCGGATGGACTGGGGCTGGGTGATGAAGCTCTCGCGGGTCTCGGCATCGATGAACTCGGTGGCTTCCTGGAAGCGGAAGTGCAGCTCGGCATCGTCCAGCACATGGAACACGATCACGTCATTGCCCATGGAGCGCAGGCGCTGCAGCGTCTTGATGATCTGCTCCTCGTCTTCCAGCATGTCGCTGATCAGGATCACCATGCTCTTGCGGTTGAGATTGCTGGCCAGATCGGACAGCGGACGCACCACGTCCGTACGCGCCCCCGCACTCAGGCCCGCCAGCACGCGCAGGATGCGGATCAGATGCGGCTGCCGGCACAGGGCGGGAATGTATTCGTTCACCTTCTCGTCGAAGGTGATCAGCCCCACGGCGTCGCGCTGACGCATGATGAAATAGGCCAGCGCCGAGGCCAGGGTGCGCCCGTATTCCAGCTTGCTCATCGCGCCGGACGCGTAGCCCATGGACGCACTGGAATCCAGCACCACATAGCAGCGGACATTGGTCTCGTCCTCATACTGCTTGATGTAGAACTTGTCGCTGCGGGCGTAGAGCTTCCAGTCGACATGACGCATGTCGTCGCCACGGTAGTAGTGACGATAGTCGGTGAATTCCACACTGAAGCCGCGGTACGGACTCTTGTGCAGACCGGAGACGAAGCCCTCCACCACCACGCGTGCGCGCAGCTCCAGATTGTCGAGGCTGGAGAGAACCGTCGGGTCGATGAACGTCGTGTTGCTCGTCATGAGGATGCGCTCGCCGTCGGCCTAGATGCCGGACGTCGGCTCGGGCACCGCCTCGATCAGGCGGCGGATCACCTCGTCGGTAGTGATGCGCTCGGCCTCCGCGTGGAAGTTCAGCAGGACACGGTGGCGCAGCACGGCAGGGGCCAGCGCGCGGATGTCGCCGTAGGAGACGTTGTAGCGCCCGCGCAGCAGCGCACGGACCTTGCCGGCCAGCACCAGATTCTGCGAGGCGCGGATGCCGGCGCCCCAGCTCACCCAGTCATTCACGAACTGCGGCGCCACCGGGCTGTTGGGCCGCGAGGCGTGCACCAGGCGCACGGCATAGCGGATCACTGCCTCGGCTGCGGGCACCTGGCGCGCGATGCGCTGGAATTCCAGAATGTCGTCGCCACTCAGCGGGTGGGACACGGTGTTGTCCACGATCTGGGTGGTGTTGCCCACCACCATCACTTCGTCGTCTTCTGACAGATAGCCCAGTTCGATCTTGAACATGAAGCGGTCGAGCTGCGCCTCGGGCAGCGGGTAGGTGCCTTCCAGCTCGATGGGGTTCTGCGTGGCCAGCACGAAGAAGGGGCGCGCCATCTTGTGAGTGACGCCAGCGGCCGTCACCTGGCGCTCTTCCATCGCCTCCAGCAGCGAGGACTGGGTCTTGGGCGGCGTGCGGTTGATCTCGTCGGCCAGCAGGATATTGGTGAAGATCGGGCCCTTCACGAACTTCAGCGCGCGCTTGCCGTCCTGCTCTTCCACGATCTCCGAACCCACCACGTCGGCGGGCATCAGGTCGGGGGTGAACTGGATGCGGCTGAACTTGACCTGAAGGATGTCGGCGACGGTCTTGATCAGCAGCGTCTTGGCCAGGCCGGGCACGCCGGTCACCAGACAGTGACCGCCCGCGAACAGCGCAATCAGCAACTCGTCGATGACCGCTTCCTGACCAACGATGACCTTCTTGATCTCGGCGATGATCTGATCGCGTCCGTCCTGCATCTTCCTGACCAGCGCCAGATCGTCCTGGCTTTCCAGTCCCGC
>JACCEC011364579.1_pt1 | contig 10579 bp, 9 predicted proteins | sample 7450121 | NCBI WGS metagenome assembly JACCEC01 (sample SAMN15323455, study PRJNA562643) | freshwater metagenome | isolation source: river surface water | place: USA:Blue River Watershed | collected 2017-08-18 | reverse complement strand
TATTAAATCATCGTTTTCTTTAAGTTCATAATTTAAATTATTATTTTCATTTAAAGTTGTTATTAAATCATCGTTTTCTTTAAGTTCATAATTTAAATTATTATTCTCGTCTAAAGTTGTTATTAAATCATCGTTTTCTTTAAGTTCATAATTTAAATTATTATTTTCATTTAAAGTTGTTATTAAATCATTATTTTCTTTAAGTTCATAATTTAAATTATTATTCTCGTCTAAAGTTGTTATTAAATCATCATTTTCTTTAAGTTCAATTTCTAAATCAATATTTAAATCATTTATCTGATTAATCCATAATAATTTTTGATTATTATAGTAAGATAATGAATTATAATATTTTTTAAAAATCGGATTAATAATATTTTTTTTTATGTTATGATTAGGATAAAAAAAATTAAATATATTTTGTATTTTTTTATTGTAGTCTATTTCAATATTGCATAAATCTAATAAAAAAATATTAGAATTTTTATTATTTATCCATTTTTGGTTAAATTCTTTATTAAAATTTTTATTTAATTTAATAAATTCTAATATATTTTTATAACTTAAATTATTATCTTTATTGTTTAATAAATATTTTTCTATCTTTTCAATAAGATTATTTTCAAATATAACTAAATATTTATCATCACAATTTATATTTATATCAATAATTGATTCATAATGAATTTGAAAATATTTACCTTTTTTACAAGGTATATTACTGCAACAATCATTAAAAACACATTTATTATATTCAATATTATTTTTATCAAAAATTTCAAATAAAATATTTAAAAAAAAGTTATCAATGGTGGTGATTCTTCTAGAGTTAAAAAGGGACAATTGTTTTTCTTCCACTTCGCTTTGCAAAACATATTCACCTTTATTAGTAGTATTATTATTAAATAAATAACCATTATTTACCAATATATAAAACATAACTTATTTACTAATAATATTAAAAATAATTTATTTTTATTTTAATTTCGTATTATATAAAAAATTATAATATTACATATACTTATAATATTAAAGATGAAGTATTCAATTTTTACTTTATTAACCTATTTACCATTAATTTTTTCACATGATGGTCATATAAATGATTTTAAAAATAATATTATTTATCCTGAACCTGCACCCATTAATTATAATTTAAGACCTTATCCTAAATTTATTAATTCAAATATTGAAGAACATTTACCGCGACCACGCAATAGATTAAGAGCAAATAATAATATTAATACAATATACGAAGAAGATATTTTTGATTATATTAAAAATAATGAAAATAATAAAAATAATGAAAATAGTGAAAATAATGAAAATAGTGAAAATAATGAAAATAATGAAAATAAACAAGTAGCATTATATTATAAATTTAATAGAAGAAATTACTTAAGAAAACCATTAAATAATATAGAACAAGACGAAAACAAAATTAACTTAATATCAAATAAAGAAGACAGAATACCTCGAATGCCTTTAATTTAAACGTAAATATTAATTAAATAATACGTAAAATTATAAAAAAATGAATATTTTTTTATTTTATTAAATTAAACTTTTAAAGACGTTCAATTTATTTTAATAATGACAGAAAATAATCAATATCTACAAAAACAAAATACTGATTTAATTCATGACCCATTATTTGGTCTTGAAAGAAAAATCATTTTAGAATTTTATGATACTCATTTTTTAGCTGTTGATGTTACTACTAATGAAGTATTAACATTTATTTTACCTTTAAGTTTTGATTCATTTATTCAATATAATAATTTATTAAATAAATATAATCAAATTAAAGTTAATAATTTAAATCTTTTTTTACAAGATTATCAAAGAAAAAATTATATTTTAAATTCTTTTGTTAATGATATTGCTAATAACAATATAAAAAAACATAATGAATTAATTAGTATTTCACGTTCTATTATTAATAATGAATTTATACCAGTAAAATATTTAGATAACATTACAGTAAATGATTTTGAATTAATTGTTGAAAATAAATTATCAATACAATTAAATTATATTCATCAACTTATTCACAATCCAACTTATAGATTTATTTTAGAACAACAGTACTTAAATAAACTTAATGAACAAGTTTCAAAAAATATTAATTCTAATTATTATACTCAAAACAATAAGTCTTTAAATGAATTAGAAAAAGAAGATAATAATAATATTATTGAATCAAATAAATCTAATGAAGAAGTACTTAAAGAAAATGAAGTTAATGAAGAAGTATTTAAACAAAATGAAGTTAATGAAGAAGTACTTAAAGAAAATGATGTAGTTGAAGAAGTACTTAAAGAAAATGAAGTTAATGAAGAAGTACTTAAAGAAAATGAAAATGTTGAAGAAGTACTTACAGAAAATGAAGTTAATGAAGAAGTACTTAAAGAAAATGAAGAAGTACTTACAGAAAATGAAGTTAATGAAGAAGTAAATGAAGAAAATAAAAATAATTATTGGTTAAATCGAAAAAATAAGATTTTACAAAATGAAAATACAACTAAAAATAAAGTAATCAATGAAACTAAAAAAGAATTACTACAAGATATTATATTTGATGAAAATCATAATAAGTATTATGAAAAAATATTCGATTTATTAACTTGCATTAAATTTGATGTTTTTAATTTTAAAAATGATAAAAGATTTGATAACAGATTAGTTGAATTAAAAAAAGTATTAAATAAAAATATAAAAAGATTTAATAATAAATTTAATTTTGTAAATTTTAGAATAAATATTTACACTGAGAAACCTATTTCTTATGTTCATCAAATTGATTATCAAGACAATTATTTATCAAATGATATTTTAAATAGAGTTAAAAATACTATTGAAAAGAAAGAAGGTAGTCAAATTGAATTAATAAAAAATATTAATCTATATAGAATTAATAATGATAAATCAAAATATGAACCATATATTCTTCATTTTAGTAATCAATTTCAAAAAATTCTAAAAAACATTTTAAAAGAAACGTCTAATTGGTTTAAAAATAAAAATGATAAATTTATTGTTGATTTTAACGAAAATAGTGATAAATCAAAAATTAAATATAGCTTTTATCAAAAAGATAATAATCTTTATCCTTGTTTTTTAGATATTATTTTTAATTCTAATAATGTTCTTACAGGTGATTTAATACTTATTTGGTATTAAATAATTATTAATTAAAAAATTTATAATTTTATTATTGATTATTCGTCTCTCTTTCTTTTATAATTATTATTAAAATATTGAATATAATTCATTTGTTCTGTAAAATTTTTATTATGAATTTCTGAATATATTTTTAATTCGTCTTTTAAATATTTTCTAAACTCACTATCATTATAATTTTTTTCTTTAAATTTATTATGAATATCTCCTATTTTTCTAAAACCTATTTTTTTATATATTGAATCCATTTTATGATTATATCCATTAAGTCCAGATATAGCATAATCTAATATATTTTTATCAGAGAAACCTTTTCTAATGTATTTATTTAAAAATATTTTATGCATATTTTTTTCTTCTAACTTTTTATATATTCTATATAAACATATTGTATCCGCTAATGCGCAATGATATTGGACTGGTTCAAAATTAGGACATAAAAATTCATATACTGTTTTTAATTTAAAATTTGGTTTAATATTTTGAAAAAATTCTTTCATCATTGGAAATAAATCCAAGAAATACCAATTATCTGGTACTTTTTTATTTATCCTTTTTAAATGATTTTCTAATACTATTTGATCATAACCAAAATTATTATATGCTACCCAATAAATATTTTTTTCAGGATATATATTTTTTACCCATTCTATTAATTCATCAAAAAAAACATCACTTTTTAATGCATTATTTTCTTTTAATTTATTTTCATCTATACCATGAATTTCTGTAGCTGCTATAACATTATCATAAGGATATATGTATTGATTTTTCAAAATATCACCATCATAATTCATTATTGCTAATTGTAAAGCAGCACAGGTTAATGGATTAATACCATTCGTTTCAAAATCATAAAAAAATATTATATTTGAATTCATTTTTTTTATTATATTCTATTTATTTTTTAAAATACTTTTTTTAAATTCTTTTATAATAATAGATTAAATATGAATTTAAAAAAATCATTTAAATTAAATAATTCATCAAAAAAAAAACATTCATCAAAAATAACTGCAAAAAAAAAAAATGATGAAGTACCTAAAAATAACAATGTTTTAGAAAATAAACATAAAGAAGAAACTGGATTAAAAAGAAATAAAAAAACTAATCGTTTAAATGAAGAAAAAAAAAATTATATAAAACGTGTTAAAAATGGTAATTCTTTTTCATATTTTTATAAAAATGGTGAAAAAGTATCAAACAAAAATATATTAAATAAAATATCTCATATTTATATCGCGCCTGCTTATAAAAATGTAAAAATATTTTTAAATAGTGATTTATTAGCAACTGGTATTGATGATAAAGGAAGAAAACAATATGTTTATAGTGAAGATTTTAAAAAAAAAAGAGAACAAAAAAAATATTGTCAAATGATGGTTTTAAGTGATAAAATTGGAAAACTTGAAAAAAATATAGAAAACGATTTAAAAACAAGTTATTTTTCAAAAGAAAAACTTATTGCAATTGTTTTAAAAATTATTCAACTTTGTAACTTCCGTAGTGGTCAAAAGAAAATGGAAAAAAAATACAAATCTCATGGTATAACAACTGTTCATAAAAATCATGTTGATATTCATGAAAAAAATGTTGAAATAGAATTTATTGGTAAAAAAGGAGTCAATAATCATTGTAGAATAACTGACAAACCTATTCAAGAAATTGTAAAAAAAATATATAAATTATCTACCAAAAATGACCCTTATCTATTTTCTATTAAAAATGAAAAAGGTGAACATGTATCAGTATCTATTTATGATTTAAATGAATATTTAAGACCTTATCAAGTCACCACTAAAGATTTAAGAACATGGAATGCTAATATTTTATTCTTAAAAAATCTATATTTAACACTTCAAGAATTTAAAAATGATGATTTTTATAAAAAGAAAGAACCTTCTGAAGCTCAACAATTAAAATTTAGAAAAAAAATATTAAAAGAAGCTTTGATTAAAGTAGCTTATCAACTACATAATACTCCTACTGTTTGTAAAAATAGTTATATTTATAAAACTTTATATAAAGAATTTGAAGAAAAACATGATAAAATAGAAGAGTTTAAAAAATTAAATGGTAATTCTATTATATGGGAAAATTATTTAGGTGATTTACTTAAAAAAATTGGTAAAAACCATTCTTGTAAATCCTAAATATCTTTTTTAATAATTTGTGTAAATAAATTTTTTTATATTTTTGATAAATAATAATAACATTTTTTTTATCATGTAACATTATATAATAATAATGGACGAAAACACTAATAATTTATCTCCTACAAAATCAAAAAGAGGAAGAAAGAAAAAAACTATTGTCACTGAAGAATTAGCTCCTTCTGTTCCTGTAGATACTAATATTCAAGAAAATAATGAAGTAGTTGAAGAAGTACTTAAAGAAAATGATGTAGTTGAAGAAGTACTTAAAGAAAATGATGTAGTTGAAGAAGTACTTAAAGAAAATGAAGTATTTGAAGAAGTACTTAAAGAAAATGAAGTAGTTGAAGAAGTACTTAAAGAAAATGATGTAGTTGAAGAAGTACTTAAAGAAAATGATGTAGTTGAAGAAGTACTTAAAGAAAATGAAGTATTTGAAGAAGTATTTGAAGAAGTACTTAAAGAAAATGAAGTATTTGAAGAAGTACTTAAAGAAAATGAAGTAGTTGAAGAAGTACTTAAAGAAAATGATGTAGTTGAAGAATTACTTAAAGAGAATGAAGTTGTTGAATCAAATAATATAGTTGAAGAAGTAATTATTAAATTAAAAGAAAATGAAAAAATAAATAAATATTGTATATCATCTAGTAAAAAAAAACAATATAATGTTAAGATCCAGCATTTAGAACATGATGAATCTAAATATTTAAAATTTAATTTAGATGATGGTCTACCTGATATTGTTGATTTATCTCAAAATATGGATTATATTTATAATCAATATGATCTAGGTTCTTGTACTGCTAATAGTTTAGCATGGGCTTTCAGATACAAACAAAAAAATATAATTAATCCTTCTCGATTATTTATTTATTATAATGAAAGATATCTTGATTATTTAGAAGGAGATAATAATGTAAGTGAAGATGATGGTTCTACTTTACAACAAGGTATTAATACTCTAAAAAAATATGGAGTATGTGATGAAAAATATTGTCCTTACATAATAAATAATTTTGCGGTAAAACCTTCAAATGAAGCTTATGTAAATGCTGAATTAAATCAAATATTAGATTATAGTATTGTTCCTCAAGATTTATTTTCTATGAAAAAATGTTTAGCAGATGGTAATCCTTTTGTATTTGGAATTTATGTTTTTGATTCATTCGAAAATGTGGGTAATGATGGAATTGTTCCCGACCCAAATATAAATAATGAAAATATATTAGGAGGTCATGCAATTATAGCTGTAGGATATGATGATAATACTAAAATGTTTAAATTTGCTAATTCATATGGTAGAAGTTGGGGAAAGAATGGATATGGATTTATTTCTTATGACTATTTAACTAATAAAGATTTAACAGATGATTTATGGACTATTTATACAACAGAAAATGGACAACCTAATAATGTAAATATAAATAACAATAAAAATCATAATAATCATCATAATAAAAATAAAAATAAAAATAAAAACAAAAATAAAAAAAATAAAAATAAAAATAAAAATAAAGGAGGACGTAAAAATGTAGGAAGAAAATCAGTTAATGGAAAAAAAAATAAAAGTAAATTATTAAAAAGAAAATAAATAGACTTAATTTATCATAAAAAATATTTAAAATATAATCAAAAATTAGAGAAATGGAAAATTTTAATTATAAGTTTAATTTAAATATTAAAAGAAATAATAATTTTAAATATTTATTTAAAGCTCCTGTCAATTTAACTTTACCTTCTAATATTGATTTATCATCTAATCTAGATTTTATATATGACCAAAAAAGTCTAGGTTCATGTACAGCTAATAGTGTAGGATGGTTATATAAATATTATAGAAAATTATATAATCCATCTAGATTATTTATTTATTATTATACTCGTTTATTTGATCAATTTCAAGGTGATAATTCTGTTAAAATAGATGATGGTTCAACACTATTACAAAGTATGAATGTTCTAAAAAAAAAAGGAGTTGTTAGTGAAAAAAATTACCCATATTTAATAAATAAATTTCAAAAAAAACCTCCTAAAAAATTAAATAAATTTGCTAATCGAAATAAAATAAAAAGTTTTCATCAAGTTAATCAAGACATAAATAGTATAAAAAATATTTTAAGTTCTGGTACTCCTTTTGTTTTCGGTATTTATGTTTATTCTTCTTTTTTAAATTCATCTACTTTTAATACAGGTATAATTTCATATCCAAATGTATCTACAGAAAGAATTTTAGGAGGTCACGCTTTAGTTGCAATTGGATATGATGATACTACACAACTTATAAAGTGTGTAAATTCATTTGGAAGAAGTTGGGGTGATAATGGATATGCTTATTTACCATATAATTATATTTTAAATCCTCTTTTAACAGATGATTTATGGATGATATCTGATTTTGGATTAACTTTAAAAAATAAAATATTAAAAAGAAAAAAATATAAAAAAAATAATTATTTAAAAAAAAGAATTATTATAAAAAAAAAATAAATTAAAATTATTCGTTTATACATTTATTTAAACATTTAAATTGGATTTGATTAAATTTTATATCATCATAATCGTTATAAATTTTATCTTTTATTTTATATGAATTTTTAATAATAAATTCATTTTTATTTTTTTCAATACATTCTTCATAACATTTTTTGAGTTTAAAACTTTTTTCTATTAATTTTTCATGTTCTACTTTATTAAAATAATTCATTATAATATTTTAATTTAGATTTTTTTTATTAGATTTTATTTTTTAATTAGTTAAATAAAAAAAAATAATATCTTATATTAAGAATGAGTACAGATAAAAAGTTTGGACAAAATAATTTAATTAATAATAATAATAATAAAAATGAAAAAGAAAAACCATCAACACCTGGTCATTCTTCTTCAAAAGATTGGAATGATAGTGAAGTTAAATTATTAAAAAAATGGGGTGAACTTAGTGCATCTTATCGTGTTTTACATGATAAAGCACATCGTTATTACAAATTTAGAAATTATTTATTTACTATTCCCGTTATTATATTTTCTACTATTTTAGGTACAGCATCTTTCTCTCAAGAAACTTTTCCTGACCCATATAGAGCTTATATTCCTATGGGTATTGGTACTCTTAATATTATATCAGGTATAATTACAACTATTGCTCAATTTACTAGAGTTAGTGAATTAAGTGAAGCTAATCGGGTTGCATCTATATCATATGGTAAATTTTCAAGAAATATTGCTACTGAATTATCCCTCCCTCCTGAATTTAGAAGTTATACTGGTATTGATTTTGTTCAAATATGTAGAAGTGAGTTTGATAGATTAGTAGAACAAAGTCCAACAATTCCTTTAGAAATATTAAATCAATTTATGCAAGAATTAGAAGATGAAAATATACAAATTGAACAACCTGATGTTATGAAAGTATCACCTATAGAAGTATGGCAACCAACTAAAGAAGAAAAAGCTGCAAAAATAATAGCTAATGCTTTTCAAACAATGCATAATCGAAATCAAGATTTGAAAAAATCAGGAGTACAAAAAATGGCCGATTTAGTTGAAAAAAAGGGTTTAAGTACAATAAATAAAATAACTAATCAATTTTCATCTCCTGCTAAAAAAGAATCCCTAAATATTAATAAAAATAATATTCTAAAAGAAGAAAAAGATATAGAAAACCAAATAGATAATATTGTTGATACTAATAAAAAAAAATTAGGAGGTTTTATTGAAAAACAAATTGAAACAAGACAGAAAGAACTCAATTCTATGAACCAAAATAATATAGTTGGAAGAATAATGCAAAATAGTCCTTTTGGTAGTATGCGCGTTTTCAAAAAAGAAGTAAGTAAAGTTTTCGAAAAAGAAAAATCTCCTGATAATTCTTATGATATTATACCTAACGAATATGATAATAATAATAATAATAATAATGACAATAATAATAATAATAATAAAAATAATAATAATGATAATAATAATGATAATAATAATATTAATATTAATGAGTCTTTAAATATTAAACCTAATATTAAAAATATGATAGAAAAAGCTAAAAAGGGTTTAAATGATGAAGTTAATGAACTTAAAGATAATACTGAAAAAATTGTTGAAGAAATTAATGTTGAAATGAATCCAATAATTCAAGACAATAATGATAATGTTTAATTTTTATAAATTTTTTTTATAATTATAATAATATTTAAAATATTATTATATTTAACTTCCTTTTCCAATCAACATCATTATTGATACATAGTATTCATAATAATTTGATTTAAAATATGTGATTGTTTCAGTAAAATTAATGCAATTTTCATTTTTAATTAAGAATTCTACAAATAAATTTGCAAATTCTTCTGGAGTAAATTTTTCAATATTTTGAATAATTGAAATGAAATTTGTACAATCCATTTATTATATTATTTAATTAATTAATTTAAAATATGTATAAAATAAATTGATTTTTTTTATTTTCATTTTTTTAATTTTAATAATTTTACGTTAATATTTATAAAATCTATATTTTTTTAAACGTAAATAAAAAATAAAAAAAATGAAAAATTTGCAATTAACCATTCTATTAATAGTGAAAATTTAATAAAACATTCTAAAATGAGTAGTTTTAATTTTAATGTTGATTTTAATTTAGCTTTGGATTATACTTTTTTTATTGTTAAAAAACTCATTGATGTTTTTAACAAAAAAATAGAATCTAATTCAAATCATAAAATATATATTGATATTTATGATTATTTATTTGAGAATTTTGAATCAAAAGATTTATTGAAAGATTATGTTAATAATTTTTTAAACCTTTATAGTAAAAATAATGGTATTAAAAATTGTTTTAAACCTTCTATAAAATGTAATGATTTAAATGAATTAAATAATCAATTTAATAATTTTTTTATTAAAAGATTTTGTGAATTTTTAATTGAATTAGCATTAGCTTATCCTTCATCTCGTATTGATTTTTTAAAAAAAATTAAAAAAATTGAAGAAGAAAATTGTCATTTTGTTCCTCATTCCTCAAAATTTTTATTAAAAATTTTTGATTTAATAACTTTTGAAGAATTAATTAGTAATAATGATAATGATAATAGAAAACATATTAATATTGGATTTACACAAGAAATTAAACAAAATACTGATAATAACAGACCATTTAGTTTTAGTACAAATAGTTTACCTATGCATAATTTTAGTGGATTTACATCAGAAATTAAACAAAATACTGATAATAACAGACCATTTAG
>JACCEC010388305.1_pt1 | contig 10581 bp, 14 predicted proteins | sample 7450121 | NCBI WGS metagenome assembly JACCEC01 (sample SAMN15323455, study PRJNA562643) | freshwater metagenome | isolation source: river surface water | place: USA:Blue River Watershed | collected 2017-08-18 | reverse complement strand
GATGGACGCCGTGGGCGCCGACAAGAAATTTGACGGTGGCCGTTCCAGCGGTGTTTGCTACACCCACGACCGCAAGTCTTACCAAAAGTAAGCCATGATTCCCCTGTCGCAAATGGCGGCGGCGGGACAAATGCCTGTTGCGCCAGGCCCTTCGGCCAGCCCTGAACAAACACGGCTGGCCGCACTTGTTCCCCAGCCCGTTTTACCGCAGCCGCCGCAGTCGGCCAACCCGATTGAGCAAGCCTATTTCGACCGGCTGACGAACGACTATCCCGGCCTGGTCGCGCAATACGCCAAGGAACCCGAATCCGAAGGCGGCAAAATCATCAACACCGACATTGCCAGGGAAATGTCGCCGGAATACAAGGCCGACCGCACGAAGTCGGCTGACGTTCATGAGCCGTCCAGCGCGTTCATGAAAAAGCTGTATGCCGACAAGCTGTCCAAACCTACCCCAAAGGGCAAAGACAACACCGTGGTTTTTACCGCGGGCGGCACGGGGGCCGGGAAAACCACCGCATTGCAAGCATCCCGCCAGGTGTCTGAAGGCGTTCGAAACGCCGAGATGGTTTACGACACCAACATGAACAGTTTTGACAGCGCCGACAAAAAGATTCGCCAAGCGCTGGACAACGGGCGCAAGGTGTCCATTATTTACACCTACCGCGACCCGGTGGAAGCCTTATCGAACGGCGCCCTGAAGCGGGCCGTCCGAATGGAACAGGAAATGGGCACTGGCCGCACCGTTCCCCTGTCCGAGCATGCCAAAACGCACATTGGCGCCCGCAAGGTGGTCGAGCAGCTGCAAGACAAATACAAAGACCATCCCAAAGTCAAAATCCAAGTCATTGACAACAGCCGCGGCCCAGGTAAGGCTATGTTAAGCAGTCTTGACAAGCTACCTAAACTGGACGAAAATGCAATAAGGAAAGGATTACAGGATGCCCTTGAACAAGCCCACCGAACCGGCGCCATTTCGCCCGCAATCTACCGAGGAACGGCAGATTACGCCCGCTGAACATCGGGAGGGCCGGTTGCACGAAAAGGCAACCGAGCAAATGGCAAATGACATGGCCGCGGCCCTGAACCGCGCCATCAACCAGGACAAAATGCCCAATGTCTGAAATCAAATGTGGCGATTGCCGGTTTTTTGCCAACGGCCAGGTCATGGGCAGCTGCCGCCGCTATCCGGCCCAGCAGAACAAGCATCAGAACGATTGGTGCGGTGAGCATCAGCCCAAAATGATGGTTTTGCCGGTCTACGACATCATGACCGACGAAACCACGATGGCCGAAGTGCCCGCCCCCATGAAAGCCAAGCCTGGAAGGAAGCCCAAGAATGCTGCAACCCCTTCGTGACCGCGTGATTGTCAAGCCGCTGGTGCGCCAGCTGTCGGACATCATCATTGTGGACAACAAAGAGCCATTCAACGAAGGCACGATTGTCGCTGTCGGCCCGAAGGTATATGAGGCAAAGGTCGGCGACTTCATCAAATACGGCAATGGCGATTACCTGAAATGGCCCATCCACCGCATTGACGGCCAGGATTACCAGATCATCCAGGAAGCCGACATTGCTTGCGTGGTCGAACAGTGACTGAGGGAAAACCCTGCCATGACAAAAGCGCACAGCAAACCCATCCCGAAAACGACCACCGGCAAGGGAAAGAACTACAACCCCACCGACAAGGGCGCCGGGATGACCGCCAAAGGCAGGGCCGAGTACAACGCCAAGAATGGCGCCAATCTGAAGCCGCCCGCCCCCAATCCCAAAACCAAAGCTGACGCTGGCCGCAAAGCATCCTTTTGCGCCAGAATGGAAGGGGTTGTGAAGAAGGCCAAAGGCCCTGCGGAACGAGCCAAAGCCAGCCTAAAAAACTGGAACTGTTAAACCACCTGAAAGGAAATCCAAATGCCCAATACCAAAGCCCAAGGCGTCGCATACAGCGACCCGCAATTCGAAAGCCTGGTTGTAACTGGCGCATCCACTCTGGGCGCTGTTTCGGCGTCGTCCGTAAGCACCACTGGCACCGCCGCCGCGTCCAACGCTGTCGCTGGTCTTTACTTCCTGACCACGGCGATTACCGCCAACACCACGACCACGACCGCCCCGGTCGGTTCGCTGGCGACCACGACCAACGCCACCGGCACCGGCAAGCTGTTCATTTCGGACGGCACCAAGTGGCAATACCCGGTTGTTGCCTGATGACGCCCAGGGGGGCGGTCAATCTGCCCCCCTTGCATGAAAAATAAGAATTAAAGGTATGTGATGACACTGGAAGCCCTACAAAAGCGCCTGGCAGAACTGCAAAGCATGGCAAACCAGACCAACATGCGGCTGCTGCAAATCAGCGGGGCCATTCAGGACACCCAGTTCTGGATTGGCGAAATGACCAAAGCCAAAGAGGAAGCAAATGCCACTGATTCGGTCGATGACGCCAAAGGCGTTTGAAAAGAACGTAAAGGCCGAAATCAAGGCCGGAAAGCCGCCCAAACAGGCGGTTGCCATTGCTTATGACATCAAGCGCGATGCCGCCGCCGGTGTCAAAAAAACCGCGGCACTGCTGAAAAAGCCCAAGAAATGACCGAAGCCGCAACCACCGCCAAAAAGAAGCCCAAAGCCGAAAAGGCCAGCGGCACGGTTGCGCCCGTAAAACGCCCCGTCGGTCGACCATCGGTTTATGACCCCCGGTTTTGCGACGAATTGATCGAACTGTTCAGCCAGCCCGCCACCAGGGAAGTCACCCTGAAGGACGCCAAGGGCAACGAGCGCGTCGAAATCCTGCCCGGAACTTTCCCGACTTTGGCCCGCTTTGCCGCCATGATCGGCGTCACCAGGGAAACCCTGCACGATTGGGCCACGGCCAAAACCCCCGAAGGCGAACTAAAGCATCCCGATTTTTCTTACGCCTACAAAAAGGCCAAGGAATTCCAGGAAGCAAATCTGGTCGAAGGCACGATGGCGGGCGCTTACAACAGCACGTTCGCCATTTTCACGGCCAAAAACGTCCTGGGCTGGCGCGACAAGACCGAGCAGGAAATCACCGGCAAAGACGGCACCCCGCTGACGGGGATTCAGGTTTCTTTTGTGACGCCCAATGGAACATCAGCAAGCGGTTGACCGGGCGATTGCCAAGGCCGAATTCCCCATTAAGTTGGAAGGCCTGTTCAAAAAGTCCCGATACAAGGTTTGCTGGGGTGGCCGCGGTGGCGCCAAGTCCTGGGGGATTGCCCGGGCGCTGTTAATTAAGGGAGCCAAAAGCACCCTTCGCATCCTTTGCGCCCGTGAATATCAGACCAGCATCAAGGATTCCGTTCACAAGCTGCTGTGCGACCAGATCGAAGCCCTGGGTTTGCTAGGGTTCTACGAAATCACCCAGAACAGCATCCGGGGCCGCAACGGCACCGAATTCGCCTTCATCGGCCTGAAGAACAACCCGACCAACATCAAATCGTTCGAAGGCGTGGATGTCTGCTGGGTCGAAGAAGCGCAGACGGTCAGCCGGTTTAGCTGGAACATCCTGATTCCGACCATTCGAAAAGAGGGTTCCGAAATCTGGGTGTCATTCAACCCGGAACTGGAAACCGATGAAACCTACCAGCGATTCGTCGTCAACCCGCCCGCGGACTGCATCCAGATCAAAATTAACTGGTACGACAACCCTTGGTTCCCGGAAACGCTGCGCCTGGAAAAAGACGCACTGAAGGCCAGGGACGAGCAGGCATACAACCAGGTTTGGGAAGGCCTATGCCGCCAGACCGTGGACGGCGCCATTTTCGCCAGGGAAATGCAGCAAGCCGAAATGGATGACCGCATTACGCGGGTGCCATACGATGCGACCAAGCCGGTTCACGCTGTATTTGACTTGGGCTGGTCTGACCAGACGGCCATTTGGTTCCTGCAATTTGTAGGAATGGAAACGCGCCTGATTCGCTACATGGCGGGCAGTCAAATGACCATGAGCCACTACCTGGCGCAAATGCAGACGCTGGGTTACGTTTATGACACCCTTTGGTTACCGCATGACGCCGAGAACAAAACCCTGGCGGCGGCGGGCAAGTCAATCGAAGACATTGTGCGGGCGGCTGGCTACAAAACCCAAATCATGCCGCGGGTGTCCGTGATTGATTCAATCAACGCGGCCAGGACGATTTTCCCGAATTGCTGGTTTGACCGCGACAATTGCGCCGACGGCCTGACATGCCTTCGGCATTACCGTTATGAGGTCGACCCAGACACCGGGCAGTTTGGCCGCACCCCGCTGCATGACCAATACAGCCACGGAGCCGACGCATTCAGGTATATCGCCTTGATGGTCAAAGAGCCGCCCAAAACGAAGCGGCAGCGCGTCGTTGCGCCAGCTGGCAGTTGGATGGGATAATTTCTGAAGAAAAGGGGCTTATATGAGCGACTATCAAGACAACGACGGCGATTCGCGCATCACGGATGCAATCCAGTTCATGCGCCTGTCGGCTGAAGCCGAATCCAATAACCGCACGGAAGCCCTGCAAGACATCAAGTTTGCCGCGGGCGACCAGTGGCCGGTGGAAATCCAGAACAGCAGAAACCTTGAGGCCCGGCCCTGCCTGACCATCAACAAAATTGATGCGTATGTGCGCCAGGTTACCAACCAGCAGCGCCAGCAACGACCGCGCATCAAGGTGCATCCCGTCAACAACGAAGGCGACCTGAAAATCGCCCAGGTGATTGAAGGCATTACCCGTCACATCGAAGTCAATTCCAGCGCCGACACCGCCTATGACACCGCGTTCGATTACGCCGTCCGCATGGGCTGGGGCTTTTGGCGAGTGGTCACTGACTATGTGCGGGAAGATTCGTTCGACCAGGAAATCTACATTGAGCAGATCGACGACCCGTTCAGCGTTTATTTCGACCCCAATTCAATTGCGCCCGATGGTTCAGACGCTGAAAAGTGCCTGATTACCAAAGTCATGCCGAAAAGCGTATTTCGGCAAATGTACCCAGGCGCTGACGATGGCAGCGGATTCATGCCGCGTGGTGTGGGTGACGACAGCGCCGAATGGGTGACGAAGGAAGACGTTCGAATTGCCGAGTATTTTTACATTGAGCGCAAAAAGGCCACCCTGGTTTTGCTGTCGGATGGCACAAAAGCATTTGAAGACGAATTGCCCAGCAAAGAAGTGCTGGAGGAAAGCGGCATTGCCATCATTGACAAGCGCCCCAGCTGGCGCAAGGTGGTCAAGTGGTGCAAGCTGACCGCAATGGAAGTCCTGGAAGAAAAGGAATGGCCGGGCAAATGGATTCCCGTCGTTCCGTGCTACGGCGCCCAGGTCATTGTTGAGGGCAAGCGCAAGAAATACGGCCTGGTTCGGTTCGCCAAAGACCCGCAGCGCATGTATAACTTTTGGCGCACCAGCATGACCGAGAGCATTGCGCTGGCGCCGAAAGCCAAATGGCTGCTGGCTGAAGGCCAAGACGAAGGTCACGAAAACGAATGGGCGCAAGCCAACATCAAGTCGATGCCGGTTTTGCGTTACAAGCAAAAAGACATCGAAGGCCAGCCTGCCCCGCAGCCAACGCGCATCCAGCCGGAGCCGCCGCCCGAGGGCATCATGATTGCGGCCAGCGCCATTTCGGACGACCTGCAAACCGTCCTAGGCATTTTCGACCCGGCGCAAAAGATGCCTGGCAACATTTCGGGCAAAGCCCTGAACGGCCAGCAGCAGCAGGTTGACCTGTCGAACTTCCATTTCTACGACAACATGACCCGCAGCATCAAGCACACGGGCAAAATCATTCTGGATTTGATTCCTAAGATTTACGACACCCAGCGCGTGATGCGAATCATTGGCGTTGACGGTCGCCCCGACATGGTGACGATCAACGAGAAAACCGCGGTGGGCAAGGTGCTGAACAACATCACGGTCGGCGAATATGACGTTGTGATGGACACCGGCCCCGGCTACAACAGCAAGCGGCTGCAAGCGGTCGAAGCAATGGCGCCGCTGATGGCTCAGCCGGAGATTTTCCAAGCCGCGGGCGACCTGATGTTCCGCAACATGGATTTCCCTGGAGCCGATGTGATTGCCGACCGCCTGGCAGCAATGAATCCGCTGGCGCAGATTGACGAAAAACTGGACATCCCGCCGCAGATTCAGATGAAGCTGAAACAGCAGGAACAGGCCCTGCAAGATGCCCAGCAGCAGCTGGTCGCCATGCAGCTGGAAATCAACAACCGCGGCCAAGTTGCCATGATTCGGGAGGAAGGCGCCAACAAGCGCAAGCTGATGGATGTCACCGCCCGCGCTTTCAACACCGAAACCATCAACGAGGCCAAGGTCAACCAAACCAACGTCAAGGCGGTCACCGACCAGAACAAAGCCGAACTGGACGCCATCGTCCAGCTGATGCTGCACAACATGGACACCGCCCGATTGATGCAGGAAATCGAGCGACGCAACCGGGAGCAGACCGATTACACCAGCCTGGCCGAGCAGGAAATTCACCAGAACGCCAATCCGTTCATCGGTGGCCCGGCGGTCATCCAGCAAGCCCCGGCCCCGCAAATGGTGACACCGCCCAATATGCCGCAAATGCCAGCCCCAGAAATGGGCGCAGGTATGCCACAATAATTGACAGCCACCTAAACATGGCTGAAAATGAAATAACCCTACCCGTGGGGTTCACGGGGCAAATTCTTAGGGAAACCTATGTCATTGGAAGAACGGTTGGCCGCAAATGTGGTCACCAGCGAAAATTTAGCTGAATTCACGGCCCAGAAACTTGGTTTAGCTGAACCCCAGCAAGCGGAACCCGCGGCGTCGGAAGGCGAAAGCCCCGACGAGCCGGACACCGCGGCGGGTCAGAGTGGACAAGATGGGGAAGGTGATGATGCGACAGCAGCAGACGAGCAAGGGAAAGAGCGCAAGCCCAACCCGAAGATCGAAAGGCGCTTTTCGGAGATAACCAAGCAACGCGAGGCAGCGAAAGCGGAAGCCCAGCAGGAACGCGAAGCACGGTTGGCCCTGGAAGCCAGGCTGAAGGAACTGGAAGCCAAAGCGAATCCGCAACCGGCGCAAGCCCAAGCGAATGAACTTGGCCCGGAACCGCTGCCTGAACAGTTCAACGATATGTTCGAATACGCGAAAGCGTTGGCCGAATATACCGCTGACAAGAAGTTGATGGAACGGGAACAGCAAGAAGCCCAACGCAAAGCGGCGGCTGAACAGGAATTGAAATTCAAAGCCTGGGCAGAGCGAATCGACAAAGCGAAGGCTGAATTGCCGGATTTCGACGACATGGTGCAGAGCAGCGAGGTGTCAGTATCTGACCCGGTGCGTGATGCAATCATGGAAAGTGAAGTAGGGCCAAAAATCCTATATCACTTGGCCGAAAACCCCGAATTTGCCACGAAATTAAATGGCATGTCCGTCATTTCTGCCTTGCGAGAAATTGGGAAGCTGGAAGCCAGGCTGGAAAAACCCGCCCAGGCCACCGGCACGGAACGCGCCCCGACCGGCACGACTGTTGTTGGAAAATCAAGAGCGCCAGCGCCAATCACGCCTATTCGTGGTGGGGCTTCCGGCAAGGAAACGGGCGTGGATTCCAACGGTGAATTCCACGGTTCATTTCAGGCATGGAAAGCCGCACGACTTGCGGGCAAGATTCGCTGACAACAAACCTTTTTCATAGGAAAGAATCATGTCCAACAATCTGCTTACCATTAGCAAGATCACCAACGAAGCGTTGATGGTCTTGGAAAACGAACTGACCTTCACTTCCGAAGTTGACCGCAATTACGACGACCAGTTCGCCGTGGTTGGCGCCAAAATCGGCAACACCCTGAACGTCCGTCGTCCTGGCCGTTTCATCGGCACCACCGGCCCGGCGCTGAACGTTGAAGATTTCAACGAAACCAGCGTTCCGGTCACGCTGTCCACTCAATTCCACGTTGACACCCAGTTCACCACGCAAGACCTGGCCCTGTCCCTGGATATGTTCAGCGACCGCGTTCTGAAACCCGCGATTGCCGCCATTGCCAACAAGATTGACTATGACGGCCTGACGATGGCGAAGAACAACACCGCCAACATCGTCGGCACCGCTGGCACCCCGCCCACTGGCCTGATTACCTACCTGACCGCAGGTGCGTATCTGGACAGCGAAGGCGCGCCCCGCGACGGTCGCCGTTCGTGCATCATCGAACCGTTCACCAGCGCCACCATCGTGGACAGCCTGAAAGGCCTGTTTGTTCCTTCCGATGTCATCGGCAAGCAATACAGCAAAGGCCTGATGGGGCGTGACTCGGCTGGCATGAACTGGAAGATGGATCAGAACGTTGTGCCGCAGACCTTTGGTTCGTACAGCGGCAAAACCCTGACCACGAACACCGCAACCTTCACCGGTTCGCTGACCACCGGCTGGGCGCAGACTTCGACCATCACCCTAACCGCTTCCGCGGCCCTGACCATCAACCAAGGCGACGTTATCCAAATCGCTGGCGTTTATGCCGTCAACCCGCAGAACCGCCAGGCTTACGGTTCGAACAAACTTCGCAATTTCGTTGTGACTGCCACCACGGCGGTCGGCACCGGCGGCACTGCTGTGACCGTCAGCCCGGCCATCATCACCGGTGGTCAGTTCCAGAACGTTGTTGTGTCGTCCACTTCGGCCACCGCAGCTGTGACCCCGTTCAACAACACCGGCACCGTGTCGCCGCAGAACATCGTGATGCACCGCAATGCGTTCACGCTGGCAACCGCCGACCTGGAACTGCCGGACGGCGTTCACTTCGCTGGCCGTGCAAGCGACAAAGACCTGGGCCTGTCGATTCGCGTGGTGCGTCAATACACCATCAACAACGACAGCATCCCGACCCGTCTTGATGTCCTTTACGGCTGGGCGCCGCTGTACCCCGAACTGGCTTGCCGCGTGGCATCCTAAAAGGGAATCGGGGGGAGAAATCCCCCCTTAACCAATTAACATTTTTGGAGAATTCACATGAGCAATCCCGGGCCAGCATCAACCCAAACCAACCATCCTTCGGGCCTTGCGACCAACCAGGCGATTCGTCTGTTGGCTTCGTATCAGGGCGTTAACGTCAACGCAACGGGCGACACCGTTCTGCCGGTTCAAAACACTGGCCGCTTTTCCGTGTCGAACGTTGTTTGCACGAACGCCAGCACCAGCCTGACCACCGCGACCGCGGGCCTGTTCACGGCCCCGAACGCTGGCGGCACGGCCATTGTGGCTGACGCTGCACTGTCGGGCCTGACTTCGGCCAGCGTTGTTTCCCAGCGCACCGTGGCATCCACTGCCGCGCAAACTGGTGGCAACCTGTACCTGAACGTTGGCACCGCCCAAGGCGCCGCCGCAACGATGGATGTTTTCGTTTACGGCTACGACCTGACGTTCCTGCCTTAATTCGGCATGAGAGCATGAGAAAAGCCGCCCCTAACCAGGGTGGCTTTTTTCTATTCGAAGTGTAAAATTTTGCTTATCTACGAAAGGGGCGAAAATGGTTAATCTGTCTGCAATGCGACTCAGTGGTCGCACCTACACCCTGGATTTGACGACCAGCGCCAGCAACGCGCTATTGATTGAATCGACGACCAATGACCAAACCAATTACGTTTCCCTGCTGAACACCGGCACCGGCGTTGCGGCCATTGAAATGGGCAACGCATCGGGCACCGTCAAAACCCCAGCGATTGCAAGCACCGGCAACGCTGGTTCGTTTGTTCTTCCCGCCAGCATGAATTTTCCCATTGTGATTGCGGCCCCCAAGGCGCCGTTCTACATCAAAGGGATTAGCAGTGGCACGAACACCCTTTACATTACTGCCATTCAAGCGGATTAAGGGGGGATTGGGATGTCCAATCAAGCCGCCGTTACGTCAACGACAAACATCGTGCCCGTTCAGGGCATTTTTGAACCAGCCCCAACGTTTGACCTGATTACGCTGATTGGGCCAGCTGGAACCCCGTTTTATGCCAAGGTCAACCCGCTTCAATCTGGGTTGCACATCACCGACAGCACGATTGACAGCACCCCGATTGGCGCCACTACCCCGTCCACCGGGGCGTTTTCGTCTGGCACTGTTGCCGCGGCCCCGGTTGGCGCCCTTGACCTGGTAAACAAACAGTACGTCGATTATTTCGCCGCGGGTCTAAGCTGGAAACAGCCGGTCAACGCGGCCACCCTGTCGAATGTCGCCAGCCTGTCGGGGCTGCAAACCATCGACGGCGTTTCGCTGCTTGCTGGCGATACTGTCCTAGTCAAAAATCAAAGCGCAGCTGCCGACAACGGCATTTATGTCGTTTCGTCTGGCGCCTGGACGCGCAGCATCGGTGCCGACACTTGGAACGAATACGTCGGCGCGATTGTTTTTGTCGTGTCCGGTTCCCAGGCTGATTCGGCTTGGTATTCCACCGCGCAGCCTGGCGGCACGTTGGGCACGACGGCCATCAATTGGTCGAATTTCTCGGTTTCTTCGACCTACACCGCGGGCACGGGTCTGACCCTAGTCGGCACCCAGTTCAGCATCACGCCTGTTGGCACGGCTGGCACCTACGGTTCCGCTTCGGCGGTGCCGGTTT
>JACCEC013088711.1_pt1 | contig 10583 bp, 8 predicted proteins | sample 7450121 | NCBI WGS metagenome assembly JACCEC01 (sample SAMN15323455, study PRJNA562643) | freshwater metagenome | isolation source: river surface water | place: USA:Blue River Watershed | collected 2017-08-18 | reverse complement strand
GAGGGCTGCGTGCCGGGCGGCACCCTGCGCAACTTCGAGAGCTACGGCGACAAGATCGGCGCCCTCAGCGAGGAACAGAAGCAGCTGCTGTGCGACCCGCAGACCAGCGGCGGCCTGCTGGTCGCGGTCGCGCCCGAGGGCGAGGCCGAGTTCCTGGCCGTCGCAGCCGAACTGGGCCTGACCTTGGCGCCGATCGGCGAGATGGTCGCGCGCGGCGCGCACGCGGTCGAGGTGATCTGATGGCCGAAAACGTCACCGATTTCCGCGCGCTGTTCCTGCGCGACACGCCGATGATGGACATGCGCGCGCCGGTCGAGTTCGCGCTGGGCGCCTTTCCCCACGCGGTCAACCTGCCGCTGATGAGCAACGAGGAGCGCGCCAAGGTGGGCACCTGCTACAAGCAGCAGGGCCAGGAGGCGGCGATCAAGCTCGGGCACCAGCTGGTCTCGGGATCGATCAAGGCCGAACGCATGGCGGCCTGGTCCGACTTCGCGCGCCAGCATCCGGACGGCGTGCTGTACTGTTTCCGTGGCGGGCTGCGCTCGCAGACCGTGCAGCGCTGGTTGCGCGAGGCCGGCATCGACTATCCGCTGGTGGTCGGTGGCTACAAGGCGATGCGCACCTTCCTGATCGAGACCATCGCCCAGGCAGTGGCTGAATGCGAGCTGGTCGTCGTCGGCGGCATGACCGGCACCGGCAAGACCGACGTCATCGCCCAGCTCGACAACGCGATCGACCTCGAGGGCCGCGCGAACCACCGCGGCTCGGCCTTCGGCAAGCGCAGCACGCCGCAGCCGACCAACATCGAGTTCGAGAACCGGGTGGCGATCGATTTCCTGCGCAAGCGCGCGGCCGGCATCAAGCAGTTCGTGCTCGAGGACGAGAGCCGCTGCATCGGCAGCTGCTCGCTGCCGCCGGTACTGCACGCCGCGATGCAGACCGCGCCACTGGTCTGGCTGGAAGACAGCTTCGAGAACCGGGTCGAGCGCATCCTGCGCGACTACGTGGTCAGCCAGCTCGGCGACCATGTCGCGCTGCATGGCGATGAGGCCGGTTTCGAGCGCTACGCCGAGCAGCTGCTGAAAAGCCTGGCCGGCATCGTCAAGCGTCTGGGCGGCGAGCGCTACCAGCGGCTCGATGCCATCATGCGCCAGGCGCTGGCGCTGCAGCGTGAAAGCGGCGCGGTCGATCTGCACCGCGACTGGATCGCCGGCCTGCTGCGCGAGTACTACGACCCGATGTACGCCTTCCAGCGCCAGAGCAAGGCGGATCGCATCGTCTTCGCTGGCGAGCAGCAGGCGCTGGTCGATTGCCTGCGCGAGCGCGCCAAGGGCTGATCCTGGTCAGCGGGTCAGGGCCCGCCGCGCCAGCAGGCTGCCGGCATCGACCAGCATGACCAGCGCCAGCATCGCCAGCAGGATGGTCGCGGTCTTGGGCATGTGAAACAGCCCGAGGTGGAAGGACAGCAGCTGGCCCAGGCCGCCGGCGCCAACCACGCCGAGCACGGTAGCGGCGCGGATGTTGTTCTCCCAGCGGTACAGCGTGTAGCTCAGCAGCTGCGGCAGCAGTTGCGGCAGCGTGGCCCAGAGCAGGATCCGGCCTTCGCCGACGCCCTGGATGCGCAGCGCGGCGGCCGGACCGGGCGGGGCGTTTTCCAGCGCCTCGGCGAACAGGCGGCCCAGCACGCCGCTGGTGTGCAAGGCGAGTGCCAGCGTGCCGGCGAACGGCCCCAGCCCGGCCGAGACCAGCAGCAGCGTGGCCCAGACCAGCTCGGGAATCGAGCGCAGCACATTGAGCAGCAGGCGCGCCAGGCCGCGCAGGCGCGCATTGTCGCCCTCGTGCAGTCGCGCCGCCGGCAGCGCCAGCGCCAGGCCGGCGAGCGCGGCCAGCAGCGTGCCCAGCGCCGACATCGCCAGCGTCTCCCAGGCCGCCAGCGCGACCTTGCGCAGGAAGTTCGACCCCAGCTCGGGCGGATAGAACTCGGCCACGAAGCCGCCCATGCGCGCCAGAGCGTCGCGTGACAGGAACTGCGCCCATTGCAGATCGAGCGAGACCAAGCTCGCCGCCACCAGCAGCATCAGCAGGGCCGTGAAGGTCCAGCCGCGCAGTCGCGACTCCAGCTCGCGCGGCGGCAGCCGGCAGGGCAGTCTGCTGGAATGGGCTGCCGGTTTCCGGTTTTCTGCCATCAGCCGAGCTCCTTCCTGCGCCAGGCGCTGACGCGATCGGCCAGCGCCACCAGTGCGATGAAGACCAGCAGCATGGTCGCGACCTCGCCGCCGGCGAACATCTTCATCGAGCTGTCGAGCTGCTGGCCCAGGCCGCCGGCGCCGACCAGCCCGAGCACGACCGAGCTCCTGATCGCGCATTCCCAGCGATAGACGGTGTACGAGCTCAGTTCGGCGGCGCAGGCCGGCAGCAGTCCATAGCAGAAGGCCTGGATGCGGCCGCAGCCGTTGCGCAGCAGCGTCGTGGCGGCATGCGTCTCGCCGCTTTCCAGGATCTCGGCATAGACCTTGCCCAGCATGCCGGCATAGGTCAGCGCGATCGCCAGCACGCCAGCGGTCGGCCCCAGCCCGACCACGCGCACGAAGACCAGCGCCCAGACCAGCTCGGGTATGCTGCGCAGCGCGGCCAGCAGCAGGCGCACGCCCTGGCGCAGCCAGAACGGCAGCCTCGCCATGCGTCCGCTCAGCGCCGACATCGACAGCGCCGAGGTGGCGAGCAGCGCCAGGGGGGCTGCCAGCAGCCAGCCCAGCGCGACGCCGGCGGTCGCCATCGCGACCGTGCGCCAGGTCTCGCGCGCGACCAGCAGCAGGAAGTCCGCTTCATGCGCCAGCGGCCAGAAGCTGGAGAGAAAATTCGAGCTCGCGCGCAGGCTGTCGGGCTCCAGCAGCAGCCAGGGCCTGAACTCGGTGGCCACCAGCAGCGGCCAGATCAGGATCAGCGCGGCAGCGCTCCACAGCAGCCGTCCGCGCCAGGCCGGGTCGCGGGGTGCGACATGCCGGCGAGCGCCGGTCTCGGTCACGGGATTCATGTTCATGCGTTCAACAGCGCATCACGACCGGTGCCGGTGGCGCAGCGGCGGGCATGGCGTCGGCGCGCAGTTCGTCCTCGTGCGCCTCGTAGAGCTGCGCCAATCTGGCTGCAGTGACCTGCGCCGACGGCAGGTCGAATGCGATGCGGCCCTCGCGCATGCCGATCACGCGCGGGAAATACTGCAGCGCGACATCGACCTGGTGCAGCGTGGCGACCAGCGTCACCCCGCGTGCGGCAGCCTGTTCGCGCAGCACGGCGACGGCCTGCTGCGAGCGCACCGGGTCGAGCGCGGCCAGTGGCTCGTCGAGCAGCCACAGGCGTGCCGGCGACAGCAGTGCGCGTGCCAGTCCGACGCGCTGGCGCTCGCCTCCCGATAGCCGATCGACGCGCTGGAACAGCTTGGCGCCGAGGTCGAACGGCTCCAGCGCCTCGAACGCCGCCGGGATGTCGCGCGGATAAAACAGCGACAGCAGGCTTTGTCCCAGGCTCATCGCCGGCAGGCGACCCGCGAGCACTGCGGTGACGACGCGCTGGCGCGGCGGCAGCGGCGGCATTTGCGGCGCCAGGAACAGCTCGCCGCGTTGCCGGCGCAGCTCGCCAGCAGCCAGCGACCAGGGGTCGCGCCCGCCAAGCAGCAGCCGGCCCGAAGACGGGCGCAGCGCGCAGGCCAGCAGTTGCAGCAGCGTGGTCTTGCCGGCGCCCGAGGGGCCGATGATGGCGAGCTGTTCACCGGCGGCTATCCGCAGCCCGATTGCCTTGAGCGCAGCCGCAGCAGAAGGCCGCGCCTGCGGATGGCGGGCACTGACTTCCTCAAGAGACAGCTCCAGGCCCTGGCCTGGACCGGTCACAGCAGCTCGGCGCTGCGCGCGGCAGCCTCGATGCCCTTGTAGTTGTCGGCCCTGGTCGGCACGAAGCGGGTCGCACGCTGCAGCTCGAGGATTTCCTTGCCTTCGGGCGTGGCCTTGCTCAAGTCCAGGAAGGCCTTGGCGATCTTCTCGCGCAGCGCGGCCGGCATGTCGGCGTGCACGGTCCAGTTGTAGTCGTAGTAGGCTGGCGTGGTGTAGAAGGCGCGCACCTTGGCATCGACCTTCTTGTCGGCGACGAACTTGTCCCAGACCGAGATGTTGAGCGCGCCGGCATTGACCTTGCCCGAGGCGACGGCAGCGATGGTCGCGTCATGCGCACCGCTGTAGGCGACGCGCCTGAAATCCTTCTCGGGATTGAGGCCGGCCTGCAGCAGGAAGCTGCGCGGCATCAGGTGGCCGCTGGTCGAGCTCTGCGAGCCGAAGCTGACATCCTTGCCCTTGAGGTCGGCGAGCTTCTGGATCGCCGGGTCGGCGCTGATGAACACGGAGCGGAATTTCTCGTCCTCCTCGCGCTGCACCAGCGGGATCGCCTTGCCGCCCGAGCGCACATGCGCCTGCACGAAGGTGAAGCCGCCGAACCAGGCCAGATCGATCTTGCGGTTGACCAGCGTCTCGACCGCGGCCGCGTAGTCGCTCACCGGGGTGAACTCGACCTTCATGCCGAGGCGGCTTTCCAGGTACTTGACCAGCGGCGCGGCCTTGCGTGCCAGCTCGGTCGGGGATTCGTCGGGGATGGCGGTCACGCGCAGCGTGGCCGGAGCGGTCTGGGCGAGGGCGGGAAGACCGGAGAGGAGCAGCGCAGCGCCAAGCAGCGCGCGGCGCGCGTTCGAATGCAGTTTCGTCATGAGGGTTCAGCCGTTCAATAGAGCCAAAGCCCGCGAGCATACCAAAACCGCGCCAGCGACCGAATCGTGCCCAGGATGATGACCCGCGCGGGCGGGATAATCGCGAGCCGGCCAGCGCACATCGCCTGGCGCCATTCCCATCCTGCCCTGATCATCCCATGGACTCGTCAACCTTGGTCCCGCAACGCCTGCGGGAGCTGCGCGAGCTGCTGCACCACCACGCCTACCGCTACTACACGCTCGATGCCCCCGAGATCCCGGACGCCGAATACGACCGCCTGTTTCGCGAGCTGCAGGCGATCGAGGCGGCGCATCCGGAATGCGTCACGCCGGACTCGCCCACGCAGCGCGTCGGCGGCCAGGTGCTCGACGGCTTCGCCACCGTGCGCCACCGCATGCCCATGCTCAGCATCCGTACCGAGACCGACACCGAGGCCAGCGGCGCCGAAAAGTTCGAGCAGCAGCTGCGCTCGCATCTGGCGACCGAGCAGCGCCGCGTCGATCGGGGCGAGCGCGAGCCGCTGCGCCCCGAGTCGCAAGCCATCGTGCAAGGCGGGGTGATCGATTTTGTCGCCGAGCCGAAGTTCGACGGCCTGGCGATCAGCCTGCGCTACGAGGCGGGCGTGCTGGTGCAGGCCGCCACGCGCGGCGACGGCGAGCAGGGCGAGGACGTGACGCAGAACATCCGCTCCATCGGCCAGATCCCGCTGCGGCTCGATGCCGGCACGCTGCCGGTACCGCCCGTGCTCGAGGTGCGCGGCGAGGTCTACATGCGGCGCGACGACTTCGATGCGCTCAACGAGCGCCAGCGCGCGCGCATCGCCGCCGGCGTCAAGGGCGAGAAAACCTTCGTCAACCCGCGCAACGCGGCCGCCGGCGCGGTGCGCCAGCTCGATCCGCGCATCGCCGCCGAGCGTCCCCTGAGCTTCTTTGCCTACGGCCTGGGCGACGTGACGCCAGCCGGGCAGGGCGGGCCGGACTTTGCCAGCCACCACGAACTGCTGCAGGCGCTGAAAAGCTGGGGCCTGCCGGTCTCCGACCTGGTGCAGCGCTGCCAGGGCGCGACCGAGCTGGTCGCCTACCACCAGCGCATCGGCGCGCTGCGCGACCACTTGCCGTTCGACATCGACGGTGTGGTGTACAAGGTCGATTCGCTGGCGCTGCAGCGCGAGCTCGGCTTCGTCACGCGCGAGCCGCGCTGGGCGGTGGCGCACAAGTACCCGGCGCAGGAGCAGATGACCGAGGTGCTGGCGATCGAGGTCCAGGTCGGGCGCACCGGCAAGCTCACGCCGGTGGCCAAGCTGGCGCCGGTCTTCGTTGGCGGCGTGACGGTGTCCAATGCCACGCTGCACAACGAGGGCGAGGTGCGGCGCAAGGACGTTCGCGTCGGCGACCGCGTCATCGTGCGCCGCGCCGGCGACGTGATTCCCGAGGTCGTCGCCGTCGTGCCGCTGGGCGCGGACGCCAGTCTGCCGCCCGAGGCTGTCGATGCGGCCGGCGATCCCGCTGGCGCTGGCGGCTCCGCAGACCCGCAGCCGGACCTGTTTGCCGTTGCGCGTGGCCCGGTGTTTGCCATGCCGGCCTGCTGTCCGGTCTGCGGCAGTGCGGTCGAGCGCGAGGAGGGCGAGGTCGATCACCGCTGCAGCGGCGGACTGTTCTGCCCGGCGCAGCGCAAGCAGGCGCTGCTGCACTATGCGCAGCGGCGCGCGCTCGACATCGAGGGTCTGGGCGACTGGCTGGTCGAGCCGCTGGTCGATGCCGGCCTGATCCAGGTTCTGCCCGACCTCTATCTCCTGCGCGTGGAGCAGCTCGCCGGCCTCGACCGCATGGCGGAGAAGTCGGCGCAGAACCTGGTCGATGCGCTGCAGCAGTCGCGCCGCACGACGCTGGCGCGCTTCCTGTTCGGTCTGGGCATCCGTCATGTCGGCGAGGCGACCGCCAAGGAGCTGGCGCGCCATTTCGGCAGTCTGGATGCCATCATGAATGCCAGCGAGGAGCAGCTGTTGCAGGTAGCGGACGTCGGCCCGATCGTCGCGCACAGCCTCCTGACCTTCTTCGGCCAGCCGCACAACCGCGAGGTGGTGCAGCAGCTGCGTGAGGCCGGCGTGCACTGGACCGAGGGCGAGCCTTCTGCCGCGGCACAGCTGCCGCTGGCGGGCCAGACCTTCGTGCTGACCGGCACCCTGCCCAGTCTGGGCCGCGACCAGGCCAAGGCCCTGCTCGAAGCCGCCGGCGCCAAGGTGGCGGGCTCGGTGAGCAGGAAGACACATTGCGTCGTCGCCGGCGCGGAAGCCGGCAGCAAGCTCGACAAGGCGCGTGAGCTCGGCGTGCGCGTGATCGACGAGGCCGGCCTGCTCGCACTGCTGGCGCAGCCTGCGGCGGGCGCGTAAACTGGATTGCGGGGCCGCGCACCGGGCGTGGCCGCAGGAGACCGAGCCATGACAGTACGCGAAATCCTCAGGATGGGCGACCCCAGGCTGCTGCGCCAGGCGCTGCCGGTGTCGCGCTTCGACGCGCCTGAGCTGCACCAGCTGCTGCAGGACATGCAGGACACGATGGCCGCGGCCAATGGCGCCGGCCTGGCCGCACCGCAGATCGGCGAGAACCTGCGCATCGTGATCTTCGGCAGCGGGCAGCATAACCCGCGCTACCCCAGCCAGCCGCCCGTGCCGCGCACCGTGCTGATCAACCCCGAGATCACGCCGCTCGGCGACGAGCAGGCCAGCGACTGGGAAGGCTGCCTGTCGGTGCCCGGGCTGCGCGGCATGGTGCCGCGTTACTCGCGCGTGCGCTACCGCGGCTTCGACGCCTGGGGCCAGCCGATCGAGCGCGAGGTCGAGGGCTTCCACGCCCGCGTCGTGCAGCACGAGTGCGACCACCTCGACGGCCGGCTCTACCCGACGCGCATGCGCGATCTGACGCAGTTCGGCTACACCGACGTGCTGTTTCCCGCGCTCGACACGCTGCCCGACTGATCAGTCCTTGAGCGCTTCGAGCAGTTCGGTCTCGATGTCGATCTGTGCCCGGTTGTGCTGCAGCGCCGGGCCGCTGACCAGGAAGGTGTCCTCGACCCGCTCGCCCAGCGTCGTGACCTTGGCCAGTTGCAGGTTGATCGCGTGCCGCGCCAGCACGCGCGCGATGCTGTAGAGCAGGCCGACGCGGTCGCTGGCCGAGATCGTCAGCACCCAGCGCTGGCCCTTGTCGTCGGGGTGCAGCGTGACGCGCGGCACCACGGGAAAGCTCTTGACGCGGCGTGACAGGCGACCGCGACCGGGCGCCGGCAGCGGCCCGCGCGACTCCAGCGTGCGCGCGAGCTCGACCTCGACCATCGCGATCAGCTCGCGATAGTGCTCCGACAGGTCGGGCGATACCAGCTGGAAGGTGTCGAGCGCGTGGCCGTCGCGCGTGGTGTGGATCTTGGCGTCCAGGATGCTGAAGCCCGCGCCGTCGAAATAGCCGCAGATGCGCGCGAACAAGTCGGCCTGATCGGCGGTATAGACCAGCACCTGCAGGCCCTCGCCCTCGGGCGACAGGCGCGCGCGCACCAGCGTCGGGTGCGGCGCGCCAGCGGCGAGCTGCGCCAGCGGACGCGACAGCATGCGCGTGTGCCAGGCGATCTCGTCGCCGCGGTGGCGCATGAAGTAGCTCACGTCGAGCTGCTCCCACAGCGCCTTGTGCGCCATGTGCGGCAGCGCCTGCAGCGCCAGCAGCGTGAGCGCCTCGCGCTTGCGCGCCTCGACCACCGCACCCTGGTCCGGGGCGCGACCGCCGAGCGCGTGCAGTGTGGCGCGGTACAGGTCCTCCAGCAGCCGGCCCTTCCAGCCGTTCCAGACCTTGGGGCTGGTGCCGCGGATGTCCGACACCGTCAGCAGGTAGAGCGCCGTCAGGCGCCGCTCGTCGCCGACCCGGCGGGCGAAGGCCGCGATCACGTCGGGGTCGCTCAAGTCCTGCTTCTGCGCCACGGTGCTCATCGTCAGGTGCTCGGCGACCAGGAAGGCGATCAGCGCGGCATCGTCGCCGCTGACGCCATGCTCGCGGCAGAAGCGCCGTGCTTCCTCGGCGCCGATCTGCGAGTGGTCGCCGCCGCGCCCCTTGCCGATGTCGTGGAACAGCGCGGCCGTGTACAGCAGCCAGGGCTTGTCCCAGCCGGCGGCCAGCTGCGAGCAGAACGGGTATTCGTGCGAATGCTCGGGAATGAAGAAGCGGCGCATGTTGCGCAGCACCATCATGATGTGCTGGTCCACGGTATAGACATGGAACAGGTCGTGCTGCATCTGCCCGACGATGTTGCGGAACGCCCACAGGTAGCGCCCGAGCACCGAGGTCTGGTTCATCAGCCGCAGCGCGTGCATCACGCCGTCGGGCTGCTGCAGGATCTGCAGGAAGGTCGCGTGGTTGCGCGGATCGCGCCGGAACGCCGCGTTCATCAGCGGGCGCGCGTTGTAGAGCGCGCGCAGCGTGCGCGCCGACAGGCCCTGGATGCCGGGCTGGCACTGGCACAGCAGGAAGGTCTCCAGGATGGCCTCGGGCTGCTCGCGGTAGAGGTCGTCGTGCGCGACCTCCAGCTTGCCGTCGCGATCGAGGAAGCGCGGGTTGACCGGGCGTGGCTCCGGGCTGGCCTGGCCGCCGCGCTGGCTGATGCGCTCCTCGATGTTGAGCCGCAGGATCTGGTTGAGCTGGCTGACCGCCTTGGCCGCCCAGTAGTAGCGGCGCATCAGCTGTTCGCTGGCGCGGCGCGCGCCCTTGGCTCCCGAACCCTGACCGGGCAGGATCGCGTGATAGCCGAACGATTCCGCCAGCGCCGCCTGCAGGTCGAACACCAGCCGGTCCTCGCGCCGGCGCGCGAGCAGGTGCAGCCGGGCGCGGATCAGGCTCAGCAGCGACTCGTTGGCCTTGATCTGGTGCACCTCGCGCGCGGTCGCCAGGCCGTTGCGCCCGAGCTCGTCCCAGCTGCGCCCGAGGCCGGCGGCCTTGGCCGTCCACAGCAGGACCTGCAGGTCGCGCAGCCCGCCGGGCGACTCCTTGCAGTTGGGTTCCAGCGAGTAGGGCGTGTTCTCGTATTTCTGGTGGCGCTGCTGCAGTTCGAGCAGCTTGGCGGTGTAGAAGGCCGCCGGGTCCATCGCCTGCATCAGTGCGGCATCGAGCCGCCGCCAGGCGCTGCGCGATCCTGCCACCGGCCGGTTCTCGAGCAGCGAGGTCTGCACCGTGATGTCCCGCGCCGCCTCGGCCAGGCACTCGCCGGGCGTGCGCACGCTGGAGCCGATCTCCAGGCCGACGTCCCAGCAGCAGCCGATGAAGGCCTCGACCCGGCTGCGCAGCGACTCGTCCGCCTCCAGGCTGGCGCCTTCGTGCAGCAGCACCAGCACGTCGATGTCGGAATAGGGAAAGAGCTCGCCGCGGCCATAGCCGCCGACAGCCACCAGCGCCATGCGCTCGTCGAGTCCCGCACCCTGCCAGAGCTGGCGCAGCAGTTCGTCGGTGCAGCGGCTCAGGCGCCGCAGCAGGCCCCGGATGGCCCGCGATCCCGGGCCGAGCGCGGCGATCTCGGCCAGCACGGCGGCCTTGCCCTCCCGGTAGCGCTGTTTCAGGGCGGGCAGGTCGATGCGGTCGCTCATGATGCGGGGGTCAGGTGCCGGGTCAGCAGCGGATGCCGTTCTTGACGAAGGCCGGCACGGGCGGCATGCCGGCGGACACCGTGAGGACCTCGTAGCCGGTCTCGGTCACGACGATGGTGTGCTCCCACTGCGCCGAGAGCGAGCGGTCCCGGGTCACGATGGTCCAGCCGTCGTTCATCTCCTTGAGCTCGCGCCGGCCCTGGGTGATCATGGGCTCGATG
>JACCEC010989401.1_pt1 | contig 10587 bp, 8 predicted proteins | sample 7450121 | NCBI WGS metagenome assembly JACCEC01 (sample SAMN15323455, study PRJNA562643) | freshwater metagenome | isolation source: river surface water | place: USA:Blue River Watershed | collected 2017-08-18 | reverse complement strand
GCCGGTGTAAAACGGATGGCAGACTGAACAAACTTCTACGTAGATAGATCCACTTGCAACTGTTGAGCGGGTAAGAAATTTTTCACCGCAACCACAAGTTACTTGGGTGTCTTTATATTCTGGGTGGATCTCTGGCTTCATCTTTCATTCCTTCTCTATGGCTGGGTCCGCAGCGAGGCGGTGAACCAGGTCATCGGTAATAGGCGCTAATGCTCTCGTATTACGTGGATTCCGCAAAATCCACGCTTACTGAGAGGCTACTTGCTGTCGTCAGGGCCAGCGGTGGTCTTCTGAATCTGCATCAAGAATTCCACGTTGGACTTTGTGCCCTTCATCTTCTCGAGCAATAGTTCGAGAGCTGCTTGTGGCTCAAGTGCATGGAGAACGCGACGTAGTTTCCAGACAATATTGAGCTCTTCAGTTCCCATAAGAATCTCTTCTTTACGAGTACCGGAGGCAACAACGTTGACCGCTGGGAAGATGCGCTTATCTGCCATCTTGCGATCGAGGATGAGCTCCATATTGCCAGTTCCCTTGAACTCTTCGAAGATAACTTCATCCATACGAGATCCAGTATCAACAAGAGCTGTTGCAAGAATGGTGAGCGATCCGCCATCTTCAATATTTCGAGCTGCTCCGAAGAACTTCTTTGGTGGATACAAAGCTGCTGAATCAACACCACCAGAGAGAATGCGGCCAGATGCAGGGGCGGCGATGTTGTAAGCACGACCCAAGCGAGTAATTGAATCGAGCAATACGACTACATCGTGTCCCATTTCTACGAGACGCTTTGCGCGTTCAATCGCAAGTTCAGCGATTGTGGTGTGATCATCTGCAGGTCGATCGAAGGTAGAAGCGATAACTTCGCCTTTCACGCTGCGCTGCATATCAGTAACTTCTTCTGGACGTTCATCAACCAACACAACCATCAAATGGCATTCCGGATTATTTTTTGTAATTGCATTTGCAATTGATTGCAAGACCATTGTCTTTCCAGCTTTTGGTGGCGAAACAATAAGTCCACGCTGACCTTTACCAATTGGCGCAATCAGATCAATAACACGAGTTGTTAGAACATTTGGTTCAGTTTCTAGTCTTAAGCGCTCCTGCGGATAGAGAGGAACTAGCTTTCCAAACTCAACGCGGCCTCGAGCTTCTTCAAAAGGCATGCCATTGATTGTCTCGAGAGTAATGAGTGGGTTGTACTTCTGACGGGTTTCACCTTCGCGAGCTTGGCGCACTTGACCTGTGACCACGTCACCTTTGCGAAGTCCATATTTGCGAACTTGTCCTTGTGAAACATAAACATCATTTGGTCCTGGGAGGTAACCGCCAGTGCGAATAAATGAGTAATTCTCCAGAATATCGACGAGTCCACCGACTGGAACTAGAACATCATCTTCACCAATGACCGGTTCACGCTCCTCGCGGTGTCCACGATCTCGATTGCGATCACGACCGCGATTGCGATCGCGGCGATTACGTCCGCCACGATCATCGCGGTCAAAGTTGCGATCCTGTGAAGAGTTGTTCTCTGAAGAATCATCATCATCTTCTTCGCCATCTGAAGAGCTATTCGAATTTTTAGAGTCGCGATTATTTCGCTTGGCATCTCGCGCTGCTCGACGCGCTTCGCGTTCAGCTTTCGCTGCTTCGCGATTGGCAGCTTGTAAATCTGCAATCGCGGTGACGAGATCATCTTTCTTAAGTTTGGCCGCGCCTTCAATGCCAAGCTGGGACGCAACTTCCTTTAACTTGGGAAGGGTCATGGCAGAAAGCTCAGGGCTATGAGAACGAACTGGTTCTGTTGTGGTCATGTATTTCTTTTCAGTCTGGGGCTTACCAAGGTAAGTCCTGGGTTTATTGTGTGGAACTAATTTCTGTAGATCTTTGAATTTTTACTTCTGATTTTTATCAATTCTTAAGAGTTACCCTTGCTTGCGGGTTGAACTGATGACAAAACTATAGCAGGGTGGCGCCGCGGCTAGCAATTTCGAGTGGTTTACCCTCAAATTGAGCCCCTCCAGCGCGAGCTAATTGATCACTCTCTTCTTGGTCACCTGTATGGAGCGCTAAGACTGTCGGTCCTGCACCAGAAATAAATGCGGCAACCCCGGCTGCGCGTAATTTGGTCATCAAAGCATATGAAGCAGGCATTGCATCTTTGCGATAGCGCTGATGAAGAAAGTCCTCTGTGGCAGTCAACAACAGATCGGGGCGAATGGTAAGCGCCTGCATCATTACGGCAGTGTTGGTGCTATTTCGTTGTGCTTCTGCAAAAGGAATTGATTCTGGCAGCATCGTGCGAGCTTTCTTTGTCGCAAGTGGTGTCGCCGGAATATATGCCATCACTTTAATTCGAGGGTCAACCGGCAGATGCAGAGAATGCGCAACGACTTTGCCTTTGACCGCATCTTGCCATGCAACGGTGGCTCCACCATAGAGAGCAGCAGCAACGTTATCTGGGTGGCCTTCCATTTCGTTTGCTAAATTTAAAAGTACTTCATCGCTCATTTTGTCTGACCCAGTGAGAACTAAAGAACGCGCAAGAACAAGTCCACCGATAATTGCAGAAGCAGAAGAACCTAAGCCACGTCCATGCGGAATAACATTGAGCGCACGAACTGCAACCCCCTTTGGTTTTCCACCTAAATAATCAAATCCTTTGTACATTGCTTTGACTAAAAGGTTCTTCTCGGAGCGAGGCACTTCATTAGCGCCTTCGCCAGTAACATCAATATCGAGTCCACCTTCATCAAGAATCTGCGCGACATACCGGTCATACATGCCGAAAGCTAAGCCAAAGGAATCAAAGCCAGGACCTAAATTCGAAGAAGTTGCTGGAACCTGAACTTGAATCGGGTTAGCCTTAAATGTTGGCTTCGACATGGTGGTAAGTGAACCCTTATTTCTTCACTAAGCCAAGTGCTTTTGCTGCGACATCAGCGTTGACGGGAACAACAACGGGATTTGCGGCACCTTCTAGCGCCCAAGGAATATCTTTTAAACCATTTCCTGTGCAAGTAATAACAATCGTCTTGTCCTTTGGAAGTTTGCCTGCATTTTTATATTTAATGAGACCGGCAAGCCCTGCGGCAGAGGATGGCTCGCAGAAGATTCCTTCTTTGCTGGCAAGTAAATGATAAGCAGCGAGGATTTCTTCATCAGTGACAGAGTCAATAAGGCCGCCTGATTCATCACGGGCAGCTATCGCTTGATCCCATGATGCAGGGTTGCCAATTCGAATCGCTGTTGCCAAAGTTTCGGGCTTAGCGACCGGTGATCCTGTTACTAGTGGAGCAGCCCCGGCTGCTTGGAATCCCCACATTTGTGGCAACTTAGAAGAAATTTTATCTTTTCGATATTCGTTATAACCCAACCAATATGCAGTGATGTTTCCAGCATTTCCAACCGGAAGTGTGTGAATATCCGGAGCATCTCCCAGCATGTCTACAACTTCAAAAGCTGCTGTCTTCTGTCCATCAATGCGATATGGATTGACAGAATTAACCAGCGATACTGGGTAGTGCTCTGCCAGATCACGTGCAAGAACTAAACAATCATCAAAGTTTCCATCTACCTGCAAAAGTTTGGCGCCGTGCACAACAGCTTGTGCCAACTTGCCCATTGCAATCTTTCCTTCCGGAATTAGAACTGCTGGAACCATTCCCGCCTTGACTGCATACGCTGCTGCAGCTGCAGAGGTATTTCCTGTTGATGCACAGATGACTGCCTTTGCTCCATCTTCGGCCGCCTTTGAAATCGCCATTGTCATGCCACGATCTTTAAATGAACCTGTTGGGTTGATGCCTTCAAACTTCACCCAAACGTTATTGCCCAACATTTCTGAGAGCACACAGGCATAAATCAATGGTGTGCCACCTTCGCGAAGCGTTACGACTGGAGTTTTGGAAGAAACTGGAAGACGATTGCGATATTCCTCGATGACTCCTCGCCACTGGTGAGCGCCGCTCTTCTTAAAAATTCCCATTAGGCAATTGCTCCCTCAACGCGGATAACGCTAGAAATCTTATTGACGATTTCCATCTTTTGAAGTGCAGCAACAGTTGCTTTAAGTTCGCCTTCCGTAGCGCGGTGAGTGACGATAATCAATTCCGCATCAGCATCCCGGCCATTTTGGTCAACGGTTTGAATAGAAACTCCTTGTGCGGCAAAGCATTGTGCAATCGCAGCAAGAACACCCGACTTATCTTCCACCTCTAAGCGAATTAGAAATTTAGTTTTTGTGGTTTCAATTGGGGCGATATCGCGATCTGCATAATCTGTTTCACGTTGCCCAATGGAATTCAGCGCAATATGGCGTGATACGGCAACAATGTCACCCAGAATTGCAGATGCTGTCGGTTGACCACCAGCGCCGCGGCCGTAGAACATGAGTGGGCCAGCAGATTCTGCTTCCACAAAGACTGCATTAAAGGCATCACGAACGGAAGCCAGTGGGTGGCTCTTATGAATCATCACTGGGTGAACTCGTACTGAAATTTCATCTGCCGGAGTTAGCTCTGAAATCGCCAATAACTTAATAACGTGATCCATCGACTTTGCAATCGAAACATCTTCGAGAGTGATCTTGGAAATACCTTCACGATATACATCATCGACAGTAACTCGCGTGTGAAAAGCCAAACCGGAGAGAATTGCAGCCTTCGCCGCCGCATCAAAACCTTCCACATCTGCAGTGGGATCTGCTTCGGCATAACCCAAGCGCTGGGCTTCCTTTAAGACATCCGAAAATTCGCGGTTGTCTTCATGCATCTTGGTAAGTATGTAATTAGTAGTGCCGTTGACGATACCCATTAAGCGAACAACGTGGTCACCCGCAAGTGAATCTCTTAATGGTCGAATAATTGGAATTGCACCTGCGACAGATGCTTCGTAATAAATATCTTCGCCCTTTGCATACGCTGCACTGAAAAGGTCAGCGCCATGGCTAGCCAAGAGAGCTTTATTTGCGGTCACTATCGATTTGCGGTTGTTGATTGCAGTAAGTGCCAATTCGCGGGCGGGTTCGATTCCACCCATCACTTCAACTATGAGATCGATTTCTGGATCATTAACAATTGAAAATGGGTCAGTCGTAAATAGCTGTGGGTCAAGCCCTGCATATGGCTTGATTGTGCGCACAGCGATCCGAGCGAGTTCAATCTTTACTCCAGCGCGAGTTGATAGTTCTTCGGTATCGGCCAGTAGCAGGCGGGCAACTTCACTTCCAACTACGCCACAGCCCAGCATGCCAATACGAACAGGTTTATCTGCGGGGCTCATACCCTCATTCTTTCACATCAAGGGCGAGTAAATCTTCCTCATTTTCACGCCGCACAATTACACGGGCTTTTCCATCTTTTACAGCAACAACTGGTGGTCTTGGCACATGATTGTAATTACTTGCCATGCTTCGACCATATGCACCCGTTGCAGGAGTAGCAATCAAATCACCTGGAGCAATATCTGATGGAAGTTCGATTTCATTGATAACAATGTCTCCAGTTTCGCAATGCTTACCCACCAAACGTGAGCTAACGAGCGGTGCTGTACTAGTTCGTTGTGCAAGCACTGCAGAATATTCTGCGTCATATAAAGCTGGACGAACGTTGTCACTCATGCCACCGTCAACAGAGATGTACTTTCGAACAGATCCATTTTCGACTACAACATCTTTGACAGTACCTACTTGATACAGAGTAAACATGGTTGGACCCACAATATTGCGACCAGGTTCTAAAGAAACGGTTGGGATCTGTAGACCATATTTTTGGCAGGCACGTTCAACAGCTTCTCGAATCGCTGGCAATACATCACCTGGCTCAACCGTTTTTTCAGAACTCAGGTATGCGATTGCAAAACCACCGCCTAAATCAAGTTCAGGAAGTTCAGCGCCATAGGCATCGCGGTATCTACCCATGAACTCCAAGAGACGATCTGTGGCAATTTCATGCGCTTCTGACCCAAATATTTGCGAACCGATGTGGCAATGAACGCCACGTAGTTCAAGTTCGGGAAATTCCTGAACTTTTTGCACTGCGCTCCAGGCGGCACCAGAAGCAATCGAAAATCCAAATTTCACATCTTCATGAGCAGTAGAAATTTTCTCGTGGGTATGGGCTTCAATCCCTGGTGTAAGCCGCAACATGACTGCCTGTCGTTTTCCATATTTCTTCGCTGCAGCAGCAACTCTCTCAACTTCAAAGAGTGAATCCATCACAATTGTCTTGACTCAGACTGAAACAGCTTTATCAATCTCAGCGAGTGACTTGTTATTGCCGTGAACTTCTATGCGCTGTGGGCTAATACCGCCGGCAAGTGCAACAGCTAGCTCGCCGCCGGTGCACACATCGATGCCAATACCAATATCTTCAATCCATTGCGCAACGGCAGTACATATAAATGATTTTGCCGCGTAAAAGACAGTGCCAGCTTTCGCTCCAAACTGGCTCTGTAATTCGCTATTCCACGCTTGTGCGCGGGATCTAAATGCGGTCTCATCTAAAAAGAAGGTGGGCGTTCCAAATTCTTTAGCTAAAACGGAAGATGAAAGTCCCGAGAGATGGAGCTGCCCACTTGTAAAAGTGACGTTAGATGACCACATGGCTACATTCTCTCAGGTGCGCTGACGCCGAGTAGATCTAAACCGTTTGCAAGAACTTGCTTAGTCGCCGCGCATAAAGCGGCACGAGCAGAGTGGATTGGCAATACAGCTTCATCGCCGAGTGGAAGCACTCGACAATCAGCATAGAAACCATGATAAAGACCGGCTAATTCTTCGAGGTAGCGCGCAATGCGATGTGGTTCACGGAATTCGGCAGCGCTTGCCACAATTCTTGGATACTCAGCGAGCGCGCCCAGCAATTCATTCTCGCGATCGTGGCTCAATTGACTGGGATCGAAAGTTTCTAGTGTGGCTCCGATCTTTAACTCTGTTGCACTGCGTAAAACTGCAGCAATTCGCGCATGCGCATACTGAACGTAATAAACCGGATTTTCATTTGTATTGCGACGCAAAATATCGATATCCATGACCATCGGGGTATCAACTGGATAACGAATAAGCGTGTAACGAGCTGCATCTACTCCAACTTTTTCAACCAACTCTTCTAGGGTAATGATGGTGCCAGCTCGTTTGGAAAGCTTTAGCTCTTCACCGCCCTCCATAATTTTCACTAATTGGCCAATCATGATTTCCACGTTGTAATCAGGGTTATCTCCAGCGCAGGCAGCGGTGGCTTTGAGGCGATGGATATATCCATGATGGTCTGCACCCAACATATAAATGCAGATATCAAAGCCACGTTCACGTTTGTTGATGTAATACGCAGTATCTGAAGCAAAGTAAGTGAGATCTCCATCTTCTTTGACGATTACGCGATCTTTATCATCACCAAAGTCTGTTGTTCGAAGCCAGACTGCACCTGCATCTTCAAAGACATGCCCTTGCGAGCGCAGTTTTTCTAGGCCATGTTGCACTGCCCCAGATTCATGGAGTGATCGTTCAGAAAACCAAACATCAAACTTGGTATGAAAAGTTTCTAGAACCCGTTGTTGTTGGGCGAGTTGCACTTTATAAGCAGCTTCGCGAAATTCTTCCAGGGTGGAAATCTCTGGGTTTGCAGCAACTACTTCCTTTGCCAAATCTGCGATGTAATTTCCTTGGTAGCCATCTTCCGGAATTGGCTGGCCTGTTGCGGCAGCTTGAACCGATTGTCCAAATAAGTCCATTTGTCGACCACGATCGTTGATGTAGAACTCACGAGTGACAGCTGCTCCTGCTGCACTGAGAACTCGACCGAGTGCATCTCCGACAGCAGCCCATCGGGTATGTCCTAGGTGCAATGGCCCAGTTGGGTTGGCGCTAATAAATTCCAGATTTATTGAAACTCCATGGAGAGCGTTGCCTCTTCCATATTCCTCTTTGCTTGTCAGAATTGTTTTCACCAACTCTGCCTGGGTTGCACGGTTGAGAGTGATATTGATAAATCCAGGTCCAGCAATCTCGACTGAACTCACTCCAGGTATTTTTGCAATCTCTGGCTGCAAAAGATTCGCAATTTCACGTGGGTTCCGGCCAGCGCTCTTTGCCAATTGCAGCGCTATTGAAGTGGCGTAGTCACCATGGTCGCGATTTTTTGGCCGTTCTAGAGAGATCTCATCGGGCAGCGCAGCCTGTATTCCAGCTGCCGCAAAGGCGCGCTCAACTGCAGCCTGAACATCGGCTGAGAGTTGATCTTTGAGAGTGGCCTGCACTAGGCAAGGTTAGCGGTTACGTATATGGGCAGGAGAGTTTGTTACTTATGCAGAAGAACCTCTAATCTTGGCCACGCCGCGGGAGTGGTGAAATGGCAGACACGCAAGTCTTAGGAACTTGTGCTTCGGCGTGCGGGTTCAAGTCCCGCCTCCCGCACCATCGCTTTCATCAAAATTGCAAGTAAATCGCATCTGAGAAATAGTCTTGATTTCTCATCTTTTCTTTACGCAGTTAACATTCTGCTCGTTCATGAGTTCTACGAAATAGCCCCGGCTTAGTAGACGGCAACCCTCCACCGCGGTGGGGTGCTCCGGGTGACGAACAGGTCAGATAACTGACAAGCGCGATTAAGCAGTGCAACGTCGCACATTCAGTTACTGACACCTACTGCGATGGAGAAATAAATGTCAAACAATTGGTCTTTCGAAACTCTGCAAATTCATGCAGGGCAAACTTCCGATCCAACAACTGGTGCACGAGCGTTGCCGCTTTATCAAACAACGGCATATCAATTCAGAGATACAACGCATGCTGCAAATCTCTTTGGGTTGGCAGAACTTGGAAATATCTATACCCGCATCATGAATCCAACTCAAGATGCAGTTGAACAAAGGCTGGCCGCTCTTGAAGGAGGCGTTGCTGCACTGTTAGTTGCATCAGGTTCAGCAGCAACTACGTATGCAATTTTAAACGTTGCAGAAGCCGGCGACCACATCGTTTCCAGCCCAAGTCTCTACGGAGGAACTTACAACCTCTTCCACTACACGCTTCCCAAGTTTGGCGTAGAGGTTAGCTTTGTTGAGGATCCAAGCGATCCCGAATCTTGGAAAAAAGCCGTTAAGCCAAATACCAAAGCGTTCTTCGGTGAAACTATTGCAAATCCAAAGAATGAAATCCTCGATATTAAAACTGTTGCCGACGTGGCGCATTCAGTGGGCGTTCCTCTGATTGTCGATAACACTGTCGCTACTCCATACTTGATTAAGCCAATTGAATTTGGTGCAGATGTCGTCGTTCACTCTGCTACTAAATTCCTATCGGGCCACGGAAACGCCGTTGTAGGTGCAATTATTGATGCTGGAAAGTTTGATTTTGCGCAGCACCAAGATCGCTTTCCTGGATTCAACCAACCAGACCCTAGCTACCATGGCTTGGTTTACTCGCAAGCTCTCGGCGTAGGTTCTGCATTTGGCGCAAACTTGTCTTATATCTTCAAGATTCGCTTGCAACTTCTTCGCGATGTCGGAGCCGCTGTATCTCCATTTAACGCATGGTTGCTAGCGCAAGGGTTAGAGACTCTTTCGCTGCGCATTGAGCGTCATATTGAGAATGCAAAGGCAGTTGCCACTTGGTTGGAGGCTCATCCAGATGTTGAAAAGGTCAATTACGCAACCTTGAAATCTTCACCATGGAACGCGCTAGCTTCGAAGTATGCGCCTAAAGGTTCAGGCGCAGTTCTCTCCTTTGAACTCAAAGGTGGCGTTGAAGCGGGTAAGAAGTTCGTAGAGTCACTTCAGCTATTTAGCCACGTAGCCAATATTGGTGATGTGCGCTCACTAGTAATTCACCCAGCAACAACTACCCACTCACAGCTTTCGCCTGCTGAACAGCTTGAGGCTGGTGTAACCCCTGGCTTGGTTCGCTTAAGCCTAGGTCTAGAAAACATTGAAGATATCAAGGCAGATCTTCAACTGGGATTCGACGCCGCTAAAAAATAAGCAGGGAATAATTACAGGATAAAACTGTAAAGAAGTAACAGGCCGCCGCCAGCTAATGAAATAGCTGCGGCGGTCTGTGTTTGCATCCACTTCTTACCAATACCGGTAAAGGAAAGTGCAAAGATGAGAATTCCAGGAACGATGAGAACAAGACTCTTGGTCAGATTTGAATCCGAACCCGATTGGTAACGCAAATTAATGAGACCAGCAGCAAGTGCAGCATACGCACCCATTCTGTAATTATTAACGCGATGCATGTTCATAGACTGAGTGTAAAGCAGAAGGGCGCCGGTTTCCCGACGCCCTTCTGACTTAAGCTGACTTATGAGTCACTAAGTAAGAACTTAGTGATCAGCTGCCATACCTTCTGCATGTGACTTCATGCGTGCGATCTTCAAGATTGTCAGACCGAATACGCACTTAGCTAGAACGTCAGCGATGGTGTAACCAACCTGTACGCCCACGAATGAAGATGCTGTTGGATCTCCGTTCATGCCGAGGATGTATGAAACTGGGTAAACACCCCATGTTGCGATAAGGAGAAGACGCAAACGTCCTACAGTCTCTGCAACACCAGCTGGCTGGCGCTCAAGTGACTTACCAAGCTCT
>JACCEC011628659.1_pt1 | contig 10590 bp, 9 predicted proteins | sample 7450121 | NCBI WGS metagenome assembly JACCEC01 (sample SAMN15323455, study PRJNA562643) | freshwater metagenome | isolation source: river surface water | place: USA:Blue River Watershed | collected 2017-08-18 | reverse complement strand
TAGTACATCCTACATGTATGATTGAATAGTACATCCTACATGTATGATTGAATAGTACATCCTACATGTATGATTGAATAGTACATCCTACATGTATCCTTGAATAGTACATCCTACATGTATCCTTGAATAGTACATCCTACATGTATCCTTGAATAGTACATCCTACATGTATCCTTGAATCGATACATCCTACCAGTAGTCTCACCCATAATAACATGTATCCTTGAATCGATACATCCTACCAGTAGTCTCACCCATAATAACATGTATCCTTGAATCGATACATCCTACCGGTAGTCTCACCCATAATAACATGTCTGCTTGCATAAAAAAAAGGTGCATATAGTGAATGTGTTATAATAGATATAATGTTTATGCAACAGGAATAGGAATATATAATTGAATGATATCTCTCTTGGCATGTTGAACAGCGGAAGAAATGGAATCAATAGATGAAGCAGAGAGAATGTCATGCATGGAGTACCTGAAAACATGAACGTCTTGAGTTTGTCCGAATCGATGAGCGCGTGCAATAGCTTGGTCTTCAATAGCGGGATTCCAGTGAGGACTAACGAAATGAACATGATTGTAAAGTTGAAGATTAAGTCCTTCAGAGCAAGTCTGAATCTGAAGAATAATAACTTGTGGAGCAAGATTCAAAATGTGTTCTCTGTCGTATAGAGAAACGCCCCCATGAATAATGCCAACAGTAATATCAGGATGAATGCGTAGAATAGCATGTCGAAGAAAGTCCATCTCTCTGCGATAATGGCAGAAAACGAGAGATTTATGTGAAGTGGAAATGCGTGAAGCAACAGCATTGAGTTTGGAAATACCATTAATAGCATGTTGAATGTGAAGTTGAATATCTTGATGAGAAATGGAATGAATATGATAGTCAGAAAGAGAGTCAGAGTCAGATTCATCAGCCCCAGATGAAATATCAATCTCTCGAGTAATAGAATCGTCCTCGTGAGTAGGATCAAGAGTAGAGTTGTGTAAAATGGTAGAATATGTAAAAGCGACTTCAGGGTCGATCATGTTAGGTAATGTACACATTTGTCTAGCACGAATGTATAGAGAAAGTTTTTCGAAAGATCGAGAAAATGGAATAGCATAGTGAATAGCTTGACTGAGATGTCTCTCGTGTTGGTCATTCCATGGAACAGAAACGATGTGAGTATGAATAGGAGGAAGAGAAAGTCCAACAGAAAGTTTGGTGCGTCGTAGAATGAAGTCTCGAGAGAATTGTTGTAAATAAGAAGTAAAGTCAGAAGATCTGTGGTGTGGGAAAGAAACTCCAAAAAGGGAAGCCAAAGTTTTGAGATCAGCGAATGAGTTTTGAATAGGAGTGCCAGTGACAATCCATACAATAGGTGGTGGTAGAGAATAAGATTGCGTCGAAAGTCGTCTAACAAGATGAATAGCGCCTTGAAAGAGAGAAGTATTGTGGTTGCGAAGATGGTGTGCTTCATCGAAAATAACCCGATGAGGTTTGTATAGAAGAAGAGAAGTAAGAGTAGATTTGGAAGTAGATAGAGATCGTCGAGAAATGTGACCATATGTGGTGATAACAATAGGAGCCTCTAGAAGTTGTTGTGTAGTAATGCGATACTTGTGTTGTCCAGTAAATAGAAGAGGTGAATGTCCAGTAGTCCGAATGAATTGTTGAACCCATTGTTGAACAAGAGGAACAGGAAGAACAATGAGAGTCCGAAGTTTGAAATGTGAAACAACAAGCCCAATCATCATGATGGTTTTGCCAAGTCCCATTTCATCGGCAACAATCCCTCCTCGTGGAGCGCGAGAGGAGTCGGCACCAGGAATAACATCAAGAAGGTCAGCCTGAATCTCTCTGGAAAGACAGAATTGAAGTCCCTCTCGCTGATATTGCTTGGGTTGAAGATGTGCTTTGGAAACAAAAGAGTCAAAGGCATCAGTAGATTGCTGAATCTGTAGTGAAATGTGAGAGGAAAGGTCATGGGTCTGGGTCATGTTCATTTGATGAGTTTAAAAGTAATGTAAAGAGAGTGTGAAGAAAAGTAAATCAATTTTACAGAATGATAGCGTAGTAATGAAGAACAGTAAAAAAAACCTAGAATGAGTTAGTATACCGATGTAGATGTAAAAGGATAGATATAGAGAGGATTAATATGAAGTCTTGTTATGGTTGCGATAGTAGTATGGTCGTTTCGAGCGAACCCGTTTTTTCTTATGAGAAGGTGTCGTGATAGGAAAGGTAGTAGAGTCATGAATGGAATGAGTAGAGTCATGAATGGAATGAGTAATGGTGTAGACAAGTTGTTGGAGAGAATCAGCAAGAATCTGAAGTTTGCGATAGTTATCCTGAAGATATAGAGTAGAATGAGCATCATCAAGGTCTTGAACATTAGAGTACAAAGCATAGAGATAAGAGGGAGCAGTTCCAAGAATAAAGTCACATCGAAGAGAAGAATACTCATCATGAGTTTTGGGAAGAGAAATAGCATCATCAATATCATGGTATAGTTCGAAAAGGGAAGTAAACTCATGAATATAGGGTTCTCGTGGAAACTCAAGATCACGAACCCATGAAAGAAAGTCGTAATCATGAAAGAAGGGAAGGGATTGTCCAGGATGAGAAGAAGTCCATTGTTCAAGGGTCATCCGAGAGGGCGAAGAGATGTCTTGAAACCATGAAGAGAGAGATAGTATCGCCGGATGAGAGGGAATAAAGACAGGAGCATGAACAGGTAAAACAGCAACAGACATATTGAATTGGATAGGATTCGATGGATGAAGAACAGAAAGATGGAAAGTATTTCAATTTTCGGATAGAAGCGTGTAATGCGCGAATAGATGAAAAAAGCAACTCGAATAGCATCAATCATACATGTAAAATGCCACGATATGAAGGGCATAGAGTTTTTTGATGTGAGATTCAATTTAAGGTACCATCTCCGAAAATTGAAATGCTTTTCGACCGTAAAGAAGAACTACACGCAAAGTATCAAAGTTACAACAACAACCCGACAACCTGAAATGTTCATGATCGATATCCTCTCCTCCAAGTACGGCTTCTCCGCTATCGACGCAAGAGAATACATCGCGGATTACATCAAGACCCTCCAGTCCGAAGTAAAGGAAAAGGTCCCTTCTCCAAAGAAGCGCAACTCCTCGCCAAAGACAAAGAAGGTCGATGATGAAGTAATCATCGTGGAAGACTCTACTGCCACTGCTACTGACTCTACCCCTGTCCCTGCCACTGCCACTGCCCCTGCCCCTCAAAAGAAAAAGGCTCAACCACGAAAGCCAAAACAATCCCAAGAGTCTGACTCCGAATCAATCGCAACTGCTGCATCCGAAAAGGAGGCAAAGGAAGCGGAAAAGGCTGAGAAGAAGGCCCAAAAGGAAGCGGAAAAGGCTGAGAAGAAGTCCCAGAAAGAGGCAGAACTCGCAGAGAAGAAGGCAAAGAAGGAAGCAGAACTCGCTGAGAAGAAGGCCCAGAGGGAAGCAGAACTCGCTGAGAAGAAGGCCCAGAAGGAAACCGAAAAGGCCGAGAAGAAGGCCCAGAAGGAGACCGAAAAGGCTGAGAAGAAGACATCAAAGAAGGTAAAATCACAATCCTCATCATCTGAAACAGAAGAGAAACAACAAGAAGAACAAAAGGAAACCCCAAAGAAGCGCGGTCGCCCAGCAAAACCCCAACAAAAGGAAAAGGTAGAAGACATGATCACGGAGTTGGTAAAGAACGCAAAGAAGGCACAAGAAGAAAAGGCACAGGAACAAGAAGTACCCCACCCCCAACCCCAACAGAACAAGGATCACAATGAAGAACAAGAGGAAGAGTACGACGAAGAAGAAGAAGAATCAACTGAAATCGAAGTAACTGCGTTCACTCACAAAGGCGTAAAGTACCTAATCGATAACACTCACTACTTGTACAGCACAGAAGACGAAACATACGGTCAAAAGGTAGGAGAAGTAAGACCAGACGGATACGTTCACCTCTTCGACCTAGAGTAAGTACACAAGAATACAGTAATACCCCCAATATACGAACACTGTGATCCACACCACTAACACTTTTTTTTACATATATCAAAATAAATCATACCCCATTTAAAGTTATGTCACTCGTTTCCAGTTATGTCACTCATTTCCAGTTATGTCACTCATTTCCGGTTAGCGATAGATGGAAGGGGAGATTGGGTGTCCGGAGGTTGGGGGATACTACTGGTAGGATGGGTGTCCGGAGGTTGGGGGATACTACTGGTAGGATGGGTTAAATCTCCCGAATATCAAAAAAAAGGTTTTATTGCGACATCACCTTGAAACAATTGTGGGCCTCATTGACGTACTAGTCATCTTCACCAATCCTCAGTCTCTTCATTTTCACGAAACGACAAATAATATTCGTCTTCTTCTTGTTCTCGTATAAGTCTCTCCTTTTCCTGTCTAATGAAGTGCGCGCATTAAACGGAATCTCCATCATCAGTCTTGTGCTCATCCTCGTCAGAGCAATCACACTCATCAAGATGAATTACAAATCCTCTGTTAGATTCAGCGTCTCTATCAATATCACTGACATATTGACTGTATGGGACGACAACGTAGATGGAATTGTATTGCGAATATTGAAGCTCATAATCAGTGATATTCATACCAATATAATGTTCCATAATCCAATCACGGACCTCATTGCGAACATGATGAAGAGACAGAGCAAACACCTTATTCTTAGTTTCATCTACAATGGGATAATCACAACACAAAAGTCCATTAGTTGAAATATAGACTGGAAATAAATCCGTCTTACGGCAAAGAGTCTCATACTCAATTAGTTCAGAATATCCAGTCTCTTCCAAGATATAATCTACAACTGAACTACGAAAATGCTTCAAATAGAAGTTAAAACTAAATTTCATAGGATAGGAATGCGCAGGGCCAACTGAGAATGCTTTCGAGTAGGTAGATGTCATTTGATTTCACGAAACTTGATATAAATTGAATTGGTATACATTGTGAGCGCTTTTTTTATTTCAATTTTTTTCACATACTATTGATGCGGAGGTATCATAGAAACGAACGTGGGGCAATATACGGGAGTAATATACGGGGAGCAATATACAGGAGCAATATACGGGAGCAATATATGGGAGGTCATTTTATAACTCATTTCGGGTTTTCCTACTCATTTCCGGTTACCCAATACACCAAATGTAGTACTACCAGAGAATGATAATAAGAGTAATAGGGGCGTAAGAGAGAAGAGGGAAGCCGGAGGGGGAAGGGGGCGATCGGGTGTGACAGTGTGTCTAATACTCACCCCTTTCCTCCGGACCCCTTTCCTCCGGACCCCTTTCCTCCGGACCCCTTTCCTCCGGACACCCTCTACATCTCTCAATCAATCTTCCTCTACATCTCTTCAACCAATCTCTCTTCAATCACTCACTCAATCAATAACCAATCTTCCTCTCTTCATTCAATCAATAACCAATCTTCCTCTACATCTCTTCAATCAATCAATAACCAATCTCTCTTCAATCAACCAATCTCTCTTCAACCAATCTTCCTCTCTTCATTCAATCTCTCAATGAATCAATCTCTCTTCATTCAACCAATCTCTCTTCAATCAATCTTCCTCTCTTCAATCAACCAATCAATAACCAATCTCTCTTCAATCTCTCAATCTCTCCTCAAAATATCTGTTACATAGGTTATCCGGCATTACTGATCTCTAACCCGGTCTCCGATAATGAATACCATAAAGATGACCGCGAAATAAATCAACGTAGGAATATCCGACAACAAGTTACTATCCTTTTTTAACGTAGGCACATTTCCAATACCGTATACGAGAGAATTAAAGTCATTTCTCTCGGTTACATCAACCAAAGGTATGGACACATTCTCTCCGAGCGTCAACGCAGGCATCATCATGAATAGCATCGGCGCAGCTCTCATCATCGTCGCAGCCGTGTATCCTGTAAAATAACCAGAAGGCATCAAGCGAAAAAAAAACAACAAAGTATATGTTGTATGCATCGAATCTCTCTATTTCTTTTCTATCTAATATAAGTGAGTAACAGTCGTAGCTACATAACTACAATTCAATTTGATGTAAGACGGCATGCGGCAACTCTTGCCATATATAAACTGGAATGGGGTCAACAAGTTTACCACAAACACTGCCAGCACCACCACTACCAGCACCACCCCCAGCACCACCAGCACCACCAGCCCCGCATAGGCGAGTAACCACAGAGTTATACAACCTAACCGTATGTTCTTCAGCATCCTTTGCCTCTTTCAACGCATCATGACACGAAATCCACAAGGTCATACGTTCCTTTTCAACATGTCGTAATGTGTTAATCTGTTTATAAATGTCATTCAACTGAAACAAATATTGTGACACCACATCCTCGAGTAACGTTATCTCTCTTTCTACCTCTCTTTTTTTATCTCTATCTCTATCTCTATCTCTATCTCTTTCTTCATCTTCGTCTTCATCTCTTTCTCTAATTAGAACAATTTCATCGCGAGCAGTAACTATTTGAAGATACGTATTGGTAATCATTTGTTCAGTTCTCTCACCCCGTGTTAATAATGCCAAAATCTCTCGTTTAACATCGGCCAACTCATCAACCACAATACGAAATATACGATTTCTTTCAATTACATCCTTCTGGGCATTAACAACTAGGTTGTATACAATCGTAATATCAGGGGTAACATCCATTGTAATATGGGGGGAGGTATCTGCATTCTCTCCTTGTCCTCCCTCTCCCTCTCTCCCAGCTCCCTCTCTCCCAGCCCCCTCTCTCCCAGCTCCCTCCTCCTCATCCCTTTCATCATATTCTTGTTGTTGTTGCTCTAGTTGCTCTAGTTGCTCATCATAATCATCATAATCATCGTGCGATACCACCGTTTCCGGGTTAATAATATATGTGCGACATAAAGGGCATGAAATAGAGTAGTACATATTTCGAAGCAAACAAGTCAAACAGAACACATGTCCACAATCAGTAACCGCCCGATTCTTTTTAGGATTGATTTGTTCAGTGCAAATAATACATGTTTCTCTCTCAACCTCTTCCTCCTTCTTACCTTCTTCCTCCTTCTTAATAACATCATCCTCGTGATAACTACATACATCGTATATATCTCTCATTCTCTCTTGTTCCTCTTCTCTGCCATAACTAGTCAATTCATCCTCCTCCGCAACAGCATCCTCCTCCGCAGCAGCATCCGCAGCATCATCCTCCTCCGCAGCATCATCCGCAGCATCCGCAACAGCCACATCATCATCATCATCTCCAGAAATATCTCCTTCATTCGAAGACGACGAAACCAACGACGACGACCTCGAGTCCCAATCCATATTCATAATCTCATCCTCACGATAGACATGCCGCCCATCCGATTCAACCACATCGCGCGAAACTCGCGTAAAACCTCTCCCATTCATAGTTTGGTAATATATGTCCTGATCCTCTTGCCACGTAACCCATGTAATTGGAAACGTCATTGATTACACATGTATTTAAAAAGTATTTTTTTGGTTCAATTTTATAAAATACTTTATAAGTATGCTACAATGTTACCAATTGCGCAAGTCGTATTTATAGTATTTGGATCTGTAGCAGCCGTATTCGTAGTATGTGCATTGTATCATAAGTATTCGAATAACTCAAAACATATAGCAACGAATACATAACTACCCCCCCCCTAATCTAAATAACAACTCCAATCTAAATAACAACCCCAATCTAAATAACAACCCCCATCTAAATAACAACCCCCAATTCATAATAAAAGTAATTGGTATAAATATATAAATAGTAAACAACCAACCAATTAACAAAGTAAATGCCAATCATTCGACTCATAAGAACAATCGTGACAAACAAACAATCAATTAAATTATTGCCTGTATCCGTATCCGCATCCGCATCCGCATCACCATCAAATCCGATTATCTGCCAAATTACCAAAAAGCCACAAAACAAATCAGAGTGCAGCTGCGAAAAAAAGTGTAGTATATTATCATCGGAGACAGAAACAATTACAACAGATAACAACTAGGTAAATACCTAGGTAAATACCTATGATAAACATTATACGTATAACTAGGATAAACATTATACGTGTATTATAATATTATATATCAATCTACCTCTCTACCTCTCTACCTATCTACCCCTCTCTCTACAGAAAAAAGCATCCATGAAAAAAGCAGTAAAAACCGTAAAACCCGGATTTGTCTATATATTAGAACACGCAACGACAAAAGCAACCTATGTCGGCGCAACAGTCGATCTGGACCGCCGACTTCGACAACACAATAAAGAAATAAAAGGCGGCGCACACGCAACAGGCGCACGAACAAATGAATGGCGGCGAATCTGCTATGCGACAGGTTTCCCCGACTGGTCCTCAACACTCCAATTCGAATGGCGACTTAAACAGTTAACGCGAAACATTGATCAATATCCAAATCCTATCACAGCAGCAGACACTAATTCCGTGTACATAGGTTATCCAATGACCCGCCGTCTCCGCGCCCTAGAAGTATTATTATTATTAGACCGACCAACAAGTAAATCAATCCCGTATGAATTATGGACACCAGACTTACGAGTCATGCCTCCTCCTCCCTCGCCCTCGCCCTCGCCCTCGCCTCCCTCGCCTCCATCGCAATCGCTATTAACAAATCCATTTATTGCAAGAATCCAAGAAATAAATGAACAAAAACTAAATAATAATTTACCAGGTCCGATTATTATATTTGCGTAATAGTTGCGCAACCATTAAAAAAATAAAATAAAAATAAACAATTAATGTATACACCCACCTTCAGCATCAGCAAACCCGTTATATGGAACCACCAACAACACCACCACCACCAATAACAACAACAACAACAAACGTTGAAGAACCAAATGAAATAAGAGAGTTAAATAATAATATGTTAAGTCTTAAAAGATATTATACTGGGTATAGAATTACCAATATAACCCCAAATGAAATCGAGTATGATGATCCAACCAACGACTTAAATCAAAAAACCCCTGGTTATACAAGCCATGATGAAATATTACTTTATAACCCAACCAACAATAAACCATACCCGAAACAACTAGTAACCTTTAAAAATATTAAACCAATAGTAATAAATCGAGGTTTATTTGACGACCGTAGATGGACTGAAGAACAAAAAAATACAATTAAACAGTTTTTTGTTATAAAAGAAAACCAAATACGTGAAGGAGATGATAAGTATAATGAGGTTCTTGAAAAGTTAAAAGAAATGCGTACAAAAGATGAAACAGATGCAAACAATACACGATTTAAAGAATATTCTAGTTTGAATAAACTAAAAGGTGATGAAACTAAATATATATTTCATATTATAACTGATTTAGATAACACGTCGATAACATATCTTGATTCAACCACTAGTAACTTAATAAAAAAACCAGATAATAATAATAATGATAGAGTTATTTTATTTAACATACAAACAAAACAAAGAACGGTATATTTATTCTTTAAAAAGAATTTGACTAGACAAAATATAATAGATTATATGATGAATTATTACGTTGTAACATCTACTAGTTTAACCGATGAAGATAAAACTAAAATAGCTAGACTAAAAAATGCAAATATCCTTGAAACCAAAGGTGCCAAAAATATTTTTGCAAAAAATGTACCATGGTGGAGGTTCGGAGGAAGTAAACGACAAAAGTCGACAAAAAAACACACATATAATAAACGGAAAAGACAAACAAAAAAGCATTTGAAAATGAATAAACGGAAAAGTAAGAAACATTAACAAATAATAAAGAAAGTCAATTATCTGCTCTATGCGGGGCTTGAACCCGCCACCTTGGGTTCATAAGACCCACGCTCTAACCAAATGAGCTAATAGAGCTTTTATTCTCTCTCACCATCACCATCACCCTCACCCTCACCCCCACCCCCATAACAATTACATAAAATGTTTTTATATTCATTCCGCAAAAACAATAATAATTGAATTGAGGTCTTGAAAAAACGTAATGGTTGGTTTAATAAAAATATAATCATTGCTCAATATGTCATATTTAATAATGTTACGAAAACTGCGACATGAATTATCATCACCGCTCCAATCACCCCCCAATTTCGCAATTTCTCTCGGGTCATGATCAACATCAACCACATAAATCATAATAGAATCAATCGAATATAATATATGTTTAGTCGGCCGATCATCCCGCCGATCATCCCGCCGATCATCCTGTCGATCATCCTGTCGATCATCCCGCCGATTATATTTTTGTATAACTTCCATAAGCTCGGACTGGGGGATAATATTCATAACCGAGAGATTATGCTTAAATCGAATCGTACTAACAACCTCTCGCTTCAAATTGAGATAAATAATGTTGAAGTGAATAAATGTATTAGGAGTTCTATAAAAAATCTTATACAACTCTCTCTCATTCTCTTGTTCGTCCCTCTCTCTTTTCTCAGCTTCATTCTGAATCTCTTGCGTAAGAGTATCGATCCATGAAGAGTCAATATCCATATCATAGTCGCCTTCTCTATCCTCTC
>JACCEC012899699.1_pt1 | contig 10592 bp, 9 predicted proteins | sample 7450121 | NCBI WGS metagenome assembly JACCEC01 (sample SAMN15323455, study PRJNA562643) | freshwater metagenome | isolation source: river surface water | place: USA:Blue River Watershed | collected 2017-08-18 | reverse complement strand
CTCGTGGAGACCACGTTGGTCTAAGAACTCGCGCGAACCATTTCCGTCCCATATATGAACTCCTCGTTCGGCCAATAAATTAGCGTTGGTGGATCCTTTGATGAACCATAATAATTCTTCGACGACGCCTTTCCAGAAGACCTTCTTCGTAGTAAGGAGAGGAAAGACATCATCGCGAAGACTGAATCGGATTTGTGCGCCGAAGATGGATAAGGTGCCGGTCCCGGTACGATCGCTACGTAGAGTTCCTTTGTCGAGGATTTCGCGGATTAGATTGAGATATTGATCTTCTTCATGAGTTGCCATTTTTCTTTTTATGTGGAATGGAATTGGAAAAGTTTTGTTGGAAAAAAATAAAAGAAGAAAAGGTTGAATGGATTATTTATTTTGTGTTTTCGTTTTCGAATATTTTTGATTTTCTTTTGTTGAAGGAAAAATGTTTTGATAAAAATAAAAAAATATATATTTCAATGATAATCAAACTTATTTTTTCAAAATTATTTTTTCAAAACAACAAACAAAAACAAAAAACATTTTCCTTCGAAGAAAGAAAATCAAAAAAAAATATGTCAAACCCCGTAACAATCGATATGTGTGATACTTTGTATCAGGAAATGAATCAAACACTTTCGAGATTTGAAGGATTGAATAATTCATATCGATACATTTTGGAAAATTCATCCATTGATCCGAAAATCGCTGCGTCTACTATGGCAGCGGCAGCTGTCGATTCGTCAGCCAATTCTTTGTTGGAAGATTCAGTGAACACAACCGAACGAAAAGCGTATTATGAACACAAGGAAATCGATTATATTGAGAAAGTCTATCGATGGATTCGTTTTTTATATTGGATCATGTTTTTTACCTTAGTAGCATGCATTGTGTTGATTTATAAACAAATTAATTTGTATTCCGCGATCATCCTATTGATCTTTTTCTTGTACCCCTTTGTAGAGAAACATTTGGTGGGCTTCGTGAGAATGATATTCGAATTTATTTTGCGATTATTTCATCATAATACCTACGTAGCTCTTTAGGTCGCGCGAAAATATAAAAAAAAATTGGTATTTTTTGTTTTTTTTATATTTTTTCATTGTAAAAAGTCGATGAGTCGTTGATTCGTTGTGGCGTTTAAGGAAATAATCTAATCTCCTTGAAAATAATCTTGTCGAAACGCAGTTTATGAACCGAAGGAGCTGAGGGAAGTATTTTTCTTCAAAAAATGTTTCCAAGAAAATAATCGCGTAGCTAAGGAAAGTATCTCTTCGAACTCCTTCGCGTAGCTAAGGAGGTTCTCAAGGAACTACGTTCCTTGATATTAGCATTCGCCAATGTTGCTGCCTATTTCCATATCATCGTCGGAGCGGATCAATCGCACGTCTTTCCATCCCTTTTTCGTTTTCTGGCCGAACATTTTATCCATGAAGTTCGTCAAATCGCTGGTCTGGGTGAGCTTAATACCATGAGTACTACTAAGCCATGAACGATATTCGCTCGCGAGATCTTGGAGTTTCACGAAAGAATCCTGTTCCTCAACAACAAATTCTCCAATAAATTCGGAGATGTGATCCTGACTGGCTCTATAGGCATCACTGGCAGCGGAGACTTTCTTACATTTTGGCAAGGCGCCCCTTGTTTCATATGCGAGTTCGACGAGCATTGCCATGAAGACTTCCTTCCAAGAATCGACTACCTCGTTCATTTTGAGATCGACCTTGAATTGATGGGGTTGTTCACGTGTTGGATGAGGATTTTCACAAAAGAGAGATTCGAAGGGGTTCACATCGAGTCTTCTCCAAATCCCATTATCGTTACTTTTGACGATTGGCAAATTATTGGTACAAAGGGTGAGCTTAAAAGTGGGTTCAAAGACGGTGGTTTTGGATTGATAGAGTCCGCGGGCCTGCAACTTATCGGTATTTCCGGTGAATTCCTTAACAGTACCTTCATTGAGGACGAGCTCTTTCTCATTTTCCTGAGCGACCGCATACCGGATGCCTTTCAATTCGAGCAATTCGGAACAAGTGCCGCCGGTTTGAACGCGTTTACCACTGATGAGTGTGAGTGGACAGGTTGCTTTGTACTGTCCGAGGATTTTCTCCATCAAATAGACGATGAGGGATTTGCCATTTCTGCCGACACCGGTATAGATATTGAATTTCTGGTTCATATTTCCGCCGATGAGAACGGAGGCGAAGTGAGCCCACATATAAGCACGGAGTTCCTCATCGGGGAAAACTTGGGACATGAAGACATGGATTTTCGCGATCGTTTCGCGATCTTTGCCCTCATGATCAAGAGGTGTATAGTTGATCTGAGTCGATTTGGAGATATAATCTTGCGGGTAACCATTTCTGAAAATGGTGTCGAGGGAGGGAGCTTTGAAGTCGATAACGCCGTTATTAAATCCGAGGAGATATTTGTTTTCGTCGAGCATTTCGAAGAAGTTTGGATCGTGAAACTGTTTGCATGCCTCTTCTAAGATATTTTTCTTGAAAGGCACCATTCGAAGATTATTGGTGATACCTGTCAATTTCTCAATTCGTTTCATGATTTCTTCTTCTTTTTCTTTGCGTTCGCGAGCGATGTTTTTCTCATCGGAGGCTGCGACAGGTTCGGCCGCCAAATTTTCCGGATTCGCTGCAGCAACGGCACCTGGATTTTGCATTTGATATAGCAATTTCACTTGACTATTGAGTCGCTCTTCGAAGATTTCATAGAGTTCTTCGGAGATGCGATTGGAGAGGGTCGAAGCACTATCGAGTTCATACCACCGATGGTCGACGAACTGATACCACAATTTATCCTTAATACTTACACATTTATATTCGTCTCCATACATGGCGCGCAAGATTTTGGCGAAGGCATAATGGGTGGGGTTTTTGATCGCGCTGATCACCAGGTTGTCCACTGTGTCTTTTCTTAGTAGATTATATTCCTCGCGAGCGTCGGTATAAGCCCACCAGATGATGGAGCGTTCCATGAGGCATTCGTCGGTTTTCGGTTGAAAGGCGTCCCACATTTCTAAGAAACGAGGGATATCGCTGAACATGAAATCGTGGGATTTGCTGCTCATAAGAACCCAAGATAAGAAGAGACATGGATCGGTATTCTTCAAAGCCCAACCGACACGAATCCATTTTTCATAGGATCCGCGGCCCCAATATTTTTCGGGCAAGATCTGAGCATACATATGTGCCTCGCGGATGTGATAATTGATGGGACTGATGCCTTCGAGCATGATTTTTACGGCCGCCTCTAACTGTTGCATATTGTGAATGCTACAAACATCGACGTTCGTGATATTATTTCGGAATTTGACCTTCATAGCTGCATCCCTGCGAATAATAGAAGTACCTGCGCCAGCCGTTCTGCCGGATGCGCTCGTTAATTGTTGTTTGACTTGATTATATACTTCTACAAAGTTGGGCGCCATTTCAAGAACGGGATGAGCTTTGTATTGTACAGAGAGTTTGGGGAAGAGGGTTTGAATGGAGACGGTTTCGAGATCTTCGCGGATGGGAGAGATGCCTTCTTCTTCGCTGTATTCGATGGTGAAATAATGGGTGAGTTGATAGGGTTCCGAACTGGGTTTCTTGGAACCATAGAGTTGCCAGTTGGTTTTACCGGTGGTGATGCCAGCATCGAGGATATTCTCCCAAGTATTGGTATGAGGAAGATGTCCCCATAACTCTTCTAAGTCTTCCATAACGGATTCGCGGAGGATGCGTTGACAGATTCGGTCGCTTTGTAGACCAATGATCATATGAATCCCGTCTTTCGTCACTTGTTTGTCGATGACTCGGTTGACGGTTTGTTTTTCGAAGATGAAGACGGGGAAGGTGACATCGGCTTTGAAGACATACATTTTGGCGAGTTTTTCCAAGTAGATGGACATCATATTGACGAGTTCGTCATAGGTGTGTTTTCGCTCTTTGACTTCGTAGGGGAATCTGAAATCGAAATCGACTGCGATGGGCGCGAAATCGGGTTGTTGTACCTCGGTGAGATACTCGGATCTCCCTTTGGCGAAGACGTGTTCACAATAGAGTTGATAGAATTTGGGGAGATCTTCCTCTGGAATATGAAAGTTGCCACCGAAGACACCTGCCTTTTCATTGGGTATGCGAGTATGAGTCGATGCAAGACCATTGCCGGTACTCGCGCTGTCGATTCGGTGGATCGAGAGGAAATGGAGATAGGTTTCCGATGAATTTGCAATAGAAGTCATATATATCTACGGAATCAGGGATCGATTTTAAAAAAATATAATGGTGTTGAAAAAAACTGCTAGTAAAAAATGTAATAAGATATAATATTCAATTTTTTTTGGAGTTTCAACAATCTGTTTTTTATTGAAAAAAAAAATTCGAATATTTATATTATTTATTTTTTTTTATGTTGAATGATTAATAAATTCTTTTATTTTAATTCGATTTATTTTTCCGGAAAAATCGTGAAATATTATAAAAACTGTTTTTATGTGAATACAAGTTAAAGCTGTCTCCGCTTAAAAAAAAGAGCTTAGTAGAAATTTATATTGGTGCCAAGAAAAAAATCTCATCCATAATCCAACAATCCAAGAGAAAAAGAAGACATGTCCGTAACATTATCGAATGAATGGTTTAGAGTTTCACGAGACCAATGTAGGAGGTATGCGAATGCATTTTTGGATCCTCTCTATTTATTGAAATCGGAGTCCATCGAAGAAGAAGAAGAAGGACAAGGGTTCCATAAATATTCGATTGTGGGGACTACAAAGAATGTGTATACAATATCGATCAATCTACTAAGTAGGAAAATCTGGTGTAATTGTCCGGATCAAAAATCGCATTGTCAAAAGAAGGGTGTCTCGTGTAAACATATCGCATTTGTCATTTCGAAAATCGGTAAAATCTCCGACATAAATTTATACAAAGCTGGTTGCAAGGAACCGTTATCCGAAGAATATATTAAGACGATATGGGAAAATGCAACGAAGACATCGATTGATAAACGCTTAGTAGAGAAATATGATGCGTTGACGTTGGGTACGACATCCACGTCTGTCTCGGGTACCTCTTTGTCAAAGACGGAATCGGTCACTGAATCGGTGGATGAACTTTTGAATGGTGAGACAGATTGTCCGATTTGTTTTTCGGAATTGAAGAATGATGGGGGCAATTTATCAGAGTGTTTGTCGTGCAAGCAATGTAAAAAATATGTCCATGTGGAATGTTTCGATCGTTGGTGCGGGTTCAATGCAAAAAAATGTTGTGTGTACTGCAGATATAGCTTTGTAGAGGATTCTCGTTTGCGACGAAAGAAGAAGACACCAAATAATAATAGTGAATATGTGAATCTCTTGTAAATCAACCAAGGTAATCATTTAAAAAAAATTGAATTGACAAATCGTTTTTTTTTAAATTCTATTATAATCATACAATACATATAAAAAAACAATACACATATTTTAAAATAAAATATTAATATTTTTCTTCTTTCCGGTTTAACATAATGCATTTTTGTAAAGTCTGTAAGAATATGTATTATATTCGATTGATTTCGACAGAAGAAGATGAAATCGAATTTTATTGTCGTAAATGTGAATATGTGGAGACAGTCGATGAAAATTCACCGGATAAAATATTTGTCAGCCATACTCAATTGAAGAAGGGTGAACAAAAATTTAATCATATGATTAATCAATATACCAAATATGACCCAACTCTACCCAGATTATACACGATGCCTTGTCCAAATGACAATTGTGATTCGAATAAAGGTGGGAGTAGCACTCCTAATCCGGAGGTGATTTATATCCGTTATGACAATGACAATTTGAAATTTGTATATCTTTGTAGTGAATGTGATTGTGTTTGGAAGACTGACGACAAGCATTGATCGCCGCCTCCGAAAAAAAATTGAAATTGAAATCTTTTTTTTTCACACCTCATATATTAAAAAATTAAAAAAAAACAAATAAACTCTCTCTATCAACGAATATACAAAACTAAAAACAAAATTTCAAAAAAAACTCCATAGATAAGACACATAGATACTATGTATAGCGACGACGACGACGAAGAAGAATATGGTAAGGGAGGAGGAAGAATTAACATTTCTCTCGCGAAGGAAAAAAAACGAAATACGAAAAGCTATGTAGATGACGATGAGGAGGGAGGAGATGACGGATCTTCGATGTTTGGAAGTTCTTCATCGGATGATGATGATGATCTGGAAGAAGAAAATGAGGATGACGAAAATGAAGAAGAAGAAAATGATGATGATGAAAGATCATCGTCCTCAGAAAACGAAGATTTTTATAATGGCGGTGAAGACGAAGGAGAAAATGATTCTGATGCTGGGTCATCTTCTTCAGATGACGATGTTGAAGACGAGGACGAAGACGATGAAAAAGACCCGAGTCGTTCGGTGGGAATAAATAATATTGTCGATCTCACCAACAATGAAGATGATATGAAAAAAAATATTGTAGCCGCTCAGAATCGATTACATGAAACTGGTAGGCATGGATCCTTTAATTATGTTTACGAAGAAGACAATTTTCAAAAATTTTCAAAAGAACTGACTAAAAACATAATTGCCGATTTCCATCCTGAATGTAAAATGCATAATGAAGAAGAAATTAAGATATTGTCTGAAGTTACCAGAAATAAATTCAATGTTGTGTGCGACGTATTCCATCGAACCTTACCCTTCTTATCAAAATACGAAAAGGCGAGGGTCCTTGGTATGCGCGCCAAACAACTCGACTACGGAGCCCCACCAATGATTTCCAATATACCTGAACATATAATCGACGGTTATTCCATCGCACAAATGGAACTCGAACAAAAACGCATTCCTTTTATTATTCGTCGTCCAGTTTTAGGAGGATTTGAATATTGGAAAATCAGCGATCTAGAGATTCTATAATAGATGAGTTTATTATTCGAACAAAATTATATTTTACACATAAATAACATTAAAAAAAAATAGTTTTTTCAATAAATCTTTTTTTTTAATTACAATCCAAAATGAGTTTTTTTTCTTCGGTACAAAAGACCCTTACCATACCAACCGATATCAAATTACTACTAAGTAGACTCATTGGGGTAACACTTAGTAGATATCTTCGAAAGAATGATCCGTTATTATCCATGAATTTCCCTTCTTCTGTGTCTGTGTCATCATCCTTCTTAGAACCAGATCATTATTCGATGGTTCGTCGTCGGAAAAATGCGATTGATGTATTTTGGACACGGAAGGTCGTGTGGAAATCTCTCCCTCCTTATCAAGAACAACATGTGATATATAAAGTTTACCCTTCTATTTACCCTTCTACATACCCTTCTACATATCAAAAGAGGAAACGGGAATCATCATCGGCATCGGATCGGATTGTTTATTATGAAAAGCATCCAGCATTGTTGTGGTGGATATAGATGTAGTAGGGGATGGCGAAGGTTGAATAGATTGCATTTGTTGTTTTAAAAAGTGTTTGAGTTCATCCTTCATAGGTGAATTCATGGGGGTCGCGGTTGTGCTTGGTAGGTCAAATATTGGAGTGGATCCTATTATGCTACCGACGCCACTCGTCCTGGCGGATGAGCGTGGTTCCCGTTCAGGAATTGTCTTTGTAGTAAGCAGATCGATGATTTCTTCATATTTTTTCTGAGGATTATTATACTCTTTTATTTTGGGGTTCGTTAAGTTGTCGCGAAAATAAAGAAACAATGAATGTACTACATAGATAAATATCACCGATAGAATTGCTATGTAGATGGACCATAAAAACATTTCTTTCTTTTTTTTTCTTTTTGAATCGTGTTTGTTTTATTTTATTTCGTTCGGTTAAAGTTGTGTGGAAAGAAGAAAAAAATATGTTTATTTTGGGTTCGATTAATAGTTTGCCGCATAGATTTTTTTCTTTTTTTTACGCGAAAGAGATCCAGAAAAAAAGAAAAATAAAACAAAAAAGAATCCCTTCCGTTCAAACATTCCTCATCTCCCTTTTTTTTCCATTTGTTTCAAATCAAACCTACAACCAAATATTTTTTTATAGAACAAAAAAATATGTCTTCAAGCAATGATAATAATAATAATAATGCAGTCGCAGCATCTATGAAACTATCGGCTAAAGTAACAGCAGTTATTGTGAATAAACATGGAATCGCAAGTGATTTGGTGATTGATCGAAATCTGGATGAATCAACTCTCTATCAGAAATGTAATTTTCGTTGGGATCCGAGTCATTTCAAAAAGCATCATAGCTACTTAGTAAAATACCAAAAGGACCGTTATCGCATTGATCTGTTTGGAAGCTTAGTAGGAAAGGCTAGTTTGGAAAATAAATATGAATTACCACCACCGATTGATAAGCAATTGTTTTTCGGATCGATTTGCTTAGTAGGGTATAAAAATGGAGAAATATTTCATTTCCGCACTCAATTATGGGAAAAGTTATATGAAAAATTATTTGGCGGATTTGAAGATTTAAATAACAAACAGTTGATTAAAGAAGACGAAGAGGAAGTTGATGAGTTGGCGGGTGTACCAAAATCGATGAAAACTCGCGATGGCTACTTGAAAGATAACTTTGTGGTATCATCCTCGGATGATGAGGGTGAAGATGAATCAATTGCGTCCTCGTCCTCGTCAACGACGACTGATTCTGAAAATGATGATGATGATGATGAGGACAATAACGCCAATGAAGAATCTCGACTGTACAAAGGATTATCAGTAAAAAGAGCCCGTCCTTCGTCATCGACATCCAAAGAAAAGGAACTCCGCCAAAAACTCAAAAACGAGAGAAAACTCCAAAAAGAAAAAGAAAAAGAAAATGAAAAAAGAAGAATTCAAGAAGAAAAAGCGAAACGCAAACAAGACTTAGTAGAGGCGGCAAAACTCGCCGCGATGCAAAAAATGGCGGCGATCGCACAAAAACATGCGGCGAAGGAAGCATTGGAAGCTGCTAAGAAGGCAGCGATGGAAGCGAAAGCGAAGGCTTTGGCGGATAAAAAAAAGGAAAAAGAAGATCAGAGGGAAGCACGTAAAAAAATGAAAGAACAACAGACAAAATACGTCAATGATAACCCATCCGAGGTCCCAGGAGGCGGGAGCAAAATGAAATCATCTACTAAGAACAACATCAATAAAAATAAAAAAATGAAAAAGTCCAAATCATTCGAAACCATGAGTGGATTAGGATTAGGATTCGGCTTAGATGATCGTCAAGATGGACGTCCCGCAAATCTTACGATCGATGCATTGCGATTGACCGACGAATTGAAACATGAAGAATATACCTACTAAGTATATAATATAATATATACAAAGTTGAATAAGATAATATTTCTACAAAGTATTTTTCAAATGAAATAGCTTTGTAGAAATATATTGCTGGGATATAATATACCTATAGATATACAGATATACAATACACATAATCCATTTCATCTCATCTCATTTTAATCATATGACGACATCATTATCAAATTCGATTGTCCTAAGTTCTTGTATATTATCAATATCGATGGTTCTTACGACATTGATTCATATATATGGTGAACGACATACTGATTATCTTCGTAGTAAAAAATATGGAGGATCCAAAACCTGAAAAAAAAGTTTTATTTATTTCGATTTGATTTTCAGAATTTTTTATATATAACGTTCGATCATTCTTTTTTTTATTTGATAACTCTCGTTGGTGGATAAGGTTCTAATAAACATGTCATGTCTGCCGATTTTTCCCAACGTTGTGAATAAGAGTTGAACATTGGTTTTCATTTCTTGATAGGGTAATACTTGGAAATCGACTATCGATAAGATCTGTGAATTAGCCGTGGCTGACGCTTTTGCTGACGCTAAAGCATGGAATTGATTATATTCTTCTTCGATCATCGTATAAAAAGCGGTCCATTCAGATGGTATCGCAGGCATTTTCTCCTTTTCGTAACTATGAATAATATGAGTGGATCGATCGTGATAGCTGTACAGATTGGAATAAACATCGACGCCATTTGTTTCGAAAAAGTAGGTGATTACGAAATATAATTCGTTGAGATAGCGTTCGAAAGTATAATTGGAGTGAGAGAAGACTTCAAATACATGAAATCCGTTCACACGATTGTTGTATGTATTCGCCACTTCTTTCAAGCATTTTCGGACAAAATTATTCAAATGGATGTATTCGGAGAAATCGCTTAGTAGACATAATAAATAGGAGATTCCGTATTTTGGCATTCCATAATAACCTCCGCCGAATATTTTTTTCGCAAAATCCACCAATTTTAATAATCGGTCGACGAAACGGAAATTCAAGTCATTCATCACATTGTTTGCCATGGCAATAACCTCGAGGGTTTCATTGATTTTCGAGTATTTCTTATCAATAATCTGGACTTTGTGTTTGAATAATTCTTCGGTGATATCCCCGCTCAAATAAGAAACTCTTAGTAGACGCAATTCTCTTTCTTTCTCCTGAGCATCATTCAAAGTATGTCCGCGAACGTGATTATCCATATTATGCATGACCGATCGAATGAGTTCTTGTAAGAATTCATAAGAAACATTGAGCAGATTGTGACTTCGTTTAATGTAGT
>JACCEC011713068.1_pt1 | contig 10593 bp, 11 predicted proteins | sample 7450121 | NCBI WGS metagenome assembly JACCEC01 (sample SAMN15323455, study PRJNA562643) | freshwater metagenome | isolation source: river surface water | place: USA:Blue River Watershed | collected 2017-08-18 | reverse complement strand
TGCGCGGGGCCAGGGCCAGGCCGACCAGGCCATTGATGGCGATGAAGACGACGTTGTTGGTGAGGAACAGCCCCTGGCACAGGGCCAGCATGGCGAGGCGGGGATTCATCCCGCCATCATGCCCCAACGCTGATCCAGGCCACCGCGGCCAGCGACGCGGTCTGGGTTCAACTTTGATGCGGCAAAAGCGTGGCTGCTTTAACTGCAGAGTTCCTATGTGTTGAAGCGTATGCGCCCCTCGCGATGTCGGCAATCGCGTAACCGAGAGAGGAAAGACTCTTCAGGAAGCAGCAATAGTAGGTGACGCTTGGAGCGGCAGGCTGGGTCTTCACCTGTTGCAGCACGCCCCGTTGCACATCGCTTTCGAACATGACCCTGGGCAGGCAGCTGACCCCCACTCCCGCGGCGATCAGTGCTGCGAGTGCATTCAGGTTGTTGCCTCCGTAGATCCGCTCAGGTTGTACACCTTCACGCTCCCACAGCTGTGCGCAGAGTTCGGTGATGATGGAGTCCGCGTTTTGCTCGATGACAGAGTACGCTCCCAGCTCGCGCAGAGGATGAACCTTGGAAGGCTTGAAGGATCCTGGCGCAGCAAACCAGGCGAATGGAACGGCCGCCACAGGCACCCTCGCGAGGTCGGCGGCGGCCGGGGGATCGGGCAGGATGGCGAAGTCGAGTGTTCCCGTCTCTACCTTGTGCCGCAGTGCTGCCGACAGGTCGACTTCGGGGTGAATGGTGATTCCCGGGTAGATGCGCTTCATCTCCCGGATGAACCTTGGAAATAGGACCATCGCAGTGAGCTCGGTCAGGCCTACGTGAAGAATACGGGCCGGTTGTCTGTTCTCGGTTCTGAGTGAATCCAGCTCGTCGATTAGAACGAACAGCCGCTCGCACTCTGAAACCAGTTCGGCCCCCTTTTGCGTCACCCTGTCCTTGCGCACCCCCGAGCCAAAAAGCGGGGCGGCCGAGACGGCCTCGATTTCCTGCAGGCGCTTCGTGATGGCCGATTGAGTGACATGGAGCTTTGCGGCGGCCTTGCTGATGGTCCCCAGCTTGGCCGTCCAGTAGAAGGCCTCCAGTTGCTTGATGGTCGGTACTGAACTCATGCCTGCTCGCGCGAAGGAGTGCCGTGATAGGGCGAGTTGAAGTCGCAGCAACTCTGAGCAATCGTTATGGCGGCACGATGGAAGACGGACATGGATTCGAGCTTGGCGAGCGCTACGTACTGAAGATCCGGTGTGGCAACCTGCAACTTGAGCTCCCTCAGCACACCACGGCTGACAGCCTCCTGTGCAACGGCCTTGGGAAGATTGGCGACGCCCAGACCTGAGACAGCCATGCCAGAAAGCGCCAGCAGCGAGTCGCTCTGGATGACACTCGCCGGCCACACCGAACTTTCAAGAAACCACGATGCGAGCCGCGTACCCGCACCTGTGGATGCGCCCTGGATGAGCAGTGTCTGTCGCTCGAGGTCTGCGAGCGTCGGCTCTCCGGCGATCGGCAGGTCTGGCGCGCAGTACCAGCCAAGTTGCGCTGCGCCGATTGGAACGCGGACCATGTCGCGGCTGCGGACCACGTCGATGACGATCGCCATGTCCAGCTTGCCGTCGTGCACGCGCGCCTGAAGTTCCAAGGACGAATCCACATCGACCTCGACGCTGACGCGTGGGTACCGAGTGCGCAGCAGACCGACAAATACCGATAACCAGGTGCTTGCAGCCAGCTCGGTGACGCCGAGCCGCAGAGTCGGCGATATCAGGCCGGGATCCGCAAACCTCTGGGTGAGGGCCGCTCTTTGCTTCAGCAGTGCCCGTGCCACCCTGAGGACTTCCTGGCCTTCTGGCGTCAGTTTGGCAGACCGTTGGGTGCGGTCAAAGAGAGGCTGGGCGAACCCCGACTCAAACTCCTGCATCAGTCTTGATACCGCGGATTGCGAGGTGTTCAACGCACGTGCAGCCCTCTTGAAAGACCCCAAGTCCACCACGCCCACCAAGGCCTCCAGTTCACGAAACGTCGTCACGGTCGAGTTTTTCCTCGGGCTAGCGGGGGATACCTAGTGACATCCCCTGCATTAGATATCAAGACGGAACATTTAAGAATCTAAAAAAATCTCTTTACGGAATGTAACCTGCCGCGAAGAATCATGGTGTCAGAGAGCCTGTTCATGGCTCCGACACTTTCAACCAACTCCTATCGCTGAAGGCACGACCATGAAAATCGGCAAGCTTCTCTCTTCTCTGGCCGTTGCTGGCCTCCTCTCTGTCACTGGTACCGCGCAGGCTGACCAACTCGCCGACGTAAAGGCGAAGGGGACGCTGGTGTGTGGTGTGGTGGGTACGCTGGAGCCTTTTGCATTCCAGGACCCGGCCTCCCGTGAGGTCGTCGGCTACGACGTGGACTTCTGCAAGGCGGTTGCCCGCCGCATGGGCGTGAAGCCCGAGCTGAAAGTGGTCTCGCTCGAAGCGCGCATCCCCGAGCTCACCCAAGGTCGTGTCGACATCCTGGCTGCGGTGCTCGGGTACAACCCGGCGCGCGCCGAGCAGATCGCCTTCTCGCGCGCCTACTTCGTGAGCAATCAGTCGATCGCGGCCAAGAAGGGAGCTTTCAGGCAGCGCGACGACCTGGCGGGCAAGCGCGTCGCCACGATCAAGGGCTCCAGCAATATTCCGTTGATGCAGAGGGTCGTGCCCACGGCCCAGCTCGTAAGCTACGACGATGCGCCCTCCGCATTCACCGCGCTCGTGCAGAACAAGGTAGAAGGTTATGTGCTGTCCGAGTCGCTGATGCGCCGGTTCATCAGCAGGCTGGGTTCAGAGGCCAACATCGAAGTGCTGTCCCCGCCGGTGGGCCGCGAGCAGTGGGGACTTGGCATCAAGAAGGGAGAGGCCGGTCTCGAAAAAGCCGTGAATGATGCCCTGGACGCCATGGAGCAAAGCGGCGAAGCCCAGCAGCTCTTTGACAAGTGGATGGGCCCGAGCACGATTTACCAGATGCGACGCGACTTCAAGATCGAACCGATCAAGGGTTGACGCGCTCGCCTTGAACCGGAGCCGCCATGTCGATCAGTCTGGACTTCACCGCACTGTTGGCGGCTCCTCATCTCGACCACATCGTCGCAGGAATCAAGTTCACGGGCCTGCTGACCCTGGGCAGCTGGGTGCTTGCCTTCTCGCTGGGCGTGATCCTTGCGACCATCCGGGTGACTGGGCATCCGGTCGCCGAGCGGACCGTGGCCGGTTGGGTGGCCTACCAGCAGAACGTGCCCTTGCTGGCGCACCTCTTTCTCTGGTACTTCGGGATTCCCACGCTGTTGCCAGCGGCATTGCAGGCGTGGATCAATGCGAACAATGGCGAGCTCATCTTCGCCTCGGTCGCTATTGGCCTGTGCATGTCGGCCTACTTTTGCGAAGACGTCCGTAGCGGACTGCGCGCCGTCCCGAATGGGCAGTACGAGGCCGCCAGGTCACTCGGTCTGAGCTTCGTGCGGACGATGCGCTTCGTGGTCATGCCCCAGGCCATCCGTAACGCCATGCCGCCATTCATCAACCACACCGTGATTCTGTTCAAGAACACCAGTCTGGCCATGGCATTGGGAGCTGCCGAGATGACCTACGTGGTGCGGGAGATCGAGAACCAGACGTTCCGCACTTTCGAGGCTTATACCTTCGCCACCTTGTTTTATCTGATGGTGTCGCTGGGGCTGATGGGCCTTGGTGTGCTGGTGAGTCGGCACATGGCCATTCCAAAGAGATAAGCCATGTGGGAAATCATTCAAAACTACACCCCCAGCTTGTTGATCGGGCAGTTTCCGAACGGGCCACTCGGTGGCCTTGCGCTCACCTTGATCCTTTCTATGCTCGGCCTGGCGCTGGCGTTTCCGCTCAGCATTCTTGTCGCGCTTTGCAGGCTATCGCCTTACTCACTACTTCGGTGGCCCAGCACCGTGTTTGTGTACATCATCCGCGGGGTTCCGCTCGTGATGCTGGTGTTCTGGAGTTACTTTCTGGTGCCGGTACTGATCGGTCGACCCACAAGCGCGTTCGTGACGTTGGTGGTGACGCTGGTGCTTTACCAGGCCGCCTACATGTCCGAGATCGTGCGAGCGGGGATCGAGGCCCTTCCCTCCGGCCAGACTGAGGCGGCACGCTCACTCGGTCTGGGTTATGGCCTCACGATGCGCAAGGTCGTCTTGCCGCAGGCGCTCTACAACATGCTCCCCAGTCTGATCAGCCAGTTTGTGTCCACCATCAAGGAGACATCGATCGGCTACGTGATCAGCGTCCATGAATTGACGCACTCCGCCAACCAGGTGAATTCCTCGCTGCTGACAAAGCCTCTCGAGGTCTTCGCAACCTTGTCGCTCCTCTACTTTGCCGTCTGCTACAGCCTTACACGTGTTGCCCACTTCGTCGAACGCCGTGTGGACCGCAGTCGGGCCGGCACCACCACTACCTCTCCAGGGGTCACCAATGATTCGCTTCTCCAAAGTTAATAAATGGTACGGCGACTACCATGCGTTGGTCGACATCACCGAGGAAGTGGGCAAGGGCGAGGTCGTGGTGGTATGCGGGCCCTCAGGCTCAGGGAAGTCGACGCTCATCCGAACGGTGAACCGCCTGGAGGAGATCCAGCAGGGCCAGATCCAGCTCGAAGGTGTTGACATCCATGCCCCGTCCCTGGACATCAACCGATTTCGCACGCGGATCGGGTTCGTGTTCCAGCAGTTCAATTTGTTTCCTCACATGTCGGCCATCGACAACGTGTGCCTGGCCCCCATTCAGGTGGGGGGCAAATCCCGGGCTGTCGCACGAGAAGCCGCCATGAGCTTGCTGGATCGCGTTGGTCTTGCACACAAGGCGGATGCCTACCCACAGCAGCTGTCTGGCGGCCAGCAACAGCGGGTCGCGATCGCGCGCGCCCTTGCCATGGAGCCGCCCGTGATGCTGTTCGACGAGCCCACTAGCGCACTGGACCCCGAAATGGTGGGCGAAGTGCTGAACGTGATGAAGTCACTGGCGAAGGACGGCATGACGATGATGTGCGTGACCCATGAAATGGGGTTCGCCCGGGAAGTCTGCGATCGCGTCTGGTTCATGGACCAAGGCCAACTGCTTGAATCCGGCAAGCCCGAAGCGTTCTTCTCCAACCCGGCCACAGACCGGGCCAAGCGTTTCCTGTCGGATCTGCGCTCGCACTGAGCCCTCCGCCCTCACTCCTCCTCGGCGGAACCCATTTCGCGTTCCGCCGGCCCTGCCCCTCACAAAAAGACGCCATGTCCTTGCCCACACGATTCCCATCTCCACTCAGCGCGCCCCTGTCCAAGGCGGTCCGGGCGGGTGGTTTCCTGTTCCTTTCTGGCCAGACCCCCAAGAACCCTGATCTCACGCCGCTAAAGGGTGACATCCAGACCCAGACCCGGAACGTGCTTGATGCGATTGCGGCAAGCCTCGCAGAGCACAACCTGGGGATGGAACACGTCGTACGCGCCACCTGCTGGCTTTCGGACATCCATCTGATGAAGGCCTTCAACGAGGTATACGCCGGGTACTTCCCGGAAGGCTTCCCCGTACGAAGCACCGTTGAGGCCAAGTTGTCACAGGGCGTCGACGTGGAGATCGAAGTCACCGCCTGCATTCCCCAAGAGCAAGGAGTGACTCAATGAGCGGCCCGTCGATCGTTGCAAACCGTCTCTCCAGTGTGAAGCCGTCCGCGAGCATCGCAGCCAAGGCGCGAGCCGACGCCTTGCGAGCTGCGGGCCGGGAGATAGTTGACTTCTCTGTCGGGGAGCCGGATTTCCCGACACCTGAACACATCGTCGACGCAGGTGTCAAGGCGCTCCAGCAAGGCCTCACGCGCTACACAGCGTCGGCAGGAACGGTGGCATTGCGAACCGCCATCGTGGACAAGTTCCGCCGCGAAAACGGCATCGACTATGGGGTGAACGAGATCGTCGTGGGCACCGGGGCGAAGCAGCTGATCTTCAGCGCATTCACCGCGTCGCTCAATGATGGCGACGAGGTCATCGTTCCGGCTCCGTACTGGGTTTCCTATCCAGAAATGGTGGTGCTCCACGGAGGGGTACCGAAGATCGTTGAAGGTCCCGCTGCAACCGGCTTCAAGCTCACGCCAGCCGCCCTCGAAAGCGCCATCACGCCCCGAACGCGCTGGCTGGTTCTGAACTCGCCGAACAACCCCACAGGCGCCATCTACTCGAAAGAGGAGCTCAGCGCGCTCGGCGAAGTCCTGATGCGACACCCTCACGTCTGGGTGATGACCGACGAGATCTACGAGCACTTCAGTTACGGCGATGCCGGACATGTCAGCATCGTGGCCGCTGTCCCGGCCTTGCGTTCTCGCGCGCTCGTGATCAACGGAGTGTCCAAGGCCTACGCCATGACCGGATGGCGCATCGGCTACGGCGCCGGTCCGGTGGAACTGATCAAGGCCATCACGCTGCTCATCACCCAGAGCACCACGTGTGCATCTGCCGCTTCTCAGGCTGCGGCGGCCGCCGCCTTGAACGGTCCGCAGGATTGCGTGGGGATAGGGCGCGAGTTGTTCCGGCATCGGCGCGACCGCATGATCAGGCAACTCGCAAGTATCGACGGGATCCGTTGCGACTTGCCTCCCGGTGCCTTCTATGTCTTTGCGTCCGTGGAAGGACTGATCGGTCGTGTCACGCCTTCAGGTGGCGTTCTAAAGAGTGACCGCGATGTTTTCAACTACTTCATCGACGAAGCGGGCGTTGTTTCTGTCGATGGCACATCGTACGGCCTGTCGCCTTATGTGCGCTTCTCTTTTGCGATCTCGGACCGTGAGATCGATCGGGGTTGCGAGGCAATTGCTGCCGCCGTAAAGAAGCTGCAACGTCACTGAACCGAAAGAAACCCGATGTCCTACAGAGCTCTTTCTCGATTCGAGCGTGTGACGGCTGATCAGGTCGCGCGCGCCCGCAAGTTCCAAGCGGCCATTCTCTGCGACGTGGCAGGCCGCCGCGGAACCATGAATGCCCGCATCCGTGGTCTGCACCCGGACATGACGGTGTGCGGACCCGCCTTCACGGTGGAGGTCCGTCCTGGAGACAACCTGATGTTTCATGTCGCGTTGGCTGTGGCCGAGCCGGGGGACGTGATCGTGGTGGACGGCAAGGCCGATGACACCTGTGCCCTGGCAGGCGAACTCATGGTGACCCAAGCCGCGGCCGCCCGCCTCGGTGGATTTGTGGTGGACGCGGCCATGCGGGATGTGGGGACCCTCGCATCCGGGGCGTTCCCGGTCTTTGCGGCCGGGACCAATCCTTGTGGCCCGACCAAGGGTCTTGCCGGCCGAATGAGCATTCCCGTGTCTGTGGGCGGCGTCGCGGTCACACCGGGGGACCTCATTGTTGGCGACGCAGATGGTGTCGTCGTCATCCCGAAGGCCGATGTGGAGGCCGTTTTGGCGGCCGCGCAAAAGAAGGTCGCTCTGGAAGCGGAACGTATCCGGGAGATCGAGAACGGGATCCTGGTCTCTCCCTGGTTGAACGACGCACTGCGCCAGGCGGGTCTTCCAGCCCTGGAGGCCGAGACACCGTGAGTTCGGCCGTCGTCGGTGAAGGCGCGTCGCTGCCTGCGTGCGCCCTGACCCAAAGTCCTACGCCGCTGCAAGCCCTCGATCGCCTGTCAGACCACCTGGGTGGCGCACGAATCTGGGTGAAGCGCGACGACCTGACGGGTCTGGCGCTCGGGGGTTCGAAAACGCGTGCACTCGGTACCCTGATGGGTCAGGCGCTGGCCGAGCAAGCCGACACGGTCATCACCTGCGGTCCCACCACGTCCAACCATGTCAGGCTGACCGCGGCTGCAGCCAACCGGCTCGGCCTGAAGATCGTTCTTGTCTTGAAGAGGCCGAGTGAGGGTAACGTCGAGCTCCAAGGCAACATGCTGCTCAACCACGTGCTCGGTGCGCGTATCGTCTTCGCCGACGTGGATTCCCTCGCTGGTCTTGAGCCCAGGATGGAAGAGGTGGCTGATCAGCTGCGCAGCCAGGGCGCGAGGCCCTTCATCATTCCTGGCGGTGGCTACTCACCCGTTGGAGCGGCCGGCTATATCCCCCTGGTTCAGGAGTTGTTGACGCAATCGGCTGCCGAGGGGTTCGATATCGATGCGCTGGTCTTCGCCTCTGGCTCGGGGTGCATTCAAAGCGGGTTGTTGCTTGGTTGTCTTGCTCATCAGGTGGAGTTGCCAATCATCGGTATCACCATCAACCGCAGCACAGGGGAGTTGAAGGCGCGAATTGCACATGACGTGGCGCACGCGTCCGCGCTCGTGGGTGTGCGCTCTCCGCTGCCGAAAGATCGCATCGTCGTGCTGGAACATTACCTGGGAAGCGGCTACGCCATCCCCTCGGAGGCTGGAATGCATGCGATTGACATTCTGGCGCGCAAGGAGGGCCTGTTGCTCGACCCGTGCTACACGGGCAAGTCCATGGCGGGCGCCATGGATCTGGCGACGACCCGCTTCCGACCCGGCAACAACATTGTGTTCATCCACACAGGGGGGTCGCCAGGCATCTTCGGTTATGCAGACCGGCTAGGCGCGTCACGACAGGCAGCAGAGATCACCCATGATTCGACGCAGTGAAGCGGCCCCCCACTTGAGTCCATTCATGAATTCCACCGCTGAGACTTCCCAAGAATTGAACTTGCCACTGCCGGGAGTCGATGTCGAGACGCCGTGCTTCGTCGTGATCGAAGCCGCCGTCGAGCACAACCTGCGCCAGACGGCCGCGTTGGCTGGTGGCGTGGAGCGCATGGTTCCGCACGTGAAGACACACCGGTCCCCCTGGGTCACGAAATACCTCGTGGACCTCGGTGTGAAGGCGTTCAAGACCGCACAGCCACGGGAAGTGGAGATGGTTCTCGATGCGGGTGCGCGCGAAGTGATCTGGTCGTATCCCACCACCTGCGCCGCCGCCATCGCAAGGGTGATCCGCGCAGCGGACGCCCACCGCAGCGCCATCGTGACTGGGGTCATCGATAACGAACTGGGACTTGCCGTCTGGCTACGCTTGCTCTCGCCGGGCAAGCACCCGAACGTCAATCTGCGTGTAGACATTGACCCCGGGATGGGACGTACTGGTGTGCCGATGGACGACAGGGCCATCGAACTGGCCTCGAAGGTGGCGAGTGCCGGCATCTTCGCCGGCTGGCATGTATATGACGGGCATATTCAGGACATTGACCTGGTGGAGCGGGAGGCCCGATTCGTTACCGTACAGAACCCGTTGAACGCCCTGTTCGAGAAAGCTGGGCGAGCTGGCCTGCACGCCGACACGGTGGGCGGGGGCAGCTACACATTTCCCTTCTGGGCCAAACACACCCGTGCTCGCGTTTCGCCAGGCAGTTGGGTCTACTCCAACTCGCAGCACCAGGCCGACCAGCCCCACCGTGGCTGGTCGGTGGGCGCCTATGTCTTGTCCTCGGTGCTGTCCGAGCGGGAGGGCACCTTGACGTTGGACGTCGGCTCGAAGGCGATTGCGCCCGACATCCCGATGACCCAGCGATTCATCGGCGTCGATGAAATCCTCAGCATGAAAGAGGAGCACACGGTGGTCAAAGCCGCCAACCTGGCGCCCGGTGATCGGGTCGCGCTCGTCCCGCGGCACACCTGCACAACCGCGTACCTGTATCGGCGAGCCTTGGTCCTGACCGCCAGTGGGCAGTGGGAGTACCGCGACCAGCTGGGCTGCGAGCGCTGAGGCCCAACTTCGATCCGGCAAAGCGCGACCCGCAGGTGATGCGGGCGGTTCATGCTGGCCTAAGATGTCCCAAGGCTGAGCCAGGCCAGCGCGGCCAGCGGCGCGGTTTCAGCCCGCAGCACACGGGGCCCCAGCGTGACAGGCAGGAACCCGCAAGCCCGGGCCTGCTCCAGCTCCACAGGACCGAGCCCGCCCTCGGGGCCAGATAGCAGCAGCACGGGGTCGAGCCCCCGGCCCGCGACCGCCTCGGCGATCGGGCGCGTATCGGCTTGCAGCGACAGCACGAGTCTCAGTGGCGCGTCGTCACCCGCACGCCCTGGCTCTGCGCGCGCTGGGCACCATGCGGCGAAATCCTGTGGCCGGCCGACGCCAGGCACACGGTTGCGGCCCGACTGCTCGCAGGCCGACACGGCGATGGCCTGCCAGTGCGCCTGCTTCTTGTCGGCCCGCTCGCCGGACAGGCGCAGCACCGTGCGTTCGGTGACCAGCGGTTGCAGGCTGGCCGCGCCCAGTTCGGTCGCTTTTTCCACCAGCCAGTCCATGCGTTCGTTGGCGGGCATGCCCAGGGCCAGATGCACCGCGCGCGCCGCCTCGCGTTCGACCGGGTGATGCGCGCCCACTTGCACCTGCACGTCGCTGCGCCCCATGCGGGTGACGGTAGCGGACCACTCGCCACCCTCGCCGTTGAATAGAGTGACCGCCGCGCCTGGCTGCAGCCGCAGCACCTGCACATGGCGGGCGGGGCCGGCCGGCAAGGCGAGGTCCTGCCCCTCGGACAGCGGCACGGGGCAATGCAGGCGCGGCATCCTAGACCCGCCCGAAGGCGTAGCCCGTGGCCGCTGTCGTGCCCTCGAC
>JACCEC011634128.1_pt1 | contig 10593 bp, 9 predicted proteins | sample 7450121 | NCBI WGS metagenome assembly JACCEC01 (sample SAMN15323455, study PRJNA562643) | freshwater metagenome | isolation source: river surface water | place: USA:Blue River Watershed | collected 2017-08-18 | reverse complement strand
TGTCGGCGCAGATGGTGACGCCGAGGTGGTTGGCCTGGCCGGTGAGGTCGGCGGACACGTGGTAGTCCTTGTCCTTCTTGAAGGCGTTGTTGCGGGTGTAGCACCAGAGGACGGTGGCCATGCCGAGTTCGTGGGCCTGCTGGAAGGCGTTCGACACTTCGATGATCTGGCGGTTGGTCTCGGGGGAACCGAAGTAGATCGTCGCACCGACGGCGGCGCAGCCCATGTCGGCGGCCTGCTTGAGCGTGCCGTACATCACTTGGTCGCCGATGTTCGGGTAGGTGAGCAACTGGTTGTGGTTGATCTTCACCATGAACGGGATCTTGTGGGCGTAGCGGCGGGAGACGCTGCTCAGCACGCCGAAGGTGGAGCAGACCGCGTTGCAACCGCCTTCGATGGCGAGCTTCACGATGTTCTCACCGTCGAAGTAGATCGGGTTCTTGGCGAACGAAGCGCCGGCGGAGTGCTCGATGCCCTGGTCGACCGGAAGGATGGAAACGTAGCCGGTGTTGGCGAGGCGGCCGGAGCCGTAGAGGCGCTGCAGGTTGGCGAGCACGCGGTTGTTGCGGTCCGACGGCGCGAAGGCGTGGTCGACCCAATCGGCGCGGGGCAGGTGGATCTGCTCCTTCTTGATCTTCGGGTTGCTGAACCCGAGGAGGGATTCCGCATCGTTACCGAGGAGTTTCTGGATTTCGCTGTAGTTGCTCATGGTGCTGGGAAGTGGGAGGGTCCGTCGATACGAACGAACCCCCTCAAAAGGGCGAGTCCGAGGGCGGGCATCAAGCCAGAATTCATAATCCGCCATAAAAGCCGCCAGCGGGGCTTTCAGGTGGCCGAAAAAGGACGTTCCCGGACTAAATCTGCCAGTCGTCGCCGGAGGCCGAAGCCGGGGCGGGCAGGCCTGGATGTGGGGCCGTCACGACTCGCAGGACGGCTTCGCCCCCACCGGCCAAGGAACGGGCCTGGCGGACCGCCTTGGCGAGCGCCGCGGTGGGGTTGGTGTCATCCCAGGGGATGACGTTTTCGGCGCCGACCGCGTCGACGAGGCCGGCGTTGACGAAGATCCGCATCGTATCGGGCTTCGCCTCGCAAAGGATCAAGCTCCGCCCATCGGACTTCAAGGCCTCGGCGAGGTCGCGCAAGAGCAGCACGCCGTTGGCGTCCAGGTGATGGGCTTCCCGGAACTTCAGCACCAGCACCTTGAGGTTCGGGTCCGCCGAAGCGCGGCGCAGGTGCTCGTGGAAGGCTTGGGTCGCGCCGAAGTGCAGGCTGCCTTCCACGTGCAGGATGGAGATGCCCGTCGACGCTTGACCTTTGGGGCGCTCACGCAGTTCGCCCGTTTCCGAGAAGTCGTATTCCACGACCTCGGGCTCGGACGTCTTGCGCAGGTAGAAGGCGATGGCGACCGCGGTGCCGAAGAAGATGGCGACGTCGAGCGGGGCCAGGAGCGCCGTCAGGAAGGTCGCCAAGAAGACGGTGCGGTCCTGCGCTCCCGACTTGAGGATCAGTTTGATCGCCGACAGGTTCGCCAGCTCGATTTCGGCGAGGATGACCAAGATGCCGAGCGTCGCGAGCGGGACGAGCGCGACCCAGTGGCTGACGAGGAAGGCCGCGGTCAGGATGAAGAGTCCGGCGAAGAGCGAGGCGAAGGCCGTGCGGGCGCCGCTGGCCACGTTGAGCGCGGAACGGCTGATGGAGCCCGAGGCCGCCATGCCGCCCGTGAAGGCGCAGGCCAGGTTGGCCATGCCGAGCCCGAAGACCTCTTGGTGGAGGTCCGAGGGCCGGCCCGTCTTGAGGGCCGAGGCGCGGGCGTTGGCGGTGCCCTCGATCACGACGAGGACGGCGAGGGCCAAGGCCGGCGAGAACAACGTCGAGAGCGTGCGGGCCGAGAAGTCCGGGAGGTGCAGGCTGGAGCCAGCGCGGGCGGCGTCGCCCACGCATTTAACCACTTGGCCTTGGGAGCCTTGGTTCATCGCCACCGACTGGGCGAGGGCGGCGCCGAGGGTGGCCACGGTGATGGCGCCGAGGATGGCCTTGCCGACGCCGTAGGGCTTGCGCATGAGCCCGTAGGTGATGCCCGTGACGATGGCTAGGCCGAGGTCGGGGTTGATCAGGCCTTTCCCCAATTTGACGGCTGCCCAGAGCACTTCGGGCAAGCTCTCGGCGCCATGTTCGCCGGGCAGGCCGATGGTGAGGGGGAGTTGCAGCGCGATGACGCGGAGGGCGGCGGCCGCGATGTAGGCGGAGATCACCGTGCGGGGGACGAAGTCGGCGAAGCCACTGAGGCGGAGCCACGAGGCGAGCAGCAGGAAGACGCCCGCCATGAGCACCAGGGTGGGCAAGGCCGCCGCGCGCTGATCGGGCGAAATCGCCCCCAGCGTGGCGAAGGCGCCGAGCAGCAAGGCTGCGGAGGCGTTGGTCGGGCCGGCGGAAAGGTTGGAGGATCCCGTGAAGATCGGGGCGATCAAGGCGGCGACCCCGCAGCCGATGAGTCCGCACCAGACCGGCAGGCCGGCTTTCATCGCGAAAGCCATCGACATCGGGAAGGCGAGGAGGGCGACGTTGAGTCCGGCGATCAGGTCGGCCTTGAAGGTGGGGCCATCCAGTTGCGGGACCGCTGAGCGAATCGGGAGGAACCGAGGGCGCGGCAAGGCCGCCACCGTCCGCCAACCTTGGCCGAGCAGGGAGAAGAAGTTATGGAGGCCCCGAAGCACGGCCCTGTTGTTGCCAACCCTGCCGAGGCTTCAACCGATTTCGTCGAGCTTCAGTCGAACGCTTCGGGGTCGAGCTGTTGTATTAGCGATTGTTGCAGCAGCCCAAAGCAGGAGTAGCAGGCCAAGGCGTGGCGCTTCTCCGTCGGCAGCGACTCATCGTCAAGCAGTTCGGAGCCTTCCAGGGCGGAGTCGGGGATGTCGGCGAAGACCAATTCGCGCAAGGCGATGCGGACCGCCGAGAGCGCCCGGAGGAAGGCGAACGCTTGGCCGTCGTTCTTGAGCAAGATGACGGCGGGTTCCCCTTTGGCGTTGGCGAAGGCCGTGGCGAGCAGGCGGGCCTCTTCGGCCGCTTGGGCGCTCAGGGTTTCCGTCCAGAAAGCGGCCACCTCGGCGTCGCCGTTGGGGATCTTGGCGCGGTTCACCGAGACGCGCGCCGCCGCCGGGGCGATGAGGCGGAGGAGGTCGGTCAGCACATTGCGCGCTTCCGCCGTCATCGTGAGGCGGAGCTCAGCCATCTTTTTCGAGCAAGGCGTTGAGGTGCCACTGCTGGAGTTCGAGGGCGAGCATTTCGGCCCGTTCGCGTTCGCCCGTCCAGACGGTGGCCCGGCCCTCTTCATGCACCTGCAGCATGTATTTGCGGGCCAATGGGCGTTGGATGCGGAGCACGTTCATGAACACCATGACCACGTAGCCTGTGAGGTTGATGGGGTCGTTGAGCACGACCACGTTCCACTTAGACGCCCGGGCGGGGACCTTCTCGGTCTTGATCTCCGGCTTGATCTTGGGTTTGCCCATGGGGAGTCAGCTCGCTGTCAGAACTAAGGGACAGGAGCAGGTTCCGCAAGCCACCGATGAGCCTTTGGCAAGTTTCCGCGGCCGGAGGCAGGCCCGGGGTGCGCTCGAGTTGGGCGGCGACCCGGGAGAGCTCGATGCAACCCATGAGGGCCAGCATGCCTTTGACGCCGTGGGCTTGGCGCATGACCGCTTCGGGGTCTCCCTGATTCAGGGCGGACTCCAGGTCCGCGACCATTTGGGGGCCATGGCGGAGGAAGGAGCGGGCCGCGCAACGGAGGTCTTCGGCCTCTTCTTCGTCGAGTTCGCCCAAAGCCGCTTGGAATTCGTTGCTGTGGGTGGGGTCCGCGGCTTCGCCGGCCAGTTGGTCGATCTTGGCGAGCAAGTCGGAGCCGCGCATCGGCTTTGACAGGTAGCCATCGAATCCGGCCTGCTCGCAACGGACGCGGTCGCTTTCTTGGGTCATGGCCGTGAGCGCGAGGAGGATGGTCCGCCGGCGCCCCGTCTGGAACTCGGCAGAACGGATTCCCTCGGCGACCCCGATTCCGTCGACAAGGGGCATCTGGATGTCGAGCACCGCCACGTCGAATTCCTTGATGCCCCAAAGTTCCAGCGCGGCGGCCCCGTCGACGGTCGCATTGACCTCATGCCCGGCGCGTTTGAGGCGGGAGACGGTGACCTCGCGGTTCACTTCATTATCCTCGGCGACGAGGATGCGCAGGTGGCGGCGCGGAGGCGCGGCGGGCGTTTGGCTGGGTTGGTCTTCCGGGCTCGGTTGGTGGTGTCCCAGTTCGGACCAGAGGGAAGTGAGGGTGAGCGGCTTGTGCAGTTGTTTGAAGCCACGGAGTTCGAGGTCGGGCGAGGTCAGCAGGACCACCAGCTCGCGCGGAATGGCCGGTAACTTCGGGCTGATGTCGTCGGGCAAGTCGATGAAGGCCCGGGTGAACGGCTGCCCTCGGGCCGCCGCTTCCAACCATGCCTGTTCCGCCAGCTCATTGGTTTCGACGCTGACGCCGTGGCCTTCGCGGTGGCGGATGCACTGCAGCAGCCATTGCCGCATCGCGGCGCTGCCGCCGGCGACCAGGATGCGTTCATCGCGGAGCGGTGGCAGTGGTCGGCTCCGTTCGGACGCATCGATGGCCAGCATGAGGGCGGCGGTAAAGCGGCTACCCTTGTTGGGTTCGCTCCGCACCTTGACGTAGCCATCCATCGCTTGGGCCAGGTTGCGGACGATGGTCAGGCCCAGTCCCGTCCCCCCGAACCGCCGCGTGGTCGAGGCGTCGGCTTGGGTGAAGGGGTCGAAGATGCTTTCCAGTCGGTTGACGGGGATCCCGATGCCGGTGTCCTCCACGACGATGCGGGTGCGCAGGTTTTCCCCGCGGGTTTCGAATTCGAGATGGCAGTGGACGTGGCCGCTTTCGGTGAACTTGACCGCGTTGCCGATCAGATTGGAAAGGATCCGGCGGAATTTGACCGGATCGCCGAGCACGCTGTGCGGGGCGTCCGGGGCGGTGAGGGCGGCGAACTCGATGCCCTTGCGTCGGGCCTGCTGATGGAACTGGGCCATCGTCTCCTCCAAGGCGCGGATGGGGTTGAAGGGGATCTGTTCGATCGTGATGTGGCCGCGATCGAGGCGGGCGAAGTCGAGCACGTCCTTGACCATCTCCTCCAGATCCACGGCGCACCGCTGGATCTTCTGGAGCGTCTCTTCGGTGGCGTGGGCGGGCGACTCCAGCGCCGTTTCGCAGAGTCCCTGGATGGCGTTGATCGGATTGCGGATCTCGTGGGTGATGTTGGCGACGAACTGCGATTTCGCGGCGCCGAGTTCCTCGGCTTTCTCGAGGGCGATGCGGAGCCGATTCTGCTCCTTGGTCGAGTCCGTGATGTTGCTGGCGAAGGTCAGGAGACCGGCGGGGAGCCCATTGCCGCCTTTGATCCGTTCGTGTACGACGCTGATATGTCGGGTCGTCCCTTGGAGATTGGTGAAGTCCAGCCCCTGGTGGCGGGCGCTTCGGCCGTGCTGGATGACTTCGGCGTCGAGGGCTTTGAAGTGGGCGGCCGTTTCCGGGGCCAGGATGTCCTCGAGGGTGAGGTCCACGGCGGCCCCACGGTGAGGTAGTCCGATGAATTCATCCAGGTTGCGGCTGGTGTGGAGGATGCGTCCGGACAGGTCGCGCAGGATGATGAAGTCCGGCGAGTTATCGATGAGCGTCCGCGCCAGGCTCATCTCCGAGCGCGGCGTCAGCAGGGCGGCGCCGTTCACTTGCGCATCATCCGAGAAGATCAGCCAGACTTGGTCCGCATGTTTGGGGTCGGGCTGGAGGATGACGCGGACCGATTTGATTTCCCGGATACGCTGCGGGTTGCGGGTCTCGAGGATGCCGCTCCATGCGGACCAGCGGGCGGCGGAAAAGAGCAGGGTGGAGGCGGCCCGTCCGTCGTCGAGCTCAAGGAAGAGGAGGTCGACGTGGGTGCCCGCTTTGACGCGGCGCCCCAGGGTGCGCGTCACCAGCTCGTTGGCATAGAGCACCAAGCCTTGGCGGTTGCAGACCAAGAAGGGCCAAGGGAGGAGGTCCGGCAGCGTCGAAAGGTCCGCCATACGTGGTTAAATAAGATGTCCTGAAGAGCAATGGATACAATAATCGTTATGAGGAAGAATACCCAGCGGCTTGGCTCCGTTCGGACAAGCCTGCTCGGTCCTGCGGCTGGGATGTTTCTCTTGGAGTTCGTGCCGCCCTCGAGTACATCCAGCGCATGCCGTTCGAACACCATCGTCAGCCGTTAGCCAGCCGGAATCGTTTTGCCCGTCGGTTGCTCAAGTTTGCCGGCTATGGGTTGGCCTTCCTGGCCCTCTCGCTGCTGCTTGGGGTGGCGGGCTACCATTGGATCGGCGGCTTGGCTTGGGTGGACGCCTTGTTGGATGCCAGCATGATCCTGGCCGGCATGGGGCCCGTCTCGCCTATGCCCAATGATGCCGCCAAGGTTTTCGCCTCGGCTTATGCGCTCTTCAGCGGCGTGGCCTTCCTGACGACTTTCTCGATCCTGATCGCGCCGATCCTGCACCGTGTCCTGCACCAGTTGCACCTGAAGGATCGGAGCGAGTAGTTTGCGGCGGCAGGCCTTCTCGCACCCGCCTCTGAAAGAGGACGGGCGGAGAAAAGGGTGCTCAGGAAGGGACTTGAACCCTTACGCTTTATGGGCACTAGAACCTGAATCTAGCGTGTCTGCCATTCCACCACCTGAGCGACTAACAAGACGTTCGAGCAAAGGGCTTGGCCTGCGGGTGTCAAGGTCAGGGCTTGCGCAGGGACTTGAGCATGTAGGCGCAATCGAGGTCTTGGCCGAACTTATGGCCCACGCCTTTCAGCAGGCCCGCATGAGCGAAACCACAGGTTTCATGCAATTTCAAGCTGGCGGTCTGCTCCCCGGAGATGCGGGCGATCACGGATTTATGCCCCAGCGCCTCGGCGCGGGTGAGGAGTTCGCGGAGGAGGCGCTTCCCAAGCCCCTTACCGTGGTACTCATGGTGGATGAAGATCGAGTCCTCCACCGTCGCAGACCAGCCCTGGCGGCTGTTGTAGGTTGAGAGGGACCCCCAACCCACGACTTGGCCTTCGACCTCCACGACAAGCACCGGATGGGCCCGCGAACGCCCTTTAAGCCAATGAATACGGCCTTCTTCGGTCTCTTCGGTGAGGTGCCAGGTGCAGGTGCTGGTCCGCACATAGTGATTGTAGACCCGATTGATGGCCTTGGCGTCGGCCTCGTCGGCCAGGCGGATGCGTGCTTCCATGGCCGTCCAGCCTGACGATTTTAAGCTAATGCGTCCAGCCAAGGAAATCCCGTTGACAGCCGTGTGCGGGAGGGCTTTGTTGGCCGACCTGCCGTATTCCTCGGCCCAAGACCATGAAAGTCTCCTCCTCCCTCAAGTCGCTCAAGAAGCGCCACCCTAATTGCCAGGTCGTCCGTCGCAAAGGTCGCATTTATGTGATCAACAAGACGCACCCTCGCTACAAAGCCCGCCAAGGTTAATCCTTAGCAAACCCCTGATTTATATGAAGAAGGAAGGTCATCCTGAATACAACCCTGTGGTCTTCGTGGACGTCTCCACGAACCGCGAGTTCACTACCCGTTCGACCCTCAAGTCGAAGGAAACCAAGGTCATTGACGGCGTGGAGCACTTCGTGATCCGCCGTGAAGTCACCATGGATTCCCACCCGGCCTACACCGGCGAGAAGCGCTTCGTCGACTCCGCTGGCCGCGTCGAGAAGTTCAACTCGAAGTTCCGCCGCAAGTAAGTCGCCCTTGGCGATTGCTCCAAGACCCGCCCGGTTCGCCAGGCGGGTTTTTTGTTGGCCATGCCTAGATCTGGGTGGCTAGCCTGCCGGTTGGATGGGAGCTCGGGGACTTGGGGTGGGTAGGGGGCTTACGGTGCCTTCATCCCCATGGCCCTGATCGACCGGCCATGGCCGGTGCGGTTCGGGGTGGGCGCCTTACAAAGGGGGGCGATTTTCCGGCTGCCCGCTCCCATCTCAGGCACGAGCTCTAGCCCGCCTGACGCTGGCGTAAGTGCGAATAGCCCTATCCAAGGCTGCCAGGTGGCGTTTCTGTAAATCCATCATCATCATGCACCCCCAACTTTATTCACAGGGGGTGTGCATGAACTGTGCATAAAGATAGGGATTTCGCCCACTGCGGGTAATTCGGCAAATTGTGCTTGATTTTGTTTCCCCACTGTCGCAATAGTATCCCCGCTATGAAGCATATCCTACCTATCCTCACCATCACGACCCTCGCTGCCGCTGCCTCTGCCCAGAGCGCCGCTGCTCCGGCCGGTCTCTCCTACAACCGCGTCACGGTCTCCCGTGAAGGCCAGAACACGAGCCTCTCTGCTTCTGCCTTCCTCGGTAGCTCCAACGTTCTCGCCACCATCGGCGCTGGCCGCAACCAGTACGGTGAGTCCGTCACCAGCTACTCCCTCGGTTACGTCTTCAAGGGCGTGGTCGCTGGTATCGACGCCACGGTCTCCGTTGGCTCTGGCGACGCTAACAACAACTCCGACATCGGCCTGAACCTCCGTCGCTCCCTCTCGGAAGTCGTCGCTGGTCTCGAAATCGCCGTCGGTGCTTCCTTCAACTCCGGCGCTGGCTCTGCTCCTTCGACCACCAACCTCACCTACGAATTGGCCTACAACGTCAATAAGCAGTTCCAGGTTGCCTACAGTCTGACGGATTTGGATGCTCCTCAGCTCGTTGCTCCCAATAAGGACACGCTCCACACGATCTCGGTTCGCTACAACTTCTAATCTTCGGATTAGAGGCTGAACCTAAGGGCCCCGGAAACGGGGCCCTTTTTGTTTATTTTGCCTAAAAAGAGGGGCTTTGATGCCTATTTGGCCTCCACGTGGACGGTTACGCGCATCTCGCGGTCGCCGGTGCCCCAGTAGCTGCCCCGGATCGGGGTGGCATCGCGGTAGTCCCGGCCCACGGCGGAAGCGACATAGGCCTCGTTGACCGGGCGCTTGTTCGTGGGGTCTAAGCCGAACCAGCCGTGGCCTGGGATCCAGACCTCACACCAGGCGTGGGAGGCATGGCTACCGAGGACTTCCCCGCGCTTGGGGTCGTAGACGTAGCCGCAGATATACCGAGCGGGGATGCCCAAGGCCCGGCAGAGCGCCAACATGAGGTGGGCGAAGTCCTGGCAGACCCCCTGAGGCTTGGCGAAGAACTCCTCCGTGGAGGTGCTGACGGTGGTGACGCCAGGCACGTAACTGCAGGTTTCATGCACGAAGTGCATGAGACCCTGGACGACGGCGACGACTTCCTGGCGGTCGGCTTTGACGTCGATCGCCGTCCGCCAGATCTGCGGCGTGATCTGCACGGGGCCTTCGGACTGGAGGTAGGGCTGGAAACTCTCGGCCACCTCCGGCTTGGCGAGGGCACTCAGGAGCGCGTCCGGAGGCAACGCCTCGAAAGGAGTCGCCGCGGTCTCCACCACGCTCGATACGTCGATGATCAGGGACTTATGGGCCTCCTCGATTTCGAAGAAGGACACGGTGTTGCGGTAGAGGTCCTGGTAACGCCGCATCTTCACCGCCGGGAGCACGCGCACCAGATGCAGGATCGTCCGTTGCCGGGCGTTGTCGAGTGGGGTGACGCGCAGTTCGTTGCTGTTGTTCCGGACCGGCAGGGCGTAGCGGTATTCGGTGCGGTGCAGGATGCGCAGCTTCATGGGTCCTGGGGCGGTTATTGCTGTTGCTGCTGCTGTTGTTGCTCACGCTGCCAGTCCGAGAAGGTGTCGGGGCGGCTCCCTCGGGGGAAATGGCGGCTGACTTCGCCCGGAAGGAGCACGTAGGTCTCGAAGATGGTTTGGCCGGCCGTGTTCAGCTGTGTCTGCAGGTCGTCGATATAGGCGTGCAGGCCCCGGGCCATGACTTCGGGCGGCCCGGCGAAACTCAGGCGGGCCAGCAGGGCGCCGGTGATCTTCTCGCAAGCGTTCGAATAGCGGCCGGTGGGCGTCCCGGAGATGTCGTGCAGGATCTCATCGGCCCGGCGCAGGCAATGGCGGACCGACCGCGGGAATTCATTCGAGAAGAGGAGGAGGTCGACGACCCGTTCGATGGTGATTTCGCCTCCGAATTGGCGGCGGTAGCAGGCGTGCGCGCTGCAGGCCCGCAGGATGGCGCCCCACTGCAGGGGCTCCACGGCGGCGTCGGTTTCGGCCATGGATTGCGAGCGGATATCGAGGAAGCGGCTGGTCATGTCCGCGCGTTCCAGCAGCCGGCCCAGCTGCAGGAAATTCCAGCCTTCATCCCGCGTCAGGGTGGCCTCGGTGATGCCGTCGAAGAGCATCGAGGAAGTGATGACTTTTTCGTAAAAACTCTGCGGAGAGCGCGCCAAGAGGTCGGCCCCTTCCGCCGAGGTCACCAGCATGTAGAGCGCATTGAGCTCGGACCACATCTCGTCCGAGATCTTGTCGCGCACGGAGCGGGCGTTTTCGCGGGCTTGGCAGATGCAGGAGACGATCGAGTCGGGGTTCCGCTGATCGAGGGTCAGGTAACGCGCGGCGGCCCCTTGGACCGGGTGCG
>JACCEC010203652.1_pt1 | contig 10593 bp, 7 predicted proteins | sample 7450121 | NCBI WGS metagenome assembly JACCEC01 (sample SAMN15323455, study PRJNA562643) | freshwater metagenome | isolation source: river surface water | place: USA:Blue River Watershed | collected 2017-08-18 | reverse complement strand
CTATTGGCTAAAGCCCCAGATAGTTATTTAAGTACTGCTAGTCCATATTTAAATCACTACTATATTCCAGTTAAGCCTCCTAGTAACATGAAAAATAGAAAACCATGGTCTAATACACCAACTAAGTTATCAGGAGAGACAGAACTAAGAGTTATGGCTACTAATACAAATAACTTAGATTATGTAGGTGAAATGATTAGTAGAAATACTAATATGGAATCACATGGTAAAATATATAACACATTATTAAAACATCCAACTCCTACGCATATAGATTATATTAATACAAGAGACGAGAATGGACATTTACCAGATGGTAATCCACTGATGTTGCTTAAAAATACTATGAGAAATATGGGTATAGGAATAACTACTACCGATGAGTTAGAAGATGATGAAGATAAAGAAATCATGATGAGGATTGTAGAAAATGAATATTTAGAAGCAGATTATGTTTAAAAATATATTATTAATTTGTAGCAAGGTATTAATTAGAATACCTTGTTATATAAACAATATTAGGAGTAATAATTGTCAGCACCAATATCAGTAATTTCAAATGTAAAAAATTGTATAGGAATAAAAACTTTATTAACTATAGATAAAGACTATTTAAAGAAAACTCTTAAAAGGGGTGGGTATATAAGATACGACGATAATGTTACAGAGTATTATAATCGTAATGAAATATTATTCATTAGAGATATTTTAGAACCTATAGTAAAATTAAATTTAATACAAGAATTAAATTTAGTTAGTGATATTTCTATAAAGAAATATTATAGTAATAATAGATATACTGGTAAGACTATTAATAGTGTTGTTGGTAAGCTATCTGAAATTATTGTAATGGATTATATCAGACCAAGAAGAGGAGATGATATAATACCTGAGAATTATACTGTTGATAGAAGTATAATAGATTATTATTTAGATAAACCTAAATTAGATAAAACTAAAATACCTAGTAAAGAAGTTTTAGTATTGTTCTACAAATATTGTTACGAAATGATAGAGTATGTGTGGAATGAAGTAGTATTTGAAAACTTAGAGTATACTACAGGTATAGATATCAGAGATTTTTTAGATATACAATTTGAACCTGAACTTATGGATGCTATAACAGACGCTTCAGAAAAAAATAGTGTAGAAGCAGTTAACTATAGTTATGATGTTTTAGATAAAATTATGAAATCTGATAAATTTAAAGATAATCCTATCGCTATAGGATATAATGCATTAACTATGAACCCTGCGCAGTTAAGACAAATGTTAGCTTGTAGAGGATTTGTTACAGAGATAAATGGACAACTATTTAAAAGACCAGTAACTAATAGTTTTGTATTAGGTATGAAAGATATTTACGAATTCTCTATAGAGTCTAGAAGTGGAGCAAAAGCTTTATACTTTACTATAGTAGGTGTTGAAAAATCTGAATATATGGCAAGAGGTATACAGTTAGTAGCTACAGCACTAGAAAAAGTTATAGAAGGTAATTGTGGTACTAAAGAGTATGTTAATTGGTATATAAGAAAACCAGAAGAAAATACTGGTAGTGATGATTTACAAAACATGTTAGGTATATATTATCTAGATGAAGATAGTAACACTTTAAGAGTTATAGATAAAACTTGCACACATTTATATGGTAAATCTGTAAAGATAAGACATATATCTAAATGCAGTCTTAAAAATCCAAGACATGTTTGTCATACTTGTTTAGGTAATAGTGCATATAGTTTATTTAGACATAATAATGTCGGATTCTTTGGTACTACTATTACAACTAGTAAATCTACACAATTTATTATTTCTACTAAACACTTAACTATGTCGGCAAAAGCAGTATCTACTAATCTAAATGCAGAAGTTAGTAAATACTTATTAACAAGAGGTAATAGTTATTATGTTAGAGCAAATGTATCTTTAGGTAAAGATACACATAAAATCATAGTAGAACAATCAGGGATGATAGGTTTAAAAGAATTAAATAATTTAGATATTGAAAATAATAATCCAATTAGAAATTCTAGATTAAATAGTATTTATCTAGATATCAATACTAGAAATACTAAAAATATAGTAGAAGTTAAATTAAGACATAATTCTAGCTTTGGTGTTTTCACAAGAGATTTCTTAAAGTACATGCAAAATAGATGGACACTAGATTCTCTAGATAGAGTTGTTATTGATTTAGAAGATTGGGATAAATCTAAACCTATAGTTTATACTCCAGAGATAGAGTATAGTTATCTAGATTTAGCTATTAAAGTTAAGTCTATGTTTGATGTTATGGACCCAGATGAGACACCAGAAGGGTTTTTACAAAAACTATTTGATGTTATTAATAGTAAACTATCTGTTAATTTATCATTACTATCTGCTATGTCTTATGGATTTACTGTAAGAGATATAGAAAATGGAGATTTTAGATTATCTAGAAATAGAGATACACAAAGGATAATTAAACTAAATGATGTTATAAATGGTAGAAGTTTAGGTGTAGGATATGGTTGGGAAGATTTAGGAAAATCTTTATTCAACCCAGGTGTATATTATGGAAATAATAATGTTAGTACTCCACTAGATATTATTATAGATGTAAATAACGGTAAATACATGAATGAGTAAGGGACTTTCTCCTTACTCATATTTCATTTTTTGTAAGGAGTATTATCAAATGATACCAAATACTAAAATTACTATAGGTCACCAAGCTGTTAAAATTAGTAGTAATGACCATAGATTAAAACTTATAGTTATGGGACTATTTAATCACCTTACATATTATGAAATGGTGGCTAATCCAGTAACTAAAAGATATGAAAAAGAGGCAAAAGGATTTTATTATATTTTTAAAGAAGATGGAATAAATTTTGATTTTATTATAAGTATTAATAATCTAAACGATATTTTATATTTATTAAAAACAAGTAGTTTAGATAAAACAGGATTTAGTATTTCTAATAGAGTATATAAAAATAACAAAGTAAGAATTCCGTTATATAAAGAATTTACTCCTAGAGAAGGACAAAGATTCTATATAGACAATATAGTAAAGACAGAAGATGTCTATAACATGCTTATAGACTTACAACCAGGTTATGGTAAAACATTAATAGGTTACTTCTCTAGTGTAGAACTAGCTAACAGAGTAGCTATATTAGTAAAACCTGCATATTTAAAAAAATGGGTAGAAGATATAAAAAAATATAGTCCATTAGAAGATACAGATTATTATATTATAAAAGGTGGAAATAGTTTAACTAAGTTATTCGATATGAAAAAACAAGATAGAGACAAGATAAAAATGTATGTTATATCTACTAGAACTATCTCTTTATATTTTGATAATTATTATAGTAATGAATTTAAATATAAAATAACACCATATCAGTTTATGGAATATTGTGGTATAAATAATGTACTTAATGATGAAAGTCATAAAGAATTTGAAACAGTATTTAAAATATTACTATGGATGGACCCAGAAAGAATAATTGGTTTATCAGCTACTATGGATAGTGATAAAAGAAATATGAATTACTTTTATAATTTATTATGGCCTAGAAAAAATAGATTAGTAAGTTTATTTGGAATAAGAAAATTTGCAAATATGTTATTTTATTTCTTTAGTCTAAATGATGGAATATTTATTCCTCATAAAGGATTTATGGGATACAACCATATTAAGTATGAACAAAACATATTAAGAAATACTAAACTATTACAAGACTATATAAAAATGATTTTATTTATATCTGAAAAATATTATAATAGTAGAAGAACAGATGGTAGAAAACTATTAATATTATTTTCTACTATAGATATGTGTACTATGATGACTAATGCATTTACAAAAGAGTATCCAAATTTATCTGTAAAAAGATATGTAGAAAAAGATAGTTATGAAGAGATGTTAACTGGTGATATAGTTATATCTACTAATGGTAGTACTGGTACTGCTATAGATATACCAGGTTTAATAACTGCAATACAAACAGTACCTATTTCTGATAAACAACTTAACATACAAGCATTAGGTAGACTAAGAGAAAGACCAGGAGAAGAAGTTTTATACATAAGTCTCTATTGTGAAAATTTAAAAGCACATAAAGATAATAAAGAAAAAAGATTTCATATTTTAAAAGATAGGGTAGTTACTATAACAACAGATAGGTACCATGAAAAATTAGGAAATGTAGGAGCATTAAATGTCAACGCAATTAAAACATATAAAGACTTTAGCAACGGTTTTCAGCCTAGACACTTTAAAAAATATAACCCTTATTCTAACAAAGCTAGAAGGTAAATATTTAATAGGTTTATTAACAGATGGTAAAATATACATTAACATAGAAAATCCATTATCTGTTTTAAATACTATAATAGATATGGAAAACATTATTAATATAAAAGATGTTATTACTAATAAAAGTTTTTACCATAATGATAACTTTATTTATATTAGTAAAAAACTAGATACAGTAGAAAAAGATTATAATGTAACTATTAACTATAACTTATCTGTTAACTATAAAGATAAAGAATCTATAGATTTTGACTATAACTATAAATTAGATTTACCTAATTCTGTATTATATATTAAGAATTTTAAAAAACATATTGAAGTAGTGTATGGGGTCTAACCCATGCATTACTAATATTTTTTATTTTTTATTGATTAAGTAATACATTTTAGGAAAAAATATGGAAGATATTATAGAGGAACTTAATAAAATTAACGCGCAACTAGAAGAGTATTTCCTAGAAGATGAGTCTAATAATCAAGAAGGTTTTAATAAGCTAATTATGGTAGAGTTTCAAGACCCTAAATTAAAAGAGGCTCTTATACTTATGCATAGTAAATATACAGCAGAAATAGAAACACTAAGAAAATACCATTTTAAATATCTTAATAAACTAGTTAGTATTAATAAGAGTGCATTTGGCAACATAAATAAAATAAAACAAGAATTATTAAGAGAAATAGAATTAGGAAATAGTAAGGGAAAACTAAATCTACCTAAGCCCTTTATTACAGGCGTAACATTAGTTTTTGTTTTAGGTAGTTTATTCTATATGTTTACAATAGATAAAGAGGCAGGGGCTATGATAGTAGATATAATAAAACATGGTTTTAGTGTTTTAATAAATTTAAACGAAATAAAGGAATAAGTATGTTATATTATATAAAAAATGTTATTATGTATGTTTTTAATAATAAAGAATATCTATTATCTTTAAAAAAGAAAATAGTGGAAGTAGAAGTTGTTGAAGAGCGAGTAGAGCTAACTAAAAGTGAAATGATTAGTAGGTTAGATATGTCTAAATATGGTACTCCTATATTTGTTAATGATTATAATAAGGATAGACCAACAATAATTATGGTAGATGATTTATTACCCACTAAAGTTCTATATGATGTAGCTATAAAAAATATTAAACATGTTAAATTTAATAAAGATAGAAATGAATGTGAAGTAGATTACACACATGATAATAAGATAAAAGTATTAGAAGACTATAATGTATTGTATTTTATAGGAAAAAATGTAGGTTTTTCTTTTTTACATTTTTTAGAGACTTCTAATATAAAAATAGATTATGCAGTATTAGACATAACTATAAATACTTTTGCTAAAGTAGATGATAGTATATTAGAAATAGATGGAGTGGATTTAGCTATATATATAGATAAGAAATACCCAGATTGTAAAATCATGTTTAATACAGCACATACGATGAACCCCCGTAATCCTACTGTATCTAGTTATATGTCTAAATTTAAACAACATTTTAATGTTGGTATAGAAAAATATTCTATAAATAAATTATCTAATTTAAGTATATCTATATATAGCTTATTAGGGAGAAATAACAATGGTTAATAAATTGTCTTCCTTTTATAAATTAATAAGGACTGTATTACTAAGAACTATTTATTTTACTATAGCATTTCTATTATTAGAATTTTTTACTATTTCATTAGTTTATCATAATGAGATAAAAGATTTAAATAATAGGGTACAACAAACAGTAAGTGCTGGTGGGCATGATATATACCTTATTTGTAATTATATAAATTGTAAAAATATTATAGAAGAGAACATACATTACGTTAATACTGAAATAGGTATAGTAGTTAATGAAAAAAATGATACTAATAGTAAAATACTATTTGCTTTTTTTAATAGTGATTTAGATAGTGTTATAAGACATAATGACACTTTATTTATAGTTAATAACGATAGTAAATGGAATTTTATAAATAGGTCATTAGCTTTAAGTACTTTTATACTATTTATAGTTATTTTTATTTTTAGTTTTAAAATAAGATTAGATGTTCTAAAAAAAGAATCTTATGCTAGAAATAGTTTTAAAAATGATTTAGAGTCCAAGTTACAAAGAGATTTAACAGAATCACTACATCATGAGATGGGTACTCCATTAGCGGTTATAAGAACATTACTAGACGAAATAATAAAAACAATATATCCATGTAATGTAACAGAAAGTGGTATTTGTACTTTAAAGGTTAGCAATAAAAAAATCCCAGATTGTAAGGAGTGTATTCATAACTATAGTAAAAGAGCATTAGATAGTACTATATCAGAATACTATGAACAAATAAGTTTAGCTTTAGATAACTTATTTACGTTACAGACACTAATAGGTAAATCTAAAAAAATATCTTATAGCAATGGTACTGTATCACTATTTGAAATATTAAATAATGTTATATTATCTAGTAATCAATTACGAATTAAAAACATTACTCCAGATTATAGAAATAAAGGTATATTAGACACACATAGTTGTAGAGGCATACAAAATGGTGAAATGTTAATAATAGTAAACAATATGGTTCTTAATAGTATAGAAGCTAATGCTAATAAATTAGTAATCTCTGCAGAAACAAAAGAAGATATGTTAGAACTAACTATTAGAGATAATGGTAGAGGTATAAGAGATAATAATAATAATATTATTAAAGATTATAATATATTTAACTATGGTTATAGTACAAAAGATATAGACGGAATAAATATTATAACAGATAGTTGGCTTAGTGGGATATTATATAAACTAAAAATATTATCTAGAGATAATGAATTTAGGGGAGCTGGGTTAAGCCTATGTAAAGACTTATTAAAAAAGAATGGTGGTGATATAATATTAGTAGATACTAATAAAGAAGGAACTACATTTAAATTAATAATCCCTACTAAGATAACACATACAACAGATAAAGTAGTAGAATATTTAAGTTAGTAAAGTAGATTAAGTTCTACTTTACTATTTTACTTTCATTTTACTTGAAATAAGAGCAATAATACTATAAAAGGAGTATAATATGGCTGACATAGTTTACATAGTAGACCCAAGAACTTCTCCAAAAAGAGTAACTTTAAGAAGACAAAACGATAGTACTGTAAATACCGTAACAACATTTCCTACTGTAGGTGAAAATTTATTATTAGTAGAAGATTTAAGGTCTGGAAAATATAATATTAGTAACTTTATACTTAAACCAAAATTTACAACACCATTAGATAAAAGTGTTGATTATAGAGGAATAGTTAACCTATTACCTTATAAACAATCTAGTTCATATAGATTACCACATACTAGAACTATTATAGAACTATCTACTGACAGAGCTTTTAATAATATTATTAGAACAATAGATAGTACCTCACCAATAACTGATGCTGAGCTATTACCTTTAACATCTAAAACAAAAAATTATTTAAGAGCAAGACATATATCAGGTGTACATATGTCAGATTGGTCAGATACTATAGAGGTAGAAGTAGCACAATTAGAGTATGTGGCTACTCCATATATTATTTTACCACAAAATGAAGATGTTAATCAATTAGTTAAACATTTGTATATTAAAACAAGTCCATTTGTATTAATAGGTGCTTTAGATGCAGTACATGAATACACAGAATATCAAATATCTAAAAATATACTTTTTACAGATATAGTAGATACTAATTATGTTAGAGACACTAAAACAGATATAGTTTTATCTAATTTAATATTAGGGTATGATACCGAATACTTTATAAGAGTAAGATATAAAGGTAGTAAATATAATGCATCAGATTGGTCTGATATAGTTAAAATAAGAACTCAAGCTAGTAAAGTAGATTTAGGAGTTGACGGTTTGGTAGAAAGATTAGGTGGGAATGATATAGATGGTGCTTACTATGGTATAGTTCCAAATAATGTGCTTATAGATAGAGATTATAGAGGTAGTTATAATAACACTTTAACTTATTACAACAATCATACTGTTATGTACAAAAATAATTTATATAAATCAATAAGAACTAATAAAGGTGTTCTTCCTACTAATGAAGAAGGTTGGGAGTTAGATACAAGAGATGGTCTGCCAACATATAAATGGTTAGCAGATAATATAGGTATAGGTTACGATTTAAGAGATAATAATGTTGATGGTGATACAACAGAAAGTCCTATATGTGGTACATTAGTTAATGATAATGAATCTTGGTTAAAGACTGTATTTGACGAAAGATTAATATACATAAGTAAAAAACCAATAATAACTAATATCTCTTGGAATGATTTATCTAAAAATTATTTAACTAGTAACCACAATAGAACAATTAGAATTGGTAGTAGGTTATATTATGTTAGGTTAATATCTGAAACAGAATATGATAATATTTTTATACCTTTAACTAATGGAGACATATATAATTTACCAGCAACGGATGTTGATTTATATACACAGTGTTGGGTGGATAATAATGATATTGGTATAACTAGAAAAGTTAAATCTAGTGGTTCTAGTATGAACTTAGATGCTGGTTCTAGAATAGCTAATTTTAGAGTAGTGTTAGAATTAATAAATAAAGGTGAAGAACCATATACTAGAATTAAAGAAGATTTGCCAAAAGCATATGTAGAAAATTTCCAATATGACCAATATACAGATACTGGATATTTTGGTAAAGTAAATACAATAGATGTTATATATGGTAATGATTTAGCTAATAGTATTAATTTATCAGCAGGTACAGCTATAAATATAAATACAGATTGGTTAAAATTTTATTGGCACGGTATTGTTATATATGTACCTATGAAATCTATAAGGTACGGTATATTAAAAGAGGATTTATTATCCCTTAATATAGTTTATGGTACAATAATGTCTAGTAAGCTACCAAAAGAAATAGTTATAGGTAATAATAAGTTTACAGTAGGTTTATTAACAGGGAGTACTAAAAACCCGTCTGAAAATATAACTACATCAGGAACACCACAATCTAATACTAATTTTATGTTAAATGTTAGAAAAGAAATAGGTAAAAATAGTATGTGGAATGAACTTATTTATAGAGTACATGGAACATTTGTGGATGACGTATTAGAAAATCAAGGAACTTTAAATTATGTAGAATTACATGGTGGAGTTCAGATAGGTGAGAATTGGGATATATTAGGAACAGATGAATTAGGTATAGCTTATGGAGAAGGTTCTAATACTATATGTCAAGAAGTAAATAGTGCTAATACAGCAGAATCTATATCAAGAGGGTATTATTTTTTACCAGGTATAGTTAGACAAAGTTTTAACCAACGTTTACCTATCTTTGGTTGGAGACCTATACTAATAAATAAAATAGAAAGGGCTTTATAATGGCTAATAGTATATATTTAGAAGAAAGAAAAATAGATAATAAAGTTATAGAAGGAAGTTTAAATTTAAACATGAGTCCTAGTTTAACTAAAGATATTGTGATTATTATACCAAATGAAAATGGTGAGTATGTTAGTAAAGAAAGTTTAGAAACTGGAGAATTTAATATTAGTATTTTAGGTGGAAGTGAAATATTAAAACCAATTAAAAATGAAGAAAATAGTATAGGTATATTTAGAGTAGGGAGTTATACTCCCATACCAACATATACTAGAGTACCTGATGGGTATGTATTAGAAGTAGCTAAGGATGCTTCTTTTACTAATATTATAAAAGCATTTACAAGAACAGATTTTAATAGTGATTTTATGTCTAGTTTTGATAATGGTGGACAAACTCTTTATGCAAGAGTTAGAACGTTTACAGATGCACATAACAGTATTAATAGTACTCCAACTAGATTTAAACTAATTGATAACTATGTACATAAACCAACTATACTAACACCGATACATAATAGTAATAATAATCCTTTTAGTATACAAGTAACATTAAGCGATTATTCTTATATAGGTAAAGATAACTATTGTGATGGTTTAGTTTATGAGGTATCTACAGACATGATATTTAGTAACATGGTAGATAAAGGTGTACTGTTAAGAGATGAAAACGAAGGCGAAGTTATAGATTATAATAATTATGTAAAATCTTTTATGTTAGAAAAACTATCTGAAGATACATTATATTATTTAAGAGTAGCTTATATAGGTAAAGAAAGTGGTACTGGAGAATGGTCTGATGTTACTATATTTAGAACTTATAATTTACCAGATATGAAAATAACTACAAATTTAGGAGTACCTAGCTATATAACTAAAGTAGAAGAAGATAATATTTTTGCAACTGTT
>JACCEC012470328.1_pt1 | contig 10595 bp, 8 predicted proteins | sample 7450121 | NCBI WGS metagenome assembly JACCEC01 (sample SAMN15323455, study PRJNA562643) | freshwater metagenome | isolation source: river surface water | place: USA:Blue River Watershed | collected 2017-08-18 | reverse complement strand
GCTGTTTTCTTTGTCGGGTGGGGCATCCATCAGGATGTGGCTGACGCCTTCCTCCCAGCCATCGACCCGGAAATAACGCCTGAAGCTGGCATCGGCAGAAGCCACGCGCACCGTGTGCGCTTGCAATTGGTGATCGGGCGCGATCGCCAAGAGCCAATTGGCAAAACGCAAACCGCGTTCGGGGTCGAGCCAGCCCAAGGCGGCCACCGCGTCTTGGGGCGTTGGCACGGCGGTGGTGTCAGGGGTGGAGGTGCTCATGGATAATCCAAATTCTACAAACAGCGCTCTTGCGAGCCGCCCTGCCCCTTCATGCGACTGCCATTACACCCATCGATGCTTGCCGGCTTGCTGCCCTTGATCGGTATTTGGCTCAGCGCTTCACAGGCCTGGGCGCAGACCGCCCAGCTGCGGTCCAGCGAGGCCTTGGACAGTTTGCTCAAACCGCCCAGCAACGCCCAACCAGCGCCCCAGGTGCCGGGGCCAGCCTTGAAATTGCAACCGAGCGCAGCACTGCCTGAAAGACCCAGCAGCGCCGATCGGCAAGGGCAACCCACTTATGTGGACAGCGACCAAATCTCTGGCCGCCCCGATGTCGAAACCATGCTGCAAGGCCGTGTGCAATTGCGCCGAGGCGACACCTTGATTCGGGCAGACAGCATCGAGTACCGGCAACAGCAAGACCAGGCCAAGGCCAGTGGCCAGGTCTATCTGAATCGGGCAGGCAATCGCTACGAGGGTGAAGAGCTGGACTTGCAGGTGGACGCGATGCAAGGCTTCATCTTGAAACCGCGCTACCAGTTCTTGCGCACCCAAGGCCACGGAGAGGCCGAGCGCATGGACTTCGTGGACGACAAGCACGCCAGCGCCAAAAAAGCCACATACACCACCTGCACCCGCAAACCAGGGCCTTCATGGATGCCCGACTGGTTCATGCAGGCCGAGCAAATCACCTTTGACATGGACCGCAACGAGGGCGTGGCCAGCGATGCGGCCTTGATTTTCAAAAGCGTGCCCATCTTGCCCGTGCCCTCGTTCAGCTTCCCGCTGAGTGACGAACGCAAATCGGGTTTTTTACCGCCCACCTTCGGCTTGGACAGTTTGGGTGGTGTGGAAATGAGCGTGCCCTACTACGTCAATCTCGCACCCAACCGGGACCTGACCATCACCGCCACGCCCATGACCCGCCGAGGTTTGAAACTGAGCAACGAATTCCGCTACATGGAGCGCAACGTGCCGCAACCGCCTTTTGTCGGTACGGCGCGTTTGGAATTGATGCCAGTGGACGAGTTGCGCAACCAATCACGCTGGGGCTACAGCCACCAACACACGGGTTGGGGCAATGCCAGCCAGCCCATTTCTTTGGTCTTCAACTTGAACCGGGTGAGCGACGCCAACTATTGGCGGGACTTCGCCAGCAGCTCTGGCGACCCGTTGGCGCAACGCATTTTGTCCAACAGCGCCAGCTTGGGCTGGGCCAGCGGTACTTTCAGCAGCACGGTCAGTGTGCAGAGGTGGCAAACCTTGCAAGACGCCGACGCCAGCACATCGATTGCCGCGCCCTTTGACCGCTTGCCCCAAATCAACGCCAATTATTTGCGCAGCAATTTGCCCGGCGGTTTCGATTGGAACGTCGGTGGCGAGTTGACGCGCTTCAGCGTGGACCGCAGCTTTTTTTGCGGCGCCAACAGCGGCAACGCCTATTGCAACCAGCCCAACGCCAACCGGGTGGTGCTGCAAACCCAGCTGAGTCGACCGACGCTGGTGCCCTATGGCTACGTCACGCCCAAGCTGTTGTTGCAAGCGCGTCAATACCAATACGACAGTTCTTACCGGGGCATCTACGGCAACAGCACGCCCAGTGACACAGGGCAAGTGGGCGTGCCCACCTTCAGCCTGGACACCGGTGCGGTGTTCGAGCGGCGCACCAGCCTGCTGGGCTTGAACTGGACTCAGACCCTCGAGCCGCGCGCGTTTTACGTAAACACCCCCTACCGCATCCAAAACGACTTGCCCAATTACGACACCGGCTTCAATGACTTCAACTTCGCCACGGTGTTCACCGAAAACGCTTTTTCAGGCAATGACCGAATTTCAGACACCCACACGTTCACGGTGGGCGCCACCTCGCGCCTGCTCAACCCAGACACAGGGGCTGAAGGGGCCCGGTTTGGACTGGCGCAGCGCTTTCGCTTGAGCGATCAGCGGGTGTTGTTGACGCCCACCGATGTCCCTTTGACCGCGACTTACAGCGACATCTTGGCCGGTGCCAGCTTCAATTTCACGCCACGTTTCTCGGTCGACAGCATCGTGCAATACAACCCTGAATTTGCCCGCTCCGAGCGCGAGTCGCTGGCCGCGCGCTACAACCCCAGTGGGTACCGTGTGCTGAGCGCCGCCTACCGCCATCAGCGCGCCTCGTCAGAGACGGCTGACATGTCTTGGCAGTGGCCGATCAACGACCTGTGGGGCGACAAGGGCGTCGATCTGCAGCAAGGCCGCGGCTTGGGTGATCAGCGCTGGTACAGCCTGGGCCGTTTCAATTACAACTTGCAAGAAAAGCGCTTGGTCGACACCTTGCTGGGCTTGGAATACGACGCTGGTTGTTGGGTCGGCCGTTTTGCCATGACGCGCAGCCAGGTGTCGCTCAACAGCGCGACCACCCGCTTGATGTTCCAATTGGAGCTCAACGATTTTTCCAAACTGGGCGTGGGCAACATTGCCTCGGTCAGAGACAACATCTCTCGCTACCAAAATTTGCGAGAACCTTTCAAACTCGCCCCCAGCCGATTTGGCCAATATGACTGAGCACCGCATGTCTGTTTTTTTCAAATCCATCACAGCCGGGTTGTTGTTCGCCTGTGTCTCTGTCGCCTGGGGTCAAACCCTCAAGCCGATCAAACCCAAGCCCGCCAATGGCTTGAGCATGCCCGCCACCAGCGGGGAAACCGCGCCACCCCCCCCACTGTTGAGCACACCCGATGTGCCCAAGCCGCTGGACTTCATCGTCGCGGTGGTTGATAACGAGCCGATCACCAACCTGGAGGTCAACCGCTTGGCGGCGCTGGCCGACCCATCGGCTGCCAAACTCAACCGCAACGCTTTGTTGCTGGAGGCTTTGGAAACCTTGATTGATGAAACCGCCCAACTCGGGGTGGCGCGTCAAACAGGCATGCAGGTCAGCATCGATGAGTTGGAGCAAACCGTGGCCGGCACCGCCCAGCGCAACCAACTCAGCATCGAAGAGATGAAACAGCGCTTGCAACAACAAGGCATATCCTGGGAGCAGTACCGCAACCAAATCCGCCGTCAAATGCTGTTGCAACGTGTGCGCGAGCGCGAGGTGACCGGACGCATCCGGGTGCAAGATTTCGAGGTGGAGGCGTTTTTGCGCGAAAGCAACCTGGCCAATGCCGGCAGCAACCCTGACATCCATATCGCCCACATCCTGATCGCGGTGCCTGAGAAAGCCAGCAACGACGAGGTGGCCAAGGCTTTTTCCAAAGCCGAAGAGCTGATGAAGCAAGCCCAAGGCGGTGCTGACTTTGCCCAATTGGCGGTGCAGTATTCACAGGCCCCAGACCGCAGCAATGGGGGTCAATTGGGTTTGCGCAGCCCGGATCGTTACCCCAGCTTGTTTGCCGACGCGGTCAAGAGCCTGGTGCCTGGTGGCATCACCGGCCCCTTGCGTTCGGGCGCGGGCTTTCATGTGCTCAAACTGCTGGAGCGGCGCAACCCCAACGCCATGCCCACCACCATCACCCAAACCCGCGCGCGACACATCTTGTTGCGCCCGGGCGGAAAGTTGAGCCAGGACGCGGCGCGCGCCGAACTCACCCGTTACAAAAAGCAAATCGAAACCGGCTTGGCCCCATTTGAAGACCTGGCACGTGCCCACTCGCAAGACGGCAGCGCGGCGCAGGGCGGCGATCTGGGTTGGGCCAACCCGGGCATGATGGTGCCCGAGTTCGAGGCGGCCATGGCCAAGCTCGCGCCAGGCCAGGTGGGCGATCCGCTGGTGTCTCGCTTTGGTGTCCACCTGATCCAGGTGTTGGAGCGTCGCGAAGCGCCTTTGAGTGTGCGCGAGCAACAAGACCTGGCCCGCAATGTGTTGCGCGAGCGCAAGTTTGACGAGGCCTACAAAACCTGGGAGCGCGAAGTGCGTGGCCGCGCTTTCGTGGAATACCGTGACACGCCGCAATAAACAGCGCGCCGTCTGATGGCGCAGCACCAAGCCCGCAAGCGATTCGGGCAACATTTCTTGACCGACAGCGGCGTGATCGACCAGATCGTGCAAGCCATCGCGCCCGACAAAGCCGACGTGATGGTGGAAATTGGCCCGGGCTTGGCCGCCATGACCCAGCCATTGGTGGAGCGCTTGGGGCGCTTGCAGGTCATCGAGCTCGACCGCGATTTGGCCAAGCGTTTGCGCCAGCACCCGCAATTGCAAGTGACCGAATCGGATGTCTTGAAAGTCGATTTCACAGCGCTGGCCCGGGACTTGAACACCCAGGCACTGCGGGTGGTCGGCAACCTGCCCTACAACATCTCGACACCGATTTTGTTTCACCTGCTCGGGCATGTGGCGGTGGTGAAAGACCAGCACTTCATGTTGCAAAAAGAAGTGGTGGAACGCATGGTGGCGCAGCCCAGCACCGCCCATTACGGTCGCTTGAGTGTGATGCTGCAATGGCGTTACGACATGGAAATGGTGCTCTTGGTCGGGCCGCTGGCCTTCGATCCACCGCCCCGTGTGGACAGTGCGGTGGTGCGCATGACGCCTTGGGCCGCACCCGCGGTGTTGGATGCGCGCTTGCTCAGCGAGTTGGTGCAAGTGGCGTTCAGCCAGCGCCGCAAACTGCTGCGTCACACCTTGGGCAAGTGGTTGGAGGCGCGCGGCTTTTCAGGTGAATTTGATGTGCAGCGCCGCGCCGAAGAGGTGGCGGTGGCCGAGTACTTGGCGCTGGCGCAAGCGCTGACCACACCCAAGGCTTAAGTCGCCAGACTGCGCAACAAGGCCTCGCGCATCTCGCGCTTCATGAGTTTGCCATTGGCGTTGCGTGGCAATGGGGTGGTGCTCAGGGTGAAAGTCTCGGGCACTTTTTCGCGCGACAAACGCGTCGCGCAAAACCCGGTGAGTTCCTCGGGCGTGACGCTGTCGCGCAGGCTGATGAAGGCATGCACCCGTTCACCCAACACCGGACAAGGTTTGCCAACGATGGCGCACTCGGCCACCGCGGGGTGTTGGTACAAGGTGTTTTCCACCTCGATGCAGTAAATCTTGTAGCCACCTCGGTTGAGCATGTCTTTTTTGCGGTCCAAGATGCGCACATAGCCTTGTGCATCGATGCTGCCCATGTCGCCCGATTTCCAGAAGCCCTGGACAAATTCTTTGGCGGTGGCCTCGGGGTTGGCCCAATAGCCCGACACCACCATCGGACCTTTGATCCAAATCTCGCCCATCTCGCCAGCGGGCAAGGCCTGTCCATCGTCGTCCATCACTTGCATCTCGGCACACACCACGGGCACGCCAACGGTGTCGTTGTGCGCGGCGGTTTCACCCGGCGGCATCATGGTCGCGGGCGACGTGGTTTCGGTCGCGCCATAGCAATTCATCAGCACCAACTGCGGCAGCGTGGCCGCCAATTCGTCGATGCTGGCCACCGGCATGGGCGCACCGCCATAAGCACCGATGCGCCAAGACGCCAATTGCATCTCGGCAAAACCAGGCTGCATCAGGCACAGCTTGTACATGGCGGGCACCATCAGGCTGTGGGTCATTTGCTCGCGTTCGGCGAGTTGCAAAAACAGCGGTGCTTTGAACACCGGCAAGATGACCAATTTGCCTGCTGCATGCAGCATGGTGGTGATCAGCGCCACCAAGCCGGTGACATGGCTCAGGGGCACGGCGGCGATGCTGCAATCGTTCGGCCCCAAGCCCATGCCATGTTGGAAATGCATGCACGAGTGCACGATGCCCAAATGGCTGAGCATGGCGCCTTTGGGTCGACCCGTGGTCCCGGAGGTGTACAAAATCACCGCCGTGTCTTCTTCTTGCACCGGCGCGGCTTGCTGCAGTGGTTGCGCGGCCAGCAGGCTCTCAAAGTCCAGGGCGTCTGCGCAACCGTCAAAACTCACGCGCCAGCGCAGCGCGGGCAGGCTGTCAGCAGCGGGCAGCACACCGTGCAAATCGGCGTCATGCACCAGCATCACCGCGCCGCAGTGGTCCAGCATGTAATGCAAGCCCGGTGTTTGCTCGCGGATGCTCAAAGGCACCGTGATCGCGCCCAAACGGGTGGCGGCCAGCAGACACAGCACAAACTCGATCCGGTTGGACAACAGCAAGGCGATGCGATCACCCGCCTGCACCCCCAAGCCTTGCCAGCCTGCGGCCAATCGACCCACTTGGGTGTCCAGTGCGGCATAGCTCAGCCGCGTGTCGTCGCAAACCAAGGCCGTGCCTTGGGGGTTGTGCGCGAGCGCGTTTTCCAACAGCGCATGCAGGCTGCGCGGCCGCTCAACAAAGCAGCGCAACGCACGCCCGTCGGCGTAATGGGTTTCGAGTTGTTGGGCAGGCCATTGCACGGCGGGGTGTGTCATGCGCTGGCCTGCTGTCATCAAACGCCGAGGCGTTCAGCAATGGCCGCCTTGGTGGCGGGCAACTCAGCAGGCAGGTGGTGCGCGAGTTGTTGGAACAACTCGTCGTGCAAGCCCAGTTCGGTTTGCCAAGCGGCTTTGTCGATGTGGGTGACGGTGTGGAATTGCTCGGCGCTGAAGCTCAGACCGTTCCAGTTCAGTTCAGCATAGCTGGGGCTGATGCCAAACACGTTGTCACTGCCGGCGGCCTTGCCCTCGATGCGGTCGATCATCCACTTGAGCACGCGCATGTTCTCGCCATAACCGGGCCAGACGAATTTGCCGTCGTCGCCTTTGCGGAACCAGTTGACGCAGTAAATCGCGGGCAACTTGGCACCGCTGGCCTGCAGCTTGTGACCCAGCTGGAGCCAGTGTTGGAAATAGTCGCTCATGTTGTAGCCCGCGAAAGGCAGCATGGCAAACGGGTCACGGCGCACCACACCCTGCTGGCCAGCGGCCGCGGCGGTGGTTTCCGAGCCCATGGTGGCGGCCATGTAAACGCCTTCCACCCAGTTGCGGGCCTCGGTGACCAGGGGCACTGTGGTCGAGCGGCGACCGCCGAAGATGAACGCGTCAATCACCACACCAGCGGGGTCGTCCCAGGCGCTGTCCAGCGCAGGGTTGTTGGTCGCGGCCACGGTGAAGCGGGCGTTGGGGTGGGCGGCTTTGGCGCCGGTTTCTTTGGCGATGGCTGGCGTCCAGTCTTGGCCTTGCCAATCGATGCAGTGGGCGGGCGCGTCGCTCATGCCTTCCCACCAAACATCGCCGTCGTCGGTCAGCGCCACATTGGTGAAGATCACGTCTTTGTCCAAACTGGCCATGCAATTGGGGTTGGTCAAGGTGTTGGTGCCCGGGGCGACGCCAAAGTAGCCGGCCTCGGGGTTGATGGCGCGCAGCTTGCCGTCGGCACCAGGTTTGATCCAAGCGATGTCGTCACCGATGGTGGTGACCTTCCAGCCGGGCATGCCCGCTGGTGGGATCAGCATGGCGAAATTGGTTTTGCCACAGGCGCTGGGGAAAGCCGCCGCCACGTGGTATTTCTGGCCTTCGGGGTTGGTCACACCCAGGATCAGCATGTGCTCGGCCAACCAGCCCTGGTCGCGGCCCATGTTGGAGGCGATGCGCAGTGCAAAGCATTTTTTGCCGAGCAAGGCGTTGCCACCGTAACCCGAACCGTAAGACCAAATTTCACGGGTTTCGGGGTAGTGCACGATGTACTTGGTTTTGTTGCAAGGCCAGCGCACATCTGTCTCGCCGGCTTTCAAAGGCGCGCCCACGGTGTGCACACAAGGCACGAACTCACCGCTCTCGCCCAGCACGTCATACACGGCTTGGCCCATGCGGGTCATGATCTTCATGTTGACCGCCACATAGGCGCTGTCGGAGAGCTCGATGCCGATGTGGGCGATCGGGCTGCCCAAGGGGCCCATGGAAAACGGCACCACGTACATGGTGCGGCCAGCCATGCAACCGTCAAACAGGGGTTGCAGGGTTTGACGCATTTCGGCCGGGTCCATCCAGTTGTTGGTCGGACCGGCCTGTTCTTTTTGTGCCGAGCAAATATAGGTGCGATCTTCCACGCGGGCCACATCCGAAGGGTCAGAGCAGGCCAAGAACGAGTTGGGGCGTTTGGCGGGGTTGAGTTTGGTGAAGGTGCCCGCGTCGACCAAGCTTTGGCACAGTTGTTGGTACTCGGCTTGGCTGCCATCGCACCAGTGCACCGCAGCGGGTTTGCACAAGGCCACCATGTCGGCGACCCAAGCGATCAGTTTTTTGTTTTTCACAAATGATGGGGCGGTCAGCCCCGCGCCTGTTGGGGCGGTTGAAGTCATGCTTGTCTCCTCAGCTTTATTGATTCAGCTCAAGCACCTGTGCCAAGTGCTTCAGCTCAAGCCAATAAAAAAAGCGCCACGGGACGGGCGCTGTGGGGGGCTTGGAACAGGGCGGCAATCAGGCCATGAAAACGGCGATGAAAGCCAGCAAAAAAATCAGAACCGCGCCACCCACGGGCAACACGATGGGCATGAGGGGAACAATGGACTCGACCACGTCGGTGGATTCGTCAGAATGATGGTTGCTAGACATGAAAGACCCTTCACAAAAGTATGCGGCATTCTAAAACACCGATGCTGACCGAAACCTTATGATTCCCCACCCTCCAGCGTCTCCTTGGTGACCATGTCAAACCCCCCCCATTACACCCGCGGTCAGGCCTTGCCTGGCATTTTGAAGCAACGCATCGCCATCCTCGACGGAGCGATGGGCACCATGATCCAGCGCTTCAAACTCAGTGAAGCCCAGTACCGTGGCGAACGTTTCAAGGACTTTCCCAAGGACGTGAAAGGCAACAACGAGCTGCTCAGCCTGACCCGCCCGGATGTGATCCGCGACATCCACGAGGGTTATTTGGCCGCCGGCGCCGACATGGTGGAGACCAACACCTTTGGCGCAACCACCATCGCCCAAGCCGATTACGACATGGCCGACCTCGCCATCGAGATGAACCGCGCCTCGGCCCAGCTGGCGCGCGCGGCCTGCGACAAATTCAGCACCCCCGACAAGCCCCGTTTCGCTTTGGGCGCCTTGGGCCCGACCCCGAAAACCGCCAGCATCAGCCCGGATGTGAACGACCCGGGCGCGCGCAACGTGAATTTCGAGGAATTGCGTCAGGCCTATTTCGAGCAGGTGCAGGCCTTGGTGGAAGGCGGCGTGGACGCGCTGCTGCTGGAAACCATTTTCGACACCTTGAACGCCAAGGCAGCCCTGTTCGCCATTGAAGAATATTTTGAGGCCAGTGGTGAACGCCTGCCCCTGATCATCAGCGGCACCGTGACCGACGCCTCGGGCCGCATCTTGAGCGGCCAAACCGTGACCGCGTTTTGGCACAGCGTGCGCCATGCCAAGCCCTTGGCGATCGGCCTGAACTGCGCCTTGGGCGCGGCGCTGATGCGCCCCTACATCCAAGAACTGGCCAAGGTGGCGGGCGACACCTTCATCAGCTGCTACCCCAATGCCGGCCTGCCCAACCCCATGAGCGAGACTGGTTTTGACGAAACGCCCGAGGTCACCAGCCGTTTGCTGCACGAATTTGCCGCCGAAGGCCTGGTCAACATCGTGGGCGGCTGTTGTGGCACCACACCCGAGCACATCGCCGCCATCAGGCAGGCGGTCGGACCCTTGAGACCACGGGTTTTCTGATGTTGATTTGAAAGTTTGTTGCTCAAGTTTGTCTTTTTGGTGCCGAATCCCAAAGGCCACCAAAGGATTTGCCCATGCTCGTCGAGCGCATCAAGCTGGAGAACATCAAACAACAAGACCACCTCGTCACCCTGGCGGCGATGGAGGTCGGCGAGAGCCTGTTCTTTGATGACGAGCGCAAAGCCCAAAGCATCCGCGTTTTGAGTTATTACCTGGTCAAAACCCGCAAGCTCGAGCGTAAATTTGTGTTTCGCAAAATGGACCGCGGCTGGCGCATCATCCGGGTCATTTGACGGCAGCTCAGTTGGTCATGCCTTGTAACAAGTAGGCGACGATTTCTTTGCTGATGGTGTTGGCCTGCACCATGACCGCGGTGGCCGCTTCTTGACCGATTTGCGCAGCGGCCAAGGCGGTGGTTTCCGCGGCGATGTCCGCATCCATGATGTGGCCATAGGCCGTTGTTTTGGCCAGCACCATGTTGTTGGCCAGTGTTTCGCGGTGGTCCATCAGGGTTTCATAAGCACCCATCTTGGATTGGTAGCTGGCGATTGTTTCCAAAGCCGTGTCGATGGTGGTGATGGCGGTGCTGGCGTCGGTCGACACATCCAAAGAAGTCAGACCCAAGGTCGCGGTCGTCGCCGATGAAAAACTCAAGGTGCGGCTGTCGCCCGCGGCGATGCCTGCTTGGATGGCCAGCGAGGTGGTCGACCCGTCCATCAACGACGACCCGTTCAAGGTGGTGTAGGTCGCCACGTTGTCAATGT
>JACCEC011697122.1_pt1 | contig 10596 bp, 8 predicted proteins | sample 7450121 | NCBI WGS metagenome assembly JACCEC01 (sample SAMN15323455, study PRJNA562643) | freshwater metagenome | isolation source: river surface water | place: USA:Blue River Watershed | collected 2017-08-18 | reverse complement strand
CGCATCGTCGCCGGCGTCGGCATCCCCCAGCTCACCGCCCTCTACGCCGCCGGCCGCGGCGCCGCCAAGAAGGGCGTGCGCCTCATCGCCGACGGCGGCATCACCAAGTCGGGCGACATCGTCAAGGCCCTCACCCTCGCCGACGCCGTCATCCTCGGAGGCCTCCTCGCCGGCTGCCGCGAGGCCCCGGCCGCCAGCGCCTTGGCGATGTCGCCCGAGTAGCGGATGCCGCCATCGGCGATCGCGGGCACGCCGCTGCCCTCGAGCGCGCGCGCGACGCCTTCGATCGCGGTGATCTGGGGCACGCCGACGCCGGCGACGATGCGGGTGGTGCAGATCGAGCCGGGGCCCTGGCCGACCTTGATGACGTTGGCGCCGCAATCGGCGAGGAACTCGACGCCGCCGCCGGAGGTGACGTTGCCGGCGATGATGGCGAGTTCGGGGAAGGCGGCGCGGATCATCTTCACCATGTCGCCGACGCCGGCGGTGTGGCCGTGGGCGGTGGAGATGGCGACGGCGTCGATGTGCTCGTCGACGAGGTGGCCGACGTGGGTGATGATTTTTTCGCGGTCGAGGGTGCCGTCGGGGAGGCGCACGGGGGCGATGGCGGCTCCGGCGACGAGGCGGAAATCGGCGTCGCGAGCGGGTTTCCGGCGGGACTTGGAGTCGGTGATGATGCGGTCGATGTCGGAGAACGTGACGAGGCCGCGGAGGTGGTCGGCGTCGTCGACGACGAGCATCTTGTGGATGCCGATGTTTTCGGTGAAGAAGGCGTCGGCGGCCTTGATCGGATCGGGCCTGAGCTGGCGTTGGTTGACGGTGAGCAGCTCGGCGCGCGGGGTCATGCACTGGGCGACGCTGCGGGCCTTGTAGCGCTCGCGGACGGCGGAGCCGGGGAGGAGGCCGACGAGTTTGCCGGAGGCGTCTAGCACCGGGAAGGTGCGGAAGCCGTATTTCTTGAGCTCCACGAGGGCGAGGATGTCGCCGATGAGCTGGTCGGGTGTGACGGTGATCGGGTCTTGGATGAGTCCGTGGACGTGGCGTTTCACGCGGGCCAGTTCTTTGACCTGGTCCTTGGCCGGCATGTTGTAGTGGAGCAGACCCAGGCCGCCGTTGAGGGCCATGGCGATGGCCATGCGCGACTCGGTGACGGTGTCCATGTCGGAGGACACGATCGGGATCGAGAGCTGGAGAGCCTCGGAGAGGGCGGTGCCGGTGTCGGCGTCCTTCGGCAGGATGTCCGAGTAGAGGGTCGCGAGGGAGACGTCGTCGAAGGTGAGGGCGACGGGCAGGTTCGCGGGGAAGAATTTCTCGGCCGGCAGGTAGAAATCGGCGTCGGCGGCGGACGCGCTGGCGGAGGAGGCGGACGTGGCAACTTCTTTCATGAGTTGCCGGGGAATGAGTAGGCGCTTGGCCGCCCCGCGCAAACGATTTCTCTGGCAGGCGGGGCGGGGGCGGGCGGCACTTTCCGGGCGATCCTGAAAGTGGATTGCGCCGTCCGCGGCCGCCTTACTTCCGCGTCCAGGCGCGGAGGGTTTTGAGAAGAAAAAGCTCCAGGGCGGACGTATCGTTGAAATTTACGCGCAGAAGCCCGGCGGAGTGTTCCAGATGCTTCACGGTTTCGGCGAAGGCCCGGGCGCCGATGGCGGCTTCGGGCGTGACGAGGATTTCCCGCGCGAAGGTGCTGGTGGCGCGTTCGAGATCGGCGAAAAGGCGGTCGCGCAGCCCTTTGCTCAGGCCGGTCTCGATCGCTTCCTGTTCTTCGTCGGTGAGATCTTCCGGCAGGGTTTTCTTTTGCTCCGTCCAGAGCGTGTCGGTGGCGGTTTCGAGGAGGACGCCGAAACGCGCGACGAGCCCGTAGAGGCGGAAGAGGGCGTCGGCGGGGGCGGTTTTGGCGGCGCCGCCGTGGAGAAGGCCCAGCCAGGCGCGGTAGTCTTCGAGCCACGCGGGCCAGCCATCGACTGGCGTGGTCACGCCGGGCGCGGAGAAGCGGAAGAGCTGGCAACGGCTGCGGATGGTGGGGAGCAGCGCGTGCGGGCGCGTCGTGAGGAGGAGGAGCGTGGTGTGCGCGGGCGGCTCCTCGAGGGTTTTGAGGAAGATGTTGGCGGCGGCGACGTTCATGCGGTCGCACTCGTGGATGATGCCGACCTTGTGGCCGCCTGCGGAGGCGGATACCTGGACTTTGCCGATCAACTCGCGGGTGGCCTCGGCGCCGATCTGGCGCATCTTGCCTGCGGGGCGAAGGTGGAAGCAGTCCGGGTGTGATCCGTCGGCGACCGTGCGCCGGCGCTCGGGTGCGGTCGAAGGCGGATTGAGCAGCCGGTCGGCGAGCGCGAGAGCGGCGCCGCGGAGGAGTTCGATGTCGTCGCCGGTCAGGAGGAGACTGTGGGAAAGGCGTCCGCGAGCGAGGGCTTGCTCAAGCACGGCGACGGCGGGCGTGCCGTTCAGGGCGTCGGGCCAAGGCGCGGGAGCTGGAGGCATAGGCAAAGGTCGAAAGCAGGGAGCCGGGACACGGAGAGGGAGGCGTTCGTTGGGATCGGCTCCTTGATCCAGGTTTCCGGCTCCTCGCTCGTTACTGGGCGATGAGTTTTTGGACCGCGGTCCAGACCCGCTTCTCGACCACGGCCTCGGGCTGGGTGCCGTCGACCACGACAAAGCGTTCGGGCATGCTCTTGGCGAGGAGGAGGTAGCCCTCGCGAACCTTGCCGAAGAACTCGGCGTTTTCGCGTTCCATGCGGTCCGGAAGGTCGGAGGCGCGCAGGCGGATGCGCTGAAGGCTCACCTCGGTCGGCACGTCGAGCACGATGGTGAGGTCGGGCATGACGGTGCCGACGGCGAAGCGGTTGATCTGCTGCACCGGGTCGGAGCCGAGGTTGCGGGCGATGCCTTGGTAGACGGTGGAGCTGTCGAGGAAGCGATCGGAGAGGACGACGCGACCCTCGATCAGGGCGGGCGCGATGGTCTCGCGGACGAGTTGCGCGCGCGCCGCGGCGAAAAGAAACACCTCGGTCTCCGGGCACATCTCGTCGCCCTTGGAATTGTGGACGATGATATTGCGGATCTGTTCGCCGATCTCGGTGCCGCCGGGCTCGCGGGTGGTGAGCACCTCGCGGCCCAGAAGCTGGAGGTGCTTGGCGAGGAGGGCGATCTGCGTGGATTTACCGCTGCCTTCGGAGCCTTCGAAGGAGATGAGTTTGCCGGCGGGTTTTTGCTTCAAGGGCATGCGGGAGGAATAGCAGACGCGCGGGATTTGGCCACAAAAAGCACCGCTAATGCGTTCACTTGGCCCAGGTGTCCTTGAGCGTGATGGTGCGATTGAAGACGAGTTTGCCGGGAGTGGAATCCTTCGGATCGGGCGTGAAGTAGCCGAGACGCTCGAACTGGAAGCTCTGGCCGGGAGCGGCGGAGGTGAGCGCGGGCTCGAGCTTGGCGGAAAGAATCTCGAGCGAGTTCGGGTTGACGACCTTGAGGAAATCCTCGGAGGCGGCCGGCTCGGGGATGGTGAAGAGCCGGTCGTAGAGACGGACCTCGGCGTCGACCGCGCGGGAGGCGGAGACCCAGTGGATGGTGCCCTTTACCTTGCGGTCGGCGCCGGGCTGGCCGGTGCGCGTGTCGCGGTCGTAGGTGCAGCGGATCTCGGTGATCTGTCCCGCGGCGTCCTTGACGATCTCCTCGCACTTGATGATGCCGGCGTATTTGAGGCGGACCTCGCCGCCGGGCTTGAGGCGGAAGTATTTCGGCGGCGGAACCTCGGCGAAATCTTCGCTCTCGATGAAGACCTCGCGGGTGAGCACGACGGGGCGGGAGCCGGCGGCGGGATCGGAGGGCAGATTGCCGGCGGGACACTCGATGGCCTCTTCCGGGGCGAGGTTGGCGAGGACGAGCTTGAGCGGGCGCAGCACGGCGAAGCGGCGGTGCGCGCCGGCGTTGAGCTCTTCGCGCACGGCGTTTTCGTAGACGGCGAGCTCGGTGAGGCTGTCGAATTTGGTGACGCCGACGCCGATGACGAAACGGCGGAGGGCGGCGGCGGGCACGCCGCGGCGGCGGATGCCGGCGAGCGTGGGCATGCGCGGGTCGTCCCAGCCGGCGACGACCTTCTCGTTCACGAGCTGGAGGAGCTTCCGCTTGCTGACGATGGTGTAGGCGAGGTGGAGTTTCGCGAACTCATACTGATGCGGCAGGGCGCGGGGCAGATCGAGGGCGCCAAGGATCCAATCGTAAAGGGGGCGGTGCACCTCGAACTCGAGCGTGCAGACGGAATGGGTTATTCCCTCGAGGTAGTCGCTCAGGCAATGGGCGTAGTCATAGAGTGGATACACGCACCAGCCGGAGCCGGCGTGGTGATGATCCATGTGCCGGATGCGGTAGAGCAGGGGGTCGCGCAGCCAGACGTTGGGCGAAGCCATGTCGATCTTGGCGCGAAGCGTGCGGGCGCCGTCGGGAAACTCGCCGGCGCGCATGCGGCGGAAAAGGTCGAGGTTCTCGGCGATGGACCGATCACGGAACGGGCTGTTTTTGCCCGGTTTGTCGGGGGCGCCGCGATATTCGTCGGTTTCCTTGGGGGTGAGGTCGCAGACGTAGGCCTTGCCCTTCTCGATGAGGCGCTCGGCGTAAACGTAGAGCTGCTCGAGGTAGTCGCTGGCGAAAAAGGGCTCGAGTTCGGCGGAGCGGGAGGCGTTTTCGGCTCCGGGGACGGGGCGGATGCGAAAGTCGTTTCCGGAGGCGACCGGCTTGGCGCCGCGGGGTTTGAGGCCGAGGACGGAGTCGGCCCAGCCGGCGACGAGCCACTTCACGTCGGCGGTGATGGACTCGACGTATTCGATGTCCTCCTTGGCCGGATTGGTGTCGTCCATGCGGAGGTGGCAGCGGCCGCCGTTTTCGAGGGCGATGCCGAAGTTGAGGCAGATGGACTTGGCGTGGCCGATGTGAAGGTAGCCGTTGGGTTCGGGCGGAAAGCGGGTCACCACGCCTTCGGCGCAGCGGCCGGCGGCGAGATCTTGGGCCACGATGTCGCGGATAAAGTCGCTGGGGACGACGTTGGCGGCGGGCTGGGGCGTGGCGTTGGACTCGGCGTTCATGAACGGGACAGTTTGCGCGGGGCTCGGGTAAGTAGGCAAGCGCGGCGGGGCCAAGAAGCGGGGCTTCAGGCGCGCATGAAAGTTTGGGATGGATTTACGGCTTCGCCTGGGGTGGATTGGCTGTCCCTATGAACCCTGTTCTCAAGCTGCTCCTCGAAGGTGGCAGACTCACGACCGCGCAGATGGCGACGGTCGCGGGTCTTTCCGTCGCCGAAGTCGAACAGCACCTGGAACAGCTGAAAAAAGATAAAATCTTCCTCGGCTGGCGTCCGGTGCTCGATCTCTCCCGCGAGGCAGCCGCCGGCGCCGCCGTGCGCGCGGTGATCGAGGTGAAGCTGACCCCGGAGCGGGGCGGCGGGTTCAACCGCATGGCCGAGCGCCTTTGCCAGTTCGAGGAGGTCGAGTCGTGCTACCTCATGTCGGGCGCCTACGACCTGCTCGTGTTCGTGAACGCCCCGACCTTGCAAAAGGCCGCGGCCTTCGTGTCTGAAAAACTCTCCACCTTCGGCGGCGTGCTCTCCACGAGCACGCACTTCCTGCTGCGTTCCTACAAGGAGGGCGGCTTCCGTCTCGACGACGACGAAGGCGCGGGCAGCCGTCTCAACGTCAGCCCCTGAACCCGAGGTTTTTCCAATGAGCAACCCCGGCAACCGCTGGGTGGCGAGCCATGTGGCGTCGCTGCCCCGAAGCGGCATTCGTGATTTCTTCGAGCTCGTGGCCAAGATGAAGGGCCAGGACGTGATTTCCCTCGGCGTGGGAGAACCCGACTTCGTCACTCCCTGGCACGTGCGCAAGGCCGCCATCACCGCGCTCGAGGAGGGCAAGACCTACTACACCTCCAACCTCGGCATGCCCGAGCTGCGGAAAGCCGTCGCGACCTACGTGACGGAACACTTCGGCGTGAACTACCGCCCCGAGGACCAGATCATCATCACGGTCGGCGTCTCCGAGGCGCTCGACCTCGCCTTCCGCGCCTTCTGCAACCCGGGCGACAAGGTGATGTATCACCAACCCTGTTACGTTTCCTACCACCCGAGCATCTCGCTCGTGCATGGCGAGGGCGTGGCGGTGCCGACCTACGCAAAGGACAACTTCGCCCTCACCGCCGAAGCCCTGCGCGCCGCGTGGGTGCCGGGTTGCAAGATCCTCATGCTGAATCTCCCGTGTAATCCCACGGGCGGCACCTGTGACCGAGCGCAGTTGGAGGCGATCGCCGCCTTCTGCCGCGAGAAGGACCTGCTGGTTTTCAGCGACGAGATCTACTCGGAGCTCACCTTCGAGGGAACGCACACCAGCATCGCCAGCCTGCCCGGCATGCAGGAGCGAACGATTTTCCTGCACGGCTTTTCGAAGGCGTTTGCGATGACCGGCTGGCGTATCGGTTACGCTTGCGGCCCCTCCGAACTCATCGACGCGATGATGAAGGTGCACCAATACGCCATGATGTGCGCCTCGATCATCGCCCAGGAAGGCGCGCTCGAGGCCCTGCAAAACGGTTGGGACAACGTGTGCGAGATGCGCGACCAGTATCACCGTCGTCGCGACCTCGTGGTGCGTCGTTTCAACGAGATCGGCCTCACCTGCCACTCGCCGCGCGGCAGTTTTTACGCGTTCCCGACGACTACGGGAATCGGCATGACCGAGAAGGATTTCGCGGTCGGCCTGCTCAAGGAGCAGAAGGTCGCGGTCGTGCCGGGCACGGCTTTCGGCGCCAACGGCACCGGCCATGTGCGCGCGTGCTTCGCGACCAGCTACGAGCAGCTCGTGGTGGCTTGCGATCGCATCGAGCGATTCGTGAACACGGCCAAGCGTTAATCGCGCCGCGACCTTTTCTTTCCAAAAGCCGGGAGAGCATCCGCTCCCCGGCTTTTGTTTTAAGCGCGGTTTATCGAATCACGCTTTGGCCGCATTCCGAACGAGAAAGGACGGGGTGCGTAAACGCGAACGGACATCGGCCGGAGTCCGGCGAGTCCGGCTCTTGCGTTTCACTTTCCGCCCATCGATTCGGTGCGATACGAATAGAGAGCGACGAGCGCGGCGCCTATCGATTGGGAAAGCTCTCCGAGCGCGGCGGGCACGATTTTCAGACGGGTGCGCTGCGCGGGAAAAAGATAAGGTTCCGCGGCGCGGCGGATGCCCGCGATATAGCGCTGACGGAATTCCAAGGTGGTGTTTTCAGGATCCACAAGGCCGCCTCCGATGACGACGATACCGGGATCCAGCGCCATGCACAGGTTGGCCACGTGGATACCGAGTGCGAACGCCTGGGTGTCGAAAATCTCCAAGGCCAAGGAATCTCCCTGCTGGGCGAGGCCGCGTAGCGCCAACGCTTTTTGCTTGGGCGAATCCGCCGAGGTCGCGAGCGCGTGACCGGTATGATGTCCCAGATAGGCGTCCAAATATTGGGGAAGCCCGGAAATCGAGGAGTAGGCCTCGATGCAGCCCCAGTCGCGGCCGCATCCGCAGCGGAAGGCGGGGCGTCGCGCGAGGTCGTGGCTCAAAAGATGGAGCGGCACGGGCATATGGCCCGCTTCCATGCCGGCGAGATGATCGCCGGAAAGGGGCAGACCGTCTGCGTCGATGTAAGCGGCACCCAAGCCCGAACCAGGCGCGAGCATCAACACGGTGGCACGGCTTTCGCCCCGCACGCGGGCGGCTTCACCCACGCCGCCGAAGTCGCCATCGTTGCCCGCATAGAGAGAAATCGGGCGGCCGGCGGCTTTGGCGAGCGCGGCCGCGTAGTCCGCATGAAAATTCCAGCCGGTAAAACTCTCCGGAAGGTTGGCCGATTTCTCCAAAATCCCATAGCTACGATAGGGACCGGGCAAAGCGAGGCCGGCGGCCGCCACGCGGTCCCAATCAAGGCCGTTGTCGCGTAAAAAACCTTCCGCGCCTTCGATCCATCCCGCGACCACGGCCGCGGTGCCGAATTGGGTGTGCGTGGAGCTTTGTCTGAGTTTGGTCGAAATGGGTTCGCCGTTGGCGAATACGCCTCCCGTCTTGGAGGTCGTGGCGCCCGAGTCGGTGCCAAGGAAAATATCGCGTGCGGAGACGGAAGCGTCGGGGTGCATGGCGTGCGCACATGAAAACGCCGCTTTGCGGACTTCCGCAAGGCGGCGAAGATTCGAAACCGCCGATCGACTTGATATCGATCAGTCGGTCGGCTTGGTGCGGCTCAGGCGCCGTGGCACTTTTTGTATTTTTGGCCGGAGCCGCAGGGGCAGGGATCGTTACGACCCACCTTCGGCGCCTCGCGACGAACAGGCTCGGCTTTCGGAACGATCATGCCGGCGTAAACCCAGCGACCTTCTTCACGGACAAAACGGGCTTTCTCGACGTGTTTGCGTTCTTCGCCGGCGGTCTTGAACCGTGCGGTGAAATCGACCGTGCCTTCTGAGTCGTGTTCGGCACCGCCGGAGGTGCCGGTGACTTCCAAGCCGAGCCACTCGGACGATTCAGCCCAGTCGCGGGCGTCTTTTTCGCTGAAATCGGCCTGTTGTTCCGCGCTGAGGGAACGGCGCAGGTGGATGTAGTTACGCTTGGCGTAAGCGCTATAGCGCGAACGCATCAGCGCTTCCGGCGTGGATGCGGGGGCGCCGGCGAGGATGGGGCCGCAGCACTGATCGAGGGCTTTGCCGGAGCCGCAAGGGCAAGAGCCGGAGTCGGAGGAATGAACGGATGAAGACATGAAGAAATGGATTCGCGCTTCGCGCCTGCACTTCGGCAAGCGTAGACCGACGCGCAGGCCTAACGTTGATCGATCAAGCGGACACGGGCTTCCAATGTGCGAATGGCGCTGTCTCGATTGGCGACGTAAAGGAAAGAGTCGGATCGTAACGTGTTAAGAATATCCTGTATTAGTTGTCTGGACGGTTTTCGCACCAGCGGCAGGCGCTCAACCAGATCCAACGATTCGTCGAGTTTGTGCGTGTCCAGTTTGAGCTGAAGCAGCGAGATCAGCGCGGTCGTGTTCAAGGCATCGATTTCGATAGCACGCGTGAACAAGCGCTCGGCCAACTCAATCTTGCCCAACGATTGCACGTGTTTGCCCAGCGAAGTGAAAGCGGCTGACGATACCATTCCCGAAGAGAGGACACGGTTAAAGCGCGCAACACCTTCGGCTTCGACTCCCCGACCGAGGTAGGCCAAGCCTTCCAAGCCGGTGAAAATCATTCGTTCGCCTTCTGTGAGTGTGTTTTGTTTAACCAGAAGCTCGGCGGCTTTTTTTCCTGCCTCATCATAGGCCTTTCGAACGAAATCCGCTTCCAACGCCAATGCAGTCGCGGCTTTTTGTTCTCGGGGCGTGTCTTGAGGAAAAATAGACACTATTTTCCATGTTACTTCGCTCCATCCCTGTTGCGCGGCCAAGGCTTGCAGGCGAAGCAAGGCGGAAGAGTCGCGGCCGAAGATTCGCAGGTAATCGTCGATAGATGCCGTGCGGCGCTCTTTCATTTGCTCGTCGGAGCAAAGACGGATAAAATCTAGGTAAGGCTCTGGTTTAGTGGGAAAGTCGATCTGGCGGGAAAGCGCCAGTCTCCTCGCCTCGTCCTGCAAACCTTGCTCCCTAAGATAAAATGCCAAAGTTCGGTAGATTTCGTCGTTTTGCGGGTAAGTTCCGTAAAGATCTCGCAAGGAAACCAAGGCGGTTTCGTTCAAACCTCGTTCCCACGCAATTCGTATAGCGATGAGTTTGGCTTGCAGACTATTTTCCAAGGATGTGCCTAGTAATGATTTTTGAGCTTCTTCGAATCTGTCTCGATTGAAGTTGGCGTAAACACGGGCGGCCAGGATCGTATCACGAACATCAGGACTAAGATCATTCCTGGATAGTAGGCTGTTGGATATTTCAACAACGGTATCATCCGCTTGTTGCTCAAAGAGGAACGTTAAGACGGTGCGAATGTAGTCCGCTTGATTCTCCGAGCGGTAGTCCAATCCCTCCAAAAAAACGATCGTTGCTTGATCCGGGCGTCGCGCCATCAGGTATATCCGCGCGAGGGTCATGCGGGCTTCTTCGTTTTCCGGATTTGCGGGTAGCCCGGATTGCAGCAGATCGAAAGCATCACGCCAGCGATTGTCCTTGGCTGCATCCAATCCTTGGTGAAGGAAGAATTCACCTTTGGCTTGTCGGTAAGCCTTTAGCGTCATCGGCAAGCCGATGACATGGGAAAATCTAACTTCTGAATAACCGCTGTTATATTTGATAAACCAATAAAGAGCCCCAGCTGTAGATACCCAAATCGATACGCCGGCCAACAAAAGCCAGCCGGTTAATATCTTCCATTTGAAATGGAAAATGCCGTCACTTCGCTTTTCCCATGGCTTGGGAATATGAAATCCACTCTTTTTTTGCTTCGATTGGTGTTTCATCCGGGAGCAAACAAGAAATAAAAAACCCGCTTCTTGCGAAGCGGGTTTGCAAAGATTCGTCAGACTTTTTTTAAGCGCGACGACGACGGGAAGCGGCGAAACCGAGAGCAGCCAAGCCAGCGAGAGCGGCGAAGGCGGAAGGCTCGGG
>JACCEC010209598.1_pt1 | contig 10596 bp, 7 predicted proteins | sample 7450121 | NCBI WGS metagenome assembly JACCEC01 (sample SAMN15323455, study PRJNA562643) | freshwater metagenome | isolation source: river surface water | place: USA:Blue River Watershed | collected 2017-08-18 | reverse complement strand
TCAACTTCTGATTTGGCTTCTGGCAAATTAAGTGGATTTTTTAAACGGATTCCAGCAGGAACAGTTTCGTTGATGAGTGTTTCGAGCGAATCAACACCAATTTTTTGTAACATTGATTGGAGTTCAACTTCACTCTTGCCGTGATGACGACTTTCAAAGGATTCTTGCGTAATAAGGTTTACTTTCATCGGTGAAAAACCCCCTGCCCCTGAAGGGGAGTTTATTTTTGAATTGATTCATGCTTTGGGGTATAAAACTGCATGAATGGTCTGTTTGGATGAGCATGCAAATATACTAAAATTATAAATTAATTGTTGAAACAAATTGTTAGAAAATCAGAGAAATTTTATTGAATATTTTTAGAAGACAGTATATTTAATCTACAAGAATGATATATTTTAGAGAAAATGTCTATCAAATCAATAAATGGTAGAAAATGATAAAGCCAAAGAAATGCAATGCTATTTGCCGAGTTGAGCAAATAAATTTGTCATTTAATCGCAGCCAAGCAGAATAAAATATTTTAAATTTCTGGTTTTGAGGCGAAATGTGAATTTTTGAATAATGTATCAGACGATTATTTTACTAAAATCGATAAATGTTGCGAAGAATAAAAAAGTATAGTTGAGTGACTTACACTCAAGAGTAAGGATATTTTGTTTTATTGACAAGTGCCAATCTGGGCTCGAAAGACACTCCCAGCTTTGGCTTCAAACGAAGGATTTAGAATAATGGCTTTGCCCGAAACAAGATTTACGTTACTGCCAGTTTGTATTTGGGTAGTGCTTCCATCTTGTACTAAAATAGCATTATTCGACTGAAATCCGCCCGAATTGATTGTGCCCGTAAAGCTCAGATTAGTCTGACAAAACGGGTTACTCCAGCGTGCTTCGGTGGCTATGCTATTGTCGGTCAGGGTTTTCATAAATGCCACTAACGCATTTTTCTGAGCAGTCGAGAAGTTTAATCTCACAGGGTTACCGTTGGCATCTTTCAGAATTCCCGAAAGGTTGGGGTGGGCTTGAATACCGCTATTATAATGCTCAACTACTTGTTCGAGAGTTGAGAAACGACCATCGTGCATGTAGGGTGCAGTAAGTTCGATATTACGGATGCTTGAATTTTTGAAATGACCTATCAGATTTGGTCTGATAGGAGCAACTCCACCAACACCCAAGTCAGTAGTTGATGCGAGGTCAATGCCGTTGTTTTCGGGTCGGGTACTTATAAATGCCTCTGTGCCATGGCAACCCGCACAGCCTCCACCTCCTTGCGGAATTGGCGTGAAAAATAATTGTTTACCTTGATTTTCTTGTGCTGTAAAATTCGAAAATGGTTGGTTTGGTCCATTAACTGTGGCTCTACCAATATCATATTTACTCTGATAACTTACAATGCTTCGTACGAACTGAGCCAACGCCTTTGAAATCCTATCGTTAGTAATCGTATTATCTCCAAAAGCATTGATAAACAGTTGGTTATAATAGGGCTGTTCGGTAACTCTCTCCGAAATCTGAGCGGCAGTTAAACCCATTTCTACACTATTTTGGAGAGGTTGAAGCACTTGGTCTTCGAGCGTAGCGGCTCTTTCATCCCAGAAAAAACGTCCTCGAGTATAATATCGAGCATTCATTATCGTCATGGCGTGGCGGTCGGTTGTGCCACCCGCAAAGCCAATACTTAGGGTGCGAGAATCGCTGAAGCCTTCATTTTGTTTGTGGCAAGAGCTGCACGAAACTGTTCGATTAATACTCAGGTTTTTATCATAAAAAAGTACTCGCCCGAGGGTTGCTCCATGATTAGTTATGGGATTTGTTACGGGCGTATTATCAATATTGACAACGTTATTAGCATAGTAAGTTGGCAATAAAACATTATATTCGTAAGGTGTGGCTGGTAGATTTAGGTAGTCGGTGGTAGTGATTGTTTTTGAGGCAACAAACAAAAAGAAAAGAATACAACCAAAGAGTATTTTTTTAAGATTCATACGGCAGGTTTTATGGCTTTTAACCTTCAAAAGAGCTAATAGTTTAATGAGTTTTAAATTAGATGCATTATTTGCAATTTTCTTGCGGAGTCAAAAGTATTTTGTAAGAAAGTAAAAAGCCGAATCTGCTTTAAACTGATTCGGCTTTTGGTAAGAAATCTTGTATTTATTAAGAAACACTTTCAAACAACTTTTGGTCTTCTTCGATAAAAGGCTGATTGCGTAAACGTTTACCAGTTGCTTTGAAAATAGCATTAGCAACCGAACCACCCGTTGGTGGTAGAGCTGGTTCACCCAAACCTGTTGGGTCTATGCCGTTGTCAACAAAACTTACTTCTATCGCGGGAATTTCGTTCATCTTTATCAATCTGAAAGCGTTGAAATTCTTTTGGTCAGGTGAACCATCTTTGAAAGTTAGGTTTCCATACATCGCATGACCAATACCATCTACAATGCCACCCATTACTTGGTTTCTTGCACCACTTTGGTTGACAACTACACCACAATCAACGGCTGCATAGATTTTTTGTAGAACGGGTTTGCCTTTTTTCATCACCACTTCTGCTACCTGAGCTACATACGATGCGTGTGAGAAATAAACACTAAAGCCGAGACTTACGCCTTTTCGCTTTTTATTCCAACCCGATTTTTCAGCCGCTAATTCAATCACAGCTTTCATACGGTCAATATTATATTTGATTTCTCCTGCTGGCGAAGTCTTAGCTTTTTCCAACAATTCAAGTCTGAACTGTACTGCATCTTTACCTGCCGCCGTAGCTACTTCATCCAGAAACGATTGTTCGGCAAAGGCCAAGAAGTTTGTAATTGGTGCTCTCCAAGGTCCAGTTGTAATTGGCGATTTATGTTCGGCCGAATCTATCAATAAATTTGGAACTGCTCCCGCAGGGAAGTTATCTTGTCGAGTAGAGTTTCCTGCATTTATACCTGCTCCACGAAGCGTATAGCCAATCATATTACCTTGCTTGTCAAGAGCCGCACGGAAACGATAACGAACGGCTGGGCGATAACTTCCTCCGCTCATATCATCTTCACGAGTCCACATTACTTTTACAGGAGCTTTGATGATGCTCGAAAGCTCGGCAGCTTCCAAAACATAATCGGTACCCAAACGACGTCCGAATCCGCCACCCATTTTGGTCAATTCAACCGTTACTTTTTCAGCAGGGATATTGAGTAATTTAGCGGTTTGGTTTTGGGCATTTTGTGGTGTTTGGGTTGGACCTACTAATTCTACACCGTCTTCACGCACGTGGGCGAAGAAGTTCATCGGCTCCATTGGGTTATGCGGTAAAAACGGACATTGATATTCGGCTTCTACGATTTTAGCTGCGTCTTTGAAAGCTGTTTCAACGTCTCCATCTTTTCTACGCACTTCTGCTTTTCCATCGAGTAATTCTTTGAAAATACGATTATGGTCATCGCTACTTTCCAAATTTGCCGCTTTCTCCCATTCGATTTTAACTAAATCACGGGCTTTCTTTACTTCCCATGTAGATTTGCCTACGATGGCAACTTTATCTTTAAACGAAACCACCTCAATACCACTTGCCGAAGCCTTTGCTGCCGAAGCATCGAATGATTTCAGTTTCATTCCGAAAGCAGGAGGACGCTGAATCATGGCAAATTTCATTCCTTCTCGATAAAAATCGAGTCCGAAAAGTGGTTTTCCTGTTAAAACTCCATGATTATCAACCCCTTTTACAGTTGAACCAATGAGTTTGAAATCTTTTTTATCTTTTAGTTTTACATCAGCGGGAGGGGTAAGTTTGGCAGCATCAGTTGCTAATTCTCCATAACCGAGTTTTTTACCAGAAGTAGTATGAATAACGAAACCTTTTTCGGTCGAGCATTCGCTGGCCGAAACATTCCAGCGTTTAGCGGCAGCTTCTACCAGCATTTGGCGAGCGGTTGCCCCAGCCTTACGGAGGCGTTGCCATGAATGTGGAATCGAGCCACTACCACCCGCTACCTGACGTTCAAATTTTTTGGTATCAAGCGGAGCCTGAACTACTTTTACGTTATTCCAATCAACGTCTAATTCTTCGGCTACAATTATCGGGAAAGCGGTTTTAATTCCCTGACCAATTTCTGGATTTGGTGAAAAAATCGTAACAATTCCATCGGTTTGAATCGATAAAAAAGCATTGAAAGCATTATTACCTGCTTCGCTTGCTATTTTATTTACAATATTGGCCGCCGAAGCCTCTTGTCCAAACCAATTGAAACCTAATATCAAGCCCCCCGCACTCAAGGCGGTTGACTTTAGAAAATCTCGTCGGCTATTATTTTTTGTCATTATAGTATCTGTTTTTAATGCTGTATGCTTTAAGCGATGTGCTTTAGGCTTTTTAAAGCAAATTTTAACGTATTATTACAGAAATTAAATTTTAGCATAAAGCGTATTGCCTACTGCTCAACGCGTTTCTATTTTTTCGATGCTGCTAATTGTACTGCTTCTTTAATACGATGGTAAGTTCCGCAACGGCAAATATTGCCTGACATTGCCGCTTCAATCTCTTCCAAACTTGGTTTGGCATTTTTCTTCAAAAAGGCAGCAGCGGTCATGATTTGTCCAGCTTGACAGTAGCCACATTGGGGCACATCAATCGCATCCCATGCTTGTTGTACGGGGTGGTCGCCTTTTTCAGAAAGTCCTTCGATAGTCGTTATTGTTGCATCGGCAACTGCCGAAACGGGCAACACGCACGAGCGAGTTGCTTCGCCATTGATATGCACCGTGCAAGCTCCGCATTGAGCCATCCCGCAACCGTATTTGGTGCCAACAAGCCCAAGATTATCACGCAAAACCCATAATAAAGGTGTATCGGGTGATGCTTCGGTTTTGAGGGTTTTACCGTTGATTTTAAGGTTATAATTTGCCATTATCGAAATGTTTATTGAATGTCTGAATTTATAACTAAAATTACACAAAATGTTCTTGAAAATATGCTAAAAGTGTATGGTTTTGATAAAAAATTCGACCAAAATGAAATTTTTAGCGATTTTAAGGTTTGAAAATTAACTTCCCAGTTTTAATTTTCTCAATCTCTGCCCGATTCATTAGTTCAGGGCGTGAGCCACCTTGCACAAATATTTCGGCTTGGTCGTCGTAGTGTTTACTCAAAAAATGCCCCGACTGACCCGTTGGTAACACACTTCGCCCGTGTTCTACGTCGGCAAAATCAACAATTCTGCGTAATGCTGGGCCATACGTAACTTTGTAAGTACCACTCGAATCGACCGAAAAATCAAGGTTATTGATGGTTTCACGTCCACCTGGGGCGGGAAGTGGCCCAACACTAAAATATTTTCCTACAACTGGTAAAATTCCGAGCGGATGATTATGCGTAAGCGTATGCACTTTTTCCCATTTCCAAGCTGTCATATCGTTGCCGAGTTGCTTTTCGAGACTTTCCAATGCTTCATTCAGCGACTTTGTAAGTATTTCGGTGCGAGTTTCTTTATTTTTTGTCGAAACATTATCCCACCATGGCGAAGCATCGTTTCGCATCAACGAAGCCATATTTCGTTTGAAGTTAGAGTTATGTTCAAATGCCTTGAAAACTTCATTACCTAATTCGTCTTTTATTGTATTAACAAAGAAATGATAGAGAAAACGATAGTAAATCGTTGGCTCTATAGCCGATAAGTCATGTGAGCCATCCCATTTAGCAAGTTTTTCTAACCCAATTTTTGCTGAAGGGCTCAATTTATTTTTATCAATTACGGGTAAAATATCTTTCAAAAGGCCTGCAAATGACGAAGACGTAACATCATTAATAACTTTTCTTACGCTCTCCTGCGTCCAATCTTTTTTATCAGTAAATAAAAGCTCTTCAATACGGCTCGCACGATTTCCTGGTACGTAATAACCTGCTACCAAACCATTACCCATATCGGCAGGTTGATTATTAGCCGTGTAAAGAACGCCACGCTTAGGATTCAAAATTTGTGGGTTCAGCGAAAAATCGTACCAACCTTGCGGGTCATCGTTGCCCGTTGAACCATCTAAAATCAGCATCGGATTCACGTGTGCTGGTCGCTTCGGAAGTTTCCCTGCTGCCCACCAAGCAATATTTCCTTCGGTATCGCCCCACATAATATTTAGGCCAGGCGAGGTAAGTTTACTGGCGGCTTTGGCGGCCTCCGTGGCATTTTTGGCATGTGCCATTTCGTAAAATGACTCTAAATGATAACTCGGAAATTGGTTGAAAACCCACCAAAGGGCAATCGGGTCTTTTTGGTCGGCCATTTTATCGAAACTATCGTTCATGATGATTCCGTGGCGAGAAGTTTTTACCGCAATTTTTACATCGGCTTTATCTTTTACTTTGATGCTTTCTTCACGCACTTTCAAATCTTCCCAGTGGTCTTTATACCAAACTTGATTGGCATTGGCAGGATTGGCTTTTTCACGGAAAAAATCAACATCATCATTCTCAAACATCGTGAGCCCCCAACCGCCGTATTGCGAATGGCCTAATGCTCCAACGGGAGTTCCTGCCAAGAAGTTACCATAAAACTTAAAGTTCGGACATTCGAGATGAGCCTCGTACCAAACCGAAGGTTGCGAAAAAGCAATGTGCGTATCGTTCGATAGAATAGGCTTGCCTGATTTGGTTTTTGAGCCAGCAATTACCCAACCATTTGAGCCATGATAAGGCGGAAAAAGAGCATTGGTTTCAATACCCGTCAACTGATTTGCCATACGAGCCAAAGCCGTGGCAGAAGCCATATTTTCTTGGGCATTGGTCGGAATTTTGGGCTCATTTGTCGGCCAGCCAGTCATGATATCCTTCCAATATTCTGGGCCGTATTTATTCTGAATCATAGTCGAAATGGCTTCTGAACGGAAGGCTTCGGCAAAAGTAAAACCCATATAGCCCATAATTATTTGCATATCGGCCATTTCAAATGGTGTTTTTTTGATACCTACAATCGAAAACTCGACGGGTGTTTTTCCGTTTTCTATGTATTCGTTTACTCCTTTAATATACGCTTGAGCTGCTTTTACGAAGGGGGCATTCGGATTTTTCATTACCACCGAATCTATCGTCCATTGAGCGTGCTTACGAAAACTGAGTGTACGGAAAAATTTATCTGAAGCAAGTGCTTTTTCTCCAAAAAGTTCGGATAATCTTCCATCAGCTAATCGACGGAGCAATTCCATCTGAAAAAGACGGTCTTGGGCATGTACGTAGCCAAAGGCTTGAAATAAATCGTCTTCGTTTTGGGCATAAATGTGCGGAACGCCATAATCATCATAAAGCACTTCGACGGGAGCTTTTAACCCTTTGAGTTGTAGTTCGCCATCGAGTGTTGGTTTGGTACTTTGTAACCAGAAATAGAGACCAATGCCCGCCACAACGAGCAAAATGAGTAATCCGAGAAGGATTTTCTTCAATACTTTCATCGAATAGTAGTTTTTAGGTTGATTGAGTTGAAATGTAAAAATAGCAAGAATTTGTTGAATTTTTTGAAAAAAAATGGCACATCTTGTTATAATAAGATGTGCCATTTTCAATTAAGCTATATTTAGACAATTCAGAGAATTGTGTTATTCATCTTTCAAAACATAGCCCATACCCGTTTTGGTATGAATGAGTTTTGGTTCAAAATCTTTATCAATCTTTTTGCGGAGGAAATTGATATACACTTCAATGACATTTAAGCTGTTTTCGGCGTTGTTTCCTTCCCAGATTTTCTCAGCAATTTCAGCCTTTGAAACTACTTTACCTTTATTACGTATCAGGTATTCGAGCAACGAAAACTCCTTTGGCGTAAGGTCAATGTGCTTGCCTTGACGAGTTGCCATTTTACTCTCAAAATTAATTTCGAGGTCAGCAATTCGGAGAATATTCGCATTGGTTTCGTTTTCGGCGTAGGCACGCTTCAAGAAAACATTTACACGGGCAATTAGCTCTCGGTATTCAAAAGGCTTTACGATATAATCATCGGCTCCTTTTTCAAAACCTAATATTTTATCATCGGTTTCGCCCAGAGCCGTTAGCATAATTATTGGCGTTTGGCGGTCACGTTCTCTGATTTTTGCACATACTTCGTAGCCATTCATTTGTGGCAAATTCACATCAAGCAATATCAAATCGTATTTGCCACTAAGAGCAAAGCGAAGCCCGATTTGTCCATCAAAAGCGATTTCGGTTTCAAAATCCTTCTCAGATAAACCTTTCACTAAGTTTTCGGCCAAACGTTGGTCGTCTTCTACGATAAGTATTTTTTTCTTTTCCATATTTTTCTTAATAGACAAGAGATATGAGACAATAGACATGAGAAGATTTTCAGAAGAGATAGATTTTAATCTAAAATCTCTTGTCTCGTGTCTAAAATCTTAACTCTTTTCTGTAAAACCCACGCAATAGCAATAACAAGGAAACAACCAATCGGATTGAACCAAAGATAGGCTATCCATTCTTTTTTCAGAATTACTTGCGGAATTCCGATGCCGAGAATAATAGCTTGGCTAATAACTGCTGCCCAAAAAGTGGCCGTTCCGCCGATATTTTTGAAATAAAAAGCAACTAAAAATACGCCAAGGATGATGCCATAAAACAACGAACCAAGTACGTTGACGACCTCAATCATATTGCCGAGCTGATTGGCATATTGTGCGACAAAGATACAAAAAAGCCCCCATAAAACGGTCGAAACTTTTGATGCGTTGAGTTCAGCCTTTTCAGAAGGGGTATTTTTAGAGAATTTTCGGTACACATCAACCACTGATGTAGCCGCCAATGAATTGTATGCTGAGGCAATAGACCCCATCGAAGCGGCAAAAATAACAGCAATTAGCAGTCCGATAAGTCCGTGCGGAAGATGGTCAAGTACGAATCTTAAAAAGACAAAATCTCGGTCGTTGGTGCTGGCCGATGGGTCGTTTTTCTTAATTAAAGCTACTACTTCGCCTTTGATGCTCTTAATGGCCGAATCTGACTTATACAAGTTAGCTTTGTAAGTGTCCAATTGTTGGTCAGTAAGATTTTCGGAGCCAACCAAGAGTTGTTTACGTTGCTCAGTTACGCTTTGGTATTGGCTTTCTAAGGCTTTATATTCGGTGGCATATTGGCTATTTAGTAGCTTATCTGTTTCAACTTTATTGAAGAAAACAGGCGACGAATTATATTGGTAAAACACAAATACCAAAACTCCCACCAGTAGAATTAGAAACTGCATCGGTATTTTGAGTAAGCCATTCATGACCAAACCCAAGCGACTTTGCGTAATGGACTCGCCTGTTAGATAACGCCCAACTTGCGACTGGTCAGTACCAAAATAAGAGAGTTGCAAAAAGAAACCACCAATCAGCCCCGACCAAAGATTATAACGGTCTTTGGGATTGAAATCAAAACTCACCACATTCGTATGGTTAGCTTTTCCTGCAATTTTTAGAGCTTTAACGAGCCCAATGTCAGGCGGGAGCATCATTACCACAATAACACCCGCCAGTACCATAGCTACCGTAATGACAATCATTTGTTGGAGGTGCGTGTAAGAAATGGCTTTTGTTCCGCCAACAACTGTGTATGTCAGCACCATGCCACCCATGAGGATATACGTCCAGAAGATATCCCAACCAAAAATCGTTGAAATGATAATCGAAGGGGCGTAGATTGAAATTCCCGTTGAAAGTCCTCGTTGAATAAGAAACAAGAATGCTGTGAAAACTCGTACTTTTCCATCGAAACGTTTTTCGAGGTATTCGTAGGCCGTATAAACTTTGAGTCGATGAAAAATCGGAATAAACGTGACGCACAAAACTATCATGGCCAATGGTAGCCCAAAGTAGAATTGTACAAAACGCATTCCATCATCAAAGCCTTGTCCAGTAGTGGAAAGAAACGTGATAGCACTGGCCTGTGTAGCCATTACCGACAAACCAACGTGATACCATGGAAGCGATTGATTACCAAGTAAATATCCGTCAATGTCTTTGTCTTTATGGTTTTTGTAAACACCATAAACGATGATAAATAATAGTGTTGTAGTAAGTAAAATCCAGTCGAGGTTTGTCATGCAAAGTATAGGGTGAAAGCGTAGAAAAGTACAATAGATGCTACCAAAGAAATAAATACTAAGGCATATACATTTTTCCAAGTTTTTAGAAATGGCGGTGCTTCATCGGTTTCTGTAGAAGCATCGAAATGTTCTAAGTACGAACTTTCTTTTTTTTTCATCGTCAGGTTTGTAGTTTTATATAGATGTTATTTTTTATCAAAAACGGCCATCAATTCTTTGGCTCTTGGCATTAGGCCACTCGACGGATAACCTTGTATGAATTCGTTAAGAGCTTGTTTATAGGCTTCTTTTTGCTCTAATTTGGCAAAGAGAAAAATGCGTAGCATCGCAAATTTATCTTCGATACTCGTGCCAGTGTAAGTAATCAAACCATCTTCAGTCAATTTCATGGCCGATTCGTAGCTTTCGTTTGTGTATAAATTAAATGCTTGTGAATACACCATATTGGCTTTTGATTCGGTATCGCTCGTAATTTCTACTTTCCCCCTCAAAAGCTGGCGGGCGTAAGTTGAAGCAGGGAATTTCTCAATTAAAATCTTACGATACGGGCTGGT
>JACCEC011656613.1_pt1 | contig 10599 bp, 8 predicted proteins | sample 7450121 | NCBI WGS metagenome assembly JACCEC01 (sample SAMN15323455, study PRJNA562643) | freshwater metagenome | isolation source: river surface water | place: USA:Blue River Watershed | collected 2017-08-18 | reverse complement strand
GCTATGCGCAGGCGTCAATCGAAGACGTGTTGATCGAAGCGGGCGTTAGCCGTGCCTCGTTTTATTCGCATTTTGCGGGCAAGGCGGCGCTGGTCGAGGCCCTTGCGGACGGGCTGGTGCCGTTATGGCGGCCGATGTTTGATGAACTTGCCCAAATGCAGGTGCCGAACCTCGCAGCGCTGCAAGACTGGTGTCGTCGCAATGTAGCGCTTTATCGCGCCCATCAGAATGTCTGCATGATCCTGACGCAGGCGTCCGCCATTGAAACCGACCTTTATTGGAAGCTGACGGCCCATCGGGAGGCGGTGTCCTTGCACTTGGCGGCCCGCAATCCGGCGCTAGCGCATCTCGCAGAAGACCAAGGGGCGCGGCTCAGGGCAACGCTCGCGCTGATGCAGCTCGATCTGTCCTGCTATTACCTTGCGGTACGCCATTGGCAGGACGCGGGTGAGGCGGGGATCGAGGCGATGGCTGACCAGCTTCACCATTTCCTCACGACTGAAATTGCGCGGGGCCAGCGATGAGCGATGATGTGATCGCTATTGTTACGCTGCTCTATCGTTATGGTGCCTTGATGGATGCCGGTGACTTTGATGGCGCTGCCGACCTGCTGTCGGGCGCCCGCATTCGGCTGGGGGAGGGGAAGGAAATCCCCGGACGGGCGATGGCCCGGCTTTGGCGGGACATGATTATCCTTTATCCCTGTGGCACCCCGCGCACCCAGCATATGATCAGCAGCCCAATTGTTGAGCTGGACGCTACAGGTGCCTTGGCACGCTGCACCGCGCTCTACACCGTCTATCAGCAGACAGATGCTCTGCCGCTCCAGCCGATTGCCGCGGGGCGTTATGAGGATGAATTTGTTCGGGATGAAGGCGGATGGCGCTTCTCCTTTCGGGATTACACGCACTTTAATTTCAAGGGTGGCCTAAGCCATCACCTGCGCGGCATCGCCGGGTGAGGAAAGGGTCAGGGAGGGAAACGCAGATGACACAGCCAGCTTTAGACACGGCGGCCGACCCCGCGCTTGGCGATGCCTTTCGCTTGGCGATGCGCAATGTGGCGTCGGCCGTATACCTCATTACCGCTTCCGGCCCGGAAGGCGATGTCGGGATGACCGCCACAGCCGCCTGTTCCTTGAGCTTCGATCCGTTCTCGGTGCTGATCTGCGTCAACCGGTCTGCATCGATGTTTCGGACGCTTGATGTTAGTGGTCGCTTTGTCCTCAATGTTTTGAGCGCGCAGGATGAATCGATTGCCGCCGCCTTTGGCAGCCCCGCCGGGCGCGACGACCGCTTCGGCGCGGGCGATTGGTATCAGCTGGCAGGCATGCCGGCGTTGCGGTCTAGCCTTGCGAGCATTGCATGCCATGTCGCGGACACCAAAGATTTTGGCACGCACCGCATTTTCGTGGGGCAGGTTGAGCAGGTCGACAACCGTGACGGCTTGGCGGAACTGCTTTATTGTCAGGGCGGTTTTCGGGGGCTGGCGGCGATCAGCTAGCAGCAAAGGGCCGCTTCGGCTGATCGCTTACTGGCCTGCCGTCCAGATCGTTTTGCCTTCCTTCACCGTGCGCAACACCCTGATCGATCGAATTTGGTCCATCGGGGTTTCGAGCGGATTGCGATCCAGCACCACAAAATCGGCAAGTAGGCCGGCTTTGATCCGGCCCTTGCGGTTTTCTTCAAACACCTGCCACGCCGGGCCTGTCGTCATCGCCTGAAGCGCGGCATAGGCCGAAAGCCGTTGGTCGAGGCCGCTGACGACACCGCTTTTCGAAGTACGCGCCATCGCAGACCAGAGCTGCGTCATCGTATCGAGCCGCGTGACCGGGGCGTCGGAATGATTTGAGGGCGTGAGGCCGGCGGCGCGTGCGGCCATAAACGGGCTAATGAAGTCTACAATCTCATTTGGAAAATTGCTGCGGTGGGTATCGGCAAAATAATAAGTGTGGTTGCTGAAATAAGCGGGACCGACGCCAATCCGGGCATATGCCTTCAACTGGTCCGGCCGCTGAAATTGCGAGTGGATGACAACGGGGCGTTGATCATCAGAGGCTTTGACCCCCAGTCGGTCAAATTCGGCAATCGCCATATCAATGGCGGCATCGCCATTGGCATGAACAAAAAGCTGCCATCCCTTGGCGTGCACCTTGGTCGCCATGTCATGAAACTGGTCAGCCGTGATATTGGGCGTCCCATGCCAAGGGTGATGGCCGTCGGGCGCACCACGCGCATAATCGCGCGTGAAATAGGCGGTCCGCGCCTGCGGGGAGCCATCGAGGACAAATTTGACACCCTGAAGCTTCAACCGCCCCTGATAGCTGCCGAACTTCAGGTCAGGCTGGTTCAAGAGCCAGGGGAGGCCGGTGTAAAAGGGAAGCGCGGCGACATCGATGAACAGCCTGTTGCGCGCGGCTTCGCTCATCAGGAATTTGAGGTCGGGCACCTGCGTTGCACCTTCTTGAGCGTGCGTATAGCCTTCGCGCGCATAGCGGCGTTGCGCCTCCTCCAAGGCAGCGAGTTTCTGCGCTTCGGATGGTTGCGGCAGCTTCGCCGCCAAAAGCATCATCGCCTGTTCAAACAACAGGCCCGTCAACCGGCCCTGCGCGTCTTTGGGCATGATCCCGCCAGCAGGAACGGGGGTCTGTTCCGTAATCCCGGCAGCAGCCAGCGCCGCAGAATTGGCAACAAGCCCGTGCAACGTAAAGTGCAGCAGCACAACGGGCTGATCCGGGAAGCTGGCGTCGAGTTCTGCGCGCGAAATGTGCCGGCGTTCGGACAGCAACTCCTCGTCATACTGCCAGCCAATCAGCCATTTGCCCGCCCCATGCATGCCCCGGCGCTGCGCTTCGGCCATAAGGGCCGCCATTTGGCCGGCGATGGTTGGGGTTGCCGAAAAGGCAGGATCGGACATGTCGATGCCACCAGCACTTTGCAACACCATCGCGAAATGGGAATGGGCATCGATAAAGCCGGGCAGCATCGTGGCACCCTTCAGGTCTTCGACGCGTGCATCTGACCCTGCTTTGCGCCGCGCTGCTTTCTCGGTGCCGGCAAAAACGATCTTCCCGTCCCGCGCAACCACCGCATCGACCTTTTTCGGCCGATTGCCGTCCATCGTAAGGATCGTCCCGCCCCGCCAAATTTGCGCCGGTGTTTGCGAGGTGTGGGCTAGGGTTGGTGTGGCAAGGCTGGCTATCGCCAACGCCATTAGAAAAACTGGACGGCTGGGGGTCATGACACACTCTCTCCTTTCTTGGGCACATAAGCCTTTGGATGGCTTGGCCCAAATGGAAAGTTTTGTGTCCTAAGCCGCTGCAGCTCTCATGCTTGTGAGATGGGCTTGCAGTTTGTCCAGCGGCATGGGGCGGCTAAAGACATAGCCTTGAACAAACTGGCATTCCAAATCCTTCAGAATGTCGATTTGGGTCTGGCGCTCTACCCCTTCAATAACGACGCGGATCTTGAGCCTTGCAGCCATGTTGATGACGGAGCGAACCAGCTCGACAAGCCCCGTGCGCTTGTCGATGTCATCGATAAAGCTCTGGCTGATCTTCACAATATCCGGCTGGAAGCGGTCGAGATAGGCAAGTGATGAATAGCCCGTGCCAAAATCATCAATGGCCAGCTCAACGCCGCGACGACGCATCATTTGGCCACTGGGTTTATCCAGCACACGACCATCGGCCACCAAACGTTCGGTGAGCTCTAGCGTTAAACGATGGGGCGCTATGCCATATTCTCGCGCGAAGCCGATCAGGTCAGGCCCAAAGCGAACATCTTCAAATTCAGAGGCGGTGACATTGATCGCCAGAGAGACGTCTGGATCGATTAAGCCGGTATCGGTCAGCATCCGCAGATCCCGCAAGGCAAGAGGCAGGAGCGCGCGGGTTAACTGGCCGCTGAGCCCGGTCGTCTCGATTGCTTCAATGAACGCGTCGGGTGTCAACAGGCCATGCACTGGGTGCCGGCATCGGGCGAGCATTTCCATCGAGATAATGCGTCCATCGGCAATCCGATGAATGGGTTGATACCAAGGCTCAAACCAGCCCTGATCAATCGCCGCAGAGAGCTGGGTCGTTTTTGCCTGTTCCACTTCAAACGCGACGGCGGCTGGCCAGCCTTCACCTTCCAAAAGGCTCGATAGCCGGGCCTTTTCATCCAACAATATCCATGGCCCATCCAGCGTTTTTTCAAGAGCCGCGCGGGTTGAAGCGCTATTTGCGCCTAACCCGTTTGGATCAGCGCCTTGGTAGCGAAACCAGTTTGCCAGCTGCGCTTCGGTGGTGCTGATGGCCAGCTTTGTCTTGAGGTCAAGCTGGGCGCGAAACGCCATGGATTGCCGCAGCAGAAGCATGATAACTGTAAAGGTAAGGGCAAGAAAAAGCCCTCGACCAATAGGTTGGAAAAAATTCCAACCAATTAAATAGATAAGTCCGCAAGCTGCCAGAACATGTGCAAAAGGGGCAATATCTTGCATCATCCCAGCCATGTGCAGTCTGGGCTGCTCAGCGAACATCTTGGCAAGGCCCGATCGGGCAATGCCGAGGCTGACGCAAAGATAGGCGAAATGGGCGGTCACCATCGAAGCGGAATCTGACAAGATGGGGCGGGCGTTGAGTTTATCGACTTCCCACCGCAAGTCGCCTGCCGAAAGAAGGAAAAGCCCTAAAAAAATAGCAAGGCGTGAGAGGCGATTGACCGTCTCATCCAAATCGTCTGAGCGCATGGCAATCGTCAAAAAGTTGAAGATGATGGCGACGTCCAGAACGGCATAGGCGATCATCGCCGTTTGTTCGACGCTAGTCATGCTGGCTATGCTCGCTTCACGGCTACTCATCAGCAAAAACCATATGACGACCGTCACAGCAGAAAGGGCAGCGATGATGTCAAAGGCCAAGTGGCGCAGCGAATGCAGCGCCAAGATCCGCCTCAAAGCGCCAAATTGGAGACCAATAACCCCAAATTTTGCCGCAACGAAGAGCACATCATTGGCATCCGCAACGTTGTTGATGCCCGCCAGATAGTCTCGGTTTTCGATGATCTCACCAGATAAAGTCAGGCCAAGGATAAGTCCGATCACACCCCAAAAGCGACGCGCGGCAACGGTCGGCGCGCGCACAACCATCCAGAGGGTCAAAAGCATGCAGATGCTCATGGAGAGGGCAGAAGCCCAAAAGGCCATCCAGCCAGCGAGCCCTTCAGGTGTTCCGACCTCATCAGAAAACAGCAGCGCTGCGGCCAGCAACAGGCATTGGGCGGCCAAGGCCAATGCCGCACCTGATATAAAGCCTGCGTTGGTCACGCGGCGAGATAGGCGTTCTTCAGCGCTTATATCCTGTCTCCAAACGGGCATTCTCTAGACCTAAATTCTAGGCCGGACAAGGATGCTCATTTTCCCTTTTACACAAACGTCTGATAATGATCTAAGGTGTTTTTCATGAGTGTTTGAGCATGAAAAGCTTTTTAAAAAATAAATAGATAATGCTTGCTATTTACGCATTAAAACGATCATGAATTTGGCGCAGAAGGCACTTTATCGATTCGAGTATTCTGGTTAGGGGGATCAGGGGTATTCATGAAACCGACGCTTTTATCCTCTATGGCGGATTTTCTCCATTCGGGAGAAACCGTCGGCGCGTCCTCAGAATTTGTAGGTGATGATGCCGCGGCGTATGAGGCCTTTTTGAAGGCTGGCCAGTGACAGCGCCTTCCCCGCCCGCTCTGGAAGAAAAATTCCCCTATAGTGGCCTGTTTGGCAATTATGTTCTTGCCATATTCATCGTCCTTTGCGGGTTGATGGGGTTTGTTGTTTGGGACTCGATCTCGGAGCTTGATCGCCAAAGCGCGGAGAATGAGCGGCATATCGCCGAGGTCCATGTGCGGGCCGAGGCAGATAAGGTTAGCAAGTCGCTGTGGACGGCGCTGGCCTGGGATGATGCGGTCACCAATCTCCAACAAAGCTACAATGCTGATTGGGCCGAAGATAATATCGGGCATTATCTGTTCGATATTCAGAATTTCTCTTATAGCTTTGTTCTTGGCCCGTCTGGAAACCTGCTCTTTGCAGCCGAGCAGGGCAAGGCAGTCCCGACTGGTGCTGGCCAGAATATCGTCATCTTTGCCAGCGAGCTGATCGAAGATTTACGCAAGGCTGAACGCAGCGGCGCATCAGAGCGTGAGCGGCGCGCGAAAACGATGACGCTGCCACTGCCGGTGATTGCGCAAGACTATGTCCGACTAAATGGTGCGCCCTATCTTGTTACGGGCATGCTGGTGACGGGCGATAAGCGGTCGCGCCAACCGGTCGATAACCGGCACGCGATTGTCGTGACGTTCAAGAAAATCGATCGTGGCTATTTTAGCACCTTGCTGGAGGCCGAGACGCTCGGCCGGTTGATGGTGAGCCAGAATTGTGCGTCCGCCGTCGAAGGCCGCAATTGCGTTGAGGTTCGAGGTCAGGCTCCGGCCCCGGCCTTTTCTTTAAGTTGGAACCGAAGCGTAACCGGTGGCTGGATGTCCGGCCGGATCATCGTGCTTCTTGGGTTTATGCTGGTCGTGCTCGTGGCGCTGTCAGTCGCTTTCCTCGTCCGTGGACGCGTGATCCATCAGCGATACATGCAAAAGCGCGAGCAGATTACCTTCATGGCCTTTCATGACTCGCTGACCCAGTTGCCGAACCGCATTCTCGCTTTTGATCGTCTCGACCGGATGATCGTCGCCTTGCAGCGTGATCAGAAATGGATCGCGGTGCACGCGCTTGACCTCGATCTTTTCAAGGCCGTGAATGATACTCACGGCCATGCCGAAGGGGATGCGTTGCTGCGGATGGTCGCTGACCGGCTGCGGCGCCTTTGCCGCAACAGCGACACGATTTCGAGACTGGGTGGCGATGAATTCCTGATCTTGCAGAACATCGAAACACCGGCTCAGGCCGCCACATTGGCCCATCGCATTGTGCGTGAACTATCAAAGCCTTTTGAACTGAGCAGCGGCAGTGTGCGCATCAGTTGCTCTATCGGCACAGTAACGACGAATGATGCGGCTGCCGACGCAACCCTGCTCGTTCGACAGGCAGATGCCGCGCTCTATTCCGCGAAGGCCGAAGGGGGAAGCGGCGTGACCTTCTTCGATGAAAAGCTGGATCGCATGATGCGGTGGCGCAAGACCATGGAGAATGACCTTCGGCAGGCCATCGCTAATGGGGGCGTCAGCGTTGTCTATCAAGAAATTATCGACCGCAACGGCGCGTGTGTGAGCGTTGAAGCATTGGCACGCTGGGATCATCCGGCTGGCCGCGATATTCCGCCGCAAGAGTTTATTCGGATCGCTGAGGAAAGCCATCAGGCCTTTGACTTGGGCAAACTCGTAATTGAGAAGATTGCAGAGGACTCTCATAGCTTCAGCGATCTGCGCATTTGCATCAATCTTTCTCCCAGCCAATTGCGGTCGCCGCGTTTTGAAGAATGCTTGGTTGAAGCGATCTCGACGCGTTTTTCAAAGAACTGCACGTACGAACTTGAAATCACCGAGACCGCTTTGCTCTCGGACTCCACCGATGTGGTCAAGGCCCTGCACCGTTTACGAGAGGCGGGCTATTCGGTTGCGCTCGATGATTTCGGAACGGGCTTTTCCAGCTTGACCCAAATCAAGAGCTTTGCGTTTGACCGGATTAAAATCGATCGGGAGTTTGTCAGCGATATCGTCACAGACCCGCGCGCACGTTCGGTGGTGGAGGCCGTGGTGCGCCTAGGGAATGATCTTGGCCTTGAGACTGTCGCCGAGGGCGTGGATGACGAGGAAGTCTTTGCCGTCCTTCGCGCGATTGGCGTACCGTTGCTGCAGGGTTATATTCTTGGTCGACCGGTACCAGTTAAAAAGATTGTCGCACTGATCGGTGCCCGGCAGACGGCTGCCGCCTGAGGCAATCCTTAGGATGCTATTCAGATAAAACTGGCTGGGTGCGGCCAATGGGCTTTACGTTCCTGCCGCTGCAATCCGCCTTGAAGCTAAGCGCTGTTGTCACGCTAATCGTTCGAGCAATGAGCTGGGTGCAATTTGCCCCGGACGTTTGGGCACCACCGCTGAAGCTTACCCCCATGTTTGGCAGATAAAGAGCGCCCTCGATTAACAGGCTGGCGCCGTTCGCGAATGAAACCGTGCCTGACAGGTTACGCTGGCTAACCAAGGCGAGCCCTGCGGTCGTGCCCGTGGTGGGTGCGGACAGGCGCCAGGACACACCATTGCCAAGCGTGAAAGACGGCGCCGAATTCAGGATAATCGTCACACCGCCTGTCGCGGTTAGGGATGAGTTATTCTTGAATTCAAAGGTACCGTCGATGAAATAGACCCCAGCGCTAAACGTCACGGCCTGGTTGGCGGCGATAACAAGTCCGTTGCAAAACCGGCCGGGCTGGACGGGGGTTGCCGCGTTTTTCAACTGGCCGGTCGATGGGTTGGTCTGGTTTGTGCAGCTGGTCGGTGCGCTTGGCAGCGAAACCGAGGCATAAGGATCAACCAAGGCCGCGCCATAGGTGGTCAAAGGCTGACCAGAGATAACCGCACTTGCGCTGAGACTGGTGCCGCCGGCCAGATAGACGGGGCCCGTAATGCTTGTGTTGTTGAGCATAACGAGCGCGCTCGCGCTGGGCGAGTTTGCGACAATCTCGCAATTCAGATTGGCAATTGAGCCGTTATTGTTGATCGTAAGGCCCGTGCCACTTGTGGCCAACGCCAGCACGCACCCGGTGCTTTGGCGACCTGGTATCGTCACGGCGCGCGCGCGCACTGTGACCGGACTGGTGATAAACAAGCGGGCCAGCCCGAGCGTATAGGGACGGCTTATCACCACCTCTTGGGCAAATGCGTTCGTCTTATAATTTCCAAGGGAGGGCGGCGAATTGACGAGAACAGAGGTACTTTTCGTGCCGTTTTGAAAGCCATTTTCCGCCGCGATAGCCCGCGCCGCATCAAGGCGTTGAGCCGTGGTTAATCCCGTAGCACCTGCACTTACAGCCGCGGCATCAGCCGCCCGTTGCATTCGTTTCTGCTGAACAAATAATGTTGTGATTTCAATGCTAAGGGCTGCAAAACCGACGAGCACGGGCAGCGCCACTGCAAATTGGATTGCTATGGCGCCTGAAACGTTGGCCTTCAGGTGGCGAAAGCCAATAATCCGGCCGCCAGCGGTGTTTTTTCTGCCCATCCTGACCATCGATCAGAATTTCGTCATGGCCGATGTCAAGCCAATCATCGCAGGGCCTGCAAGAATGACGACGAAGGGCGGAAAGATGAACAAAAGCGTCATCAGCGTGATTTTTGATGGCAATTTGTTCGCTTGCTCTTCCATCAGCACAATTTCCGTCCGGCGCATCAGCATGATGGCGTTCTTCATGGCTTCGGAAATGGGGGATCCATATTGAATGGATTGGCGCAGAATGTTGACAATGGAATGCATGTTGGGGGTGTTGATCCGTTCGGCCATATTCTTAAACGCCAGATCCTGACTGCCTAAGACGCGCAGATCGGCTAGAGTGAGCCGAAGTTCGTCGTGAAGGCTGGGTTGCCGTTCTTCTAGAGCGTCTGCGACGCGTTCAAAGGCAAGCGTTAAGCTGAGCCCTGCATCGAGGAAGATCAGGATCAGTTCCAGAGCGTAGGGCATTTTGCGGGTTACTGCCTCATGCTGCTGCGCTGAGAGGTTCCGAGCGAAGCGCCGAGCGCCAAGAAAGGAAGCAAGGCTGCCCAGCACGAACGCAAAGCCAAACATGATGAGCAGAGGCACCTGACCCTTTAGGGAAAAGAACATCAGCCCGAAGAACAGGCCCATGAAAATCGGGGCCGATATCAGCCGCATCCAGCCGAAGACAGTGTCGCTTTGTTCAACGGAGATACCGAACCGCTTTAGGCTTGAAGACACTGCATGGCGGTGTTCTATTGGGATGTCTTGGCAAAGCCAGGCCGCCCATTGCTGCACCCTGTTTTGCGGAATGGCCGCTGAGGTGGCCGACGCGGCAAGACCTCGGGCACGATGCCGTGCCACCCTGCGGCTTATCTGCATGTGTCGGTATCGTATGCCGAAGGCGATCAACATCAGTCCGGCAAGGGCCAGTTGGAGCAGAAAGGCAGTTTGCACCAAGGCGAGGGACGGCATGGGCAGTTCCGATCCTCAGCCAACGTTCAATCGAGAAATCATGCTGCGGATCAACCAGATTCCAACGATGAAGCTCCCAATGGCATAAGTGATGAGGCCATAGCCGTTTTCGCCATTGACGAGGGGGGCAAGATAATCGGGCGCTACCAGTTGCATGCCAACGAGCAAGAGGAGGGGCAGCGCCGAAATTGTGTTCGCCGTCATCCGCGCTTCGGCCGAGATTGACCTTGCCTTGAGCCCAGCAAGAATCCGCTCACGGATGATAGATGCAAGATTATCAAGCGTATCTGTCAGGTTGCCGCCAGACATGTTTTGAACCGAGAGAGAGACGCCGAAAAACTCAAAGTCATCTTGTTGAATGCGGGCGTTTACCATCAGGAACGCGTCTCCAAGCGGAACCCCGACTTCAAGCCACTCGCTCACTTCGTCAAAAATTGGTCCAGCCGG
>JACCEC013292443.1_pt1 | contig 10603 bp, 10 predicted proteins | sample 7450121 | NCBI WGS metagenome assembly JACCEC01 (sample SAMN15323455, study PRJNA562643) | freshwater metagenome | isolation source: river surface water | place: USA:Blue River Watershed | collected 2017-08-18 | reverse complement strand
GCACTCTTTCGGCGAGTTCGCCTGCTGCCTTCGCCGTAAACGTGGTAGCGATAATGCCCGAAGCGCGAACGCTACCCTCGCGCAAAAGCCCATACATCTCTTGCGTGAGGCGATAAGTTTTACCGCTTCCTGCCCCTGCCGAAATAATTTTTACTGCCATGAAAATTTAAAATAAAGTATAAATAGCTGATAATGAATATTTTTTAATATAAAAATATTTTATCTGAAAAAACAATGTCAATTTTTTGGTAGTGGGTCAAAATGAGTTGGTAGCTCACGTTTAGGAAATTTTTAAAGTTTCCCAAACGTTGGTTTTCAATTTGACCCACTACCAATTTTTTTATCGAAACCTCCGCTTAAAGCGAAGGTTTCGACTGATTGATGCTGCGTTAGTTAACGCAAAAAGCGTTTCCAACCTCCCCAAATCAATGCCATGAAAAGCGCGAAAATGCCAAATACTTGCCAAAAATTCATAGAAATAAATGCGAAAATGTGTGTTCTATCTAAAAACCACATCAATGCGATGCTTGCCGTTATCATCATCACTAATCCCGAAATGCGCTCAAAACCGGGGATATAGTCAAAATCGGCATTTTTGCGAATAATTAGCAACGTGGCAATCATCGAAAAGACGGGTAAAATTTGCGCAAAAATATCCGCTTGAAAGATGCTACGGCGTTCAAAAAGAAATAGATACACATTCAAAGTTAACGCAAATATACCCGGAATACAAACCGCATAAATCAAAACAGCATACAAATAATTCCAAGGAGGCAGATTGCCTTCATCTTTGCTCATTGCCCCGGCAAGCCACGCCGTCAGCGGCAACAGCAGAAAATAAGCAACGGCATATATCGGGTTTGCGCCCACCAAATTAAGTACATCTTGGAGTGTCATAGTACGTTTTTTTATTTATTAAAGATAAATATATTTTAGAGTGATAAATTTTCGACAATTTCTAAACCGTAGCCAATCAGCCCGACTCGGCGTTTGTTGCTGCCTGTGATGAGGCGAATTTTGGAGACCCCCAAATCGCGTAAAATTTGCGCCCCTACGCCATAATCGCGTTGGTCCATTTGGTACTGAGGGGGTGCATTTTTTTCTAATTGGTTTTTATAGGCTTTCAAACGCGATAACATCGAATACCCTTTTTCGGCTTGGTGCATATAAAGGAATAGCCCCCTGCCTTGTTCTTCAATGATTTGGAAGGCTTTATGTATTTTAGAATCTGCATTTTCAAAAATACTGCCCAAAACATCGCCCGACTCGGTAGAAGAATGAACGCGGACAGGCACTGCTTCCCCTGCTTTCCAATCGCCTTTTTTAATGGCTAAATGCACATCGCCCGAAGTGATTTGTGTGTAAGCGAATACTTCCAAATTGCCGTAGCGCGAAGGCAAATTGATGTGCAATTCGCGTTTGACGATGCGCTCGGTGCGCATACGGTAGGCAACGAGGTCATCAATAGAAATAATTTTTAAATGGTGTTGTTGCGCAATCTCCACGAGTTGCGGCAGTCGTGCCATGCTGCCGTCTGCATTGAGAATTTCGACCAACACGCCCGCAGGATAAAGCCCTGCTAAACGCGCCAAATCAACTGCCGCTTCGGTGTGTCCCGTCCTTCGCAATACGCCACCCGTTTTAGCGCGAAGCGGAAAAATGTGTCCGGGGCGGGCGTAGTCGGTTGCCTTAGCCTCGCCGTTGATGAGCCAACGAATGCCCGTAGCGCGGTCGTAGGCAGAAATGCCTGTCGAACAACCATGCCCCACCAAATCAATCGAAACCGTAAAAGCCGTTTCGTGCAAAGCTGTATTAGAGCTAACCATAGGATAAAGTTCTAATTCGTCTGCTCGTTTTTCTTCGATAGGGGTGCAAATCAATCCGCGCCCATGTGTCGCCATGAAGTTGATGATTTCGGGGGTGACGGTTTCAGCAGCGCAAATAAAATCGCCTTCATTTTCGCGGTCTTCATCGTCCACCACCACAATGACTTTGCCTAAGCGGAGGTCTTCGAGTGCCTCCTCGATGCTATTGAGTTTAAACATTTTTGCAATTTTTATACTTTCGTTTCAAAAGTATTGGTTTTATGGAATACAAAAAACAACTTGCCTTGATGTAAAATGATAGATTATATGAAAATAATTTATTGCATCAACTTTCATAACAAATTGATTTTCAATATTTTGAAATCTTTTTGGTAGAAAAAAAATAAAATAGGGCTACCAAATTAAGATGCGAAGATACTTAGTTTTCAAAATAGTTTGGGCAAATTTAGTTTTATGCTCATTTGTAGCATAATATATTCTAATTTTTTTTAAAGAAAAAACTGAAAAGATAAATTAATTATATGATAAAATAATTTTAAATAAAAATAAAAAGTTGAGGTAGCAAAAAGTTGAAAGCGTCTAATTCAAGAACTATTCATTAACTTTGCCCAATTAAAAAATGGGCGCATCGCAATAGGTCGCACCCCGATAAGCGGAAAACAAAATCTAAACTTTTTGAATACACAAAATAAAAATATGACTATTTCAGCACTTTTCGACATTTTCTTACAGCATCGCACCGTCACAACGGATAGCCGAAATATTACAAAAGATTGTTTATTCTTCGCGCTGCGTGGAGAACGTTTTGACGGCAATGCGTTTGCCAAACAAGCCCTTGAAATGGGTGCGGCTTACGCAATCGTTGATGATGAATTACTTAAAAATGAAGATAAATGTATATATGTTGAAGATGTATTAAAAACGCTTCAACTTTTAGCGCAACATTATCGGCGTACTTTTCATATCCCCGTCATTGCGATTACAGGGTCGAATGGAAAAACGACCACGAAAGAACTCGTAGCTACGGTGTTAGCAAGCCACTACCGAACACATTACACACGTGGCAACTTCAACAATCACATCGGCGTACCGCTCACGCTTTTGGCAATGCCGACTGATACGGAGGTGGCAGTCATCGAAATGGGCGCAAGTCACCCACAAGATATTGATTTACTGTGTTTTATCGCCGAACCGACACATGGAATTATTACGAATATGGGCAAGGCGCATCTCGAAACGATGGGCGGCGTGGAAGGTGTTAGGCGTGTAAAATCAGAGTTATATCGCTTTTTGGCGGCGCGGCGCGGAACTATTTTTGTGAACGAGGACGAACCACATTTGCAAGATTGGCTACCCGAAAATGCGATTGCCATTTACTACAAACGCGCCGAAAAACCTATGTTAGATACCCCTCAGTATGAGTTGCGTTTGGTGGCGTTAGAGCCGTTTTTGCGAGTGGCTTATGTGTGTGAAAATGAAGAAATGTATGAGGTCGAAACGCATTTGATTGGAGAATATAATTTTGCAAATATTTCGACTGCGGTGGCTTTGGGCAAATATTTTAAAGTGCCTGTCCTAAAAATTAAATCCGCAATAGAAGGATATATTCCGAATAATATGCGTACACAATTGGTTGATTATCAAGGTGCAAAAATCGTATTAGATGCCTACAATGCCAATCCTTCGAGTGTAAGAAATGCGCTTTTGATGTTTGCCAAACAAAAATTTGAGGGCATGACTCGCAAAATTGCGGTCTTGGGTGCTATGCTCGAATTGGGTGAAAGCAGCCCACAAGAACACCTCGAAATACAGACGCTCGCGCTTTCGTTGGGGCTTACAACGGTGGTGACGGTGGGTAAAGAGTATGCACCGTATAGTCATGCCCCTACTGAGGGGGGGGGGCAAACACAACTTTTACATTTTGCTCATTCGCAAGATGCAAAAGTTTGGTTTTCAACACTTTCCCACGAAAATACAGCGTATCTCATCAAAGGTTCGAGAGGTATTAAATTAGAAATTTTATTACAATAAATTGATTAAAAAGTCTATGTGATGTCGTCAGTTTCAATTATATATGCACATTTTTTTTTATCGGTTGCTACGGTTGCCACCCTTATTTTATTTGGCTTTGCCGTTAGAAAATATAAAATGGTTTGGATAGTTGCATTAGTTATGTTAGCTATACAAGGTGTTTTGGCATACCAAAGATTTTATATAGATGCGCCACAATCGCTGCCGCCTCGCGTGGTGTTGTTGGCGGTTCCGTCTTTTGCGTTGCTCCTTTGGGCGTTTTTGTCGGATAAGGGCAGAGAAATAATCAAAAATATTGATTTAGAAGTTTTTACTTACCTACATACAGTACGCATTGCTGTCGAATTAGGACTTTTTTTTCTATGTAAAGCGCAACTTATTCCTCAAAGCATGACTTTTGAAGGGCGCAATTTCGATATTTTGGCAGGTCTGACTGCGCCTTTCGTTGCCTTCCTATTTTTCTCACAAAAAAAAATGAGCAAGCAAAACTTTTTGATTTGGAATATTATATGCTTGATATTAGTTTTACAAGTGGTGGTAACGGGCATTTTGTCTGTTCCGTCACCTTTTCAACAACTCGAATTTGAGCAGCCTAATATCGCGGTTTTGCGATTTCCGTTTGTGTGGCTACCCTCAGTAATTGTTCCGATTGTCATTTTCGGACATTTGGCGGCGATAAAAAAAAGTTTGTCGTAATTATTTTGTTAACCCACTTTTTCTCACTTTTCATCAATTTTATTTGCTTTTACATATCTAAACTTTATTTTATTTCGTTGTATCTAAAAACCGTACTTCGGATAAGTACGTGAACTAAAATAAACGCTCATTTAAAATTAGCTAATAAATTGATTTTCAATATTTGGCAAGTTCTATCCTTTGCGAAATAGGCGTAAAATGTTAAAGGGTGTATATAAAAAAAATAATTTTAACAAATTGCGTACATGTGCCGATGCGCTGCATCGGGTACTGAGGGGGGGGACTGAATACTACCCCACACTAACCGATGCAGCGCATCGGCACAAAATTATCAAGGGTTTATATATTAATTTTTTAATATTTTACGTATATTTCTCCTTTGGCGAGGATTTAGGTGGGTTGTATTGCGATTTGATAAAATTTTATTTTAGATGACTTTTTTTATTATAAAAAAATAAATAAGATAACTAAACATAAAATGCAAAATCTGCCTAAACAAACATTAAAATAATGCAAAAAAAAGTCATTATATCATAAAAATTATATCCCCAATTTTAATTTACATATTTCTTAACTATGGAAAAAATGAAAAAATTTCTTAAAAATACAAGTTTATTTGTGTTTTTAGGTGCTTCACTTTGTGCAAGCGCACAAGAACAATTAGGCTTACGTATCGAAAATTATTCGGGAGTGACTTCGCTCGCGCTCAACCCTGCTGCTGTTGCTGCCACTTATCCTTTGGCATGGGACATCAATTTGGCGAGTGCGGGGCTATTCGGGAGCAATAATATTCTTTATTTTGAGAATGCAAGTATTTTCAAAGTGGTATCCGCAGCCGACAACGTAGCCGCTAATCGCGCTTTGGAATTAGGAGGTGCTGCTAACCCTAAAGCTATTTACAATTTTTTTAATAATAGCAAAAGCAAATACATCTTTGCTTCCTCTCGTTTGGATTTGCCTTCTGTTGTCTTTAATTTTGAGTCGGGACATTCGATTGGGTTGGTGTCGAGTTTGCGCATTTTGGCGGGGTCGCCTGAGATGCCTGCCCTCTCTAACTACTACCTCATCAAAAATGCTTCGCCCGGTCAGACACTTGGGCTTGACCCTTTTCAACTTGGTGGTATGTCGTGGGCAGAAATTGGCTTAAATTATGCCTATCGCGCTGATTTAGAAAATGGCGATGGTTTGGCGATTGGTGCAACGGTCAAATATTTAATGCCTTTTCAGGGGTTATCTATCAACAATTATACTACTGTCCGTTTTGGGTTGCCTACGCAGGGGACGGTGAGGGTAGATACCGCAAATGTTGAGTTTGCATTTACAAACCGTAGCAACAACGACCAAAATATTAGGGGCAATGGTTTTGGGATAGATATCGGCGCGATGTGGGTGAGCAAACCCGATGACGAAGGCAATTATGAATGGAAATTAGGGGTATCATTTTTAGATATTGGCAGTGCCAAATTTAAGGAAGATGCCCAAGTTCACCGCTTAAAAAGCAGCGTAAGTTTTACGATGTCGCAAGCAGATTTGGCAGGTTTGACTCCGAGCAATGCCACTACGGAGATTTTTCGCCGCATCAGTAACCGTATGCTTGGTGCTACAAACAGAACGCTTACGGGTACGGCTTTCGATTTAGCCCTACCTACGGCAATGTGTTTGCAGGGCGATGTAAAACTTGTGGGCTTGGCAGACGATAACTTTTATGTGGGGGGTATTTTAGTGCAGCGTCTTGTTCGGAGTGGCGCGAGAGTGGTGACACGCCCGAATCTCATCGCGCTTACACCACGTTGGGAAACGCGTTGGTTCAGTGCGATGATGCCTATTTCAATGCTCGAATGGCGCAAATTTAATTTGGGTTTGTCGGGTCGCATTGGTTTTTTGGTGTTGGGTTCTGATAATTTATTGAGCTTTTTCCGCCAAAAAGAGTTGGCAAGTGGCGATTTTTATGTGGGCTTGCGCATCAATCCGTTCAATAAAGGGCGATGGAATGGCACAGACGGTGGCGGCGGTATGCGTGGCAGAAGTAAAAGAGTGAATTGTTACAGGTTTTAATAAAATTTATATTTATAAATACTTAAAAAAATAATCTTTTTATCGCAAAAAAAAGCAACAAAAGCGCGTCATCTTCGTTAATAAAGCATTAAGTTATTTGTTTTTATCGCTTAAAAAAATGAACGTAAAAAATTATTAAAATTTTACAAAAACAAAACAATATCATACTTTACATGATGTAAAAGTTTGCTTTTGGATAGGCGATTTTAAGGCAGATTTCATTTTTAATTGAATTTTAAGGACAATAACAATGAAAATTTCATTTTTTAAGCCCAAATTTGCATAAAAGTAAAATAAAGGCTTTTATAAAATGTAGATTTTTCATTGTTTAATATATAAGATTTAATACCGCACATATTAAAATTTTGGTTGTTGGGAGTGAATAACTCCCAACTTTTTTTTATTGCATAAAACATATTAAATATATTTTATTTTCAAAAAATATAATAAAATAAGGCTAATGATAGCAAAAATAGTATCAAATTGGGCAGTTACTGAGGGGGGGCAAACTGTGCCGTTGGGTAATGGACTAATTAACGAAACTTTTAAAGTGATAGCTAATGACGGTAAAAAATATTTATTGCAGAAAGTCAACACCCATATTTTTAAAGCACCTCAAAAGATTGCGGAAAATGTCGCAAATGTGGCAAAACATTTACAATCAAAACAATACACAAAAAAAATTGTTGAATTTATCCCCACTACTGAGGGGGTAACTACCTTTTGGCACGAGGGACAAGCATGGCGATTGAGCCTTTTTTTTGAAGGTACGCAAACTTTTTTGACGGCACAAACGCCCCTCATTGCACAAAAAGCCGCCGCAGCGTTTGGCGAATATGCCCGATTTTTAAGCGATTTGCCAACCAATAAAATACATACGATTTTGCCTAATTTTCATCAACTTGATTTTCGCATTGCTCAATTGGATAATCTTTTTAAAAATCAACTCATTGATGAAAAAAGAATACAAAAAGCTAATAAATGGTTAGTAATCAATGAAAAATATTTACTAAACTTTAAAAATATAAATTTAAATCTCCCCCTAAGAATCTGTCATAACGATACTAAAATTGCCAATATTCTTTTTAAAAATGAAGATGCTTTTTGCATCATTGACCTTGATACGCTACAAACGGGGGCGTTTTGGGCAGATTTTGGCGACATGGTGCGCACTTATACCCCTACTTATGACGAAAACGAAAAAGATATTTCAAAAATTAAAATGCGTTTAGCGTATTTTGAAGCCTTAGTGAGCGGTTTTTTGGGCGAACTTCGCCCGATATTGACGAAAGAAGAAGGCGAAACCCTACTTTTAGGAGCGCGAATCTTGGTGTTTGAACAAGCCTTGCGTTTCTTGACCGATTATTTGGCAAACGATGTTTATTATACCACGCAATATGAAGACCACAATTTAGTAAGGGCAAGCAATCAATTTGCCTTGCTACAAAGCATTGATAATCAATTAGTTGATATGGAATATATTATCAAAAAATATATAAAATGAACGTTTTAAAAATGCGTAAATTTACTAATTGCTATTTTGCAAATTTGCTGTAAAATATTATTTAAAATAAAAATATTTTTTCCGATTTCATCGCATCTTTTGGCAACAAAACGAAGCGGTAAAGCGTTGAAAAAAGGCGTTATTTAAGTAGCTTTACCTAAATCTCCCCTAAATAGCGGACTTTAAGTAGCCCTACCTTATTTTCTAATAAGTATTTAAAACCTTGAAAATCAAGTTATTTTATCACAAGTACTTATTTATTTGATTTTTATTTTTTAGTAATATAATTTTTTGCAAATTGCAAAATAAAATTTTAGTAATAAACCATTTAACCAATTTTTAGACGGTGGATTTTCGTACAATTCATAAAACAGGTTTCATTTCGCGCCGCTTGTTAGCCTATCCGCGCACGCTCAAAGTATATCGCTTTTTGAAAAAATTTTTCTTAATATTATTTGTTTTTCAATTTGTTTATATCATTGCGTTGCGGTGGCTACCCGTTTGGACTACGCCGACTATCGCAGGGCAACAAATTTTTAATGGAAAAACCATTAGAAAACAATGGGTTTCGATTGATAAAATTTCTGATCATCTGAAAGAAGCCGTACTTGCACGCGAAGACCAAGTTTTTTTTGAGCATGGTGGTTTTGATTTTGATGCTATCAAAAAGGCGATGGAATACAACAAACGCCACAAAAAACGCAAACAAGGGGCAAGTACGATTAGTCAACAAGTTGCTAAAAACGTATTTTTGTGGCAGGATAGGACTTGGCTACGCAAGGGTTTGGAAGTTTATTTTACCGTCATGATTGAAACTTTTTGGAGTAAAGAGCGCATTATGGAGGTTTATCTGAATGTGGCAGAGATGGGCGATGGCGTTTTTGGGGCGGAAGCAGCCGCACAATATTTTTTTCGCAAAAATGCCACCAAACTCACGCGCTCAGAAGCGGCACTTATGGCGGCATCATTAGCCTCTCCAACAAGACTTTTTCGCATAGATAACCCCTCCGCACGCATGTTGCAGCGTCAACGCTGGGTCTTGCACGAAATGGAAAATATAAATTGGGAAGATTGAAAACATCTGAAAAAATTTCAAAAAAATTTGAAAAAAATTTGACGAAGAAGTGAAAGCAAAAACCTTTTTTCAAACGTTAAAAAGATGTATTTTTACAACACCGTTTTGAAGTCTTGTCAAAAAGTAGTATCGTAAAGCATTTTTTCTAAATTTTTTATCGCTTGAAAATGAATAAAATATCACGTATAACGCTCTTTTTTTTGTTTATCGTTTGTTTACTGAGGGGGGGAGAAATATTGGCGCAAACCAATAAAACCAAAACGCACGTAGGAAAACCTGTGCAACTTTCGGGCTTAATCATTACCGAAGAAGCAGGGCAGATGACTCCTGTGCCTTATGCGTATGTGTGGATTCCACGCCGTAAAGTCGGTGTTACGGCAAATGGCAATGGTTTTTTTAGTATTGTCGTAGAAACCAATGAAACGGTAGAATTTTCGGCGTTAGGTTTCGAGAAATCTAATTTTATCGTCCCCGACACGATGCACGATGACCGTTATTCGATGGTCAAAATTCTTTCACGCGATACGATTTTATTGCCCGAAGCAGTCATTTTTCCGTGGCCGAGCCGCGACCGTTTCAAAACCGAATTTTTAGCCATGGACGTAACTAACGAACTCGAAAGGCGCGCCACCGAAAATTTGGCGCAAGAAACCCTCGAAAAAGTGCGCCGAGTTACGCCTTATAGCGGGGCTGAAACGGGGTCTTTATATTTGCGTCAGCAAGCAAAAACCTATTATTACTACGGTCAGATGCCTCCGATGACTATTTTTAGCCCTCAAGCATGGCAAGACTTTTTCAAGGCTTGGAAAAATGGTGACTTTAAGAAAAAATCAAATTAAACAAATCTGAATTTTTACGAATTGATTTTCAACGAATGATGAAAAAAAATTGAACTAAAATACCGTAAATTTTTGGTAAAATCAAAAAAATAAGGTCGCATCGAATTGTAACAATACAAATTCGGTGCGACCTCAATCTATAATATGCAAATCCTTGTTAGGTTATTCAAGTATTTAAAAAACTATCAGTATTTTGTTGCATTAAATATAGCAAGCAATATTTTGATGGTTATATTTTCGTTGGTCAGTATTCCCACGTTGATTCCTTTCCTCCAAATCCTTTTTGGTAAAGAACCGCCACGCCTTGCCGCCCCTGCTTTTTCGTGGAATGTCGAAAGCATTAAAGAAAATTTTTATTATCAACTCTCGCAACTTATCGAACAGCACGGGCGCGAACAAGCCCTTATTTCCGTTTGTTTTTTGATTGCAGGGTGTTTTTTCTTCAAAAATTTGTTTCGCTATCTCTCGCTTTTTTTCATCACCCCGGTACGAAATGGCATTGTTAAAGACCTTCGGCAAGCCCTTTTTGAAAAAACGTTGCGCCTTCCGCTCAGTTATTTTTCAGACGAGCGCAAAG
>JACCEC011312849.1_pt1 | contig 10605 bp, 12 predicted proteins | sample 7450121 | NCBI WGS metagenome assembly JACCEC01 (sample SAMN15323455, study PRJNA562643) | freshwater metagenome | isolation source: river surface water | place: USA:Blue River Watershed | collected 2017-08-18 | reverse complement strand
AGCGCTTCGCGCGCGCGCTCTGCCAGGGACAGGCGATCATCGCTTTGAATGCCATGGCCATTGCGGCGGACCGCCGAAAGGAAGTTTTCGGGTTTTTTGTGTCGAACACTGGCATGGCCGCCACGCCGGCCATGCGCCCCCGGGCCAATTCCGGCATAGTCGCCATAACGCCAATAGGTCAGGTTATGGCGGCTTTCCGCCCCGGGTCGGGCATGATTTGAAATTTCGTACCGGGGCAGGCCGGCCGCATGGGTGATGGCATCGGTCGCTTCGTAAAATTCCGCGGCAGCATCCGGGTCTTTGGGGGTCAGCGCGCCGGTGCGGACCAGGGTTTCAAAGCGGGTCCCCGGTTCAATCGTCAATTGGTACAGCGAAAGATGTTCGGTCCCAAAGGACAAGGCGGTTTCAAGATCCCGTGTCCAGTCCGCAAGCGTCTGGCCCGGCAGGGCATAGATCAGATCAAAGCTGACCCGCGCGAAATGGCGTTGCGCCGTTGCCAGCGCCGCCCGCCCTTCAGCGGCATCATGCGCCCGGCCCAAAAGGTGCAATGTGGCATCATCCAGCGCTTGCAGGCCCAGGGACGCACGATTGACACCAGCCGTGGCAAGATCGGCAAAGCGCGCGGCTTCTACCGATGACGGATTGGCCTCCAGCGTGATTTCAATATCGGGCGTAAAGCCCCAATGCGCCTCAGCAGCGCTGATCAGCCGGGCCACCAGATCCGGCGGCATCAATGATGGCGTGCCACCGCCAAAGAATATGGACGACAGGCGGCGTCCGGGCAGCCAGGCGGCCTCATGCGCCATATCGGCCAGCAATGCTGTGGCCCATGCCTCGATATCGATCGTGTCGCGCACATGGCTGTTAAAATCGCAATAGGGGCATTTGGAGACGCAAAACGGCCAGTGGATGTACAACGCAAAGGGGGCGTCCGCCCCGTGCGATACAGGCGCGGTCTCGCCGGTCAAAACACCGCCGCGACCAGTTTGCGAAACGCGTCGGCACGGTGGCTGATCGCGTGTTTTTCGGCCGGGTCAATTTCAGCAAAGGTTTCGTTTCGGCCAAGCGGCATGAACACCGGGTCATAGCCAAAGCCTTTCAGACCGCGCGGCGGCCAGGTCAATTGCCCGTCCACACGGCCTTCAAAAACCTCGCTATGGCCATCGGGCCAAGCGAGCGCGAGCGTGCAGACAAAGGCAGCAGACCGGTCCACATCTGGGCCTTGTTCGGCCAGCAGCCCTTCAACCTTGCCCATGGCCATATACCAATCGCGCCCCGGCGGGCCTTCAAACCATTGCCGTTCGGCCCAATCGGCGGTGTAGACGCCGGGCCGGCCTGCCAAGGCCCGGACCTCCAGCCCACTGTCATCGGACAAGGCGGGAAAGCCCGACAGGGCCGAGGCGCGGGCCTTGATCAAGGCGTTTTCGGCAAAACTGGTGCCGGTTTCTTCTGGTTCGGGCAGGCCCAATTCTCCCGCAGACACCGGCTCTATGCCAAAAGGCGCCAGAAGGTCGCGAATTTCGCGGACCTTGCCCTGATTATGGCTGGCGATCACCAGCCGTCCGGGGGAGAGCTTGCGCGCCATATCAGCGGCCAACCGCCTGACGCTGGGCTTCAAAAATGCGGTTGCAGCCAATGCGGGCCAGACGCAGCAGGCGCAGCAGCGCCTCTTCATCATAGGTTTCGCCCTCGGCGGTTGCCTGTGCCTCGGCGATATTGCCGTTGGACAGCAGCACGAAATTGGCATCCGCCCCGGCATTTGAATCCTCGATATAATCCAGGTCCAGCACCGGCGTGCCCTGATAAATGCCGCAGCTGATGGCCGCGACCTGTTGATCAATCGGGTCTTTGTCCAGCAGACCATCGGCCATCAGCTTGTCGACGGCCAGGCGCAGGGCCACCCACGCCCCGGAAATAGAGGCGGTGCGTGTGCCGCCATCGGCCTGAATGACATCGCAGTCGAGCGTGATCTGACGTTCGCCCAGCGCCTTCAGATCCACCACAGCGCGCAGCGACCGGCCAATCAGGCGCTGGATTTCCTGCGTGCGGCCGGATTGCTTGCCCTTGGCCGCTTCCCGGCTGCCGCGCGTGTGCGTGGCGCGGGGCAACATGCCATATTCTGCCGTCACCCAGCCTTCGCCCTTACCGCGCAGAAAGGGCGGGACGCGTTCTTCGACGCTGGCCGTCACAAGGACGCGGGTGTCCCCGAAGCTGACGAGAACCGAGCCTTCGGCATGTTTGGTGAAGTGCGGTTCAATCGCAATGTCGCGCATTTGATCGGGCGCGCGGCCGGATGGACGCATGGTTGTTTTTCCTTTCTGGATGTGCGCGTCCTCTAGCGGGCGAGACGGGGTGAAGCCAGCCCCTTGTCGTGATGACTTGCAGAGCAGGGGTGTTCGACCCTAAATCAGCCTTATGATGACGCCCGTCCACGAACTGACAGACCGTGCGCGCGACGTGTTTCGGGTTGTCGTGGAGTCATATCTGGGCAGCGGCGCTCCCGTCGGTTCGCGCACGATTTCCAAATTGGGGGCCATGAACCTGTCCCCGGCATCCATCCGCAACGTCATGCAGGATCTGGAAGAACTTGGCCTTTTGGCCGCGCCGCATACATCGGCTGGCCGGATGCCCACAGAACTTGGCCTGCGGCTTTTTGTCGATGGCATGATGCAGGCGGCCGAACCAACCGCGGATGAACGGGCGACCATTGAAGCGCGGATTTCGCGCGGTGGCCCGATTGAAGATGCGCTTGCCGCTGCCACCGCCACTTTGTCTGGCCTGTCGCAATGCGCCTGGATTGTGCTGGTGCCCGCGCGGGAACCGCGTTTGCGGCAATTTACCTTTGTTCCGCTTGGTCCCGGCCAGGCGCTCGCCGTGCTGGTGGGCGAAGATGGCTCGGTTGAAAATCGCGTGGTCGATATTCCCCAGGGTCTGCCGCTCACCGCGCTGACAGAGGCCGGCAATTTCATTTCCGCCCGGCTCGCCGGCATGACCCTGGTCGAGGCCTCGTCCGTTCTGGCACATGAAATCGCCCGCGAACGGGCGGTTCTGGATGCCGCGGCGCAGGATTTGGTCCGCAAGGGGATTGCCGTGCTCAGCAAGGACAGCGCCCAGCGCCCCGTGCTGATCGTGCGGGGTGCGGCGCATTTGCTGGATGATGCGGATGCTGCTGATCTTGATCGGGTGCGCCAGCTGCTCGATGAAATCGAGGGCAAGGAAGATATTGCACGCCTTTTGGAAGGCGCGCGCGATGGCGCCTCGACCAAGGTTTTTATCGGGTCTGAAAATAAGCTGTTTGCACTTTCCGGCTCGTCGGTGATAGCGGCGCCCTATCACGGTCGGGACGGGCGCGTGGTGGGTGTCGTGGGCGTTATTGGCCCCACGCGCTTGAATTATGCCCGTGTCGTACCCATGGTGGATTTTACTGCACAAACCCTCACGAGATTGTTGACCTGATGAGCGACGAAGAGTTGAAGACCGAAGCTGTTGCCGAAGATGCGGCCAACCCCGATGCGGATGCGCAAGATCCGCTCAAGGCGCTGATCGCTGAACTGGAAGAGGCGCGTCAGCAGGTTCTGTACGCACAGGCGGAAACGCAAAATGTTCGCCGCCGTCTGGAAAAGGACGCGCAGGATGCCCGCGCTTATGCCGCGACATCCTTTGCCCGCGACATCCTGTCTGTGGCGGATAACCTGTCCCGTGCGCTCGATGCCATTCCGCAGGCGATGCGCGATGAAGAGGCGACCAAACCGCTGGTCACCGGCCTAGAGGCAACACAGCGCGAATTGACGGCCGTTTTTGAACGCAACGGCATCACCCGCATTGCTGCCATGGGCCTGCCGCTTGATCCCAACCAGCATCAGGCGATGGTCGAAATCCCAAGCGATGCAGAACCCGGCACAGTCATTCAGGAAATGCAGGCGGGCTATATGATCAAGGATCGCCTGTTGCGCCCGGCGCTGGTCGGCGTCGCGAAAAAGCCCGACTAAACGTTCAGCCCTTGGGGCGGGTCGCCACCAGGCCGATCGACAGCATCGTCATCACCGGTTCGTCATGCTGATTGAACACGGTGACGCGCCCCTTGGTGCTGCCCATTTCCGGGCGTGATCGGGACGGGCGTACCTCCAGCGTTTCAATCTCTACGCGCAGCGTATCGCCGGGATAGACGGGCTTGAGCCAGCGCAGCTCATCCACGCCGGGGGAGCCAAGCCCAGCTTGGCGGTTCTTCTTCAGATTTTCGACGAGCATCGACATCGTCATCGCCGCCGTATGCCAGCCGCTGGCAGAGATGCGGCCAAAATGCGTCTTGGCGGCGGCCTCATCATCAAGGTGAAAGGGTTGCGGATCATATTTGCCCGCAAATTCCAGAACTTCCTCCCGCGTGACATGGTAGCTGCCAAAGCTGACCTTGTGGCCAACCTTGATGTCTTCAAGATATTGCATCCTCGTCTCCTTAGTCCGTCTACCTTACGCAAACGGAAAGCCAGAGGGGAAGCGAAAAGCGCGCAGCGGGCAGGCGATTACGCGTCAACCGGCACCATGCTGGCCGACATATGCGCCATGGCCTGCACCATGGCCTCTACAAAGGGCGGATCATTGATCGTCTCATCCGCGGCGCGGCGCATGGCCTGCACCCATTGGCCCGCGGTTTCACGATCAATGCCAAGGCCCCGGTGTAGCGACATGATGCAGGTGTTGTCCCGCTGATCATACCAGGTGCGCGGTCCCCCCATCCAGGCGGTCAGAAATCCGGTCAAAGAAACCCGCATCGGCATCAGATCATCGGCATGCATCGCGCGCAGCGCGGCAAAGGCGGGGTCGCGGTCCATCACATCGTAAAAGCGATCGACCAGCCGCCGAATGGCGACGTCCCCGCCAATGCGTTCAAACGGGGTCTGTGGGGCAGGGGCTTCGGTCAAGATCGGTCTCCTCTGATACCGGTCTGCCAAATCAGCGGCGACGGAACCTTGATCAAGGTCAATGGCGCGCCCATGCGCGGCCAACCGAAAATCAGCGCCGCCATGCGGATATAACGCAGCGCCTGTCAGACGTTGAAGCGGAACAGCATGATATCGCCGTCCTGCACGATATAGTCCTTGCCTTCAGAACGCCATTTGCCGGCTTCGCGTGCACCGGCTTCGCCGCCATGATCGACATAATCCTGATAGGCCATGGTTTCGGCGCGGATAAAACCTTTTTCAAAGTCAGTATGGATGACGCCGGCGGCCTGTGGCGCCTTCGCCCCGCGAAATACGGTCCAGGCCCGCGCTTCCTTTGGGCCAACGGTGAAGAAGGTAATGAGGTGCAACAGTTCATAGCCGGCCCGAATAACGCGGGCGAGGCCGGTTTCGGTCAGGCCAAGATCGGCGAGAAATTCGGCGCGATCCTCAACCGGCATGCTTACAATGTCGGCTTCGATCGCGGCGGACACGACCACCGCCTCTGCGCCTTCCGCCTTTGCCTTGGCAAAAACCCGCGCGGACAATTCATTGCCATCCGCGGCCGAGGCTTCATCAACATTGCAAACATACAGCACCGGCTTTGATGTCAGCAGCTGGGCTTGCTGAAAGACCCGCTCTTCCTCGGCATCATTGCGTTCGGTCAGCCGGGCCGGCTTGCCTTCGCGCAGCAGATCGAGCGCACGGCCCAGCACAGCGGCGCCGACCTTGGCCTCTTTGTCGCCCTGGGCGGCCTTTTTCTGCAGGTTCGGGACGCGCTTCTCAAGGCTTTCAAGGTCGGCCAGCATCAATTCCGTCTCAACCGTGTCCGCGTCTGAAATCGGATCGATGCGGTTATCGACATGCTGAATATCGTCATCGACAAAGCAGCGCAGGACATGGACGATCGCGTCGACTTCGCGGATATTGGCAAGGAACTGGTTGCCCAGGCCTTCGCCTTGCGATGCGCCGCGCACCAGCCCGGCAATGTCCACAAAGCTCAACTGGGTTTCAATAATCTTGGCGCTGCCGCCAATTTTGGCAATCACGTCCAGACGTGGATCGGGCACCGCGACATTGCCGACATTGGGCTCAATCGTGCAAAAGGGGTAATTGGCGGCCTGTGCCGCCTGTGTTTCGGTAAGCGCATTGAACAGGGTTGATTTCCCGACATTGGGAAGCCCGACGATGCCACATTTGAAACCCATGATCCTCAGTCCTTTTGCAATCTCATGGCGACGTCATTCATGAAGCGGACGTCATCCCCTTTGGCGAGCCAGGGGCTTTCGGCGGACACCGCGCCCAGCATGGTCGCCAGATCATCCTGTTCTGCCTTGGCAAAGGGGCCAAGCACATAGCCGGTGACCCGGTCTTTATGACCCGGATGGCCAATGCCAAGCCGCACGCGCCGAAAGGATTCCCCGATATGCGCGATGGTCGAGCGGATGCCATTATGGCCCGCCGCGCCGCCGCCGCGCTTTACCTTGACCCGAAAGGGGTCAAGATCAAGTTCATCGTAAAAGACAGTGACATCGGGCGCCTCCAGCTTGAAGAAGCGCATCGCCTCCCCAATGCTGCGGCCGCTTTGGTTCATGAACGTGGCGGGTTTGAGCAGCAGGATCTTTTCGGTCCCAATCCGGCCTTCGGCCGCACTGCCCTGAAACCGCGCTTTCCATGGCGAAAAAGCAAAGGCCTCCGCAATCACGTCCGCAGCCATGAACCCCACATTGTGGCGATGCATGGCGTATTGCGTGCCGGGATTGCCGAGGCCTGCCCAGATTTGCACTCGTGTCTCCCTTGCCAGCCCCCGCCTCGTGAAAGGCGGGGAAGGGCAGACAGGTTGTTAGGCGTCAGCCTTGGTCGTGTCACCTTCGGCCGACTTCATGCCCGACGGGGCAACGAGCGTCGCGATGGTGAAATCACGATCCGTGATCGCGCTCCGGGCGCCGGCCGGCAACGCCACATGGCTGATGTGGATCGATGCACCGACGTCCAGACCCTTGAGCGAAATCGAAACTTCGTCCGGGATGTTGGCGGCGTCGCACACCAGCTCAAGCTCGTGGCGGACGATGTTGAGCACGGCACCGCGCTTCATGCCCGGGGAGGCATCTTCATCGGAGAAATGGACGGGGACGTTCACATGCACTTCGGAATGTTCGCCGATGCGCAGGAAGTCCGCATGGAGCGGGCGATCCGTGACGGGATGGAAGGCCACATCCTTGGGCAGCGTCCGCACCTGCTTGCCACCGACTTCGATCATGACGACCGAATTCATGAAGTGGCCGGTGTGGAGCGCCTTCAACAACATCTTTTCTTCGATGTGGATTGCGGCGGGGTCTTCATTATTGCCGTAAATCACGGCGGGCACGCGGCCTGCGTTGCGCAGTGCACGAGAGGCTCCCTTGCCTGCCCGTTCGCGCAAGTCGGCCGACAGCGTCAGCTGATCGCTCATAGTTTATCTCCAGAACAAAAGTTGCTTTCCCGCCACGCCTCCAGGGATGACCATGACGGAAGCGCGCGGCCCTAAGCGAAAAGGGGCGGAAAAGCAAGTCGGCAGCTAGCGCCGCGCCCGGTCAATCCGAACAGCCTTGATCTTTTGTGCGGCCAGATAGTGTTGAACGCTGTCCGGGCCTGCCAGATGCGCTGCGCCCACGGCCAGAAACACCGTGCCCGGCTTTTCCAGCCTGTTGCGAATCCAGTCCGCCCAGCGCCGGTTGCGATCAACAAGCAGAACCTGTGTCAGCTCTGGCGTGTCATCAATATCGTCGTTTAAGAGCGCCCCCAGCGCATCCGGATTCCCCTTGGCCCAGATCTTGACCATCTTGTCCGCAAATTTGCGCAGCTGCCCGGCGTCGCGCACGCTCGCATTCAGCATGGCGATCTGCGCTTTTTCCGGCAGTCCATCGAAAAAGCCGATCTGCTCTTCCATGGTTTCCAGGCCAAGCACCGGCATGTTGCGGGCTTTGGCGGCGCGCGTCAGGCTTTTTTCAACGCCCATTTCGGGATCGAAGCCCAGCTTTTGGATCGGCAAGAGCGTGATCATGACAGAGGCAAACCAAGGCTCCATCACTTCAAAGCTAAGGGGGTCGATGCCCAATTGGGTCAACGTCGCGCGGTAACGGGCGGCATCCTCTGGCGCCAGCTTCGCGGTCAATAAGGGGCCATCCGGATCGATGGCCTTGCTCATAATGATCCGCGAGGATTCGTCCTGTCCCGGTTCCACCAGTTCGAGCACCAGCTGTTCAGATCCGTCAAAGGCGCTCTTCACGGGCCCGTCCAGCCAGGTGACGCCGGGCTGTAGAATATGAATGGTTCCAAACAGATAGATGGTCGTGTCGGCATCCGACACTTTCCATAAGGCGGGCTTGGCCACGATGTTCTTGGGGGGCGGGGGGCTTGCCGATACCAGAAACAGGGCGGCAATCAGGGTCAGGATCATACGCATCAGGGGCAAGATTATGCGCAAATTGGCGCTTGGCAAGCCTCAATCCGCGCGGCTGACGGTGATGCCTTTTGCGGTCAGCATGGTCTGCAACGAATCCGGTCCGGCAAAATGGCCAGCGCCGACCGCGAACAGGACAACGCCCGGACGCTCCAGCCGCGCGGCTAACCACCGGGCCCAGGCCTGATTCCGGCCAAGGATCAAAAGAGTGTACAATTCATCGCCCAGCTTGGCGCGGGTAAAGGCCGCATCAAGCGCCCCGGTTTCGCCTCGCGCCCAGGCCAGATCCCCCTGCGCCGGCTGATTTTTGGCGCTGCCCGCAATATCATCGAGCGTGTCTTCCAGCATCTTGGTTTGCGCAGCGGCAGACAGGCCGTGCAGCTTGCGCAGCGTCACGGCGCCATCTTCAACCGCCAGAATCGGCCGGCCGGATTTGCGAAACTTGGCGAGCAATGCCGCCTCAACGCCCGCGGACCGCGCGCTTCCATCTTTCGCCATATCCTCAACCGCCAGCACCAGGCTGGCCATCCAGGTGGGCATGGCATCGTAAAACTGCACGGGAAAATCGGTCTGCAAAATCGCCCGTTCCAAGGCGGCGCGCTTATCGGGTGAGACGCGCAACAAAATCGGGCTGTTTTCAACAACCGGGTTCAGGCTGTCATCCACGGCTGCATCGGTCCGCTTTTGGCCCTGCGCATCGTCTAGCGACTCGACCACAAGTTCATCGGCGGTGCGGATCACCTGCTGGATCGCCGGGGACTGCCAGCGAAAACCCTTGGGCAGGGCATGGGTCGTGCCGAACAGATAAATGGTCGTATCGGCATCGGCGATTTTCCACAGGGCGGGCCGTGGCGCGGCAGGGCCATGGGCCTCGGCAGGTCGAGCAACAGCGGCGGTCTGGCCCGCAATGGCAGGGCTCAGGCCGAACAGCGCCCAAATGGCGCACAGGGCCATCCGCTTCGGCATCACTCTCCTGTCCGGGTCAGGCCCGGCTTTATTGAGGGGAAAGCTGCGCCTCTGGTGCGATGGCGTCAAGCCAAATCCGCGCGCACTTGCTTGACCCAAGATAGGCCCACCGCCTAAGGCGCCCGCCATGCCGGACGACAAACAGACATTAAGCTTTCAGGACCTTATCCTGACGCTCCATGACTATTGGGGAAAACAGGGCTGCGTGATCCTTCAGCCCTATGACATGCGCATGGGTGCAGGGACCTTCCACCCCGCAACCACCCTGCGCGCGCTTGGCCCGGATAGCTGGAATGCGGCCTATGTGCAGCCATCGCGCCGCCCAACCGATGGCCGCTATGGTGAAAACCCGAACCGGCTTCAGCATTATTACCAATATCAGGTGATTATGAAGCCCAGCCCGGCCAATTTGCAGGAGCTGTATCTGGGCAGTCTGGACGCGATTGGCATCGACCCGCTGAAGCACGATATCCGCTTTGTCGAAGATGACTGGGAAAGCCCCACCTTGGGCGCCTGGGGCCTGGGCTGGGAAGTCTGGTGCGATGGCATGGAAGTTACGCAATTTACGTATTTCCAGCAGGTTGGCGGCTTTGACTGCAAACCGGTCGCGGGCGAATTGACCTATGGGTTGGAACGGCTGGCCATGTATATCCAAGGCGTTGACCGGGTGTACGACCTGCGTTTCAACGATGCCGGCGTGACCTATGGCGATGTGTTCCTGGAAAATGAACGGCAGTTCAGCGCCTATAATTTTGAAGTTGCAGACACCGACACGCTGTTTGAAGCCTTCAAAAAGGCGGCGGCCGAATGCCAGCGCTGCATCGAGGCAAAGCTGCCTTTGCCAGCCTATGACCAAGCCATTGAGGCCAGCCATATTTTCAACGTCCTGAACGCGCGGGGCGTAATTTCTGTCGCGGAACGCCAAGCCTATATTGGCCGCGTGCGCGATCTTGCCAAGGGCAGCTGCGCCGCCTGGATGGAGAAAAACGGGTGGGAGGCGTAAGATGACGGACTTCCTGCTTGAACTTTTGTCCGAGGAAATCCCCGCGCGGATGCAGGACAAGGCCCGCGAAGACCTGGCCCGTCTGTTCACGGCAGAGCTGGCCCGGGCAGGCCTGGCCCCCGGGGCGCTGATCAGCTTTGCCACCCCCCGGCGTCTGGCCTTGATCGCCAAAGACTTGCCGATTGAAACGCAAGCGGTGCGTGAAGAAACCAAAGGGCCAAAGCTGGGCGCCCCGCCCCAGGCGCTCGACGGCTTTT
>JACCEC011313231.1_pt1 | contig 10606 bp, 11 predicted proteins | sample 7450121 | NCBI WGS metagenome assembly JACCEC01 (sample SAMN15323455, study PRJNA562643) | freshwater metagenome | isolation source: river surface water | place: USA:Blue River Watershed | collected 2017-08-18 | reverse complement strand
GGGAAGTAAATTGATCAACAATATTCAATTGAAGCAGATTTTGATTTATCTCGCAATCAACATTCCGATTGCATCCTTCACTTGTAATATTTTTATCAATTGCCCTTATTACACTGATATTCCCATCTCCAGTAGCTTTTTTACAAAGTTATCTGAAGCGATATTTGATACGCTGTTTCCAGTGAAATACTTTTTTAATAACATGATCACTGGAAACCTCACAATGTTACATTTTTTTGCACCGCTTTTTTTAGTAAAAATATTCTGCTTTTGGTTTATAGCGATTAAAAAAATGAAGACTTGGCAAGTCATTGTAATATCTCTTCTCTTATCACCGCTTAACACTTTTGCCGTCTATCTTGGCGGCTTATCAAACGGCGTTTAAATTAAATGAAAAATCACACTTCTACCAAATTCATCTTCATCACTGGCGGCGTTGTTTCGTCATTAGGAAAAGGGTTAGCTTCCGCTTCTTTGGCTGCACTTTTGCAAGCTCGCGGCTATTCTGTTAAACTTCGTAAACTTGATCCTTATTTAAATGTTGATCCTGGCACAATGAGTCCAACTCAACATGGCGAAGTTTTTGTTACTGAAGATGGCGCCGAAACTGACTTAGATTTAGGTCATTACGAGCGCTTTACTGGCGTTGATGCCAAAAGAAGTGATAATGTTACCGCTGGCCAAATTTACTCAAAACTTTTGGCGAAAGAACGCAAAGGCGACTATCTTGGCGGCACCGTGCAAGTAATTCCGCATGTTACCGACCTCATCAAAGAATTTATTTTAAACGATGTGAAGGGAATTGATTTTGCCCTTTGTGAAATTGGCGGAACCGTTGGTGATATTGAGGCGCTGCCATTTTTCGAAGCAATTCGTCAGTTGGGTTATGAAATGGGACAAGAGCGTTGTGCTTTTTTGCACTTAACTCTGCTGCCTTACATCGAAAGCGCTAACGAGCTTAAAACCAAGCCAACACAACATTCAGTGAAAGAATTACGCTCAATTGGCATTCAGCCAAGCGTATTGCTTTGTCGTGCTGAGCGACCAGTTACCAAGTCGCACCTAGAAAAAATTGCGACAATGTGCTCAGTGCCATCATCTTCGGTTATTGCCGCTCCCAATGCTTCGAGTATTTACGAAGTTCCGATGATTTATCACAAAAACGGGCTCGACACTGAAATTCTAAAATTCTTCAAGCTCGAACATAAAAACAAACCCGACCTAACTAAGTGGATCGAGATCAAAGACGCGATCGATAATCCTAAAAAAGAAGTCAATATTGCGATTGTTGGCAAATATAACGACTATCGCGACTCTTACAAATCATTGCTTGAAGCCATCGATCACGCTGCTTTTTCACTTAAAGCCAAAGCTAATATTGTTTGGGTTAATGCCCGCGAAGGCAAAAATGATTTACCTAAAAATATCGATGCAGTTCTTGTTCCTGGCGGCTTTGGCGAAGATGGCGTTGAAGGAAAAATTGACATGATCAAGCAAGCGCGAATTAACAAAATTCCGTGCCTTGGAATTTGCTACGGAATGCAAATGGCAGTGATTGAATATGCGCGAAACGTGCTTGGAATTAAAGACGCCACTTCAAGTGAAATTGCAAAAAAAGGCACTTTCTTGATTGGCATGATGAATGAATGGGAAGATAAATCCGGTAAAAAAACCAAGCGCAGCAAAGAAGATGATCTTGGCGGAACAATGCGTCTCGGAGCTTATCCATGCAAAATTTCCAAAGATTCGCTTGCTGAAAAAGTTTACAACTCGACAAAAATTTCCGAACGCCATCGGCACCGTTTTGAAGTTAATGTCGCATTTAAAGATAAGCTCGAAAAAGCTGGTTTGAAGTTTTCGGGCATGTCGCCAGATGGAAAGTTACCCGAAATTGTCGAGATACCAAATCACCCGTTTTTTATTGGCGTTCAATTCCATCCAGAGCTGAAATCCAAGCCTTTCGCGGCACATCCACTTTTTAGATCTTTTGTTAAAGCCGCGATCGATAATGCGTAAGTTTTTAGCTCTTCTAAGCGTTCTGAGTCTCTTTTCTTGCGGCTTCCAAATTATCTATCGCGACGAGGAAAATAATTTTTCTTACGCAGAAGATTTGGCGGCAATCAGAATCCAAAAAGATAGAACCCGCTTGGCTCAAGAGCTCAAAAATAATTTGTACGACATCCTCAATCCAGATTACATCAAGGTTGAACCTAAATATTTTTTGGTAATGAGGGTTGGAAGGTCGATTTCAGGCACTTTTATTACGCAAACTGGCGCCTCAGGAAGAAACAGGGTCACTGTTGATGTTCATTACGAACTAAGAAATCTGGAAAATGGCATGACTATTTCTAAGGGCGTCACCTCGGTTAACGATAACTACGATGTTAGCTCTAATCGCTATGCGACATTCGTTTCCGATGAATCGGTTCAGATGAATTTAACTAAAATTGCGGCGCAAAATATCAGAAATGCGATCGTTAATGATTTCATCGAGGCTAGAAAAAAATGTAGCGGCGATGTTGGCGAGAAAGATGATACTTCTTATGACGAGGAAATGATTGAAGACGAAAGAGGAAATCTAATCAAAAACTATGTTGCGAGAAAGTTTGTTTGCCCTTTCTCGGAACTAGAAAATCAAGCTGTGAAAAAGAGCAAGCCCGTCAACTGATCCATTTTGAGGATCAGCCGCTCTTTCCGGATGAGGCATCATTCCCAAAACATTTTTACTAGAATTAAAAACCCCAGCAATACTCAAAGCTGATCCATTTGGATTAGCATCATCGGTAAGATTTCCGTCTTCGTTAACATAACGAAAAGCAATAGAATCAGTATCTTCGAGCATTTTTAAAGTCGATGAATCGGCATAATAATTGCCGTCCATGTGGGCGATTGGTATTCTGATGACTTGTCCTTTGATGTATTTTTTGGTGAAAGGTGATGAGTTATTTTCGACTCTTAAACTTACCGTTCTGCAAATGAACTTCATTTTTTGATTTCGAGTCAAAACCCCGGGAAGCAATCCAGCTTCGGTTAGAATTTGAAAGCCGTTGCAAATTCCCAAAACTTTCGTGCCGCGCTCAGACAATCTTTTCACTTCATTCATAACTGGCGAAATTGCAGCCATGGCGCCAGAACGAAGATAGTCGCCGTAAGAAAACCCTCCGGGAACCACGATTAAGTCAAGATCGTTATCTAAATTTGAATCTTGATGCCAAATTCTGTCGACTTTTGAGCCGATTTTCTGAAGTGCGTCAACTGCATCACGATCGCAGTTAGAGCCAGGAAATGTAATAACCGCTGATTTCATTAGATAACCTCGTATCTGTAGTCTTCGATGATTTTATTAACGAGAAGCTTGTCGCAGATCTCGTCAACGATGTGCTTAATTTTTGCTGGATCAGTTTCGGCAATTTCAAGCTCTACAACTTTGCCTTGTCTGACTTGCGAGATTTGCCCAAAGCCAAGATTTTTTTGCAAAGAAGTTTCGATTGCTTTGCCTTGAGTGTCGAGAACGCCTTTTTTAAGCGAAATGAGAATTCTGATTTTCATAATTTTATTCCTAAGCGAGTAGCCACTTCTTTATAGGCCTCGACAACGCCGCCGAGATTTCTTCTGAAGCGGTCTTTATCGAGTTTTTCCGAAGTTGATTGATCCCAAAGTCTGCAGCTGTCTGGGCTTATTTCGTCAGCAAGCAGAATTTTTCCATTAACATCAAATCCAAACTCAATTTTGAAATCAACGAGTCTGATGCCAATTTCGGCAAAAATTTTCTGAAGAATTTGGTTAATTTTTAAGGCGTAGTTTTTGATTTCATCGAGTTGCTTTTGAGTAACAACTTTTAACACATTAACGGCATGATCATCGTTAATCAGCGGATCGCCAAGCGCGTCATCTTTGAAGCAAATTTCAAAAACTGGGGCGATTAATTCGGATCCTTCGTTGATTCCAAGTCTTTTGGCCATTGAGCCGGCGGCGATATTTCGAATGATAACTTCAAGCGGGATAATCGTGACTTTTTTGATTAGTTGCTCGCGCTCATTTAGGCGTTTCACGAAGTGAGTTGGGATGCCAGCGACAGCGATTTGATTCATCAAAAATTCTGAAATCAGATTATTCAGAACGCCTTTTTCGTTGATAATTTCCTTTTTTTCGCCGTTGAAAGCAGTCGCGCTGTCTTTGAAATACTGAATCAAAAGATTTTGATCTTCAGTTTTGAAAAGTGTTTTGGCTTTTCCTTCGTAAATTTGTTCAAGTTTCTGCATTTTTCGTAAATTTGTTCAAGTTTCTGCGTTGTTTGGCAATGAGGGGAGCGAGCTAAATTAGCTGCTCGATTAAACTTAGCGCGGCAATAACCGATGCTTTTCTGATTTCGAATCGAGTGCCGCTGAATTGATATTTACGTTTTAAAATAGCTTGCCCCTGAGTTGCAACAGCCATGAAGACCAATCCTGATTTTTCTTCTTCGCCAGCAACGCCAGTAATTGAAATTGCAATATTGGCGTTTGAGTTTTTTAAAGCCCCTGCGGCCATTTCAGAAGCGGTTTCAAAGCTGACGGCGCCGAATTTTTTCAGAGTCAATTCATCGACCTCAAGCAAATCAATTTTTGCCTGATTTGAGTAAACAACAAAACCGCGATCAACCACTTTCGATGAACCAGCTATCTCAGTAAACAAGGCTGACAAAAGCCCGCCAGTGCATGATTCAGCAAAAGCGAGTTTAATATTTTTAGCTGCTGATTTTTCTAAAATCCTTTTGGCGAAATCGACTAAATCGGCTGAAAAAAACATAGTCGCAAAATATAGGTTGTTTGATCTTTTATTCGCTAAAGCCTGGATGATTCCCAAAATAACGAGATGGACTAATTCCTGATTTTCATGCGATTGAGCATCTCATCGGTATCGTTGCGCAAAAGCTGGATATAAACTTTGGTAGTTCCGTCACCTTTAAAACCCAACTCATCAGCAGCGCGCTCAGAAACATCAATTATTCGCTCTTTCGAATATGGCCCGCGGTCGTTAACTCTAACGATTACAGTGCGACCGTTTCTTAGATTAGTTACCCTAACATTTGATGGTAATGGTAAAGTTGGATGCGCTGCAGTCATGGCTTCTGGATCATAATACTCGCCATTTGCTGTCGCCCTTCCCTGAAATTCTGGGCCATACCACGAAGCAACTCCAACCTCTTCAAAATCAACAGAATTTTCTGGGAAATACGAGGCTCCATAAAAGGAGTTTTGATTGAATTGCGGACGATAGTTGCCGAATCCTCGATCAGCGTGATCGCTCTCATATTGACTCATCATATATTGCTCGAGAACTTTCTTTGGCGCTCCTGCCTGCATCGATTCCGACGGTTTAAAATATCTGGGGTCTAATTTTCGAGCGTGTTCATCAAGCCTTACATTTCGACGAGGATATTCCTCAGAAACGCAGGAAGCTAAAATTGCTGCCAAGATCAAAAGATGGATTCTCATTAACTAGTTCGTTTTTGTGTAAGCAACTCCGTGAGTCGCTTTTAAACCTATTTTGAGATCATTCTTAAATGCAAACTCTTCCTGTTTAGTTAAAAAAAATTCCATTTTTGAAATCAAAAAGACACCATACTCGGCAAAGAAATTTGCCATTTTTTTTGATTTTAGCTTAGAAAATATTGGTCCGCGAGAGTTAAGAAAAATTTCTTTTTCTAAATTAAATCCACACTCAAAACATAGTTTTTCGAAATCGCTAATCGAACAAAAATGAATGTTTGGCGTTTCATACCACTCAAAAGGAATGGTCTCATTAATCGGCATCGTACCTTTAAGCAAAAGGTGAAAACGATTTTTATAATAAGCAAAATTTGGTAAAGAAACTATCGCAAACTCAGCAATCCGCAGCATTTCGTTGAGAATTTCTTTGGGACGATGAGTTGCCTGAATGGTTTGACTTAGAACCGCATAATCAAAACTACGATCTGGATAAATCGACAAATCGTTTTCGGCATTGCCATGAATAACTGAAAGGCCTTTTAGCAAGGCTTTACTTACCTGAGTTTGCGAAATTTCTAAGCCGCGACCATCAACATTTTTATTTTTTACCAAATATTGCAAAAGCTCGCCATCGCCACAACCAATGTCCAAAACTCTGGTATTTTGCTTTATCATCTCTGCGATGATTTCGAGGTCATATCTGATGTTATTTTTAACAATATTTTGTCCGATATCGGTCATAGTGAATTTTAATTTGCGATAAACCCTTTGATAACATTTTTTAACTCAGTGTTATCGAGCAGAAATGAGTCGTGACCAGCGCTACTATTGATTGTAACCGAACTAACATTAACCCCAGAAGCGGCCAAAGCCTGGGTTAATTTTTTAGCTTCAGATGGCGGAAAAAGCCAATCATCGGAAAAAGAAATAACGCAAAATTTTGCCTCAGAATTTTTAGAAAATTCACTAAAGGCCGCGCTCAAATTTCCACCAAATTCATTTTCTAAATCAAAGTGATCGACTGCACGAGTGATGTATAAATAAGAATTAGGATCAAAGCGCTCAACAAAACGTCCGCCTTGATGATGCAAATAGCTCTCAACTTCAAATTTGCCGTCATCTTTTTGCTCGCGACCAAATTTTCTCTGCAGCGCATCTTGCGATAGGTAAGTGATGTGAGCAGTCATTCTGGCAACCGACAAGCCGCTGATTGGATATTTTTCTTCGCGCAAATAATGACCTTCGCACCAGCTTGGATCGTTGATAATCGCCTGGCGACCAACTTCGTGAAAAGCAATATTTTGCGGCGAGTGACGATAGGAAGTTGCTAGCGCGATAATTTTTTTAACATTTTTTGGAAACATTACCGACCACGACAAAGCTTGCATTCCGCCGGCCGAGCCCCCAATAACCGCGTGCAACTTTTCGATTCCAAAGTGATCAATCAAAAGCTTTTGCGCCCTAACCATATCATGAATCGTTAATGTCGGAAACTCGATGCCGCCTTCTTTTGGGCCGGCCGAGCCCATACATCCACCAATAACATTCGAGCAAATCACGAAATATTCGTTGGTATCAATTACCTTGTTCGCGCCAACATAATCAGACCACCAGCCATCTTTACCAGTAACCGGATTTTTCGAAGCAACATACTGATCGCCAGTCAAAGCGTGGCAAATCAGAATTGCATTTGATTTGTCTTGATTCAGATTGCCGTAGGCTTGGTAAGCAAGCGGGAAATTTTTTAACTCAGCTTTGCACTGAAGTTTTAGGGGTTCACTTTGAGCCAAAAACACCACTTCACCAACTTCAAATTCACTCCTTTTTGGTCCAAAAATTGATTTGATCTTCATGCTAGAAAACTTTCGTAAAGAAATTGATGCCATTGATTTAGAGCTAATCTCGCTGCTAAAAAAAAGAATGAAAGTAGTGAAAAAAGTTGGCGCCTACAAAAAGGGAAATGGCGAGAGTTTCTTTATTCGCTCAGCTCGCGAATCGGACATGATCAAAGCCCTAATCAAAAAGGCCGGCAAAGATTTATCGCCCGATTTAATCATCGATATTTGGCGAAAATTAATCACCGCCGCCAACATGCATGAACAGCCGATTGCGCTATTTTCTCAGTATCAAGAATATGAATATTTGATCCGAAATTATTACGATTTGAACGTGCCGCTTAAATTTTTCGAAAGCAGCGAAGAGGTTTTGAATGCGCTAAAAAATAATAATGCCGGAATCGCGATTTTCGCACTGCCGCCACACAACAAAGATAATTGGTGGGAGTTGCTTGAAGATGGATTTTATGTTTTTTCCAAAATTCCTTTTTCGAATAAATCCAAAGTAAACCTAGTTGCCGTCGCTGCCAAAAATCCTGAAAAATCAGAATCAGACATCACTTTGGTTCATGCAAAATCAGGCCTAAAAAAAATTGATGGATTTTATCTCGATCACCAATCGGGTCGCGTGATTGGCCATTTTGCCAAATAAAATAGAGAGCTCGTCTTCAATCTCATTACCTTGATTCGCAGGCTATTTTCCTCAGATTTCTGGCAAAAATTTCTAAAAAATTACACAGCCATTTCGCGGAAATTTTGTGAAGAACATGTCGGAAAAATAGTCGCCAAGGAAGGCAAATCAGCTGCTTCTTAAATTTGGGTTTGAAGACAGGCTCTAGGCAATGGCACCAACAACAAAACTTGACTCATTGATTGTTAACACCACTTTCGCGCGAAAAAGCACCAAGCCTTTATTTTCAGCAACGCAATAACTCAAACCGGACTCTATGCAAAACAAATCGGAAACTCAGATCTCTTCAGATTCGCAAATGCAAAAAATTTCACCGCTTCAAAAAGCTTTAAATACAGAATTGTTTTATAGGTTATGTCCAAAAGGCGAAACTATCTATTTAGGTAGCTATACTTTTGAGAGGCGTCCAGATGCCGAACTTATCGATCCAAGCGATAGTTTGCATGACAAATCTGCAATTGAACCGAATCTTCATGAAGTTCTAGGAATTGATCGCAGATTTATAAACAATTTGTCGATAGTTGATCTGATAAAAATGGGCGCTGATATTAATTGCAAATTCACGTGGCAAGAAAAACAGAATCAAACTTATAAAACTTGGCCATGGCCAAGTTATGAATCCACTCCGTTAGAACTTGCCGCAATCTCAAATTCGCTTGAAGGCGTGATAGCTCTGGTTGAAAATGGCGCGAATATAAATAACAAAACAAATATATCATATAAGAGCCTTAGAGAAGAGAACCGCTTTGCAGGAAAACGACCTTTAGATATAGCAATCTCCGAAGGATCACCAGAAGTTGCAATTTATCTAATTAGCATCGGAGCCAAAGTTGAAAAAGGAAATAATAAGAAAGGCCAGAAAGGTTATTGGGAGCGGATAATAAATCCCGATAGCAAAAGAAGCACCCTAGAACTCTTGGAAGAAAACATTATTAAACATGGATCTAGCAGGGATCAATTAGAAAGACTTATACGAGAAGCTATTAATCAAAGTGCACCACTAACACCAATACCAAGTGCACCACTAACACAAGAACCAAGCGCGCCACCCTCTTCACATCTCACTGGAGGTGAATTTGAAAAATCAGAAATTCCTACAAGTGGAGCTGCCGAGCCAAGCGCGCCACCTTCAGAGCAAAAGGATGATGTCGGCGAACTAGATAAGACGCTAAATAAACCCAATTTAGAAGAAAATAAAGGCTCTGACAATGAGACCGAAGAAAAAGGCGAACTCAAAGAGAGTTCCGATAATTGGGAAGAAACAAGCGCGCCACCTTCAGAAAATTCTCGAGCTCAAAAGCCTAGTTATATGGATTGGTTTTCACATGCCGGGCTCAAAAAAATTGAAAGGATGGCACAAAATCTCTTACCACATTCTTTACATAGAATGCCACGCGAATCTGACTCTCATCGTAGATATTACCTGGAAACTAAATTCGATGATTTACCACCTGAAACAAAAAAAAACGTATTGAACGAACTTTTATATGAAGCGGTAAAGGACCGTGACGGAGAGGTTTATTTGTTCGAAAAAAACGCTGACGGTAAAATAGAGGAAAGAAAACTAACATTATCGAATCTTATAAAAACGGGCGCTGATTTGGAATATGTCCACGAAGATTCATTTTCTAAATCAACTCCAATAATCTACGCAGCAGAAAAAGGGGATTTATCAAAAATTTCAACGCTTCTTGGAGCTAAAGCCGATCTCAGTGCAACTAATGCAAGCGGAGATACGGCATTAACAGTCGCTACAAAAGAATTCATTAACTACCCCACAAAAAAACACTTTAATTCATGCGTCTGTTTGCTTGGCTATTCGGCTGATACAAATATAAAATCTTCAGAAGGCAAAACTGCCATTGATTACGTTGTCGAAGCTATCCAAAAGACGCATAAAGATGAAAGGGGAGCGCTCAAATCACTAGCCTATCGGCTAATCCAAGCTGGAGCAGATATAAATACAGCCTTCAGTGGGAAAAATCTTGGACTGGCAGAAGAGTTTATAGAACGAGCGGTCCTAAGTGGAGCAAAAATACCAGAAGAGAGCGAGCTATACAAAACTTATGAAAATAAGATAAAAGAAGCAGAGAGAATGGTAAAAGCGCTAGAGAGCAAGACTAAGTTCAGAGTTTTTGCAGAGGCAAATGATGCCTTCGAAGGAATTTCTACAGATTCTGCAAATGCTTATGAACCAGAAGTTGCAATGGCGGCCGCAACCATAGTAGAAGAAGAGAAAAGCCCAGAAACCGCTGTTCCGAGCGCGCCTCCGATCAGCCTTGCAACAGCAATAACTTCTTTTTCTAACGAAGAAACTAACGAACCAAGCGCGCCTCCATTACCCCCTGCTACCAACTATTTCGATCCAAATGCTTTGCCTGAGGCTCCAAAACACGGAATAAATGCCTTGCCTGAGGTTCCAACGGGCGATATAAAAGTGTCCGCGAAGGAAAAATTGAAAAACACCAGTAGCTTAAAAGGTGTCCCATCAAAAAGCTTAATACACTTTCTCCCTTCTTAAATTTATCAAAAATCGCATTCGAAGCTTGTTTTGAATGCGATAAATTCATCAATCAAATTTAGGGAAAAGATAATACGCCAAGAGGATT
>JACCEC012587798.1_pt1 | contig 10607 bp, 8 predicted proteins | sample 7450121 | NCBI WGS metagenome assembly JACCEC01 (sample SAMN15323455, study PRJNA562643) | freshwater metagenome | isolation source: river surface water | place: USA:Blue River Watershed | collected 2017-08-18 | reverse complement strand
TTATATTTCTAAAATCGTTGCTTGAAATGCTCAAGAAAATATTTATTGGAATTTTTAAGAGGTTATGTCCTTTTATATTTTTCTTCAAGTTATTATTATAGATACTTTCACTATTACAAAGTATCAATTGATGAATTAATAATTGTAAAGTTCTAATATTTGCAAAATTAGATAAATCCAAAAATTGTTTCAAATAAAAAGAGATCTCTTTTTTTACGCCTTCTTCTAAAAAAAATCCTCCTTCTTTTTTTAAAAGAAGGTTGAATATTTCTTCTAAGTCTTTTAAAGAATATTGATTAAAATGAATATGATTTCCTATACGTGAAGAAATCCCAGGGTTAGCATTAAAAAACTCGTCAAGTTTCTCTTTTTCATCAGAGAAAATAAGGACTAAATCATCCCTTTGATTTTCCATTACTTGAAGAATGACTTCAATAGCTTCTGCCCCATAATCTTTTTCATTATCAGGTTGATATAGTTTATGGCTTTGATCAATAAACAAAACACCTCCTTCAGATTTTTGTAAAATTTCACGAGTTTTTGGTGCAGTATGACCTATATATTGGCCAATAAAATCTTCCCTTGTTACTGAAGTTAAATGTCCTTTACTCAAGTAATTTAAATCTCGTAATATTTGAGCTATTTTTAAAGCTATTGAATTTTTTCCTGTTCCTATTTTCCCTGTAAAAGCCATGTGCAGACTTAAATTTGATAAAGCTTTATTTTGCTCACACAATGAATTTAAAAGTAATAGATAGCTTAATTTTTCTAATTGATCAATTATTTCTTCAATTCCTTTAAAATTTTCATGCAACTCAAGCAAAATTTCTGGAATAACAGAGTTTTCGTAAGCTGATTTTAAAGTTAAGCTAAATATTTCATTTGATTTAATGACATTCATTTTTCTGTAAATTATAAAATGTTATGTTTAAAATACTATCTAACTCTCCTTTCTTGAAGTATTCTTTTTTTATAAATGAGATATTTACCTTTAATTTATTGTTTAATAACGGTTTCCCTCTCCAGCTTTTTGAACTGCATAACTATTAAGTATATAGGAGATATTACGTCCTTTTGCTTCTTGTCGAGTTAAATAAAAACCAGGTTCCGTGGATGGACGTTGAACAATAAAAGACATCGCGGTACTCTCGACCCCTCTTGCATTATTGAATGCGTTAATTTTAATATACATTTTTGGATGCGTTTTGCGACATTCATTGAGTTCATACATAATGGTTGAAGTATTTGCCATTTCAAAAAGAGGTAAACCCCACATTTCCCAATAGCAATTTCTAGGATGCGCATCATCAGTATATTCAATTGAAATTGCTAAACCGTTTAAAATAGCATAATTTAACTGATTTTTAATTTGATCATCAGTTAAGTCTGGTAATAAAGCAAAATTTCTCTGAGTAATTCTTGTCATATAAAATATTTTAATTTTTTAAAAAAATTTATTTATTTATTTTTAATTTTATAAATTAAATTAATTAAATGAAGATTGTGGAACAGCTTCAAAATCTAATGTATCTGTTGATGCATAATTAAAAGTGATGGCTTTCCATAAATCTAAAGCAACTTGTAATGGTCGACAATTTTTGGCTGCTTCTTTAAGAATTTCTGGTCCTTCATTTAAATAATCGCGACCCTCATTTTTAGCTAATATCATAGCTTCTAATGCTACGCGATTTGCTGTGGCTCCGGCTTGGATTCCATCTGGGTGACCAATTGTTCCTCCCCCAAATTGTAAAACTACATCTTCACCTAAAAGATAAGTTAATTGATGCATTTGACCACAGTGAATACCGCCTGATGCTACAGGCATACATTTTCTTAATGATGCCCAATCCATATCAAAGAAAATACCTATTGATCTATTTTCTTTTAGTTCAGGTAATAAAAGAGTATCATAAAAACCTTTAACTGTGTTTCGATCACCTTCTAATTTTCCAACAACTGTTCCAGCGTGAATATGGTCTACACCAGCCATTCTCATCCATTTGCAAATAACTCGAAAATTGATACCGTGATTTTTTTGTCTTGTATAAGTTGAATGGCCTGCACGATGAAGATGAACAATCATATCATTTTTACGAGCCCAATGACATATTGATTGAATTGCTGTATAACCAATTACTAAATCAATCATAATAATTATAGAGCCTAATTCACGTGCAAATTCTGCGCGCTCATACATATCTTCCATAGTAGCAGCAGTTACATTTAAATACGAACCTTTTATAGCCCCTGTTTTAGCACAAGCTTTATTAATTCCTTCCATAACATATAAATATCTTTCTCTCCATCTCATGAATGGTTGAGAGTTAATATTCTCGTCATCTTTTAAAAAATCTAAACCACCTCGTAAACCTTCATAAACTACGCGTCCATAATTTTTACCAGAAAGACCTAATTTAGGTTTCACTGTTGCCCCAAGTAAAGGACGCCCAAAAACGTCAAGTCTTTCGCGCTCTACAATAACGCCTGATGCTGGACCAATAAAAGTTTTCAAATAAGCGTAGGGAATTCTCATATCTTCTAAGCGAAGAGCCTTAACTGCTTTAAAGCCAAAAACATTGCCAATAATAGAGGCAGTTAAGTTAGCAATAGAGCCCTCTTCAAAAAGATCGCATTCATAAGCTATGAAAGCAAAATATTCATTGGTAGTATTAGGAACTTCTTCTACATAGTAAGCTTTAGCACGATATATATCACAAGCAGTAAGCAGATCTGTCCAAACAACAGTCCATGTTGCAGTCGAGGATTCACCAGCAATGGCTGCCGCTGCTTCAATTGGATCTACACCATGCTGTGGAGTAATTCTAAATAAACATAAAATATCAGAATCTTTTACTGTATAATTTGAATCCCAGTATCCCATTTTTTTATATGGAATTACTCCTGATTCATAACGGTCTGATTTTATACGTGTTCTTTCTGATGCATCATTCATTTTTTCAAATCTTCGAGATTTTTTTGGTTTTATTTTAAACCTAATAGTTTTATTAAATAAATAAAATTCTATTACTTTTAATTTCGTTTTTTCCTCATCATGTCTTCTTTTTATTAATATATCAAAAGCAGGTATATGGGTTGGTGATATTTTAGGTGAAAATAATGATTGGTATCTATTAAGATATAAACTTATTAAACGAATCTATTTTGAAGAAATATGCATTAAAGAAGATGTTCTAAAAAATCAACGATATTTTGCATATCTATTAAAAACTCGATTAAGTTCTTCTAATCTTGAAAAATTAATTCGAACTAAGGCTTATCCTTTGGCTGTTGCACATTTTCGAGATAAATTAGTTCAAAAAGCTTTAAAACAAGATCTATTACTTGAAATAAAAAAAGATGTTTATAGATCTGCACGCTTAACCGCAACAAGAAAATATTCTTCCAAGTAAAAAGTATATTCTTTTTTCAAAATTTTTTATATAATATATTTGTACTTAAAAAGGATTATTCTCCCTTCAAAAGAATATTCCTTAAGAACAAATATAATAAATTATTCTCGGCGAGTGTAGCCAAGTGGTTACGGCAATGGGTTGTGGCTCCATCATTCGCGGGTTCAATTCCCGTCATTCGCCTTTTAATTTGAGATATTTTTCATATGTTTTTAAAAATTTTGAGAGAGCGATATTCAAGTACTGTCATCTTTAAAGAAGTCGTCTCTACTCGAAAGGAACAACCCGAACTACAAAAACTAATGGAGAATATTAAAAAAGGGGATACTCTTGTTGTCTGCGAACTATCAAGGTTAGCAAGAAACTTTTCCACATTGATTCAACTTGGTGAAGAGCTTAAAAAAAAGGATGTAAGATTGATCTCAATGAAAGAAAATATTGACACTGAAAACAAGCTAATTGGCCCTTTACTTTTTAATTTAATAGCTTGTTTTTATGAGTTTGAGAGGGACATTATTAGGGAAAGGACGTTGAAAGCTTTGGAATCGAAAAGAAAACGAGGTCTAAACGGAGGTAGACCTCCTGTTCCTGCGAATAAAATAAAACGTGCTCTAGAAGATTACGATAAAATGACAATTCCTGTGTCAGAAATACTGTCAACGTATAACATAAGCCGGGCAAGTTTTTATCGTTACATAAAAAAGAGGAGAGGTTTATTAGAAAATTTGAGTGCTTTAGCAAAAGAAATTAATGTAAATTCGCTGGTGCGTCTTGATGTTAAGATTATTGAAGATTGCAATATGTCAATGGACGAAATCGATCAACAACATCGATTTTTAAAGAATAAAGGGGAAAGTATCTGGACTATTGTTAATAGTCAATCAGGTATAACATCTTATACAGGTTTTTTTGGGGGAAGAGTACGAGCTTTGAGTTGCAATTTGATAAAAAGAAAGGTTTAATTTTGATTAGGGATTATTTAGTTAATGGTAAAGTAGAAAATTTTAAAATTTTTTAGTTTTCATAAAAGGAGAAAGTGAGATTCGAACTCACGGAAGCCTTTTAGCTTCATCTGATTTCAAGTCAGACGCAATCGACCACTCTGCCATTTCTCCGTCAGAAATTTCTAAAATAGTAAAAAGTATTTTAGAAATTTTTATTCTTTTTTAAGAATTATAAGTTTGAATTCCAGTAAATTTAAGACTACTTGGGTTTGGATTTTTTCCAATAGAAAAATCGCGTTTTCCTACTGTAAGTCTTCCTTCATTTACTTTTTCTGGAAAAACTCCGTCTTTAGGATGAAGAAATTGAATTTCACCATTTGCAAATAAACGAAAGATTCGGTAATCTTTGATTTTAAATATACTAACTAATTGTTTCCCTAAAGCTAAACATTGTTCTTTTTTTGCAAAATAAGCAATATTAGGTCCTTCATTCATAATAGCAGCACCACCTGTAGGCATTTCAAAAATTCGATTTTCTTCAGAATCTGCTTTTGATGTCCATGTAATAATATACTTTTCTTCTTGTTCTGCAGATTGTAAATAACCTCCAGTACTTCCTCCAAATTCAGGAAAATATTTTGAACTTAAATTCATGCTTCTATAAAAAAGACTGTTATATTTTTTCAATTAGTATGAAAAAATTTGAAAAAAGAATAATTAATTTTTGTAGCGGGAACTGGATTTGAACCAATGACCTTCGGGTTATGAGCCCGACGAGCTACCAAGCTGCTCCATCCCGCCGCTCTTATTTTAAATTATAAGAATTAACAAAAATAAAGTAAAATCCCAGAAAGAAAAAAAAAATCTTTTTTTGATTTTTGTAGAAATTTTCTATTTGTTTTCGAAATTTTTGATTAAAAAAGAATTTATCTTTCTTAATAAACAGAAGTTGTTTTTGGCAGATTTTAGTATCAAACCATGAAGATTCTTCATAATAAAGTTTAGAAGATTTAAAAATTTCTGCAAGATTCTTCCAAAGTAAAAATTGAAAAACATTTAAAAAAAGAAAAATGAAAAAGAAATTCATAAAATTTTAAATTAACTCTCTTTTGAATGTTAGTTTCGAATTAAAAAACTAACATTAAGGTTTCTACTTTTGATCGTTTAAAAAAAGTTTAATTTTGATTGAATTAATAAAAAGAAAAGTTGAAGAAAAAGTAGAAAAAAAATAAGCTTTTCTAAAGGGTTAGAAAAAAAATTACTGCTTTCAAGGGCTAATGACGACGTTTTAATATCCTCTTGTTGTATAAGAATAGTAAAAATAATAAAGAAATTGAATAAAAAGCCAAGAAAAATTAAAATATTCATTTTTTTCAACTTTTTGCTTGAATTTGTAAAAACAAGAAGCCTAAAGCTAAACCAAATAAGGTTAAAAAGAAAGATGAAATAGCAACAGTTAAAATTTCATTCATAATACTTATTTATTTTGAATTAATAAAAAGTGAAAATTAATTTAGTAGCAAAGGATTAAAAGCCATTTCTGCCCCAAACAACTAAAGCTAAAGAAAATGAAAAGACCATCATTAATGATGCCCATCCTAAGTTTAATACGTCTAGCATATAATTATTTATGTTTTATATTTAATATTATAATGGTCTTAGTTTTGAATTAACTTAAAAAAACCTTTTGAAAAACTTGTTCAACCTTTTCTCCAGAATTAATGCTTTCCATAGGATCTTTTCGTAATCTATGTCTTAAACATAAAGTTATTGTTCTTTGAATATCATTCAGACAAACTTCAGATCTATTTTCTAATGCGGCTAATGCTTTTGCTGCACGCGTTGATACAATATCTCCTCTTAATCCTTCAATTCCTACTTCACTGCAAATTTGAGAAATTTTTAATTGATAATCTTTACTTATTTCAACTTTTGGTAAAAGCTTTTGAGCATTTAAAATTTTTTCTTGAATTTTTTCTTGGTCAACTTTATATCGATCAAACCAAAGATCAGGTGATTGATCAAAACTTATTCTTTCTTCAACAATTCTTAGTCTTAAATCAGGTGTTTTAATTGTTCGAATTTCAGCATGCATTCCAAATCTATCTAATAATTGTGGTCTTAATTCTCCTTCTTCTGGATTTCCTGAACCAACTAAAATAAATTTGGCTGGATGTTTAATAGAAATTCCTTCACGTTCGACTGTATTCCAACCGGAAGCTGCTGAATCTAATAAGACATCAACTAAGTGATCATCCAATAAATTAATCTCATCTACATACAAAAGTCCTCTATTTGCTCTAGCTAATAAACCTGGTTCAAAAGTATTATTTCCTCCAGATAAAACTTCTTTCAAATTAATACTACCGCAAAGTCTGTCTTCTGTAGCACCTAATGGCAATTCAACCATTGGAATTTTTATTAATTCCGTTTCGTATTCTTTTGAAGGGTCTAAAGATTTAGGATCTGTATTAAAGGGATCGTTTCTAACAACTAAAATATCAGGTAACAAATCAGCCAAAGCTCGAATTGTCGTTGATTTTCCAGTTCCTCTGTCACCCATTATCATTACTCCTCCAATTTTTGGATCAATTACATTAAGAATTAAGGCTAATTTCATTTCATCTTGGCCTATAATTGCCGCAAAAGGAAAATTCTTTAAATTTTTCTTAGATAAGCTTTTAGTCACTTGCATAATGTGATAATTTGCTATTAGATATGTTTATACTTATACTTAAAAGTTTAGTCCATTCTGTTAATTTTCAACAAATTAATGGCTTCATCAATTTAACAATTATTTATTATAAATCTTAGTCTTCTTCTTTTTCTATTATATAACTTTAATAATAGTTAAATTGTTATTAAAATTAGCTTAAACTTTTAAGTATGTTTTTTAAGTTGTTTAATATTTAAAAAATATAATTGAGAAATTATAAAGATTCCTCTTAAGAAAAAATAATTTTTTTAAGATGAGCTCAGTAGGATTTGAACCTACATTAGAAACTTAGAAGGTTTCCGTCCTAATCCCTTAGACGATGAGCCCTACTATTTTTTTTACTTTTAAGATAAATAAAGACTCTATCTTATATTGATAATGTATTTTTCTGTATTTTTTAATCTCTTAGTTAATAATTTTATTAATTAAGTTAATTTGTTATAAATTGTTAGTTTACTGGTTTGATAGATTAATTCTTTTATATAAAGTATATACCTATATACACCCCCCTTACCCCCCAATAACTAAAACAACTTATAAAAGATCGAAACATAGAAAAATAGATACTAGGCGATACTGGATTTGAACCAGTGGCCATTTGCTTGTAAGGCAAATGCTCTACCGCTGAGCTAATCGCCTTTTTATTTTTCTTCTTATATGAATATATCTTTTTTTTCTAAAATTTTCCAATTTTTTTACATTCTTTATTTTTAAATAAAAATTTAATCTTCGCTTAAAAGCGAAGATTGAGTTTTTTTAAAAATGATTTAATCAATTGGTTTTAGTTGAAGAACAGGTTCTGTTTCGCGATTGATACCTTTTTCAAAACCAGCAGCAGCAGCTCTTGCTCTTCCTGAATGCCACCAATGTCCTACTAATAAGAAAAAGCCTAAGAAGAAATGAGAGCATGTTAACCATGATCTTGGTGATACGTAATTAACAGAGTTAATTTCAGTAGCTACTCCAGCAACAGAGTTTAAAGATCCTAAAGGAGCATGTGTCATATATTCAGCAGCTCTTCTTTCTTGCCAAGGTTGAATATCATTACGAATTTTGTTAATATCTAAACCATTCGGTCCGCGTAAAGGTTCAAGCCAAGGAGATCTCATATCCCAAAATCGCATTGTTTCTCCACCAAAAATAATTTCCCCACTTGGAGATCTCATTAAGTATTTTCCTAATCCTGTTGGTCCTTGAGCAGATGCTACGTTTGCTCCAAGTCTTTGATCACGAACTAAGAAAGTAAAAGCTTGGGCTTGTGAAGCTTCAGGCCCCGTAGGTCCAAAGAATTCACTTGGATAAGCAGTATTATTATACCAGGCAAAAACTGATGCACTAAGACCCATTACAGATAAAGCAGCTAAGCTATATGAAAGATAAGCTTCTCCTGACCAAACGAAAGCTCTTCTTGCCCAAGCGAATGGTTTTGTTAAAATATGCCAAATTCCACCAGCAAGACAAAGAACTCCAACCCAAATATGACCGCCAACTAAATCTTCCATGTTATTGATAGAAATAATCCATCCATCACCTCCGAAAGGTGATTTGAAAACATAACCAAAAATAACAAGTGGGTTTAATGTGGGATTTTTAATAAGTCTTACGTCCCCACCACCTGGAGCCCATGTATCATAGATTCCACCAATATACATAGCTTTAATAACTAATAAAAATGCTCCAATTCCAAGTAAACATAAATGAATTCCTAAAATTGTTGTCATTTTATTTTTATCTCTCCAGTCATAACCAAATAATGGAGCGTTTGTTTCTAAAGTATCTGGTCCAAATAAAGAATGATAAATTCCTCCAAAACCTAAAACCGCAGAAGAGATTAAATGAAGAACACCAACAACGAAATATGGATAAATATCTTTAATTTCTCCTCCAGGTCCTACTCCCCAACCTAATGTTGCTAAATGAGGTAATAAAATAAAACCTTGATCATATAAAGGTTTCTCTGGAATAAAATGTGAAACTTCAAATAAAGTCATAGCTCCACACCAGAATACCATTAATCCTGCATGAGCTACATGTGCTCCTAATAATTTTCCACTTAAGTTAATTAATCTAGCGTTTCCAGCCCACCAAGCAAATCCAGTTGATTCAATGCTTTTGTCTGCTGTTATATTTAAATCATTAAAGCGCGTTTCCACGTGGTAATACCTCCTCTGGGAATATATAGTTTTCGTGTGGTTGATCTTGAGCTGCCATCCATAATCTTATTCCTTCATTTAATAAGATATTTTTTGTATAGAAAGTTTCAAATTCTGGATCTTCTGCTGCTCTTAATTCTTGAGAAATGAAATCATAAGCTCGTAAATTTAAAGCTAAGCCTACAATTCCTACTGCACTTGCCCATAAACCAGTTACAGGAACAAAAAGCATGAAGAAATGTAACCATCTTTTATTTGAGAAAGCAACTCCAAAGATTTGTGACCAGAATCTATTAGCAGTTACCATTGAGTATGTTTCTTCTGATTGTGTTGGTGTAAAAGCACGGAAAGTGTTTGCAGCATCTCCATCTTCATATAATGTATTCTCAACTGTGGCACCATGAATAGCACATAAAAGAGCTCCTCCTAAAATTCCAGCTACTCCCATCATATGGAAAGGATTAAGTGTCCAGTTGTGAAAACCTTGTAAGAATAATAAAAATCTAAAAATTGCCGCTACTCCAAAACTAGGAGCAAAAAACCAGCTAGCCTGACCTAAAGGATATAATAAGAAAACGGATACAAAGACTGCAATAGGTCCTGAAAAAGCTAAAGCATTATAAGGACGAATTCCAACAAGCCTTGCGATTTCAAATTGTCTTAAGCAGAATCCAATTAATCCAAAAGCTCCATGTAAAGCTACGAAAGACCAAAGTCCTCCAATTTTAAACCATAAAGTTAAATTTCCTTGTGCTTCAGGACCCCAAAGTAAAAGAAGGGAATGGCCCATACTATTGGCAGGCGAAGAAACAGCAGCTGTTAGGAAATTACACCCTTCTAAGAAAGAAGAAGCTAAACCATGCGTATACCAAGAAGTTACAAATGTGATTCCTGTTAACCAACCTCCTAATGCTAAATAAGCACATGGAAAAAGTAATAAACCTGACCACCCTACGAAGACGAAACGATCACGTTTTAACCAATCATCTACAAGGGAGAATACTCCTAAGTTTTTTCTTTCAACTTGTCCGATTGTAATTGTCATAAAATTTTTTTTTATTTTTTTTTTAAGAATTAAAATTTATAATTTTTTATTTTTTTTAAAATTTCTTTTTTTTTAATTCCTCTTAATAATCTCGAAAAACTATTATAAATAGTTATTTTTCTAGTAAAAAATAACAAAATTCGTTAATATTTTTATAAAATTTAAAAATACTTTTAAAAAAAAAGATTGACAAAATGAAAAATATTAACGTATACTTCTAAAAAAACAAGAAAAAAAAATCCTGATATCATTTAAATTTAATTTAATTTTATTTAAGAGTTTGATCCTAGCTCAGGATGAACGCTAGCGGTATGCTTAACACATGCAAGTCAAACGGGT